>Ga0307379_10001255_pt1 | contig 40343 bp, 41 predicted proteins | sample UN2MG_FD_202237 | JGI IMG/M metagenome (GOLD analysis project Ga0307379, IMG submission 202237) | Soil microbial communities from Risofladan, Vaasa, Finland - UN-2 | ecosystem: Environmental > Terrestrial > Soil > Coastal area > Acid sulfate soil | place: Finland: Risofladan, Vaasa | collected...
CCCTAACCAGCAATCTCGTGCTTGACAGGGAGGTGTCTTCAACCAGGCTACACCACGCCCCCGCGTATCGCCATTAGATCCTACCACGCGTGCCCGACTTCGTCAAATCGCTGCCCCCTCTCAACCCAACGGCGTCACTCACAGAAACGAAGGCCACCCCCTCACTCGCGTCCGGAGTGCCCGAGTGTTACACCGCCATCCAGTCTACGATGCAGTACTGTGATCGCCTTCCCCAGTCGCTTGATCCCCTCCTCGATTACCTCCGGAGGATGAGCGGCGAAATTGAGGCGCAAACAACAACTGTCTCCAGAACCGTCCGGGCAGAAGCCGCTGCCCGGTGCGAAACTCACACCTTCCTCACAGGCCACCGGCAGCAGTTGTCTGGCAGATAGATTGTCGGCCAGGCGCAGCCAGACGAATAGGCCGCCCTGGGGGGGCTGGATTTCTACCGCGGAGGGCAAGTACCGATTGATGGCCAGCAGCATGGCGTCTCGCCGCTTCCGGTAGAGCTGGCATGAGCGACGCAGGTGGGCCTGATAGCGCCCCACGGTAACGTAAGCCTCCAGGGTGCGCTGAATCAGGTTGGAGGTAGCAAGGTCGTTGACACGCTTGAAACTGACCAAGCTATCATAGACCGGGCCGTCGGCCGCCAGTCAGCGTAGGCGTTCTCCACCGTGATGCGGTTGATGCCCAGGTCCCTGGCAAGCCGCCGAATGGCGGGCAGCTGCGTGTCGGGCGCCAGACTGCCCGACAGTATGGACTGGCGCAAGTAGGATTCGATCTGACGGTAGAGGGGTACCGCACTCTGACGATCCAGCGGAATGCGCATCATACCGCTCCTCAGGTATTGACACGGTCATTGTACTACAAATCGAGGATATATCGTAGGGCCAATTGAATCATCATTCGACCAATCCACTCAATTGGCATGATCAGATTCTGACGAAATCGGCTCTAGACATCAGGCCAATAGTCCGCTATCATATGGGCGGATACTGACGTCTAGGACCTGCAAGGACGCCACAGATTATGCCCTTCTCGAGTTCTGACAGTTCAAACCTCACCCGCGGCTATACGGTCGGCCTGGTCAGCGCTGCCCTCTTGTCGACCACGTCCATCCTTATCCGGCACCTCACCCAAACCTATCACATGCCTCCTCTGGTGTTGGCCTTCTGGCGAGACGGCTTCGTGATCCTCACTCTGGTGCCCGTGCTGGGGCTGCTTCGCCCCCTTCTGCTGCGGGTGAAACACCAACACCTCCCCTACCTCGTCCTCTACGGCCTCGTGCTGGCGATCTTCAACTCCCTGTGGACATTCTCGGTTGCCCTGAACGGGGCTGCCGTCGCCACCGTGCTGGGCTACTCTTCAGCGGCGTTTACTGCGCTGTTGGGCTGGTGGCTCCTGAAAGAACGCCTTGGCTGGGCCAAGCTCCTGGCGGTCGCCTTAGGCATCGGAGGCTGCGTTCTGGTCTCAGGGGCACTGGACTCAGCGGCCTGGCACGCCAACGCCATGGGCATCGTGACCGGGACACTCTCCGGCCTGCTGTATGCGATCTACAGCCTCATGGGCCGCTCGGCTGCACAGCGAGGCCTGAACCCCTGGACGACGCTGCTGTACACATTCGGCTTTGCCGCACTCTTCCTACTGTTCTTCAACCTGCTGCCAGGCGGGCCTCTGCCCGGCACAGCTAGGCACCCCTCTGAACTCTTCTGGCTCGGAAATGCCCTGACTGGTTGGGGCGTTCTGTTCCTGCTGGGGGCGGGCCCGACCGTGGCAGGATTCGGACTCTACAATGTAAGCCTGGTCTACCTGCCTTCCAGCGTCGCCAACCTCATCGTCACCTCGGAACCGGTTTTCACCGCTGTCATCGCCTATTTCCTGTTTGGCGAACTCCTGAACGGGATGCAGTTGGGGGGCAGCCTGATGATTCTGTCCGGGGTATTCTTCCTGAGGATCCATGAAGGTTGGTTGGCTAACCGAACCCAGCCTGTGCCGGATGGCCAGGGGGAGTCGACGTGAATCACATCCTGAGCTGCCACGAAATAGTCAAAACGGACATGGTTCGAGGGCGAGGCTGCTATCGTCCCTTCAGGGTGGAGGTATGTCGATTTTGAAGCGGGGACCTGGTGCGCCGCTCTGGGGCATCGTCCAGCGGTGGCAGGGCCTGGTTATTGTCAATGAAGTCACCACCGGGCTTGGGCGTACGGGGGTTTGGTGCGGATATCGGCACTACGGTCTGAGACCCGACATCGTCGCCTTGGGGAAGCGACTGGACAACGGCTATCCCGTGAGCGCGGTGGTGATGGTCCAGGACGTAGCTGGCTCGCTGGAGAACGGCGCGTTCCGCTATGCCCAGTCCCATCAGAACGATCCGTTGGGTTGTGCCATAGCCAGTGAAGTCATCGCTGTGATGCGCGAAGAGGGAGTGGTGGGGCGGAGCAACCGAGTAGGTACGCGCTTCGTGAGAGAGCTCGGACTCCTCGGAGAGCGACACCGCGCGGTCAAAGAGGTGCGAGGCAAGGGCTTGATGATCGCCACGGAATGGGAGGAGGACTGCGAAGGTATCTCGGCTGTATCGGCGTAACGCCAACTCCTCGAGAGAGGGTTTCTTGTGGGGTACTCTCCTGAGGGGAGTCTTCTACGGCTCTATCCTCCGTTGACGATAGCTGAAGAGGATATCAAGCGGCTTCCGGAGAACCTGGGGCAAGTCCTCCAAGCTTCGAAGTGAGCGGTTCGCAGCACATGGGTGCCGGCGTGGGTCGGAGGGGAAGTCATACACGCCTCAACAAGAACCGCAGGCAAGACTGCTCGGCCTTCCGTGCTCACCAGCGGTCGCCCGGACTCTGACCACCGCTCTCTTGCCTCGAACGCCACGCTTGGTCAATCCGCTATCCCCAGCGGAACATCCAGGTCTCGCTCACCGGGCTCAGGGGCGAGCTGTCATTAGTGCCAGGGGTGCCGGAGACCACCGTCACGTTCCAGTACAATCCACGATCACCGCCGAGACCATCATGCCACTCTTGCGGCACCTCAAACGAGCTCTTCTTGACCCAGTTCACCTGCTCCCGTGTCTGCCCGTCGCTGTGCTCGTAACTCACGCTGACCGAATAGTACTGATCCTCGGCCAGCACGCCCACGGGCTGCCAGGTCAGCTTGATGATTGTGCCATAGGTGATGTTGAACTGACCTTCGGGCACGTCTCCCTCGTCGGCAGGCCCCAGGAGCCGCGGCGCTCCATACGCGAACTCAGGGGTCTCGGTAGGAGTTGGAGTGGGTGTTTGTACGGGCGCGGGCGAAACGGTCGATGTGAGAGTTGCCGTGGCCGTCACCGTGACTGTAGCTGTGATGATGGGAGTGAAGGTCGCCGTGGCTGTCGGCGTCGCCGTGGGAGGGCGCGGCGTGGCTGTGGACGTGGGAGTGGGAGGCAGGATGACCTCGGTAGGCGTGAGTGTCGGGGCCGCGGCAACGAAGGGCAGGCCAAACGGCAGGGGCACCAGGGTCAAGACCACGTACACCACGACTGCCGCCAGAGCGATGCCACCCATGCTACCGATGAGCTTCCATGGCATTCTCCTCCGCGCCAGGTCCTCGCCGCAGTGGGGGCACACAGCCAGACCATCCCTGATCTGCCTCTTGCACCGGCGACACGTCACATTTTCTCTTCGCAGTCGCGCACCACAACGTGAGCAAACGACGTCCTTGGACGAAATGGGTGCGCCGCACCATCGGCAGCTCTCCATTCCGCTAGGACCCTCTTGGAATCAACATGAATATCCCGATCACGACGAACAGTGCGCCTGATGCCATCCTTATGTACCGGGCAGGAACCACCCTGGTCAGCGAGCCCCCGAGGGCAACTCCGATGAGAGTGACCAAAACCAGCGCCAAGACCGCGCCCGCGAAGACCGCGAGGGGGGCCTTCGACTCAGCAGACATGGCCATGGCCGCCAGCTGCGTCTTGTCACCCATCTCTGCCAGGAAGATTAGTCCGAACGTGCTTGCCATTAATCTCCAATCCACTATGCGTCCTACCTCCATCAACGAAGAAGTGAGCCACCACTGGTGACGCGAAGGATGTCGAAATACGATACGATCAGTACCATGCCGAGCAGGATCACCAGCCCAATAACGTGCACCAAGCCTTCCCGCTGAGGCGAGATTCGCTTGCCTCGTCTTATAGCCTCCAGAACCACGAACACGAGTCGTCCGCCATCGAGGCCCGGGAAGGGCAGTATGTTCAGGATGCCTACCTGCGTGCTGAGAAAGGCGGCGAACCGCATCGTGTCTGTCAGCCCGTATTGCACCGCCTCGCTGGTGGCCTGGAATATGCCTATCGGCCCCGCCACCTGGGGGACCACCAAACCCCTGATCACCGCCACTGCCCAACCGAAGATGGCGAATAGCCACAACCCAGTCTCGTAGATTCCCCGAGGGATAGCCTCCCAGATCGCATACGACTTGATCACGAGTGGCGGCCCTATCCTTATCCCCATCGGCCCCTCACCCTCAGGAGGCTCCACCCTGGGAGTGATCTCCGCCTTTGTCACTGAGTCACCCCTGCGCAAGGAGAGGCTCATCTGTTGGCCCACACGCTCACGCGTGTAAACGCTCAGGCCCTCGTAGTCAGCCACATCCTGCCCATCCACCGCGACCACCGTGTCCCCGACCCGCAGTCCCGCCTCGTCCGCCGGCGAACCCGGTACAACTTCGTAGATACCCGCACCCGGTGCGCTCTCGTCGGGAGTCAGCGTGCCCATCATGTAGACAGCGCTCAAGAGGACGATGGCCAGAATGATGTTCATCACAGAGCCGGCGGAGAGAACCGTGGCCCTGGCCAACCTGCTCTTGCTGGCCAGGCTGCCGGGTGCCTCTGGATCTTCTTCGCCCGCCATCCGCACAAAACCGCCCACGGGTATGGCGTTTATGGTGAACTCCGTATCCCCCCGCTTGGCTACGGTGAATAGCCTGGGAGGATACCCTATACCAAACTCCTCCACCTTGACGCCAGCTTTTCTGGCAGCCACGAAGTGACCCACCTCATGGGCCAACACCATGACCGTAAACACGACTGCAACTGCGATTACCGTGACCAATCCCGAAACCATCAACGCGATCCTTTTCTCGACGCGATCTTCTGTACGCGACACATATAGACATTATAGCCCGTACAACTCGCTTTCTGCAAATCTCCGCCGGCCAGCACCTGCCTTGCGCCACGAGACAAGCCATTGCCCACCGGCGCCAGAGGCGATACAACACCTACAAATGATCGAATGGGACATCGACAGCCTTCTGCTGTGCTGCGTCCGGGCGCGCTACGACACCGAAGCGCTCGACGAAGCGAGGCACATCGTACGCGCCGACGACGTAGACTGGGACCAGTTCCTCCGGCAGGCTCTCGCGCACGCTGTCGCTCCACTGGTCTACGACACGCTGCGAGATGACCGTGAGATTCTTCCTCGCTGGGTCAGAGAGGAGCTGCGCACCACCTACTACCAGACGGCCGCACAGAATGCCCTGAGATTCCAGGAGCTGGCTGGCATCGTGCAAGCCTTCAACGAAGGTGCGATCCCGGTCATTGTGCTCAAAGGCGCCGCGCTGGACGGTATCAGAGCGCTCCGTCCAGCCCACAGGCACTAACGCGACGAACCGCAACCCCTGCCGGCGGCCCCATGACGTGCCTTCTGGACGGGGATGGCGCTCGCTCTCCCGTAGGAGTTGCGCCCAGCACCGATGCGTGCTATAATGGCTGCTCAGAGTGTGCACTATTGCACTACGGGGCCCGCGTTCGTTTCGTGACACGGTAGATTCTGCCCCGCAGCCATCGCCAAAGGGGACGTGGCATTTGAGAAGCTTCGCCAACATCGTTGCCGACCGTGAATTGGTCATGCTGGGTCTGGCCACGCCTCTGCTACTGTTCCCCGGCATATGGAGTGTGCTCGGAGTCGCCCTCATCGCGCTTACCTGGGCCATCTTGGCCTGGCTGGCGTACGGGCTTCTGGACAGCATCACTCTGGGCTGGAAGCCGAACCGGTCGCTGGAAGAGTCGCTGGGGGACATTATCAAGAGCTATGCCCTGCCGTGTGGGAGCCATGGATAGGCGCCCGGAGACAACGGACCGCCTTCTCCTGTGCTGCGCCCGAAGCCGTTTCGACGATGAGGCCAAGGCTGGCGCCAGGGAGCTTGTCGGCGAGGGCATCGACTGGGAGCGCTTGCTGGACCTGGCCGTGAAGCACGGCCTGCTCCCGCTGCTCCATGCCCGGTTGCGGGATCTGGAAAACGAGCAGATCCCGGAGGCGGTCCTGGCCCGCGCCGAGAGTGTTTACTATGTCAATCTGCGGCGCAACGTGCTGCTCCAACACGAGTTGGGGCAGATCGTCGGGTCACTGCACGAAGAAGGCGTCGAGGTCATCGTCCTCAAAGGCGGGGCGCTGGCGTGGACGGTGTATGCGAGCCCAGCTCTGCGGCCCATGGTCGACCTCGATCTCCTGGTGCGTCCTGAACAGATGGAGCGTGTCGGCCTTGTGGTGGAAGCGTTGGGGTTCCGCAGGTCTGCGTCGCTCCCAGCCCACATGGTCCCATTCCAGGAACGCTTTGGCGGAGGGGTGGAGTGGATACGCGAGCGCAATGGAAAGATGACCCGGCTGGACGTGCACCACGATTTGGTGGGCGTGGACTGGTGCCGGCGGGCGTTCTCCATAGAGGCAGGCGCACTGTGGGAGGCTGCCCCCCCTCTGGACTTGGGCGGCATGCTGGCCAGGCAGCTCTCGGCAGTAGACGCCTTGATCCACCTTTGCCTGCACCCGGCGCTGCACCATGGCTACGCTTTCCCCTTCATCGGCTACGTAGATATCGACCACCTCATCTGTCAGGCCGGCTCGGACCTGTTCTGGACGCGGTTGCTGGAGCGGGTCAGGCGATTCCGGGTCAAGACGACGGTGTACTGGGGCCTGACGGCGGCCCACGATCTATTGGCGACACCAGTGCCCGCTGAGGTACTGGCCGAGTTGGCACCACAGGGCGTGCGTCTGCACCTGCTGCGGAGGCTGGCACCCCTAAACGAGGAGGTGGTCCTGCCAGGGGCGGGAAGGCAGCTAACCGGGGTGCGGCAGGTGCTCCTCTACGTTGTGCTGGTGGATCGGCTACAGGACGCGTGGCGCATGCTGTGGAGCATTCTCTTTCCAGATCTGGAATGGTTGGCGGTGCGGTACGCCCTGGAGGGAAAGGGGCAGGCTCGTCTCTACCGCCTGGTGCACCCCTTCCGGGTCGCGCGCGCATTCGTGCGGGGCTTGTACCGGCCGCTAGTGCAGAGCAGCCTGGAGTGAGATCTAAGAGGCGAGGACGACCTATCGCCGGGAGAGGCGAGATGTCTAAAACGGAGGAAAAGCAGCAAGTGAAGGGGGACGGCCGGTCCCGCCCCATCGTGGCGGTGATCCCGGCCTACAACGAGGAGCGCTACATCGGCAGCGTGGTCCTCAAGACGCGGAAGCACGTGGACACGGTGATCGTCGTGGACGATGGCTCGACCGACCTCACGGCCGAGATCGCCGAAGCGGCCGGGGCCGTCGTCGTGCGGCACGAGGGCAAGGAGGGCAAAGGGACGGCCCTGAGCACCGGTTTCCGCCGCATCCGGGAGCTCGACCCAGCAGCCGTCGTCATGCTGGATGGGGACGGGCAACACCTGACGGAGGAGGTGCCCCAGCTCCTGGCTCCGGTCCTGCGTGGCGAGGCCGACCTGGTGATCGGCTCCCGCTACTTGCAGAAGCGGGGCGGCGTTCCCCGCCACCGGATCTGGGGTCACTGGTTTTTCACCACCCTGACCAACCTCCTATCGGGCAAGCGCACAACCGACTCGCAGAGCGGCTTCCGCGCCTTTTCGCCCCGGGCCATCGAATGCATCAGGTTTTCGTCGGAGGGCTTTTCGGTCGAATCGGAGATGCAGTTCCTGGCCAAACAGCACAACCTGCGCCTGGCCGAGGTGATCATCACCGCCAATTACGTGGAAAAGTCCAAGCGGCCTGTGGTCAAGCATGGCCTGCTGGTCCTCGACGGCGTCTTGCACATCATCGGCCAGTACCGGCCCCTGCTCTTCTTTGGCCTGGGCGGGCTGGCCTTGTTGCTGGTTGGGCTGATCTGGGGCGGCTGGGTGGTGATCATCTACCAGCGGACCACTCAGTTGGCGGTTGGCTATGCGCTGATCAGCATCCTGCTGACCATCGTCGGCAGCCTGGGACTGTTTGTAGGGATCATCCTGCACTCGGTGCGGGGGCTGCTGCTGGAACTGGTGGGAGCCGACAGGGAGGCCGGGCGTGCCGGCTAGCGAGCCCCTGCCGGCAGTCGACGCTTCGACCGGCACCCGAACCGGCACTCTAGCCGGGACCGTCCCCGATCAAGCACGCAGGGCCAGCATCATCATCGTCAACTACAACGGGCGCGCCTATCTCGATGCCTGTCTCGACTCCTTGCGGGAAGGTGAGAAGCTGAGCTACGAGGTCATCCTCGTCGACAATGCCTCCGGCGACGGCAGCGCCGAGCATGTGGCGGCGCGCTACCCGCAGGTGCGCCTGATCCGCAGCGAGACCAACCTGGGCTTTGGGGCGGGCAACAACCTGGGCGCGCGGTGGGCCCGGGGCGAATACCTGGCCTTCCTGAATCCGGATACCGAGGTCGAGCCGGGTTGGCTGGAGGCCCTCATCGCTGCGCTGGAGCAGGACCCGCAGGCCGGCCTGACCACGGCCCTGGTGCTGTTGATGGACGAGCCGGACGGGGTCAATACCTGCGGCAACGACATGCACGTGACCGGGTTGACGCTGTGCCGGGGCATGGGCGCCCATCGCGATGCCTTCTCCAAGACGGTCGAGGTGGGCGCCGTCTCGGGGGCGGTGTTCGCCATACGACGCGAACTCTTCGAGGCCCTGGGCGGCTTTGACGAATCCTTTTTCCTCTATGTGGAGGACAGCGACCTGTCGCTGCGGGCCCGGCTGGCGGGCTACCGCCTACTAGCGGTGCCCGGGGCCGTCATCTATCACGACTACCGGCTGCAATTCGGCCCGCAGAAGGCCTTCTACCAGGAGCGAAACCGAACCGTGATGCTGCTCAAGGTATTCCACTGGCGGACACTGCTGATCCTGGCGCCGGCCCTGGCCCTGGGCGAGGTCGTCACCTGGGGCTTCCTCCTGCTGCGCGAGAGGCGCCAGTGGGCACAGAAGCTTCGGGCCTACGGCTGGATCATGAAGCATTGGGATCGGATCCTGGTGTCCCGGCGTCGCACCCAGGCACTGCGGCGCGTGAGGGACCGCGACCTGATCCACTCGCTGACACACCGGCTGGACTACGAGCAGACGGGGGGAGTGATGGCCCCCCGGTTGGCGCACGCCCTCTTCGACCCCCTCTTCTGGCTGTTTCAGCGGCTGGCCTGGGTGCTAGTACGGTGGTAGGCAGACGATGAAGATCGCCCATGTCACAGCCACCTTCCCGCCCTATCATGGCGGAACCGGCGTGGTATGCTACCACAATGCCCTGGGGCTGGCCCGGTTGGGCCACGAGGTGACGGTCTACACGGCGGACGAAGCGCTCAATGACTATCGCTATCCCAGCGAGATTGCGGTCCACCATTTGCCCGTGCTCTTCCGCCTGGGCAATGCTCCTCTTTTGCCCTCGCTCTGGAACCTCGCAGGCTTTGACGTCGTCCACCTCCACTACCCCTTCTACTTTGGCGCGGAGACGCTCTTTCTCAAGTCCTTGCTCCGTGGCAGCCCGTACGTGGTGACCTATCACCAGGATGTGCTTTTCGACGGGTGGTTGCGCTTCCCCGAGCGCTTGCACCATGCACTGCTCGGCAGGCAGATCCTGGGCCGAGCGGCCAAAGTGTTGGCCACCTCCCAGGACTATGCGCGCGCGTCGCGCCTGGGGCCGCTGGCCCGGGCGCGGCCGGGGCTGGTGGACGAGCTGCCCAACGGGGTGGACGCCCGGCGCTTCCACCCGGGGGTGGAGGGCGGCGCGGTGCGGGATCGCTATGATCTCCGGCCTGAGGACCGTACCGTCCTGTTTGTCGGTGCACTTGACAGGGCCCACTACTTCAAGGGGATCGGCGTCCTGTTGCAGGCCCTGGGCCACATCTCCGATCCTGCCCTGCGGCTGCTGGTGGTCGGCGATGGCGACCTGCGGGCGACCTACCAGAGCCAGGCCCAGGCGCTGGGCCTAGGGGAGCGGGTCACTTTCTGCGGCCGGGTGCCAGACGCGGACCTGCCGGCCCACTATGCGGCCAGCGACCTGCTGGTCCTGCCCTCGACGACGATGGGCGAGGCCTTTGGCGTCGTGCTGCTGGAGGCGATGGCCAGCGGCAAACCGGTCGTGGCCAGCAACCTGCCCGGCGTGCGCTCGGTGGTGGACGATGGGCGAGACGGCCTGCTGGTCCGGCCGGGGGACGTGGAGGACCTGGCCGAAAAGGTCCAGCGGCTGCTGGCGGACGGCTCTGCGCGGCGGGAGATGGGCGTGCGAGGCCGGAAGAAGGTGGAGGAGAGGTACGATTGGCCCCGGATCGTGCCTCGCCTGGAAGAGTTTTATGCAGAGGTGCTGTCGGGCTTGCCGGCAGCGCAGGGGGGGCAGCCATGATCGGCACGCTGCCCGTATGGGACCTGGCCCCGCGGGAGTATGGCCAGGCCCTGGACGCGGCGATGGCCTTGCTGGCCGGAGAGGAAACCCCGGTGCTGCGCTGTGCGGTGCCGGCCCTGGCGGCGGAAGCCGGCCAGCGGCTGCCCGCATGGAGGGAGGCAGGGCCGACCGGGGCGGCGCTCTGGATCGAGCCCCTGGAGGTCGGCTGGCAGGCTGAATTGAAGGCCCTCAGTGCTGGCCTGAACGGCGGAGGCAAGATGGTGATCGTTGCCTCGCGGCCGCTGGCCCGCCTGCTGCCCCAACGACGAGAATGGCCTGGGGAGGCATTGGGCCTCCAGCTGGGGGGCCTCGGCCGCCTGCGCCGGGCCCTGGCCGAAGCGGGGCTGGCCCTCGAGGCCGAGTATGGCCTGCATACCCTGTCAGCCACCTTCCTGAACCTGTTGGGGCAGATGGCTTCCCGCTGGGGCCGACCCGATTTGGGGGACCGGCTGCATTTTGCCGGCCGGCTGCGCTACATCACCTCGGGGTCGCTGGCCCGGCTCTCGAGTGTGGCCCTCCTGGTGGCGCGCGCCGGTGGACCTGTCAGGTCGGGGCAGACCTATCAGGTCTGGAGTTCCTCCGCGCTGGCGGCTGGGGAGCAGGCTGGCTTACACTCTGATATCGACCAGGCCGTGGCCCGCCTGGACGCCTGGCTGGAGACGCTGCGGGGGCCGGAGGGCACCCGCGGTTATGGCGGCCCAGTGGCCCACTGGTGGCGCCAGGCGCTACTCTACACGGGCCCCGGCCTCGACTGGCGCTACGAGGGCATTATCGGCGGCTATCTGGCCCTCTGGGAGCGGAGCGGCGACGAGCACTGGCTGATCAAGGCCCGGCGGGCCGGCGCTGACCTGCTGGCCGGACAGTCCCCGGCTGGCCACTACGCTGCTTCGGCGTTTGAGCTGAACCCGGCGTCGGCCGGCACGCCCCACGAAGCGGCGTGTGACGCCGGCTTGCTGCTGCTGGCCCGGGCCCTGCGGGCGGCGGGTGAGGAGGGTTGGGAAGTCTACGCTGCTGCCGCCGAGCGCAACCTGGAGGCCTTCTACCTCAACCAGCTGTGGGACCCAGAGGCGCGGGCCTTCCGTGACAGCCCGGACGCGCCGTCCTTCGTGCCCAACAAGGCGGCCACCGCCTGCGAGGCGTTCTTCCTCCTGGCTGAGGTGCGCGGGGAGGATCGTTGGGTCGAGCAGTACGCCCTGCCCACTTTGGAGCGCATCGTCGCCTACCAGGTGAGCGACGGCGGGCCGTTGAACGGCGCCATCGCCCAGAACAGTGTCGGGCACAAGAGGATAGAAAAGTACTTTCCCTTCTACATCGCCCGTTGTCTGCCCGCCCTGCTGCGCGGCTACGAGTGGTCGGAGGACGAACGGTATGTGGACGCGGCGCTGGCGGCGCTGCGATTCATCGCCCGCAACGCCGGGGCCGACGGACTGCTGCCGGCCGTGGTCTATCCCGGTGGGCGTGCCAACCGCTACCCCCGTTGGGTGGCCGCCCTGGGTGAAGTGCTGCGGGCCGCCGACTTGTGCCGGCCCTACGGCTTTGACCGCGACCTGGGCGCCACTCGCGAGCGACTGCTCGCCGGTCAGGATGCTTCCGGAGGTTTTCAGACCGCCATCGGATTTGCCGCCCAGGCGGGTGGGCGGATGCCCGCGCTGCCCGACCTGCGGGACCTGCTCCACGTGGCCGGTTGGAGCGCCATGGCCTTGCGCTACCTGGCTCCCCAGGTTGGCCCGGGACTCCAACCCGCACCAGAGAGTCCAGCATTCGAGGCTGACTGTACCTTCCGCGGTCAGCGAGTGCGCCTGCGCGAGACCCCGCGTGGGCTTGTGGTTTCGGCGGGGGAGCGTGTACAATACTATTGGCGCAAGGGTGATTCCTGGCCGCGGCTGGCCGAACCGGAGTTCTGGGTACAATGATCGGTTCTCTCCATTCACTAAACCAGCTCGCCAACCGCCACGCCGGCAAGCTATTGCTTCTCGGTCTGGTGGGGGTCGCCGCGTACAACTGGCGCCAGTGGCAGCGGGACAAGACCCTTCTCGCCCGCGACGAAGAACCGGGGCCGCCGCCGCCCCTGGAGGCCTGGCCTGACCTGCCTCTGGTCAGCGTGCTGGTCGCCGCCTGGAACGAAGCTGACATGATCGAACAACACATCGAGAGCTTTCTGGCCCTGCGCTACCCCAACAAGGAGCTGATCCTGTGTGCTGGGGGCGACGATGGGACCTACGAAATCGCGCGGCGCCACACCGGGGAAGGGATGGTGGTCCTGGAGCAGCAGGCCGGCGAAGGCAAACAGGCCGCATTGTCTCGTTGCCTGGCAGAAGCTGGAGGGGAGCTAATCTTCTTGACCGATGCGGATTGTCTGTTGAACGACGAGGCCTTCACCCGCACGCTGGCTCCGCTCGTGCTGGAACGGGAGGCCGCGGCTACGGGCAGATCGCGACCGCTGGCGGAGCAGTTGGCAGAGCCGTTTACCGTCTACCAGTGGTGCACCGACATTTACGTGGCAGCGCAGTACGGAGAGTACGTTCCAGGCATACTGGGCCGCAACTGCGCTGTGACCCGCCAGGCGCTGGAGCAGATCGACGGCTTCCAGGCCAACGTCCGCACCGGCACCGACTATCACATGGCCAAGAGCCTCCTGAGGCAAGGCTATCGCATCCGCTATGTGGGGGACAGCACGATCGAGAGCCGCTACCCGGCAACGGTGAGGTCCTATTGGCGGCGCCAGTCACGCTGGGTTCGTAATCTGATGATCCACGGGCCGGCGTTTGGTGCTCAGGACGAGGTGGTGATGGCCCTGCGGACCTCGCTCGTGGGGCTTGCTATGCTGCTGCTGCTGCCGGTGGCGGCGCTGCTCGCCGGACCGGTCATCCTGGCCTTGTGGGGTGTGCTCTTCTTCCAGGCTTTTCTGGCCAAGATGCGGTACGCGGGCTTTGCCCGCCTGTTGTTGCGAGCGCCTGTGACGGCACGGCAGCTGGTGTGGACGCCAGCCTACATACTTGCCGATTTCTTCGCCTGGAGCCGGCCCCTGGTCGACCTCCTTCCCCATAGGGAGCGTTGGTAATGCGGATTGCCCTGGTCACCAAGCCCGACCCACGGATGACGGGCCTGCTGCGTTATGCACTGAGCCTGCATGAGGAGCTGCGGGCGCAGGGGGTCGACGTGGCCCTGGTCCAACCCACTCCACCGCCCGCCTGGATGGCGCGTGCCGGGCGAGCCCTGGGCCTGGATGCGGCGGCCTTCTTTGGCTCCTATCCGCTCTCGGTGCGCCTCGATGGCGCCGAGATCTGCCACCTAGCCAGCCAGACGCTGGCTACACTGCTGCTCACCGGGCGGCGGCCGCCCGCGGTGGTCACCGTCCATGATCTGATTCCCCACCTCGTCGACGATGACCCGGCGCTGAGTTTATACCGCCGTCCCGTCGAGCGGCTCCTCGACCGGGTGGCCCTGCGGGGCTTGCGCCGGGCGGCGGCCATCGTTGCCATCTCGGAGTTCACCAAGCGCACGGTCGTCCAGCTCACCGGCTATCCGGCAGACCACATCCACGTGGTGTACCGTGCTGTGGATGGGGCGGTGTTCAAACCGCTGCCCGTGCCTGATGGGTTCCGGCGAAAGTACGAGCTGGAGGCGGAAAATCCCACTGTGCTCTACGTGGGCTCCGAGGATCCGCGCAAGAATGTGGACGGCCTGCTCCGCGCCTTTGCCCGGGTGCGAGCGCGGGTGCCAACAGCACAATTGCTCAAAGTCGGCGCGCCCCACTTCGCCGCCGAGCGGCAGCGCCTGCTAGGTCTGGTGGACGAGTTAGGCTTGGATAGTAGTGTGCGCTTCCTGGATCACGTACCTGACGAGGATTTGCCTCTGTTCTACAACGCGGCCAGCGTCTTCGTCCTGCCTTCGTTCTACGAGGGCTTTGGCCTGCCGGCCCTGGAAGCCATGAGCTGCGGCACCCCGGTGGTCGCGTCCGACCGCGCCTCGCTGCCCGAGGTGGTGGGCCAGGGCGGCGCGCTGCTTGACCCCGACGACGTGGCGGGGTTGGCCGACCGAATCGCCGGCCTGCTGGCCGATCCGCAGTGGCGCGCCGCGGCCTCAGAGGTGGCCTTGTTGCAGGCCGCGCGGTTTTCGCTGGCTCGCCAGGCAGAGGAGACACTGGCCTTGTATCGAGCATTGGCGTGAAAGACCTGTTGACTAGCATTGGCGCGAACCTTAGGGGTTTCTGGGGCAGGCAGGAATTGCAGATCCTGGGCTTGAACCTGGCGATCCACCTGGGTGTGCAGCTGTTCGCGCTTGCCCTGATGCCCCTGCCATACTTCTCTGAGCTGAGTCTACACGATGGCAACACCTACTACCGCATCTCGCAGGATCTATGGCCCGATCAACCCATCACGCTGCTGAGCTGGCAGAAGCGTATCCTGCTGCCGGCCCTGGCCACCGTCGTCTTTCCCTGGGAGCGCCACTTCTCCTTTCTGATCATTGGCATCGGCGCGGCCTCCCTCTCGTCCGTCTACTTTTTCAAGATCGCCCGGCGCTACACCGAGCACCCCTTCCGTCTGACCATTCTGTACAGCCTGCTGCCGTGGTTGTTCTTTGCCGCCCATCACGGGCTCAACGAGCCGCTGCTGATGCTCTTCCTGCTGGCCGGGTTCTACTACTACCTGGAAGACCGTCCCTGGGTCTACACAGCCTGTTTTGCCCTGGCGATGCTGTCCAAGGAGCTGGCAGCCCTGCCCATTCTGGCCATGACCGTACTGATCTGGCGGCGCAATGGCTGGCGCCGGGCCTTGACCTTCGCCCCTATCGCGCTGTTCCCCTTTGGCCTGTTCTGCCTGGTCTATGGCGCGCACTGGGGTGACTGTGCCTGGTGTCTGAAGGAATCGGCCCAGAACCCTCTGGAGAACTCGTTCTCGCTTAAGACCGGCTTCTGGTGGATGATTCAGACGCTGAAGACCGGCACCCATTCCTCGGCCAGCCCGACCGTGGCGCTGTGGTACGACGTGGTCAATCAGATGTTGAATGTGGCGCTGCTGGCCGCGACGGCTGTGGGCACGATCCGCTTGCGCAAGGTGAACACCGAACTGCTGATCTACAATGCCATCGTCGCCGTGCCCCTGCTCTTCCTGGGGCGCAACCAGTACGCGCTCAATTCCAGTCTGGGAAGGCAGATGTTGTTGGCTTCAACCGCAATTCTAGGGTTTGACGGCTTTCTGGGGAGCATCGGGAGAAGTACCCGGGCCCGAGATGCCATATTCGCTTTGTGCTGCTGTTGTCTCTTGCTGCTAGGATTCTTCTGGATAGTGCTCTATTCCAGGTTTTTCTCTCACTACCATCTATTCTAGCAAACACTTTGAACCGCCGAGGGAGAACCTGCGGGTTCAGTGAAGGAAAACACTGTGCGCGTCGTCCTCTTTGACTACGTCTTTGACAAGCCTGGGATCACTGGTCTCAGCGATCTCGTGTGGAATTGGGCAAGGGAATTGATCGCTCTGGGGGACGAGGTGCACATCGTCGCGCCGTATTCCGAGGATGTCCGGCCGCCCGCGGGAACCGTGGTCCACCGCTACCCGCTGCCGTTCATCGGCTATCGCAACGTGATCGGGCACATCCTGATCGTGTTGCGGGGCTGGTGGGAGATTCGTAAGCTGGGCAAGGTCGATCTTGTCCATGCGCCCGAGTATCTGTCCACGGGCTTCTTCGCTCTGCTGTGCAAAGATACGCCGGTGGTCTTGAGGGTCCCAGGCAACATTTATGAGCGCATCGCCCACGGCAATCCTTTCGATTGGTCGATGACACAGGTGCTGAAGGTTGCAGCCAGATTGTCGGCCAGGCATTGTGCCTGCATCATCGTGACGACCCAAGAAATGCGAAAGTGGTGGGGAAAGACAGGCACGCCGGAATCCAGAATGGTTCTGATCCCTACTGGGGTCGATACGGAGCAGTTCCGCCCGATCTCCGATGCCCGATGCCTGCTGGGCCTGCCTGAGCACAAGCGCATCGTGCTCTACGTGGGCCGGCTCTCTCATGAGAAGGGCGTTCACGACCTGTTGGAAGCCTTCCACACAGTCGGCGAAAGGTTTTCCGACGTGGACTTGCATCTCGTCGGTGACGGGCCGCTTAGGCAGCAGTTGGGGCAACTGACCGCGCAACTTGATATGGAAGGCCGGGTGATCTTCCACGGGTGGGTGGATCAGCCTGACCTGCCCGCCTACTACTCGGCCGCTGATATCACGGTTCTGCCGTCGTTCACCGAGGGAATGCCGAGGACCATGATCGAGGCGCTTGCCTGCGGCTCGCCCTTCGTTGGCACCAAGATCACAGGGATTGTCGATCACGTGCGGGACGGCGAGACCGGTTACGTGGTGGAACCGGGGGACCCGGTTGCTCTGGCTGAGAAGCTAGCCTATGTCCTGACACATGAGGAGGAGGCACAACGTGTGGGGCGGCAGGGGCTGGACTACGTCAGGCAGACACTGGGCTGGGATGCAGTTGTGCGGCAATATCGGGAGAAGGTTTACACAAAGATCGATCGTTTCTGAGGGTGTTGGTCCGTGAGACCGAGTAGCCGGCCTGCCGGCATTGACTCTGAGAAGCAACTGGTTCATAGCCTGCTGATGTGTGTCCCGTCCGGAATGGCAGGGGGGGCGCATTCAGTAGTTAACGACCTGATCGACGAACTTGTGCGCATGTCCGTTGACGTGTTCATAGCCTCCGTCTCATCGCAGACGATTGCCCTCACCAACGCTCGCGATCCGTCCCGCCGCATTGCGCGACGCCGCCACCGCTGGCGGAGGCCTGACAGCCTTTGGCTGGCGCGTCACATCCAGCACATCGGGATCCAGCTCGTGCATTGCCATCTATCAGCTTTTCTCCTGGGGGCAGTCAGCGCCAGGCTGGCCCATGTGCCTTCGGTCAGAACGATCCACGGAAGGCTGGATAGGCCGGGGATGCTTTCGTACCGAGAACGAATCCCCTTCTGGTTTTCTATCCATTTTCTTGCGCAGAAGGTCGTGGCAGTATCTGACAAGGTGACGGCGGATCTGCAGAAGTACTACGGCTTGAGGAAAGGCATCAACTTATTTGAGATCGCGAATGGCTACGCCTTGGATGATCTTGATGCTGGCGCCACCCTTATCGAAGACGATGAGCGGTTCGGATTTATCTTCGTGGGTCGCTTTGAAGAAGCCAAGGGCTTCCCGGAACTCGTCAATGCGTTTCGACGGTTGTACGCTGTCAATCATCGGGTGCGACTATACCTGGTTGGGGACGGCCCATGCAAGAGTGTCGTAGATCGAAAGCTTCTAGAGTCGGGGGCGATCGTGCAGTCGAAAGGGTGGGTCTCGCGTGAGGAGGTGAGGACATTCCTCCGGAGATCGCAAGTGTTAATCTTACCCTCACACAGCGAAGGGTTATCAGTCACTCTGCTGGAGGCGATGTCGGCGGGACTGGTGCCTCTCGTATCGAAGGCAGCGACCGGATCCAACGTAGTCCGCGATCGTTTGAACGGCATAGTATTCAAGACGAAATCGGAAGATGACTTACTTGCTCAGATGCACTGGCTGGCATCTGGCAACGCACCACTTCCTCAGTATCGGCTGGCAGCCATGGCTTGCGTGGCCCAGGATTTCAGCATCGGCGCTATGGCTCAGCGCCATATGGAGGTGTATGAGAAGCTCGTTTGTTCCCATAGAGATGGCTCCTGAGACTGTGCTGAGCAACTACCTCCACAATGGTGTTGGAGTCGCTCTTACAACCGCGGCAGCGGTAGTGGCATCGGCAGTCTTGGCACGCGCTCTTGGACCGGAACAATGGGATGTTTACAGCCAAGTGACTTGGCTGATCGGGATCGCCGTGACTGTGTTCGGTGGGGGCCTGACTTACACGGCGATGCGTTACTTGGGAACATGTTCGATGTCGGATGACTCGGCCGGCAAGGCCAGAATCGCCGCGTGGCGCCCAATGATTCGCTATTCGCGTCTCGTCCTTCTGACCACTCTCGCCGATCAGGTGATCTGGCAGCGCCCTGAGGTTTTCTTCTTCGGCCAGTTGGCTGATCCGGCACAGAGTGGCTACTATTCGCCGGCCTACACCATCGCTGGTATTGCCGTCGGTACCGTGAGAACGGCATTAACGGGCACGCTGACCGCTCAGTTCTCGCCCGCCGTGGGCGGGCTGGGTAGGTGCTACTCTGGCCGGAGAACGACACGCATGGTAGAATGCCCACACAGTGGGGAGGGCGCCTTTTCAACGATACTGAGTGTATCTTACGAGCACGGTACGAACGAACGATGAGAGAGCCATCGTTGTCGACTTTGGAGAGCAGAGCCATCCAGGGCGTGTTCTGGAGCGGGATCGAACGGCTGGGCCCTCAAGCGGTCCAGCTCGTGGTCTCCATCGTCCTGGCGCGACTCTTGCTACCCCGGGAGTTCGGCCTCATCGGCATGCTCACCATCTTTCTGGCGCTGGGCGCCGTGTTCCTGAACAGCGGCTTCGGTTCGGCACTCATTCAAAAACAGGACGCCACCGAGGTTCACTATAACTCGGTGTTCTACACGAATATCCTGCTAAGCGTGGTAGCGGCCGGGATCCTCTGCTTGGCCGCACCGCTGATAGCGCAGTTCTTCCAGCAGCCTCTGCTGACGCCTCTCACCCGGGTGCTGTCCCTCAATCTTGTCCTGAGCGCCTTTGGGCTGATCCAGGTGTTCTTGATGACCAAAAGGCTGGATTTCAAGACCCAGATGAAGGCCAGCCTGATAGCCTCCCTTGGCTCGGGCGTCGTCGGAATCTCCATGGCCGTGCTGGACTTTGGTGTCTGGAGCCTGGTGGCCCAGAGCGTGAGCCTGACGTTGTTGAACACCCTCCTCTTGTGGGTGTTCAACACCTGGCGCCCCCAGAGGGTCTTTAGCCTGCCGGCCCTGCGAGAGCTCTTCGGATTTGGGTCCCGCCTGCTTGCCTCCGGCCTTCTTGATACTGTGTTCAGCAATATCTATAACGTCGTCATCGGCAAGCTGTTTTCCCCGGCCGACCTCGGGTACTACACACGTGCGTACACGCTGCAACAACTTCCGTCCCAGACGGTGGGCGGGATCGTGGGCCGGGTGACATTTCCCCTCTTTTCGGAGATTCAGGGGGATCCAGCCAGGGTGAGGAACGGCTTCCGAAAGGCACTCCGGGCTCTGGTCCTGGTCAGTTTCCCGCTAATGATCGGGCTGCTGGCCTGCGCCCAGCCCCTGGTGCTGACGCTGCTAACCGAGAAGTGGGCCCCCGCGATCCCGTACCTGCAATTGCTCTGCATTGTGGGGCTCTTCTATCCGCTGCAGGTGATAAACTTGAACGTGCTACTGGCGATGGGGCGCTCCGACCTGTTCTTCCGGCTGGAGGTTATCAAGAAAGCGCTGATTGTGATCGTTCTGGCGGTGACCTGGCGCCGGGGGATTCAGGCCATCATCGCGGGTCAGATTGTGCTCTCCCTTGTTGCCTACTACCTGAATAGCTACTACAGCGGGCGGATCGTGGGTTACGGCCTCGGAGCGCAGGTTCGCGACCTGCTGCCGTACCTCGGCGCGGCGGGAGCGATGGGGGCCGGCGCCTTTGCCTTGACCTGGTTGCCCGTGGCCCAGCCCGGGGTCCTGTTGCTGATCCAGGTGCTGGCAGGCGGCCTGATCTATGGCCTGTTGTGTCTGGGCTTCCGGCTGCCCGTCTTCATGGATGCATGGCGTGTCTTCCAGGGCAGGATAGGCGCTGTGAGGATGGCCAGGCCATGAATCGCCTGGATTGGCGCATAGAGCAGTCCGGACCAGGAGGAACCGTATGATGAGCGCCACCGAGCTGCACCTCGCGCCCATGGAAGAATATGTCGAATACTGCCGTGGAGCGGAAGCATTTCAAGACATACCGTTCAGTCTGCGCTACACTTATCAGGCATTGGATAATGCGTTCCCCGGATCGAGATTCGTTCTATCGGTTAGGGAGGATGAGGATGAATGGTATCGTTCTCTCATCAGATTCCACCAAAAGCGGTTGGGAATACAGGGAAGAATAACGAGAGAACACTTGGTCAACGACCCATACCGGTTACAAAGGATTCGCCTGGGAAGCCAACAGGACTATCTACGACAGCCCAGAGGACGATCCGTACGATGAGAGTGTGCTGAAAGAGCACTACCTCCGACATAATGAGCACGTGATCGAGTATTTCAAGTTCAGAAGTGATTTGCTAGTGGTGAACCTAAAGGAGAGAAGGAGCTACCAAACCTTCTGCGACTTCTTAGAGGCTGACCCGCTGTACAAAGACTTCCCTTGGCTGAACAAAAGTCGAGGGGCGAGCGAGGGGTGATCAACGTCACCGAGCTGTACCTTGCGCCCATGGAAGAATATGTCGAATACATGCAAGCCACGCTGGGAGCCTATCAGTGCCGAGTAAACCGAAACTGGTAATCTGGGGTGCTGGGGGCTACGCGCTAGTGGTTGCCGACATGGTGCGGTTGCGTGGTGAGTTCGACGTTGTGGGGTTCCTTGACGATGTCGATCCGGCACGCCGCGATACGGACTTTGGCGGAGCAAAGGTCTTGGGGGGCCAAGAACAGCTGGATCTTCTTCAGCGGCAGGGTGTCAGTCACCTGATCTTCGGGTTCGGGGATTGTGAGGCACGCTTGAGGTTGACCAACTTGGTCTGTGAAAAGGGCTTCCAGCTCGCCACCGCTATTCACCCCCAGGCTACAGTTGCCCGTGACGTTGCCATAGGGGAAGGTACCATCATTGCAGCCGGAGCCGTCGTGAGTCCTGGCGCGGAGATCCGCCGCAATGTGATCATCAACACCTGCGCAAGTGTTGGTCATCAGTGCATAATTGAGGATGGAGTCCACGTGGGTCCGGGTGTGCGCCTGGGCGGCAGAGTGCAAGTGGCACAAGGAACGTGGGTGGGAATCGGGGCAACGGTCATAGACCGCGTGAGGATTGGTGCGCGCTCTGTGATAGGAGCTGGCGCAGTAGTCATACACGATATTCCCGACGGCGTCACGGCCTACGGGGTTCCAGCAAAGGTGGCTGGAAGCCTTCCGAATGAGCATCAGGAGAGAAGTACAGGAACTAGCCTTCCTCGAGGTTGAACCCGCGTACGAGGAGGTCCCCTGGCTTAACAGGGGTGGCTGAGATCAGATCGTTGCATAGAATCAATGCCGGCAGAAGATACTTGCCGCTCCTGCATGAGCGCGGCGGCCTCTTGGAGGCGTTTACCGGACAAGGGCGTGAGGCATGCCTCAAGTGAGCTTTCATACGCTCTCTATTCACGGTGTCCCACGATCCGGCACATCGTGGCTGGGCCAGATCTTTGATAGTCATCCGGAGGTTGCATATCGCCACCAACCCCTGTTTGCGTATCGGCTCAAGGACCGACTGAATCTGCAATCGATACCCGGAGACGTGTCTCGTTTCTTGCACGAAGTCTATGAGGTGTCCAACGATGAGTTCATCCTTGACATCAAGCGCAGGGAACCAGCCCCGGAGTTTTGGCAGAGAGCTGTCAAGGCAAATAGGCCCAGGTATCTCGTTGTGAAGATGGTCCGCTACCGCCATCTGCTACGGCTCTTTTTCGAGAACATAGAGGATGTCCGGATTATCGGGATCGTGCGCAACCCCTGCGCGGTGATTAACTCCTGGCTTCAGGCCCCGAAAGAGTTCCGGGCCGGGTGGAAGGCTCACGAGGAATGCCGATATGCTGCGAAGAAGAATCCAGGTCGGCGCCGAGCAGTACCTAGAGGTAGTCGCACACGGGGAAATCAGGCGCTCTAAAGGTAGAGGGTGACAAGTTGAGAGGCACGAGCGGAGGGTCTTTCTGGAAATCCTTCTGGGATTCATACCCCAGGCGAGCGGCAGAGAGGGAATACCTTAGGCAGGTCGGAAAGACCGTGGGAGGAATGGAGATCACCAGGGAGCAGTTTGACACCATCGTTGAGGACATCGAGAACCATCTGGAACTCACTAGTAGTGATGTTGTGCTCGATCTGTGTTGTGGAAATGGGCTTATCACCAGAGAACTGGCAAGGAAGTGTGACCAAGTCGTCGGCGTGGATTTCTCAAGGCCTCTGATCGAACAGGCAAGAAAGATCACAGCAGAGCAGAACGTTCGGTATATCAGCATGGATGTCAAAGAGATCGCTAGGGTGACAAGTTTGGTTGAGGGACCCTTCTCGAAGGTGTTGTGGTATGAAGCTCTCCAATTCTTCGATGAGCGTGAGTTTCGTTCGATATTGGCTGCGCTAAGGGATTTGACTACGGGTGACGTGTCCATTCTGATCGGGAGCGTGCTTGACCACGACCGGAAGTGGAGGTTCTTTGATACTCCTAAGAGAAGACTGCAGTACGCAGTCAAGCTAGTTTTGCTGAGACGGGAGGTTGGTCTCGGGAAATGGTGGAGAAGAAGTGAGATTGAGAGGGTCTGCAGACAATGTGGCTTTGCATGCGATTTCAAGGACCAGAGTGAACTGCTGCATACCTCACACTACCGAATTGATGTGAAACTCTATCCCCTTCATGATGGCAGATACGGGGGCCGATGATCGTTGTTCAAGAAGATCGTCTTTGTTGTCGGTATGCCGCGGTCTGGCACCAGCTGGTTGGGTCAGATCCTCGATAGCAGTCCGCAGGTCCGGTATCGTCTATCTCCTCTCTTTTCATATGCATTCAAGAATGCCGTAGATGAGCAGTCTAGTAAAGCTGAGTACGAGCGTATGTTCCACGACGCTTTCGAGTCCGAGGACGCCTTCATGAGTCGTGCGGAGGAACGCATAGCGGGACACTACCCTGTCTTTGAACATAAATGTGAAGATCCCGAGTATCTGGTCATCAAGATGACACGATTTCACAACCTACTCGAGCATATGCTCGAGATGTTTGATAACCTAAGTATGCTTTCCATCGTGCGTCACCCTTGCGGAGCCATCCACTCTTGGCTAACGACTCCGAGGGAGTTTCCGATCTGGGCAGATTCAGCAAAGGAATGGCGAACCGGAGCCTGTCGCAAGACAGGTCCCGAAGAGTACTGGGGGTTCGAAGACTGGAAAGCGGTGACGCGTCTTCACATGAGACTCGAACTGCAGTATTCGGACCGTTTCACCATCGTGCAATACGAGGCTCTCGTAGAAGACCCCCTTTCTGCAACCAAGAAGGTATTTCATCGCCTAGGACTTGAGTATACTGACCAAACCGAACGTTTTGTGAGGAATAGCCATCGCCGTCACGATTCGGATCCTTATGCCGTGTTCAAGGATCCACGGGTGAGGAACCGGTGGAAAGCAGAAATGGACAAAGCTATGCAGCAAGAGATCGTCACCGAGATCATGGATTCAGAACTGGCGAGGTTTCTTGTATGAAAATCGGGATCATGCAGCCATATTTCTTCCCATATCTTGGCTATTTCGATCTGATCAATGTCGTTGATCATTTTGTCGTTTATGATTCCGTTCAGTACATAAAGCAAGGCTGGATCAATCGAAATCGCATTCTCAAACCCGCAGCAGGCTGGCAGTACATAACAGTGCCTGTTGACAGAAGTTCCTTTCACGATTCATACCGAACGGCAATCATGGATGTCGAAATATGCGAACTCGAAAACTGGAAGGGTCGGATCATCCGGCAGCTAGATCATTATCGCGGAAAAGCTCCCTACTTCTGGGAAACAGTCAATCTGGTCAAGAGTTGTCTGGATGTCGAAGAAAGATCAATCGCTCGACTCAATGTGAGCACCCTGGAAAAGATGTGCCATGCGCTTCATCTGGGGTTCAATTATAGGTTCTCTTCCGAGATTCACCTGACTCTTGATCGGAGTCTTAGCGCACTGGATAGACTCTTGGCAATCTGTGAAAACCTGGGCGCGACCAAGTACATCAACACGCCTGGGGGTAGGGATCTGTACGGCGACCAACCATTCAGGGAAAAGGGCATGGAAGTCGAGTTCAGGAATCTGCCCCCACTGGAGTATTCATGCTCTGGCTACGAGTTCATCCCCAACCTCTCCATAATCGACGTGCTGATGTGGAACGCACCAGAGAAGGTCAAGCAACATCTGGAGATGCACCGATGACCGCTGCCAAAAGCCACCCCTCTGATCTGGCCATACTGGGCGGACAGCCGCTCTTCATTGAAACGCTCCACGTGGGCCGGCCCAACGTCGGCGACCGCCAGAGGTTGGGCCAGCGCCTTGAGGATATCTTGGATCGCCGCTGGCTGACGAACAACGGTCCCTTGGTACAGGAGTTTGAAGGCAAGTTGGCCGAATTCCTCGGCGTCAGGCATTGCATCACCATGTGCAATGCCACCGTGGGACTGGAGATCGCCATCCGGGCAGCCGGTCTTACTGGCGAGGTCATCGTGCCCTCGTTCACCTTCATCGCCACCCCCCACTCGCTGCAGTGGCAGGAGATCACGCCTGTTTTTTGTGATATTGATCCCCAGACGCACAACATAGACCCGAAACAGATTGAGCGGCTGGTCACGCCGCGGACATCTGGCATCATTGGCGTGCACGTCTGGGGCCGTCCGTGCGCCATCGAGGCTCTGAGCGAGCTCGCCCAACGCCGCGGTCTGAAGTTGATGTTCGACGCCGCACATGCCTTTGGAAACTCCTACAAAGGTCGCATGATCGGCAACTTCGGCCAGGCCGAGGTGTTCAGCTTCCACGCCACCAAGTTCTTCAACACCTTCGAGGGCGGGGCGGTGACCACCAACGACGACGACCTGGCGGCCAGGATCCGGTTGATGAAGAACTTTGGCTTTGCCGGCCTGGACAACGTGATCTACATCGGCACCAACGGCAAGATGAGTGAGATCTCTGCGGCCATGGGATTGACCTCCCTGGAAAGCCTGGAGGCCCTCATCGAGACCAACCGGCACAACTACCATGCTTGTCAGAAACATCTTGATGGCATCCCGGGATGCAGCCTGATCACGTACGACGAATCGGAAGCCAACAACTATCAGTACATCGTTGTCGAGGTGGATGAGGGCCTAGCTGGCATCAGCAGGGATCTCTTGGTCAGGATCCTCCACGCCGAGAATGTGCGCGCCCGGCGTTACTTCTATCCAGGATGCCACCGCATGGAGCCCTATCGATCGTACTATCCCAACGCCGGCTTGTTGTTGCCAGAGACCGAGAAGCTAGTCGATAGGGTCGTGAGCCTGCCCACCGGGACGGCGGTCGGAGAGCCGGAAGTCGAGCAGATCTGTGCACTCATCCGCTTTGTCGTCAGACACAGTGACGAAATCGTCGCGGCCCTGGGCGGCGAGGAGAAGCAGTCATGCTGAAGGTCAGCGTCTGCATCCAGACCTACAACCACAGACCCTTCATCGCTCAGGCACTGGACAGCGTGCTGATGCAGGAGACCGATTTCGACTACGAGATCGTCCTGGGAGAGGACGAGAGCCAGGACGGGACGCGCCAGATCTGCATCGATTATGCCGGGCGATATCCCAACCGAATCCGCCTGTTCCTTCGTTCGAGAAAGGACGTCATTTACATCGATGGCCGGCCAACGGGGCGGTTCAACTTCACTGAGAATCTGAAGGCCGCGCCCGGCGAGTACATCGCCCTGTTGGAAGGCGACGACTACTGGACCGATCCGCGCAAGCTGCAGAGGCAGGTGGACTTCTTGGAGGCGCATCCAGAGTGTTCCATGTGCTTCCACGGATTCACAGTTCGTTTCGAGGACGGCAGTAGACCTCCTCATGTTCCAGCACCTCCATCTGGGAGCATATTCTCGCTGGAGGATGTCCTCGTCGCAAATTTCATCGGGACCCTCACGGTCATGTTTCGCCGCAGAGCAACGCAGGAGTTGCCCGACTGGTACTTTGAGCTGGCGATAGGAGACTGGCCGCTTCACATCCTGAACGCTCAATACGGTGACATCGGCTATATCGATAGCGTGATGGCGGTCTACAGGGTCCACAGCGCCGGCATATGGTCGGGCAAAAGCCATGTCCAGAGGGCGAAGGCTGCGCTTGAAATGTACCACCACTTGCGGTCATACCTGGGTGCGAGGTATCAGAAGATCATCAAGGCGGGTATGGCGAAGGCTTGTCTGGCATTGGCGGCGGCATACGCGGATGAGGAGAACATTGGCGAGGCCAGGAGAAATCTCTGGAGAAGCGTCGCGGAATGCCCCATGAATGGGCTCAGACAGCTTGTGGACGTGGTCGCTTTGGCACTGAGGCTGTACACGCCACGGATTCACAGGCTACTCAAGAAGCTGTGGGTGGGGAGCGAAGCAAGTGTCTGATGGCAAGCCCATCTCTGAAATGGGGGCCCTGGCTGTGGCCTGCCTGTTCAGTCTGGTCTGTGTGAGCCGGGCAGGGGCGCAACAGGAGCCGTCCGATGGGGTCATTGTCCACGAGGTCACGCAGGCCGACTTGGACGGCGATAGCCTACCGGATCGCACGAACATCCGCTGCGACTTCGGAACGGGCAACGATCTGGTGCAGGTCTACGACCGGGCACGCAATATGCAGACCAGCGTAGACTGGCAGCAGGCAACCGATTTCGAGGATGACTTGTGGGTATTTGACGCGCGAATCGATGGCGAGGCTGATCTAGTGATCGATTTTCGCCGCGATGGAGAGACCTTGGTCGCCGATCTCTACGATGATCGTGACGGTGACGGGAAGGTCAGCTATTCTACCGCGGGTGGGCGAGCGTGGGTCACCGAGCCGAGAGGGCCCACGGTCCGGGTAGTGGCTCTGGATGGATGGTGGCAAAGGGATGACAAGGTCAACTTTAACCTCTATCTTGAGATAGACGGCCCAGTTCGCGCCTCCTTCACCTCGCCTGCGGTTCGGTGGCGCAGCGCCCCGGCTGGAAGTCTTCCCTCAATGGCGGATGGAGATCCGGATGTTACCATCCTTGTTCGCGATGTGGACAACGACGGACGCCCTGATTATGATCTCAGGCAGGTGCTGTCCACGGCAGCCATCTGGACCAACTATGGCACGGAACTCGCCGTGAATGCCCATGACAACGAAGCGCCCCTCAAGGACTTCCTGTTCTGGCCCTACCTGGGAGGCATGACAGGATACATGAAGCCAAATGGTGAGAGCATACCTCCCATCCAGATGGACTGGGGCGCAGCGCGCATCTCAATCGTGGCGGAGTTTGTGGCCTCCAGAGGCGGCGACAGCAATTGGTTCGTCTACTCGTTCGACAGGTTCGGAGCCGGCGACGATGTGTACGCGAACTTTGAGAATCCCTTCGCTTTCTACGACCTAGCCAACGACCTCGATAGAGTTCCAGAACTTGCGGCAAGATCCGAATACTATGGTCCATTCGAGCCGAGGTTTCCGGGCGGACTTCTTCCGCATCCCGTCGAGAATATTCGCTATTCGTGGGACCAGGACAATGACGGCGCCTGGGATTTCAGCCTTAATCTAATCGGACGACACCCCATCTCCGAGGTTGTCACTTTTCCAGAGTTCGCCCTCCAAACTGTGCCATACTCCGAATTCCCGAAGTGGATCGTCGAGCATCAATGGGACACGGGCGTACTCGTCGCGGTGGAGGGGATCTCCTATTCCTCCTCGGAGGGCATCTACGAAGGGTCTGTACGGGCGTGGCGTGATTCCTATGTAACGGGCCAGACCAGTTTCCCGGATATGCAGCGGGTCCAAGATGTTAGAGCGGGCTTGAGACTGGAGTACACGCCTGATCTCCAGGCTCAGGCATGGCTGTATTTGAGCCCGGTAGACCGCAAACTACATTTGCACAATGCGCAGGGTGGCGTGTGGAACCTGGACGACGCTGTGCGCCTCCGGTACGAGGACCTCGACCGCGATGGGTACCTCGACCAGTGGCAAGTCACGTCCGAAGCACCGCGGGCGAGCGCGACGGCAGGCCACACCGATGCGCAAGACGCCGAACAGCTTCCTGTCTCGCCCAACCTGCTCGCATCTCTGCGCCTTGTCGGCGGCATCTTGATCTATGCCGATTCTGGACAGGTCCGCCTTGTCCGCACCATGCTTGAACCCAGTATGTTTGAGACCCTTCCGCCCCACGATCATGAGGAGTGGTTAGCGCTGGGCGAGCAACTGGATCGCCATGAGGCGGCATTCGCCCCCGACGCACTGCTGGAAATGGCCACCCAATTTCAGGGACCGACGACGCATCTCCAGGGTGCAACGCTGGCCGACTTCCGCCTGACAGAGGATGGACTTCGTTTTGTCCTGGAGCTCCAGCCCGGCTTCCAGGTCATCCACGACACAAATCGACTGTATGTGAACAGTCTGACAGCCGGTTCGTACGTGGTCACCTACGACGGCGAATTCCAGGTACAGCCGCTTACTGCCCCCCAGCTGACCGTACCTCAGGGGGGAATAACCACCGAGCCGCTGTCTCCTCAGCTAGGGGACTGGGCTACCGTCAGGGTGGTCGTGTCTAACAGCGGGCTCCAAGACGCGACCTCGGTTCCCATCGGAGTCTATGCCGTGCGAGGCGAGGAGGAGCCATTTCTGGTGGGAGAGGAGGAACTGTTCATCCCGGGGCAGGGGGAAGGTGTCCTGGAATTCGGCTGGTGGCCAGTGCAGGTAGGTGAGTGGACAATTCGGGTCGAGGCTGATATCACAAGCGCCGTGCCTACGAGCATCGATCTGGACACGATATCTTCGTTGCAGCTGGACGTGTATCCGGCTTTCGTGTCGAATCCGCTCGGCCCGCTTGGAGGGCCAGGTGAGCAGCCTCTGACTCTGGTTGTTGCCTCGTTTATCCTGGCTGCTTGCCTCGCTGCCGTGTCCACTCTGCTCATTGTTCTGAGCCATGCGAAGGCATTGCCTCGTTCAGGTTCTGCCTCGGGAAGACTGCCATCAACCGGAGAACCCACTGTTGAGCGACAGAAATAGGGCAGAGCGCCTTTGGTCTGACTCGCGCGGGCTGATTCTCCTTTTGCTGGTTGCTCTCATCCTGCGGGTCGAATATGTCCTTGTGGCTGACCGCATCGATCCCTTCTTAATGGCGGATCCTCTGCACGGTGATGCGGGCTCCTATGACCGCATCGCGCGCACTCTACTGACCACTGGCGAGTACGGGGAGTTGGCGGGCAGACCTGCAGCGTTTTGGCCTCCACTATACCCCTTGTTCTTGGCTGCTCTGTATTCGATCTTTGGCTATCATCTTCTTGCCGCGCGGCTGGTGCACGCGCTTCTGGGCACCGGCGCCGTGGTCGCCGTCTACGCGGCGGCGCGGCTGATACTCGGGCGCCCCGTTGCGCGGCTGGCCGGCCTGGGCATGGCCCTCTACCCCTACCTGGTGTACTTCGGCAACTGGCTGATCTCCGAAGCGCTGTTCATGCTGCTCTTGGCCTTGGCCCTGTGGGCGATGGCCGGCCAACAACGGCGCGGCAACTGGCGCGGACTGGCGGGGTTGGGTCTGCTAATGGGCCTCAGTATCCTGGCCAAACCCGCAGCCTTGTTCATGCTGCCGCTTGTGGCATTCTGGGTTCTCCTGGCACCGCCAGACGCGCCCCTGACCGCGCGGCTGGGTCGCGCGGCCGTCGTGCTGCTGGTGACCGCGCTGGTCGTTTCGCCCTGGACGGTCCGCAACTACCGGGTCTTTGGTGCCTTCGTGCCGGTCTCCACCAACGGCGGTTACACCTTCTACGGCGCCAACAACGCGCAGGCCTTCGGAGGACACCGCGAGGGGTTCCCGCCTGCCCTTCCGGGACTCAGCGACCCCGCGGCCGCCGACGAGTATTACCGGCGGGGCCTAGAATGGATCGTTGACCATCCGGGCGATTTCGCCAGGCTGGCGCTCCGCAAGCTGGCGCGGCTCTTCTCTCCTTTGTCCGTAGCCAGTTGGGAGACGGACTACCCCCTCCCGCCGGCCATCGGCTACGTGGTGAGGGGGCTTTATGGCGCTTTCCTCATCACTGCCCTCTGCGGCGCGTTGCTCGCGCTGCGCCGCTGGCGCGACGTGTTCCTCTTCTACGTGCCCATGCTGAGCGTGCTGGCCAGCGCGGTGGTCTTCTACGGCGACACCCGGTACACTCTGCCTATGGTTCCGTCGCTGCTGATCTTCGCCAGCTTCGCTGTCAGTTCCGCCTGTGAGAGTTTGCGCCTGCGTGAGGTGAGCAACGCGCTGGCGGAAGGTGGCGGCCCATGAGGACCAGGCTGTCTCCCCGCTCTCAGACATGGCTGCTGCTAGGTCTCGTCCTCATGTACGCCCTCTTGGCGGGCGGTTACTTCATGCTTCGCTACACTGGCCAGTGGGCCGACTCGGACACCGCCAATCTGACCATGGCGGCCCGCGGCGTACAACAAGAGGGCAGGCTCGTTGCGAAGGACGAATACAGGCTCGGTTTTGCCTTTCCCGCGCTGACGACCACCATCGCCCAAGTGACCGGCCTGTCGCTCACCCAGTTGCAGCTAGTGGTCTACCCCCTGCTGTCAGCCAGCCTGGCGCTCCTCGCCTTCGTGACCTATCGCGAGTTCACCGGGGATCTGACGGCTGCCGCGCTTGGTGTGCTTTTCCTCTTCATGCAGCCGGATTTCCTGTTCGTCATCTTGCGCGGCTCGCACGAGAAACTGACCTGGCTCATGCAGTTTCTGGCCTTCTACCTGCTGGCCAGGAGCCTGCGCGCCGCGCGGGCTCAGCGGCTGGGAGACTTCGGCGCGAACGTGGGCCTCTTATACCTGGCGGTCTATGGGCTCATAGCGGGCAACGCCTTCTTCGGCTCGGCGTTCATCCTCGCGGTCGGCGTCAGCCTGCTGGGCGGCTTGTTCATCCTGCTCTGGGCCCGTGGCCGGTCGAGCCGTGTAGCCGTCACGCGCCTGATCTACGTGGCAGCCGCGGCCATGGTAATCTGGGTACTGCATATCTTCTATCTGTATCCATCTGCAGTCTTCTTCCTCCTCAATCTACGCAATACGGTGGAAAGGGTTGGGGCCGTGGCGCTGGGAAATGTCCCAGCGACTGATCCGTACGCGACCATCGTTTGGGGCTGGGTCAGCCGTTCAGCTTACCTGGCCTTGGTCATACCCACTTTCACCATGGCAGGTCTGTCCTTCCTGGCCTGGGTTGGGCGTGGTTTCGGCTACCTACGCGGCCGAGAGTACCTGGCGGACGAATTAGGGACCTTCCTGGCCTGGTTGCTGTACGGCGGTTTTGGGCTCCAGATGCTAGTCAGCCTAGTCCTTGGCCGCAGCGGGGGTGTTGCAGTCAATCTCCAGTTGCGCTATTTCCCGGTGCTGCTGATGCTTGGCGTGCCCCTGGTGACCAACGGACTGACGCAACTGTGGCGGAGACAGTTTCCCCGGCGCGGCGGGCGGCTGCTGGCCGTGGCCACGGCCTTGTTCGTCCTCTGGATGAGTGGCGCGTCGCTGCTCAAGGCCACCAATGAGCCCGCGCTGAGCAACTACTGGATGTTCTGGACTCGGCCCGAGGCTGCCTACGTGGCCTGGGCGGACGGCCATCTCCAGTACCGCCGTATCTGGCTCGGCCTGGATGGGATCCGGCTGAGCTCGCAAGCCCTAATAGCCGGAACAGGCCTCCAGAGCGGCAATGTCTTCGATGTCTCGGGGGTAGAACCCGATACCCGCGACCTGATTGTGTCCGACGTTGAACGGAACTTGAGCCTGAGGAGATTCCAGACGCTCCCCGATGTCCGCGGCGAAAACCGCGTCTACGACAACGGGCCAGTGGCTCACTACCACATGCGGCCGCGCACGCCGTACCAGCCGTAGTCGTGAAGCGAGCGATGAAGAGCGGGTTAATCATGTATGGGCTTGATCGACCGTTGAGCGGTATCAGCCGCTATGCGCTGGAGTTGGCCCATGCGCTGGGTGGCCTGAGCGATGGCCCCGAATTGGTGTGGCTCGTGGCCGGTCGAGCCGATCCCCTGGGGCGGAACGACAGATGCGGCACCACGTCGCTGCGCGGCTGCGGGCGCCTGCCGGGCCTGCTGACCCTGGGCAACCTCGCCATCCCGGCTGCGGCGCGGCGGTGCGGGCTGGACCTGATCCACGATCCCACAGGGTTGACTCCTTTCCTGTTCGGGGCCGGCCGTGCCCGAACGGTGGTCACTGTCCACGACGTCTTTGCCTGGAGCATACCGGGTCACAGCACCCTGGCCGACACGCTCATCTACCGCCACTGGCTTCCTCATGTGCTGCCCCGTGTCGATGCCGTGATAACCATCAGTCAAGTTTCCAGAGCGGACATTGTACAGTATTTGAGAATCCCACCGCAAAAGATCCACATTGTCTATCGCTGCGTAGGTGAGCGCTATCATCCAGTATCGGATCCACAGATCGCTCAGGTTCGCAGAAGCTATGGCCTGCCTCAAAGCTACTTCCTCTTTGTTGGCTCAGTTGAGAAGCGTAAGAACTTGCATCGACTCCTGCAGGCAGGATCTCAGTTGTGGCAATCCGGGGAACATCGTCCCCTAGTCGTCGTCGGAGCCCGGCGCCGGAAATACGCCCAGATCATTAACACCCTCCAAGAACTGAGCCTGGAGCGGCATGTCATCTTCACCGGTCACGTGCCGGAGGCCGACCTGCCCGCCCTGTACAGCGGCGCCGACCTGTTTGTCTTTCCCTCCCTGTACGAGGGGTTCGGCCTGCCGCCCCTGGAGGCCATGGCCTGCGGCACGCCGGTGGTGACCTCCAACACCTCGTCCCTGCCGGAGGTCGTGGGCGATGCAGCGATCACGGTCGACCCCTACGACGTCGAGGCCCTGGCCGAGGCTATGCGCCGCGTATTGAGTGACGCCGATCTGGCACATGACCTGCGCCAGCGAGGTTTGGAGCGAGCAGCGCGCTTTTCCTGGGATCACGCTGCCCGCGAAACCATCGACGTCTATCGCGAGGTGCTATCTTGAAGACCCTGATCCTGGCCGGCGGCCTGGGCACACGGCTGCGGGAGGCCGTCCCCGACCAACCCAAGCCGATGGCCTCGGCGTGGGGCAAGCCCTTCCTCCAATACCTGGTGGAGTGGCTGGGCGACCAGGGCTTCCACGACCTGCTCCTCTGCCTGGGGCACGGGGCGGACCGGGTCAGGGCCCATTTCGGCGATGGCCGCCGTTGGGGCGTGCACATCGCCTACGCCGTTGAGGCGTCTCCCCTGGGCACGGCGGGGGCCCTCAAGAACGCCAGGGATTGCGTCACGGGCACGACCCTCGTCCTGAACGGCGATTCTTACCTGGAGGTCGACCTGCGGGCCATGGTCGCCGCGCACCGGGCCAGGCGGGCGGCCGACGGCCGGGCGGTGGGCACGCTGGCCACCGTGCGCGTCGAGGACACCGCCGCTGGCGGGGCGCTGGAGATGGACGACGCGGGCCGCATTGGGGTCTTTCGGGAGAAGGGCCAGGCGGGGCCGGGCTGGATCAACGGCGGCATCTACGTCCTCGAGCCGGAGGCATGGGAGGCCATCCCCCAGGGACGGCCGGTGTCCATCGAGGAGGAGACCTTCCCCCATCTCCTGGCCCAGGGCCACCATCTGTATGCTTACCCGGTTGGCGGCTTTTTCGTGGATATTGGCACGCCGCAGGGGTACCGGCGTTTCCAGCAGTACATGGAGGAGAAAGGACTTTGATTATCCGCAGCAGAGCACCCTTGCGCATCAGTTTTGGCGGGGGCGGCACCGAGGTAGAACCCTACCTCTCGGAGCGGGGCGGGGTGGTGCTGAACACGACCATCGACCGCTATGCCTACGGTACGCTGCGGCTGCGTGACGACCGCCAGATCAGCATCACCTCACTGGACTATGACCTGGTGGCCAGGTACAAGCTGGACGAGCCGCTCCCTTACGACGGCAACCTGGACCTGGTCAAGGCCGTCATCCGGCGGCTGAATGGCGGCAACACGGACCAGGGCCTGGAACTCTTCTTGCACAGCGACGCGCCGCCCGGCTCGGGCCTGGGTTCCTCCTCGACGGTGGTGGTGGCCCTCATCGGCCTCTTCCAGCACTGGCGCCACCTGCCGCTGACCAACTACGAGATCGCCGACCTGGCCTACCAGATCGAGCGGGTGGACATGGGCATCAAAGGCGGCAAGCAGGACCAGTACGCCGCCACCTTTGGCGGGTTCAACTTCATCGAGTTCACCCGCGATGCGACCATCGTCAACCCGCTGCGCGTGCCCTGGGATACCCTGAACGAGCTGCACTACAACCTGCTGCTGTGCTACACGGGCCAGACCCGCCTCTCGGCGCGCATCATCGATACCCAGGTCGAGCGCTACGTGCAGCGCCAGGAAGATGTGCTGCGGGCCATGGATGAGCTGAAGCAGGTGGCCACGGCGCTCAAGAACACTCTGCTGCGGGGCAAGCTGGACGATTTCGGCGCCCTCCTCCACGAAGCGTGGATCAACAAAAAACGGATGGCGCCCCAGATCAGCGATGGGCACATCGATGAACTCTACGAGACCGCCCGCAAGCACGGAGCCCTCGGGGGCAAGATCACGGGCGCCGGTGGGGGTGGCTACATGTTCTTCTACTGTCAGTTCGACAAGAAGCACCACGTCGCCGAACAACTCGAGCGCCTGGGCGCCCAGGTCGTCGACTTCAGCTTCGACCTGCGCGGCCTGCAAACCTGGGAGGTCAGGCAATAGGACTGTGAATACGTCGGCATTTGTTTCGCGGCTAGCTGTGTCTTTGCTTAAGAATGTGGGCATCTATCCCTTCGTTCGCCCATCGCGGACGGTAGGTTTCTTGAAGGCGGTGGCTGAGGCCATGGTGCTATACGATCTCCAGACGATGCATCAAGTCCACTCCCCCATACCTGTGTCTCAACTGAGCGATCTATTCCCCGAGGTCACACAGACGCAAGTGGCGATTTCCTACACTCCTGCGTGTGATGGCGGTCTACCCTACCGTGAACTCATTGCACTGTGTGCGATGGTCAAACAGACAAATGCTAAGAGTATCTTTGAGTTTGGGACCTTTCAAGGACGGACAACTTTGTTCCTGGCAATGAACTCGGATCCGGATGCACGTATATTCACTTTGGATCTTCCACCACAACAATCACACAGCCTTGTTCATCAGGCTGATGCTTCAGACCTGAAATACCTACCACGACCAGGCATGTCAGACCTTGGGTACTTGAACACTGCCGTCGCCCACAAGGTAACCCAACTCTATGGCGACTCGGCACTCTTTGACTGCTCTCAATATCACAAACAAATGGACTTCATCTTTATTGATGGCGCGCATTCATATCAATACACAAAGTCTGATACAGAAAGTGCATTTGACATGTTGTCCGGTCAAGGTATTGTTGTGTGGCATGACTATACACCCGTATGGCCGGGAGCCTATCGATTCCTGCAAGAGCTGTGTCGGGATAGAGGGCTCTTCCACATCGCCGACACGAGTCTTGTCGTTTACGCTGCAGACTACGGGAGGTTCTCTCCATGGAGTCAAAACTGCTGGAACCGAGATCTTTGATCGCTCAGATTCTGGAGGAGAGCATTCAAGTTCAGAGGGTCGTTCTGGAGGAAAGTGTTCCTCTAGTTAGCTGTATTGTCGAGGCACTGGTCGCCACCTTCCGGTGCGGAGGCAAGGTCCTCCTCTTTGGCAACGGCGGCAGCGCTGCCGATGCCCAGCACGTGGCAGCCGAGCTGGTGAATCGCTTTCTGATGGAGCGCAAGCCCCTGCCGGCGCTGGCCCTGACGACCGACACCTCCATCATGACCGCCATGGCGAATGATTTGGGCTTTGAGTGCGTGTTTGCCCGCCAGGTCGAGGCCCTGGTCCAGCCCGGCGACGTGGTGGTTGGTCTGAGCACCAGTGGAAACTCGGAGAACGTCCTCCAGGGACTTCACTCGGCCCGGGAGTGCGGCGCCACCACGGTCGGCCTGACCGGCCGCGCCGGCGGCAAACTGAAGGGCGTGGCTGACATCTGCTTCTGCGCCCCCTCGGACAACACCCCGCGCATCCAGGAAGCCCACATAACCGTGCTGCACGCCATCTGTGAGGCGGTGGAGCGAGAGTTGTTCGACTGATGCGCCCTGCTGTTTTTCTCGACCGGGATGGTACGGTCAATGAGGAGGTGAACTACCTGGACCATGCAGAAAACCTGCGCCTCATAGAGGGCGCGGGCCAGGCTATCCACCTGCTGAACCAGGCTGGCTTGCCCGCCATTCTGGTCACCAACCAATCGGCCCTTGGCCGCGGCTACTTTTCCAAGGCGCGGCTGAACCAGGTCCACCGCGAACTGGCCCGACAGTTGGCCCATTACGACGCCCACCTGGATGCCATCTATTACTGTCCTCACCGCCCAGATGAGGGCTGCGCCTGCCGTAAACCGCAGCCGGGCCTGCTGGAACGGGCTGCCGAGGAGCATGGCCTGGATCCAGGCCGTTGCTTCCTCATCGGCGACAAGGCCAGCGACCTGGAGGCTGGGTGCCGGGCGGGCTGTCGCACCGTCCTGGTGCTGACCGGCTACGGCGCAGAGCAGCGGGCGGCCATCGAGGCCAGCACACCGCCCGATTTTGTTGCAGGTGACCTTTTGGAGGCAGTGCGCTGGATCCTGGCGCAAAGGGAGGCAAGAACATCGTAGCCGGCGACCCGTTGTCTACCAGTTCCAAAGAATCGTCGCTCGGGGAGAAGGCAGGACAGCGAGCAGCAGCTGCTGGTCGTGGAGCTGCCCGCAGTCGCCGGCTCAGATGGCTGGCGTTGATCCCGTTAGTCGTGGCCATCCTGTTTCTGGCCCGGGGCCTGTGGCTTCCCCTGCCCGGCCGCTTCCTGGTCGTGGCCGACCTGCTCCAACCGGCGGATGCCGTAGTGCCCCTGGGCGGCGGGGGTGTGGGACGGGTGGCCCAGGCGGCCGTACTCGTCGAGGACGGCTATGCCACCTGGCTCGTGGCCACTGACGCCGAGATCGACTTGCCCGGCATCCGCGATAGCTACAGCGAACTGGTTCGTCAGGAGGCCCAGTGGCAGGGGGTCGCACCGGAGCGCATCCTGGTGGCGCCCGGCGTAGTCGAGACCACCTGCGACGAGGCCCTGGCCGTGCGGACGCTGGCGCAAGAGCAGGGCTGGAGGTCGCTCCTGATCGTCACCGATCCCTTCCACACCCGCCGGGCGCGCCTTACGTTTCGCACTGTCTTTCGCGGGACTGGGATCATCGTGGCCGTGCGGCCGGTAGAGGACGCGGAGTACGACCCCGAGGCCTGGTGGCATAGCGCGGACGGCCTGCGCGACACCTGGACCGAGTACGCCAAGCTGGCGCTGTACTTCCTGGGGTACTGCTAAGTAATCGACGCCCTTTTCCCCGCCAGGTTGCATGAAGAGTGCGGCAAGGTGCAACAGGAGGTTGCCCTGGACGACTTTCGGCTGCCCAGTAGCTGACCGGGCTCTCGGGGATGGTGCGGTCGGCTGAGCCCCCACCGGGCCCCAAGGAACGGACTGCCGGTGGTTCACCGTCCCACCCAAAATGGGGCATTTCCGAAGACGTGGTGGTTGTGGTAAGATAGCCAGCGATGGTTGTTAGGAACGAGTTCATAGTCTTCGCAGTCCTCGGCGTCCTTCTGCTGGCCCTCATCGCCCTGGGGGTCGAGGGGCTGCCGGCACCGCTGCCGCTGCTGCGCCTGTTTCTGGGGCTCTTTTTCGTCCTCTTCGTGCCCGGCTATACGCTGCAGGCGGCGCTCTTTCCCAGCGGTCCAGCACGCGCCGAGACGTCGGGTGGGGGCCTGGACGGCCCTGAGCGCCTGGCCCTATCGTTCGGGCTGAGCGTCGCCGTCGTCCCACCCCTGGCCCTGGTGCTGGACCGGCTGCCGTGGGGCATCCGCCTGTGGCCCATCGTCGTCGGTGAGATTTTCGTCATCGTCACCTGCTCCGTCGTCGCCCTCTGGCGCCGCCGCCGGCTGCCTCCCGTCGAGCGATTCCGGGTAGAGATCGACGTCGATGCCAGGGGATGGTGGGCGGCCCAAGATCGGATTAGCCGAGTGCTATATGGCGTCCTGGCTACGGCGCTGCTCGTGGCCCTTTTCTCCGCCGCGGCCATCATCATGCTGCCCAAGCCAGGGGATTCTTTCACCGAATTCTACGTCCTGGGGCCGGAGGGCCTGGCGGAGAGCTATCCCCGCGAGGCGGCGCCCGGCCAGCCGCTGACGGTCACCGCCGGCATCGCCAACCGGGAAGGGAGCGCCGCAGAGTACCGGATCGAGGTCCGGGTGGGGGAGTTGATGATCGGCCAGGCCGGCCCCCTCCGACTGGAAGACGACGAGGTGTGGGAGGGGCCGATCCACTATGCTCTGGCGGAGCTGGGCGACGACCAGGAGGTGCACTTTTTGCTCTTCCGCGACGGCGGTGGGGAGCCCTACCGCACCCTGCGGTTGTGGATCAACGTCACAGGGCTACCGTCAATCCAGGCGCCTGTAACGCCTACCGCCCTACCCACGACGGCGCCTTTGACGGCTACAGCTACGGCCTCGCCCACGACGGGTCCTTCTCCGACGGCCACGCCGCTAGAGGTCGCCACCGAGACTCCCACCGAGGCGCCAAGCGCCACAGTGCGGGCACAGGTGATCCACGTAGTGCAGCCGGGCGAGAGCCTCTCCTCCATCGCCAGGTTGTACGGCGTAACCTATCAGGCCATCATGGAAGCCAACGGCATGACTGACCCCAACCTGCTAAGAGTAGGCCAGGAGCTGATCATCCCCACGCCGGGGGAGGCCGCCACCGAGACTCCCGCCGAGACTCCCACCGAGGCGCCAACCGCCACTCCAGTCTCCCTGATCGTGCACGTCGTGTTGCCCGGCGAGACCCTCTCCTCCATCGGAAGGCTGTATGGGGTAACCTATCAAGCAATCATGGAAGCCAACGGCATGACTGACCCCAACCTGCTCCAGGTAGGCCAGGAGCTGATCATCCCCACACCGGAGTAGTCCTCCGCGCGGCGTGGCACCACCCTCCTGACTCGTGGTTGGTTGTCTCGTCGGAGATGCAGTATGATCGCGTGTTGGGGGATTCAACAAAACGTGACATGGGCCACGGCGAGCTGCCGGGAAAGAAAAAGGGCCGTGCTCTCGCACGACCCTTCTGGAAAGCGAACGATGCTACTAGTGAAGCACCTCAAGAACCCGGACTGCCGCGATCAGTACAAAACCCATCATCAGGGGGACGACGGCCACGCTGAGCGCCCGGCCGAACGCCTTCAGGAGCGGCCTGTCACTGCCGCTGACCACCTCCTTGGCGATCAACATGCCCAGCAGCATCACGATGAGCACCAGGCTCAGCTCAGCGATGACGCCTATCGTGGCGGTGGTCACTGTGGTGACTGTCGTTGTTGTGACAGTAGAGACCAACTGTCCTCTCCTCCAGGCTGGGGGAATCAGGTGCTAGTTTAACCTATAGTATACCAGATTAACTTATAGTATACCACGTTTCCAACGAGTTGTCAAGCACCCGGCACGAGGAATCCGGAATCCTTTTGAACGGTTAACCATGATAGCACAGATGCGGTCGTTTGTCCCACGCCTGGCCGGGCGGCTCGCCCAGGTTGAATTGATCCCGCTGGCATTGGCCGCTCCGTTCCTGCTTTTCCCCAACCGCTGGACGGTGCTGGCCTTTGGGCTGATTGCCCTGACGTGGCTCTGCCGTGTGATCGCCTTCGGCCGGTTCAGCGTCCCTACAGGCATGGAGGCGCCGCTTGCCCTTCTGGTGCTCATGGCGCTGGTTGGCTTCTGGATCTCGGCCGATCCGGCCATGAGCCGGGCCAAGCTGTGGG
>Ga0307379_10001256_pt1 | contig 40318 bp, 41 predicted proteins | sample UN2MG_FD_202237 | JGI IMG/M metagenome (GOLD analysis project Ga0307379, IMG submission 202237) | Soil microbial communities from Risofladan, Vaasa, Finland - UN-2 | ecosystem: Environmental > Terrestrial > Soil > Coastal area > Acid sulfate soil | place: Finland: Risofladan, Vaasa | collected...
GCGGTGGCGACATCGCGATGATATCGCCTGTCGAGCGGACGAGCAGACCCCGATTGAAGGCTTCGACGAATACGTCATATGCGCGCTTCGACGGCTCGCCGAGGATCGGCTCGAGCTCGATGGCGCCGATCAGGCCGATGTTCCGTATATCGATGACGTAAGGTAGCCCCTTGAGGGAGTGGATGCCATCCTCCCAGTAGGGCGCCAGTTCCGCCGCCCGCGTCAGCAGCCCCTCCTCCTTGTACGTTTCGAGCGTACCGATGGCCGCCGCGCAAGAGACGGGATGGCCGGAATAGGTGTAGCCGTGGAAGAAATCGATCACATCCTCGGGGCCGTTCATGAAAGCCTCGTGGACCTTCTTTTTTACCAGCACTGCGCCCATGGGAATGGTGCCGTTGGTGAGGCCCTTGGCCGTGGTGATGAGGTCCGGCGAAACGTCGAAATAGTCGGCGCCGAAAGGCGTGCCCAGACGGCCGAACGCGGTAATGACCTCGTCGAAGATCAGCAGGATGTCGTGCTTAGCGCAAATCGCCGCCAGCCGCTTGAGATAGCCCTTGGGCGGTATCAGCACGCCCGTCGAGCATGCGACCGGCTCGACGATGACGGCGGCGATGGTCGAGGCGTCATGGAGCGCCACGAGCCGTTCCAAATCGTCGGCCAACTCGGCGCCGTGCTCGGGCTCACCGCGGATGAACGCATTCCGGGACAAGTCATGGGTGTGGCGAATGTGGTCGACGCCGGTCAGCAGCGTGCCGAACATCTTGCGATTGCTGGCGATGCCGCCCACCGACGTGCCGCCGAAATTGACTCCGTGATAGCCGCGCTCGCGGCCAATCAGCCTGACCTTGGTCGCATTGCCCTTCGCCCGATGATAGGCGAGCGCCATCTTGAGCGCGGTCTCGACCGACTCCGATCCCGAGTTGGTGAAGAACACATGGTCGAATCCGGGCGGGGCAATGTTGACGAGCTTGGAGGCGCACTCGAACGCCTTGGGATGACCGATCTGGAACGAACCCGCGAAGTCGAGTTCGCCGACCTGTTTGCGGATCGCCTCGACGATCTTCGGCCGGCAGTGACCGGCATTGACGCACCACAATCCCGACGTGCCGTCGAGAATGCGCCGTCCGTCGTCGGTCGTGTAATGCGTGCGTTCGGCGCTTACGAGAAGACGGGGCGCCTTCTTGTATTGGTGGTTCGCCGTAAACGGCATCCAATACGCTTCGAGATCGTTGGTCGTGAGCCTGGCGCTCATGGTGGCCTCGTCAGCTGAGCATGTGTTGAATATAGAAAGTTCGTTGGGTGGCTCAGCCTTGCAGCACGACCGGGCTCGTCCCGCCCCAACTGACCCAGACCTTCTCGCCCCAGCCAAAATCATCCTGGTCGAACCGGGAGCGATTGGGACGCGATATCCGGATCAGCGTCCCGTTGGCAAGCTGTACGTGAAAGATCGAGAAATCGCCGAGATAGGAGATTTCCTTGATCTCCCCTTTGGCGACATTGTGCGCCGCCGGGCACTCCGGCACCGAAGGTGGCGCATCCGAGTCCTTGTGCAAGTTCATCTTTTCGGGGCGGACCGCGACCCAGACCTTGGAAGACTCCTGGCCGAGAACGGCGTGGGGAACATGGATGCGATGCGGCTCCAGCTCGGGGCAGGCGACGATCGCTTCGTCAGGCTTATCGTCGATCAGCTTCCCTTCGAACATGTTCACCGAACCGATGAAGTCGGCGACGAAGCGCGACGCCGGAAATTCGTATAGGTCGGACGGCGTGCCGAGCTGCGCGATCGAGCCCTTATTCATGACCGCGATACGGGATGCGATCGCCAGAGCCTCGTTCTGGTCATGGGTGACCATGATGAACGTGATGCCCACCTTCTGTTGCAACTGTGAAAGCTCGAAGCGCATGGCCTCGCGCAACTTGGCGTCGAGCGCCGAGAGCGGCTCGTCCAGCAGCAGGACCTTCGGCTTCTTGACCAACGCACGGGCCAGCGCCACGCGTTGTCGCTGACCGCCCGAAAGCTGGTCCGGCTTGCGGTCGGCAAGCCGCCCGAGCTGCACCAGTTCCAAGGCTTCCTGCACGCGGTCCGCCCGCTGCGGCTGAGGCACGCGGTCGATCTTGAGCCCGTAAGCGACGTTATCCGCGACCGTCATATGCGGGAACACGGCATAGGACTGGAACACCATGTTCACGGCGCGCTTGTTGGGCGGGATGTCCCCCATGTCTTGACCGTCGATCAGGACCCGGCCCTCGGTCGGCACTTCGAGACCCGCAAGCATGCGCAACAAGGTCGTCTTGCCGCAACCCGACGGACCGAGCAGCGCGAAGAACTCGCCGGGCTCGATGTCGAGGGTGACATGGTCCACGCCGATCGTGGATCCCCACCGCTTGCAGGTGTTGCGGAAGCTGATGATTGGCTTGACGGCCGCTTCAGTCCCGCCGGGCGATACTTGGTCCACGTTCATCATCCCTCTAAGGCTATTTTTGCCCCCTGCCCTGCATCAGCATCATCAGGGCCATGAGCACGATGGTCACAAGGATCAGCATGGTCGATGCGGCGTTGACTTCGGGAGTCACCGAGAAGCGCAGCATCGAGTAGACCTTCACCGGGAAGGTGACGGTATCGGGCCCCGACGTGAAGAACGTGATCACGAAGTCGTCGAGCGACAGCGTAAATGACAACAGCGCACCCGCGATCAGCGCAGGTTTGAGATGAGGCAGCAGCACATCGCGGAACGCCTGCCAGTCATTGGCGCCGAGGTCGCGCGCAGCCTCCTCCTGTTCCGTATTGAAGCTGGCGAGCCTGGCACGAACCACCAGCGCGACGAAGGGAAAGCAGAACGACACGTGGGCGATGATGATAGAGCCGAGACTGAGCGGCCAAATGAGATTGTTCGGCCAGGGCAGAACGCGGGTGAAGAACAGGAGCATCGAAACGCCCATGCAGATTTCGGGCACCACGATCGGAAGGGTAAAGGCGCCCTCCACGGCCGTCTTGCCGAAGAAGCGGTAGCGCCACAACAGAATGCCGGCCAGCGCCCCGATGACAAGGGAGATCAGCGTGGCGAACAACGCAATCGTCAGCGAGTTGGCAAAGGCGATCAACAGGTCTTCGTTGTTGAAGAGCTTTTCGTAGTATTTGAGGGTGAAGCCACGCCAGACGATATTGCGCTTGCTGTCGTTGAAACTGAAGACGATGAGCGCGACGAGCGGCGCATATAGGAAGAAGAATACGACGGAGAGCCAAAGCTTCATCTGCCAGGCGCGATTATATTCGAGGGGTGCGCGTCGCGTGGCCATGTCCTAGATCCCGTGACCGCCGTCGGTGGTTTTGCCGCGAGTGAGATAAACGCGCAAGGCGATCGCGGCGAACGTCGCGTACATCAGCAGGAACGACAGCGCGGCGCCGAATGGCCAGTCATTGGCCTTTTTGAACTGGCGCTCGATGACGTTGGCGATCATCTGGCTGTCGGGGCCGCCGAGCAGATCCGGCGTCAGATAGGCGCCGAGCGCCGGGACGAAGGTGATGATGATTCCGGAGATGATGCCTGGCAGCGCCAGCGGCACCACGATCAGGAACAAGGTCCGGATGTGGCCTGCGCCGAGGTCGAGGCTCGCCTCGATAAGAGATTTGTCGAGCCGGTCGAGCGCTGCATAAAGCGGCAGCACCATAAAGGGCAAATGCACGTAGACCAGGCCGAACACGACGGCAAAGTTGTTGTAGAGCATCTGCAAGGGCGTGAAGTCGCCCAACGGCTGCAGGCCCACGAGCGTCATGAGCCAACTGCCCTGGTTCCAGAACCATTCGAGCGTGAAGTTAACGTAACCTTGAGTCCGCAGCACCGAAATGAGCGCATAGGTACGGATCAGCAGATTGGTCCAGAACGGCAGCATGATGAGCAGCAAGATCCACGCGCGCCAACGCTGGCTGGCGAAGACGATCGAGAGCGCGACCGGAAAGCCGATGACGAGACAGAGAAATGTCGTGAGCCCGGCGACGAAGATCGACTTGGCGAAGATGCTGAGATAGAGCGGCTGGAGTGCCCGCACATAGTTGGCGAAGGTGCCGCTGATGTCGACCTCGGTCAGACCCTGATTCTGACCGAAGCTGTAGGCCCATACGATCGCGAGTGGCGCGAGGAAGAACACGATCACCCAAGCAATAGGCGGCACTGCTATCGCCAAAAACGCTAGCCGACGCTCTTGTGTCTGGGTTGCCATGGCGGGCGTCCTGTCCCTCCCCTATGCCACTCGCGTCCGTTTACCTCACGCCGCCCGCAGCCTGGTCATCGCCTCATCGAGCAGCCGCGTGAACTCGGGGCCGAGGTAACGTGGATACTCGCATTTGGCCATGACATCCGCCGGCGGGAAGATCACCTTGTTGTTCTTGTAGGAGTCCGGCATCAGCGCGACGGCCGCCGCGTTGGGAGACGGATAAAGGATGGTCTTGGTGATCTCCGCGCCGACCTCCGGCTCGAAGATGAAATTCAGGAACTTGAGAGCATTCTCCGGATGGGGCGCGCCTTTCGGGATGGCCAGCGTGTCTTGCTGCTTCATGGCGCCTTCCTTCGGCACGACAAAGTCGATGTCGTCATCCTCGGTCATGATCTGGGCAATGTCGCCGTTGTATTCCATCACGAGGTCGACCTCGCCGGACAAGAGAAGGTCCTGGCCATTGTCCTCGTGGAATGCCTTGATGTTGGGCTTCTGCTTGATGAGCAGGGCCTCAGCCTCTTTGATCAACTCAGGCGAGTCATCGTTGATTGATTTTCCGAGATACTTGAAGCAATTGCGGAACAGCTCGCTTGCGTCGGACATGACGGCGATGCGCCCCTTGTACTCGTCGGAATCGAAGAGGTACTTCCAGCTATCGGGCACTTCTTTGACCTTGGACTTGCGGTAGCCGATGCCGATCACGAGCCAGGTATAGGGCAGGCTGAATTTGCGGCCCGGATCGAAGGGCGCATCCTTCATGAACTCAGGCGCGATGTTCTTGATATTCGGTATCTTGGCGTGGTCGAGCGGCTCGAGCAGGTCGGCCTGGATCATGCGCTCGACGAACTCACTGCCCGGGACGATGACGTCGTAGCCCGGATTGCCCGCGCGCAGCTTGGCGAACAACTCGTCGTTCGTCGCGAACAGGCTCATATTGACGTCGATGCCGCTCGCGTCCGCGAAGTCCTCGAGCGTCGTCTCGCCGATATATGTGTCCCAGTTGTAGAAGTTTAGCTTCTTCTCCTCGTCGGCGGCCCAGGCAGAGTACTTCCCGCCGGTGAGGGTGATACCGACGGCGGCAACGCCGAGTCCCTTAAGAATTGAGCGGCGTGAATGGGGGCCGAATAAAGATTTGGTGCGCTCGTCCGACATGCTCACTCTCCCTGTGATTACTGACCGTGCTGCCCGTTCCTACTTCCAAGTCCTTGGCCCCGATGGTTTCTCGCTTCGAAGTATGACTGCTTGCAGTCATCCCCACCAGCCCAATCGCTAGCCAAGTTTCTCTGAGCCTGACCAATCATGCATCAATGGCGCCCAGGCAGATATATTTGACCTCCAGGTATTCCTCCAGACCCTCGGCGCCGCCTTCGCGGCCAAGGCCGGACTCCTTGACCCCGCCGAACGGAACGACTTCATTCGAGAAGATGCCCTCGTTGATGCCGACCATGCCGGCATCGAGCTTCTCAGCGACGCGCCAAGCGCGGCTGACGTCCCGGCTGAATAAATAGGCAGCGAGGCCGAACGGGGTATCGTTGGCAAGCATGATCGCGTCGGCCTCCGTTTCGAACCGCACCAGGGCGGCGACGGGGCCGAAGATCTCCTCGCGCACGATGTCCATATCGGCCGTGACGTCGCCCACGACCGACGGGCGATAGAAGAGCGGACCAGCATGGTCCACCTCGCCCCCGGTGAGAACTTTGGCGCCCTTCGTCACGGCGTCGGCGACGAGCGTCTCGACTTTGTCTATGGCCTCGTCGCTTATGAGCGGGCCCACGGCGTTGCCGGCCTCCAGACCAGGTCCAACAGCTAGCTCGTTCACGCAGTCCACCATGGCCGCCGCGAAGCGGTTGTAGATACCGGATTGCACGAGAATGCGGTTCGCACAGACGCAGGTCTGGCCGGCGTTGCGGTATTTAGAAGCCATGGCGCCCGCGACGGCCTGATCGAGGTCGGCATCGTCGAAGACCAAAAGCGGCGCGTTGCCGCCAAGCTCGAGGGTCAACTTCTTCACCGTGTCGGCGCATTGCCGGTAGAGGATCTTGCCAACTTCGGTGGAGCCGGTGAACGAAAGTTTGCGCACACGAGCGTCGTCGCACAAGGCCTTGCCGATCGCAGGGGCATCGGTGGTCGTGACGATGTTGAGCACGCCGGCCGGCAAGCCTGCATCGGCCGCCAGCTTGGCGAGCGCGAGCGCGCAGAGCGGCGTCTCGGCCGCCGGCTTGACGACGATCGTGCAACCCGCCGCGAGCGCCGGCGCCACCTTGCGGGTGATCATGGCGATCGGGAAATTCCACGGCGCAATCGCGGCGACAACCCCAATTGGTTGCTTGATGGTGATGTACCGCTTAGAGGCGGCGGTCGTCGGAATCGTCCGCCCGTAGGTGCGCTTGCCCTCCTCGGCGAACCACTCGATGAAAGAGGCCCCATAGGCCACTTCGGCCCGGGCCTCGGCGAGGGGCTTGCCCTGCTCCGTGGTCATCAGTTGGGCGAGATTCTCGGTCTCCGCGGTGACCAAGTCGAACCAGCGCCTCAGGATTGCCGCTCGCTCCTTGGCGGTCTTGGCCGACCAGTCCGGCAGGGCGCGGCTCGCGGCGCCAATGGCGCGGCCGGCATCCTCAGCGCTAAGATCGGGGACAGCCGCCACCACAGCGCCCGTTGCAGGATCGGTGACCGCGAACGTCTTTGCCGAATTGATCCATTCGCCATCGATGAAGGCGGTTGTCGGAAACTTCTTGACGATCATGTTCATCGGTAGCCTCCGTCAGCGTATCGTGATCGAGACCGATTTCAGATCGGCATATTTGTGCAGAGCGTGAAGCGAGCGGTCACGGCCGAAGCCCGACTGCTTGAAGCCGCCGAACGGCATGGTGATGTCGCAGGCGTCCCATCCATTGATCCACACGAGGCCGGCCTTGATCTCGCGGGCGGCGCGGTGGGCGAGATTGATGTCGCGCGTCCACAGGCCGGCGGCGAGGCCATACACCGTATCGTTGGCAAGGCGGAGTGCCTCGTCCGGCTCCTTGAATCGGCTTACGGCGAGAACGGGTCCAAAAACCTCCTCCCGCGCGAGTTGCGCGTCCGGCGCCACGGTGTCGAACACCGTCGGTTCGACGAAAAAGCCGCCGCTATCCTCACGGGCGCGCTTGCCACCGAGCCGCAAGGCGGCGCCGTCTCGAGAAGCATCCTCGATATAGCGCAAGGCCGTCTGCATCTGTTCCGCGGACACCATGGCGCCAAATTTGGTCGCCGGCTCCAGCGGGTCGCCGGGCACGATGCGCTTTGCAATCATGAGGAGCTTGTCGAGGAAGGCATCGGCGATGTCCTGCTGCACAAGGAGCCGGGACGCAGCGGTGCAGACCTCGCCCTGGTTGAAGAAAACCCCCCAGGCCGCGTGAAACGCGGCTGCGTTGAGGTCGGGGCAGTCTGCAAACACGATCTGCGGCGATTTTCCCCCGAGTTCAAGGCTGACGCGCTTCAGGTTGCTCTGCCCCGAATACTGCATGAGCAGGCGGCCTACGGCACCCGAGCCGGTAAACGCGATCATGTCGACGTCCGTGTGGAGAGCAAGCGCCTTGCCGGCGGCAGCGCCGAAGCCCGGCACGACATTGAGCACACCCGCAGGCAGTCCGGCCTCCAGCGCCAGTCGACCGAGCTTGAGGGCGGTCATCGGCGACTGCTCGGCTGGCTTGAGCACCACTGAGTTGCCCATCGCCAGCGCCGGTGCAACCTTCCACATCGCCATATGCAACGGGAAGTTCCAGGGCACGATGGCGCCGACCACGCCAAGCGGCTCCTCGACGGTGAATGAGAAACGGTCGCCGGTGCCCGGTCCCACCTCGCCATAGATCTTGTCGAGCGCCTCGGCGTAGTAGCGAAGCGTGCGAATTGCGCCCGGGACATCGACGGACAACGCGTCGTTGATCGGCTTGCCGACATCGAGACTCTCGAGCACGGCGAGGATCTCAGCATCGCGCTCCATCAAGTCGGCGAGGTCGAACAAAATGCGCTTCTTCTCGCGGTAATGGAGGTTGCGCCAGCGTCCGTCCTCGAATGCCCGCCGCGCGGCGTTCACCGCGGCGTCAATGTCGGCGGCATCGCATTCCGCGACCCGGTTGATCACGGTCCCGTTGCGCGGCGTGACATTCTCGAAAGTGCGCCCCGTTACGCTCGGCTGCAGCCGTCCGTCGATCACCGCCTGGCGGGGCAACTCCATCACGCCGGCGATCTTTTCGAAGTGAGCGAGGGATGTCATGGATGCTTCACGTGCCTTGTGCGTACCAGAGATGGTCGAGCGGGGTCACGATACGCTCGAAATTGCTGCGTTCGGCGTTCTTCAGGCGCGAGAAGGCATTCTGAAATGTCGCGCCGAATGCGCCGCGCACGATCTCAGAACCTTCGAAAAGACCGAGTGCGTTGACCCAAGACGTTGGCAGCGGCGGTGCCTCGATCGTTTCCGCATGGGCTTCGATGGCCGGGCCAGGATCAATCTCAGACGCGAGCCCATGGCTTATCCCTGCCAACATGGATGCAATGACGAGATAGGGATTGGCATCGGCGCCGGCAACGCGGTGCTCGACCCGGGTCGCGGCGCGCTCGGCGTGCGGAATGCGCAGCGCCACTGTGCGGTTGTTGAAGCCCCAATGGGCGGCCATCGACACATAGGCTTTCGGCACATAGCGGCGATAGGCATTGGCCGACTGAGCCCATACCGCCATGAAATCGGCCATCGAGTCGCGCAGCCCGCCGAGAGCGTAGCGAAACAGAGGTGAGATAGGGTCACCGGCAAAGAGATTGTCGCCCGACTGATCGAGGAGGCAGAGATGGACATGCATCCCAGACCCGGCCCAATCATGGTGCGGCTTCGCCATGAACGTCGCATCGAGCTGGTGCGCGTGCGCCGCGGCCTTCACCGCCCGCTTCAGGAGCAAGCCATCGAGCGCGGCCCCAAGGACATCGGCGCGGTGTTTCAGATTGATCTCGAACTGCCCGGGCCCAGATTCCTGTATGACACCGTCGACGGGGAGGCCTTGCGCCTCGCAAACACGAAAGATGTCGTCGATGAACGGCGACAACGCATCCATGTCCTCGAACCCGAATGTCAGCGGCCGCTCCGGATCGTCGGCGACGCCTTCGGGCGTCTCAAGCAGGAACACGCCGGCAGCATTTCTCTTCGTGACGTAGAACTCGAGTTCCACGGCGGCGACCGGCGTGCGGCCCGCACGCGCGAACCGCTCAACCTGATTGGCGAGAACCGCACGGGGATCCAGCTCATCCCTGACGTCGGTCGCCACCACGACCTGCGCCCGCTTGCCGTCACCGACCGGGACCGGCGCTAACGTCCCGCTCAGCAGATGACAGCACGCGTCCGGATCGCCGGTCTCCCAGAGCCTGCCGGTTTCCTCCACGCAATTCCCGAACGGGTCCATGATGAACACCGAGCTTGGCATCATAAGGCCGCGCTTGGCGACGCCGATCAGGTCCGGGCGGCGGATGCGCTTGCCGCGCGCGATACCATTCATGTCGAACAGGAACGCGTCGATCCATTGCACTGCGGTATTGGCGTCCAAGAACGCTTGCGCCTCGTCTACGGTGAGCTGTGCGCCGGTCATGGCGTCATGCCCCTCGCCGCGGCGCCGAAGCGCCGAAACAGGGCTACCGAAACATCGTTCGACTTTGGCGCCCATTCGGGATGCCACTGAACGCCCAGACAAAACACCTCGTCGTCCGGCCCCCGCACGGCCTCGATGAGTTGGTTTTCAGCAAATGCCTCCGCCTGCAGGTCGGAAGCGAGGCGCTTGATCCCCTGCCCATGCAGCGAGTTGACCATGATCTCGTCGCTGCCCAGCCAATCGCGGAGCCTGCCGCGCAGAGACACGGGATGCACGGGACAGTACCTCTCGTCGACCGGAAGGTTGGGCCGCTCGCGGTGGTCGCTTTGACCGGTCACGTCATGCACCGCCTGATGCAGGCTTCCCCCAAGAGCGACGTTCAACTCCTGAAAACCACGGCAGATAGCGAATAGAGGCTTTTTGTGCTCTACGGCGGCGCGGATCAGCGGGAGCGTCAGCGCATCTCGAAAGGGGTCCAGCGCCTCGGGTTTTACGGGAGGCTCGTCGCCGTAGTGGCTCGGCTCGACATTCGAGGGGCTGCCGGACAACAGGATGGCATCGGCGACCTCGAGCAGCGAGGCGATATCCGCCAAACCCGGACCGACCGGGGCCAGCAAAGGCTGGCATTCGGCGACGTCGGCGACCGCGGTGGCGTATTGGCGCCCCACGGCGTCAAACGTGTAACCGCCCATGACCTTGGTGCAACACGGTATGATGACGACCGGACGGGTCATGCGGCGATCTCTCCCGCCACGTCAGAATGCGTGAGATCGAGCGCGCGGCCGATCGCGGCTTCCGCCTCGTCGAACTGATCTTGCGTCCAAATCAGCGGCGGCGAGGTGACCATGGTGTCGAACACCGCGCGCATGATGAAACCTTCGCGGAAGAAGTGGTCTCGGCAAATGAGTCCGACGCGGCCCGGATCGGCGAAACGGCGGCGCGTGCGCTTGTCAGCGACGAGCTCGATGGCGCCAAGCATGCCGATCGAACGGACTTCGCCGACGAGTGGATGGTCCTTAAATTTCGCAAGAACCTTAGCAAGCGCTGGCCCGGTGAATTCATTCACCCGCGGGACGAGCCGCTCTTCTTCCATGATCTCGAGATTCTTGAGCGCCACGGCGCAGGCGACCGGATGACCCGAGAAGGTGTAGCCGTGGTTGAAGTCGTCGTCATGCGCCAGCAACGCCGCGACAATCTCGTCGTCGACGATCACGCCGGAGAGCGGGATGTAGCCTGAGGTCACTGCCTTGGCGAAGGTAATGAGATTGGGCCTGATGCCGTAATACTGCGAAGCGAACCACGTGCCGATCCGGCCGAAGCCGGTGATGACTTCGTCGGCGAGCAGCAGGATCCCATATTTATCCACGATGCGCTGGACCTCGGGCCAATAGGTCTCCGGCGGAATCTTGACCCCTCCGGCGCCTTGCACCGGCTCGGCGGCGAAGGCCGCGACATTCTCGGGCCCCACCGCGAGGATCTCGTTTTCAAGCGCGTGCGCGGCGCGAAGTCCGAAGTCCGCGAGCGACTCGCCGTCCTTCGCTTCCCCGTACCAATAAGGGTCCATGATATGGCGAAAGCCCTCATAGAGCGGGTAGCTGTGCGCATGCATGTGGGCCATGCCGCTCATCGAAGCAGCCGCGATCGTCGAGCCATGGTAGGCGCTCTTGCGCGAGATGATGATGCGCCGCTTGGGCTCACCCTTCAAAACCCAATAGTGGCGGATCAAGCGGATGGCCGTGTCGTTCGATTCCGAGCCCGACGAGCCGAAGAACACCTGATTGAGATTGTCGGGGGCAAGTTCGGCAAGCTTGCGCGACAGGGCAACGACGGGCGGGTGCGTGGTGCGGAAGAAGGTGTTGTAGAACGGCAGTTCCATCATTTGCGCGTAGGCCGCCTCGGCCAGCTCGCGGCGGCTATGGCCCACATTTGCTGTCCACAAGCCGGCCATACCGTCGAGAATGCGATTGCCCTCGCTGTCCCAGACATAAGGCCCGTCCCCGCGAACTATGACGCGCGCGCCGCCTGCCCGAAGCGACCTGTGATCCGAGAAGGGATGCAGATGATGGAGAGCGTCGAGTTCTTTTAATTGCGTCGTCTGATATTGATTGGTCACCGATAAACCTCCAGCAGAACGTGACCCGAGGGCCGACATCGAGTTAGCGCTGGAAGCTCGCGGGAGGGGTATAACCAATGCGGGCGCAGAGCAGCAGCAGCCGCGCCTTCCCGTTCAGTCCGCTCAGAATCAGATCGCTTTCAGAGGCAACCCTGCGGCCCGGCTTCAGGCGTGGCCTGAGCGACCGTCGGGTTGTGGCGGCGAACGGCCTTGAACCGGGCACGCAACTCCTCCGCTGCCTAAGACCCGCCGGGTCATCCTTGACAGGAACCTTCGAGCGAGTATGGCTACGATCAACTTATTGGCTACGGTGTAGAATTGTCAACACAATCGGCACGCAAGGCGACGCCTCGGCCACGCGGGCGACGTGGCCTGGACAAGAACGACATCCTGGATGCGGCTTTCGACATGCTGTCGCGCGACGGCGAAGCCGGGTTTTCGGTGCGCAAGCTCGGCTTGCGCATTGGCGTGGACCCGATGACGGTGCTGCACCACTTCGGTTCTAAGGACGAGCTGTTACGGCGGATCGCCGACCGGGCGCTGTCGACGGTCGAGCCCCCCACGCCCAGCGCCGACTGGCGCGCAGATCTGCGCCTCGTCGCTGCGGCCTACCGGGACCTTGCCCACCGTCACCCGCGCCTTTTCCATCTCCACTTCCGGTTTCACACCACGGGGCCGGCCGATCACGCCTCAAGCGAGGTCGTCTATCGCGCCTTGCGCACGGCGGGATTGCCCGACGCCGAGGCGGCAGGGCTGGGCCTCGCGTTTTACGCTTTCATCCTCGGCTATGCGCTGGCCGAGACCGAGGGATTGCTGCATCCGATCAGCGACCAGGATGAAGCCGAGCTTCAGGCGCTCGATCCGCTGGCATATCCGGCGACATTGGCGCTCATTCCGGCATTCAAGGCACTCGACCGCGACGCTGCCTTCGACGCCGCACTCGGCGCCTTCATAGAAGGGGTAGCGTGCCGCAACCGAGAGCCAGTCGACGGGCCATCAGAGCAAGGCCCCCAATTGGCTGGCAGCTGTGGCACGGGACAAGCCGACAAGCCCTGATGCCAGATGCCTTGCGCTACCTTGAGAGCTGCGGCTGGCGACCGTGTCGCCGCCGGCCAGACTTGGCAGGGGGCTATTCTGATGTGCCGTGACGCCGGCGGGCGCGCAACTGCCGGCGCCTCCACAGCCGCAACAAGCCGCCCAAAACCCGCCAGCGCCGGCCCTCCCACCGCTGCCGATTTCGGTCGCGTATGGTCCAGCAACTTTGGTGACATCATCTGGGGTGGCGGCTGGTACTCGATCGAGAACAACTCAATCAGCATTGCAAAGCCGGAATGGGACGCGGTCGTCTTACCTGATGGCAACGCAGTCCTTGAAGGTCATTGTGTCGTCCGGCCCTTCGGTTACGAAGGCGGTGTCGCCTTTGTTCCAGAACACGAAGCTCTCATCGGAATTGGCATAACGCGCCCCGGAGCCGGAGATCGCCTGCGGCAGTTCCAGGCTTCGCCCGTCGGTCAGCGTCAGGTCAACGGAGTCCGGGTAGTAAGTCGCATCGATGCCCTTACCCCCTTCGCATTTATACGTGGCCTCGGAAATGGGTTCACGGGCGGCTGGCGCCACTTGGTTTTCGCCTGAACCTACCCCGGCCGCCGGCTGCTCCACAGGCATCTCTCCCTGCATCATGTCTTCCTGAATTATGCCGCCGCCCGTCTGCCCGGCGGGCTGCTGTTGCTCTTGGGGAACGCCCGCCTGGGTCCAGCCGCAATTGGTCTTGAAGCTATCGAGCGCCTCGCGCGCGCCTTTCAAGTTAAGGTTGGAGACTTGACCGTTAAACTCGACGAATGCGTGGTGTTGCCCGGCCTGCAGCGCCCCCACAATCGGATCGTCCGGCGCCATGCTGAACACGGGCGTGAATCCAATCATGCCGTATTCCACTGTCTGCGCGGTTCGAACGTAAGGGTCTCCGTCGATAACAAATGTAACGGGAGCCTCTACGCCATCCGTGCCGGATTGACTGGCCGCGGCGTTGACGGTCACTTCGGCCGGTTTGCCCTTTCCCTTGCACGCGATGATGATGCCAAGTTCTTCCTCGCAATCGCGGCAGTCGATCGCAACGATCTCCTCATTCTCGCCGGTCGTCGACCACATGGCTTCGTACGACCAAGCGCTCGCTGAAACGGCTACCGAAAGAAGTATTGCTGAGAGGAGCGTGCTGGTCGTGTGCCTCATGGGTCGTAACCGCCGTTCCGGTGTGTTTGCGGGTCAAGCTGGGAAGAGCGTTAGCCGCCGCTAATCCGTGTGGGAAAGGAAAATGAGTATAAAATATCCGGCTTTGATTTTCCATCGAACTCAGTAGCCGGCCGGTCAGCTTGCTGACGATCGCGCACCTGAAAGAAGGGCCGGGCCCGTATTACCGGGTCCGGCCTAGATTGCAGGCGGGGGGAGAAGAGAAATTCGGACGTTAGCCGCCGAGACGCGCGGTGCCCGAAGCGCCATCATCGCGCACCCAGCGCACCGCGTTGCCGTTGCGGCTGAGCTTGTAGCAATAGGTGCGGCTTTCCATCCAACTGGACCATTTCTGGCAGAGCTGGTCGTCGGCGATCCACCACTTGCCGCGGTCCGAGGAGCCATCGCCCCGGGAGAAGGCGGCGGCGATGGTGCCCATGCTGCCTTTCATGGTGCCACCGGCCCGATATTGAATCGGCAGCTCGAAGCCGGAAATCTTGAGATAGACGGTCTTGCCGGTGACGGCGCTACGCAGCGCATCGCCGGTCAGCGCGGTCTCCGCGGCGTTCGTGGCGGGGGCGCTGAGCGCGAGCGTGGCACAGGCGGCGGCGGTCATAAGGGCGGTCTTCAACATCGGAGCAACCTCCAGTTTGGTGCGCATTCCTCACGAGAGGCGCGGGCTCTAGGGAGAGCGGAAGCAACCCCCCGCTCGTGTCAGGATGCTGTTTTCGCAGATCCCGGCTGAACCGAAGCTGAGGCCGCCGTTCATCTGCCATTCACAGAAAAAACGCTGAGGAGGCGGGGGTTTCCGGACCGCCAGCGCCTTGCAATTGACACGGAACGCGGTCTTTAATTTACTGACAGGAGCATCGATCATCCAAACTTCGGAGAGAAGAATGTCGACGAAAGATGCAAAACTCAGCTACGCGATCCTCGCCATCGCCACCGTCGGGGTCCTCGCCCTGGTGGCGATTTACGCCGACCGGTCCAAGGACACCAAGTTCACGGAAAATCTTGTCAGGAAGGGCACGGCGCCCATCGGCGCGCGGTCGGCCCCGCCATCGGCAAGGCAAGGCGTGACGGCGGCGCAAAGCACCCAGGCGGCCGGACAGGCGTCCCAATCGAGCCTGTCGCGCACGGTCAAAGTCCAACGTCACAAGGCCATGCCCACGGCCCACGGCGGTTCGGGGCCCGCCCTGACGCGGTCGGCCACCACGCAAGCCGCACAAGGGGCGAAGCCGGGCGCCAGCCAGGGCGAAGCCGTCAACCAGAGCCGCTCCCTCAACGCTCAGCCGGACGGCACGCAACAGGCGAAAACCGCGAACCCCGCGGCGACGCCGGTCTCGGCCGCGAACCGGGCGCGCTCCGTCCCCCTGCCGTCGGCGCAAGCCGCTGAACCCAGTGCCGGCGTCAGCGCGAGCCTGACGCGGGCGGCGACCGCCCAGTCCGCGCAAGCCGCCAGGTCCGGCGGCGTCCAGCCTTCGGCGCAGCGCCTGACACGATCGCCAGCCACACAGGCCGCACAAGCCGGGATGCCGGCCGAGAGCCCTGAGCGCAATCGGGCGCAGACGGCGCCCATGCAGGCCGCCCAGGCCGCGGCGCAACCCACGGCAAGCCAAGCCTATGGCAAGGCCCTGTCGCGCTCAGCCACCGCGCAAACCGCGCAACAAGCAAGATCCGGCCAGCAGACGGCAGGGCATGATTTCGTGCGCTCGGCGTCAACCCAAGCCGCGCAAGGCGCGCCGGCCGGCAGCGACGCGCGCGCACTCGCCCGTACCGCGCCGTCGGAGGCGAGCCGGGCGGCGCAAGCGCCGATCGCGCTGCAAAGAAAATGGGATCCGGCACGGTCGGCCGACGCATCGCCTGACAATGAGGTTCGGGATCCGGAAGACGAGATCCTTCAGGAGCTCTAAGTCCGGCAGCCTGCATCAAACCACCAGACCGAGCACGACTCAGGCCGCCGCCGGCATCCCGGCAGCGGCCTGATTGCATTCGAAGCGCCGGTGGTCGGTCTATTCCGCGTCCGGCACGCTCACGACAAAGTTGTCGAACTTGAAGGTCGCCGGGGCATCCGGCGGCGACGTGGCCGTGATGCCCACGACGCCGCCATCCTTCGGCTGAATGCCCTTGAAGCGCTGAACCTTGGTGCCGTTGATGATGATCGTGGCGTCCCGCGGTTTCAGCTGCAGCTCGATCTGGTTGGTCTCGCCGACGCCCTTCTTCAGCGCCAGCGTCTCGGTGGTGAACACGGTGGTGGACTTGCCTTTGAACACCCGCCGGACCTCGAGACCGCCATCGGGCCAGAACCAGACATAGTAGAAATTGTCCCAATCGGCCCACCAGAACACCAAGCCCATCGGGCTATTGCCCGGCTTGGAGGCGTCCACCACGGTGGCGTCGACGCAGACATTGGCGCCTTCGTTCTGGGTGGTAAAATTGACCTGCTCCCGCCAGCCTTTGACCAGCAGCGCATCGTCCTCGACGAAGAAATTCTCGTCGGGCTCGCCCCATCATATATCCATAAACTCGAAATTGTCTTCGAACAGGGCGTTGTCGGGATTGCACTTTGCGAACGCTGGGCTCGCCGCCACCGCAAGTCCGACCACAAAGGCCAGAGCCGTACCGGCGGCGAAACCCGAATGGAACTTCATCGATGATCTCCCATCTGGTGATGGCGGCCCACCAACCGCCACGCGAGGAAAAATATCGCTCTAGGCCGGACCTTAGCGACGATCGATGACGCCTTCAAGCAAGCGCAGTTTCAAGCAAGCACCACGATGACGCGGGGCAAAGCGCTGGCAGCGTGACGGATAGCGCCGCTAGCGCGTGGGCATCGGCGTTTCGCCGCGATAATCGTAGAAGCCCCGTTTGGCCTTCCGTCCAAGCCATCCGGCCTCGACATATTTCACCAGCAGCGGGCAAGGCCGGTACTTTGAATCGGCAAGCCCCTCATAGAGGACCTGCATGATCGACAGGCAGGTATCAAGGCCGATGAAATCGGCGAGCTGCAAGGGCCCCATGGGGTGATGGGCGCCGAGCCGCATGGCCGTATCGATGGCGTCCACCGAACCCACGCCCTCATACAGCGTGTACACCGCCTCGTTGATCATCGGCAGCAGGATACGGTTGACCATGAAGGCCGGGAAGTCTTCCGACACGGCGGTCGTCTTGCCGAGCGACTCGACGAAGTCCTTGGCGCGCGTGAAGGTGACGTCGTCGGTGGCGATGCCGCGGATCATCTCCACCAGTTCCATGACCGGCACCGGATTCATGAAATGCATGCCGATGAAGCGCTCGGGGCGATCGGTGGTGGCGGCCAGTCTGGTGATGGAAATCGATGAGGTGTTGGTGGCGATGATGGCGTCTGGCTTGAGGAAGGGGCAGATCGCCACGAAGATCTTCCGCTTGACCGCCTCGTCCTCGGTGGCGGCCTCCACCACGAGATCGGCGTCGGCAAGGGAGTCGTAAGTCTCGCCGAAGGTGATGCGCGTCAGCGTCTTCTCGCGATCCTCCTCGGTGATCTTGCCGGAGGAGACCTGGCGGGTCAGGTTCTTGTCGATGGCCTTCATGGCGCCGTCGAACCGCTCCTTGGCGAGATCGTTGATCACGACGTCGTGCCCGCCGAGTGCCACCACATGGGCGATACCGCTGCCCATCTGCCCCGCGCCGATAACGGCGATCTTGTGAATGGGCTCCACCTTACGCTCCTGGTTCGAGGTTGGATCGACGCGGAGATTCGAGCCTTGAACTATGTCGTCCATCGCTATTCCTCATGAACTCCATTTACGCTCCAAATCCCGCCTTTTTCAGCTCGGCATCGAGCTCGGGCAGGACGGTGAACAGGTCGCCCACTAGCCCATAATCAGCCACCTGAAATATCGGCGCGTCGGCATCCTTGTTGATGGCGACGATCACCTTGGAATCCTTCATGCCGGCCAGATGCTGGATGGCGCCCGAGATGCCCACGGCGATATACAGATCCGGCGCCACGACCTTGCCCGTCTGTCCGACCTGGTAGTCGTTCGGCATGTATCCGGAATCGACGGCGGCGCGCGAAGCGCCGATTGCCGCGCCAAGCCGGTCGGCGATCGGCTCGATCAGCTTGGTGAAATTCTCACCCGACGCCATGCCGCGGCCGCCCGAAATGACGACGCCAGCCGAGGTCAGTTCGGGCCGCTCGCTCACGGTGATGTCGGAGCCCGCGAAGCTGGAAAGCCCCACCGCGCCGGCCGGCGTGATTGTTTCGACCGTCGCCGAGCCGCCCTCGCCGGCGGATGCGAAAGCCGTCGTACGCACCGTGCCGACCACGGTCTTGTCCGAGGTCTGCACCGTCTCCAGCGCATTGCCCGCATAGATCGGCCGCACGAAGGTATCCGGCGACTTGACCTCGATGATGTCGGAAATCTGCCCGACGTCCAACAGCGCGGCCACGCGCGGCAACACGTTCTTGCCCGTCGTCGTCGCCGGCGCGAGTAGCACCGTGTAATTGTCCATCAGCGGCACGATCGTCGCCGCCGTCTCCTCAGCCAGACGCTGGGCCAGATGCGGCGCTTCGGCGAGCAGCACTTTGCGCACGCCTTCGAGCTTGGCCGCCGCGTCGGCGACGCCCTTGCACCCCTCGCCGGCGACGAGAATGTCCACATCGCCGCCGAAGGCCTGGGCGGCCGTCAGCGCCTTGGCCGTGGCCGCGGCGAGTTCCTTGTTGTCGTGCTCTGCCAGCAAAAGAACCGCCATTAGAGCACCCCTGCTTCGTTCTTGAGTTTGTCCACGAGATGAGCGACGTCATCCACTTTGATGCCGACCTCGCGCGCCTTCGGCTCGGCAACGGAAATCACCTTCAGCCGCGGCGCGATATCGACGCCGAGAGTCTCCGGCGTGGTCTCGTCGATCGGCTTCTTCTTCGCCTTCATGATATTGGGCAGCGAAGCATAGCGCGGCTCGTTGAGGCGCAGATCGGTGGTCACCACCGCCGGCTTCGACAGCTCAACCGTCTCCAGCCCGCCGTCCACTTCGCGTGTGACTTTGACCTTGTCGCCGGCGAGCTCGATCTTCGAGGCGAAGGTGCCTTGCGGCGCGCCGAGCAGGCCGGCGAGCATCTGTCCGGTCTGATTGCAGTCGTCATCGATGGCTTGCTTGCCCAGGATGACGATGTCGGGCTTTTCCGTCTCCACCACGGCCTTGAGCAGCTTGGCCACGGCCAGCGGCTCGACGGCAGCGTCGGTTTTCACCAAAAGGGCGCGGTCGGCGCCCATGGCCAGCGCCGTACGCAGCGTATCCTGCGACTTGGCACTGCCGATAGACACGGCGACCACCTCAGATGCCTCGCCCCGCTCTTTGATGCGGACGGCTTCCTCGACGGCGATCTCGCAGAACGGATTCATCGACATCTTCACGTTGGCAAGATCGACCCCGCTGCCATCGGATTTGACGCGGACCTTGACGTTTGAATCGATGACCCGTTTGACGGGTACAAGAATTTTCATGCGGCTTTATTTTCCCCGCATTCGTGTTGACCAGCCCCCCAAAAAGCCAGCATCTCGCACTTGCGAAATGGCGGCGACCGTACTGCCCGAAATAGCCCAAGTCAATGGTTCCTGGGGTTTTCCAGAGGGCCCCTAGGCCCCGCCCCGGGTGCGGTCGAACAAAACTACACCGCGCCGCCGCATAAACAGGATTAACACCCCGCCAGCCACCAATCCGCCCACATGGGCCCACCAGGCAATGGCCTCCTCGCTCTCGAACAGGAGGCTCACGAACTGGGCCGCTATCCAGATGCCGAGCGCCCAGGCGGCGGTGATCTTGATGGGGATGCGCCAAAGCGCCAGCACCCAGACCTTCACCTTGGGGTGGAGGATTAGATAGGCGGCGATCACCCCGGCCACGGCGCCCGACGCGCCGATCAGCGGCAGGTCCGAGTGCGGCAGCATGTAGGAGTGCAGCAGCGCCGCGAAGATCCCGCACATCAGATAGAACAGGATGAAGCGGATATGCCCCATGGCGTCCTCGATATTGTCGCCGAAGACCCACAGGAACAGCATGTTGCCGATGAGGTGGAGCCAACCGCCGTGCAGGAACATGTAGGTGACGAGTGTCAGGCGCTCCGGCACGAAGACTGCGCCGTTGGCGAAGAACGCGCCGCCGCCGGCGGTGCTTGCCAAGAGCTTCGCCGGCACCACGGCGAACGCCGTGACATCCTCGTCGGCCAGCGGAATGAACCATCCCGTCTGGAAGATGACGAAGATCGCGACGTTGAGCGCGATCAGCCCCACCGTCACATATTGGAAGCGGATCTTCTTGAGAGGGTTGGTGTCGTGGAGGGGGACGAACACGAGCGCACCGCCGATCGCGTCAGCGGTTCTTGCCCGGCACCCACATCACATCGGACTTGCCCTTGCCGTTCGCGTACCGCGCGGCAACAAACAGAAGGTCCGACAGCCGGTTGATGTAGCGCAGTGCCGCATCGCCGACCGGCTCGTCCGGACGCGAGCGCAAGGCGACGATCAGCCGTTCCGCCCGGCGCGACACGGTCCGGGCAAGATGCAGGAAACTGGCGGCGGGCGTGCCACCGGGCAACACGAACGACCGCAATGGGTCGAGCGCGTGGTTGAGCGCATCGATCTGGCCTTCGAGCCAGGCGACCTGGGCGTCGGTCACTTGCAGTTTTGCGCTGCCGTCCTTGGTCTCGTCGGGAAAACACAGATCGGCGCCGAGGTCGAACAGATCGTTCTGAATCCGCGCCAGCACGGCGTCGAGTTCGGGCTCGGCCGTGGCCGTATGCATGCGCGCCAGTCCGATGACCGCATTGGTCTCATCCAGCGTGCCATAGGCTTCGACGCGCAGATCGTATTTCGCCACGCGCCGGCCCGAGCCGAGCGCGGTCGAGCCGTCGTCGCCGGTGCGCGTGTAAATCTTGTTGAGGACGACCATGACCACCCTGCCCCGCTCGCCGGGGCCATTCGCGGATCGCGTAGCCCGCTTTGGAGTTTAGCGTAGCCCGGCCCTGAGGCCGGTCAAGCTCTCGTTACCCGGCGCCGAGCAGCGCTAGCCGCCTCTCAGGCTGGTGAGATAGACGACGGCCATGACGATGAGGATCGCGATGAACTGCAAAATAACCCGTGCGCGCATCAGTTTCTGGCTGAGATTGGGGTCTCCGCCGCGCATCATGTTCCAAAGGCCGAACCCCAGCACGATCGCCACTGCCGCCACCGCGAACGGCAAGATCCATCGAAGATAATATTCCACCATGCCCCTCCCGGGTCTCGTTGGGCGTCAATTCAAACGCCAGGACAGGACTTTAGTTGCTTGCCGCCACGACGTCGAGCGCACGGGTCGGCAGCAAACGCCGCAGCAGCGCCACCGCATAAGTTTGAACCGTGACGTAATACCGGGCTTTCGGCCGCTTGGCCTCCAGCGCGTGGACGAGCTTTTTGGCCACCGCCTCGGGCGGGAGCTTGAAGGTCGTTTGGCCACCTTGCTCCATTTTCGCAAGCCGGACCCGGTAATTGTCCCGGTGCGGCGAGGACTCCATGTCGATATTGCGCCGGTAGGCCTCCAAGGCGTGTTCGACGAAACGCGTGGCGATCGGCCCCGGCTCGATCAGCGAAACATGGATGCCCGTGCCGGCGAGTTCCATACGCAACACGTCGGCCAGGGCCTCGATCGCGAACTTCGAGGCACAATAGGCGCCGCGATAGGGCGCCGCGATCAGCCCCAGCACCGACGAGCAATAGACGATGCGCCCCTCACCCCGCGCCCGCATCGCCGGGATTACGCGCCGGCTCAGGTCGTGCCAGCCGATGACATTGGCCTCGAACTGGGCGCGTAAGACCGCGGGCGTCACGTCCTCGATGGCGCCGGGCTGGCCGTAGGCGCCGTTGTTGAACAGCGCGTCGAGCGCGCCTTCCGTCGCCGCAAGCACGTGATCCGCGGCCGCGGCAATCGACTCCGGCTCCGTGTAATCGAGATACACAGCCTCGACACCATGGTCCTCCTTCAGGCGGGCGATGTCCTCAGGCTTCCGGGCCGTGGCGAACACGCGCCAGCCCCGCGCCTTCATCGCCAGCGCCGACGCCAGACCGATGCCCGACGAGCAGCCGGTGATGAGAACGGAGCGTGTGGCTTCCCCGCTCACCGTCATGATGGTGCTTGAGAGAAGTCGTAACCGCTGTTCAGCGCCCAGATGGTGAAGTTGAGCCCCGCCGCGAAGCCGACCCAGAGCAAGTATGGCACCAGCAACAAGGCCCCTGCCCGGCTCACCTTGGCGAAGAGGACAAGCGTGATGACGATGGCGACGAGCAGCGCCATGATCACGCCGAAGCCGTAATCCGGACGCTGCATGAAGAAGAAGGCGAACGACCATGCGACGTTGATCGCGATCTGAATGCCGAACCAGATCAGCGCCGTCTTCTTGTCGCTTTCATCGCCCCTGCTCCGCCACACGAGCCAAGCGGCGACCGCCATCATCGCGTAGAGAATGCTCCAGACGACGGGAAACACGCTGTTCGGCGGCGCGAAGCCCGGCTTCGTCAGCGTTTCATACCAGTCGAGATTGGGCCGCGTCAGCGCCCCGCCAATGGCCGACGCGGCGAAACACGCCGCGAGCAGGATGAGAAGCGCAACGATCGAGCGCTTGGAGAAGGCCGGCTCGGATGCGCCACTCATTGCTCGAGCAGGCGCCGGGCGATGACATGGGCTTGGATCTCGGCCGCGCCTTCGAAGATCGACAGGATGCGCGCGTCGCACAAGACCCGGCTCACCACATATTCGAGCGCGAAGCCGTTACCGCCATGGATCTGCAGCGCGTTGTCGGCGGCGGCCCAGGCCGCGCGCGCGGCGAGCAGCTTGGCCATGCCGGCTTCCAGATCGCAGCGGCGCCCCGCGTCCTTCTCCCGCGCGGAGTAGTAGGTCAGCTGCCGCGCCAGCAGAATCTCCGCCGCCATCATGGCGAGCTTATCGGACACGCGCGGGAAGCCGACGATCGGCTTGCCGAACTGCACCCGCTCCATGCCGTAGCGCAGGCCGAGATCGAGCGCCGATTGCGCCACGCCGATGGCGCGCGCGGCCGTCTGAATGCGTGCCGCCTCGAAAGTCTGCATCAGCTGCTTGAAGCCTTGGCCCTCGACGCCACCGAGCAGATTGGCCGCCGGCACCTCGAAATTGTCGAAGGAGATATCGAACTCCTTCATGCCGCGATAACCGAGCACCTCGATCTCGCCGCCTGACATGCCGTCCGCCGGGAAAGGATTGTCGTCGGTGCCGCGCGGCTTGGGCGCCAGGAACATGGACAGCCCGCGATAGCCCTTCTCATTGGGATCGGTGCGCGCCAGCACGGTCATTAGGTCGGCGCGCGCCGCGTGCGTGATCCAGGTCTTCTGGCCGGTGATGCGATAGACGTCGCCGTCCTTCACCGCGCGCGTGGTCAGCGAGGCGAGATCGGAGCCGGTATTGGGCTCGGTGAACACCGCCGTCGGCAGGAGTTCGCCGCTCGCGATCTTCGGCAGCCACTCTTGCTTTTGTTCGTCGGTGCCGCCGTTGAGGATCAGCTCCTCGGCGATCTCCGACCGCGTGCCGAGCGAGCCCACGCCGATATAACCGCGTGACAGCTCCTCGGAGACGACGCACATGGCCTCCTTGCCGAGCCCTAGCCCGCCATACTCCTCAGGCAGCGTCAGCGAGAACACGCCGAGCTCCGCCATCTTGGTCAGCAGGTCGAGCGGAATGTAATCGTCCTTGAGGTGCCATTCCTGCGCGTAAGGCACCACCTCGGCCAACGAGAAGCGGCGCATCTCGCTGCGGATCTCCTCAAAGGTCTCCTCGAGCCCGGGATCGCCGTAGCTGGCCGCCGCCGCACCTTGCGCGTCCTGGATCAGCATCACGACACGGGCCCGCATCTCGGGCGTCACACCTTGAATGAGCGCAGTGACGTCAGCGGTCAGGAACGCATCCCGCGCGGAGTCCGGCACGCCAAGCTCGTGCAGCCGGGCCACCTCGCCCTGGCTCATGACGACACCGCCGGCCAGTTGCGCCAGATATTCGCCGGCGCCGATCTGAGCCAGCAAAGCTTCCATCTCGCCGAACCGGCCTTCGCCGTCCATGCGCTTGGCGTAGTCGGCAAGCTGGCGGATCGCTTCCGCATAGGTGGCGATCCAGGCGAGCCCATGGGCCACGTGCTGCTCACTTTCGAGCACCGCGTTGTCGATCTTGCCGCCGGGCGCCACCTTCGCCTTGACGGCCTCGGCAGCGCTTGCGCTCAGCGCCCCGGCGGCCTCGGCGGCGGCCTCAAGCAGCGGGATCAGCTCGGCGGGGCTCAAACCCTCGCGGTCGGTCAAGGTCTCGGCAGCGGTCAAGTCTCTGGCTCCTCGGACGATTCTGGTCGATTTTTCAGGCACAACGAACCCCGACAGTGCGCCGGAGTCAAACCCCAATCGCGTGACGGAGATGACGAAAAAAGAAGGCGCCCCGGACGATTGGCCCGGGGCGCCTTGGGCCGCGTGGCGGCCGAATTCGGATGGCGGCGCCCTTAGGACCCGCCGTGCATCTCTTTGCTGGCTTCGAGCACGTCCTCGAAGGTCCGAAGCCCCGTAACCGGCGCGCTCACCAGCACCGACATATTGCCGGGGCGATGCTCGTTCTTCCACATTCTCATGTGGGCCTTGGGGATCTGCTCCCACGGAAACACTTCGGACATGCACGGATCGATGTGCCGCTCGATGACGAGCTTGTTGGCCTGGCTCGCCTGCAACAGATGGGCGAAATGGGAGCCCTGGATGCGCTTTTGATGCATCCACACATAGCGGGCGTCCATCGTCAGGTTGTAGCCCGTGGTGCCGGCGCAGAACACGACCATGCCGCCGCGCTTCACGATGAAGCAGGAGACGGGGAAGGTCGCTTCACCCGGATGCTCGAACACGCTGTCGACATTCACGCCCTTGCCGGTGATCTCCCAGATCGCCTTGCCGAACTTGCGGACCTCTTTGTTCCACTCGTCATATTCCGACGTGCCGACGGCGGGCATCTGGCCCCAGCAGTTGAAGTCCTTGCGGTTGATCACGCCGCGGGCGCCGAGCGACATCACGTAGTCGCGCTTGTCGTCCTCTGACACGACGCCGATTGCGTTGGCGCCGGCGGTGGCGCAGAGCTGGATCGCCATGGAGCCGAGGCCGCCGGAGGCGCCCCACACCAGGACATTATGGCCCGGCTTCAGCGTATGCGGCCGATGGCCGAACAGCATGCGGTAGGAGGTGGCGAGCGTCAGCGTGTAGCAGGCGGCCTCTTCCCAGGTCAGATGTTGCGGCCGTGGCAGAAGCTGACGGTCCTGCACGCGGGCAAACTGCGCGAACGAGCCGTCCGGCGTCTCGTAGCCCCAGATGCGCTGGGACGGCGAGAACATCGGATCTCCACCGTTACACTCCTCGTCGTCGCCGTCGTCCTGATTGCAATGGATGACGACTTCGTCGCCGACCTTCCAGCGCTTCACCTTGGTGCCCACGGCCCACACGATGCCCGAGGCATCGGAGCCGGCGATGTGATAGGGATTCTTGTGAACGTCGAGCGTCGACATCGGCTGGCCGAGCGAGGCCCACACGCCGTTATAATTGACGCCGGCCGCCATCACGAGAACGAGTACGTCGTGGCTGTCGAGTTCCCATGTCGGCAACACCTCCACCTGCATGGCCTCATCGGGAGGACCGTGGCGCTCCTTGCGGATCGCCCAGGCGTACATGTTCTTCGGCACATGGCCGAGTGGCGGAATCTCACCGATCTCGTAGAGATCCTTGATCTCACCCCGTGGAGCGGCGGTTTCTGGAGAAACTGCAGTTAGAGACATTTCATTCATCCGGTTGTTCCCCCAGTCCTCTTGTTCGGTATCTTTTTGCACTGCGGCAATTGTCTTCGATCCATCTCGCGACCGCAACATGTTTGCGGGCCGCAGACTTAACACAAGCCCGCCCCAAAAACGCCAGGGGCCCCTTGGATTTGCCCTATTTCCGGCAGGGCAGCCTCAATCGGGAGGAGGGTTAGCAAAAAGAATCGGGTCTGCCCAGGGGGCGATTCGCGCACCCCCCAAAAGATGAGGCGCGGCACCACGCCACTGGACAAGCGCCCTTGCCCGCTGGCGGTATTGTCCTAACCCCCAAATGATCGTCAAAAACGGGGCTTTCACCAGAACAGGGGCAGCAACTGACCGGCAATATCATCGTCTTCGTGGTCCTGGCGGCCGCCCTGGCGTTTCTGTTCTCGCCAAAGCTTACCGCCGCGCCCATGTGGCGGGCGACCGTCACGCCGCTCGCCTCCATCATCGGCTCGGGCTTTCTCGTATCGTTTCCGCTGCTGACCCACGATCTCGGCTCCTATTCCGTGATCGCCATGGCTTGCCTGGTGGTCTTCGCCTATCTGCTCGGCGGCGCCATCCGCTTCAACATCCTGCATGGCGAGCCGCTCTTCGCCGAAGGCGGCAGGAGATGGCTGAGTTTCGTCGAGCGAACCTCCCATCTCGCGCTCGCCCTCGCCTATTTCATTTCCGTCACCTATTACCTGACGCTGCTCTCGGCCTTCCTGCTCAAAGGGCTCGGCACCCCCCATCCTCTCGCGGCGAAAGGGCTCACCACCGCCATCCTGCTCGGCATCGCCGCGCAAGGCCTGTGGCGCGGCCTGCACGGCCTCGAAAGCGTCGAGGAATATGCCGTCGGGCTGAAGCTCGCCATCATCGCCGCGGCGCTGGCCGCTTTGGCCTGGTTCAATATCGACGCAAGCCTCAACGGCACCTGGCATATCGTCGAGCAGACCAAGCCATTCGACTGGCAGTCGGCCAGGGTGGTGCTCGGCCTGCTCGTCGTCGTCCAGGGCTTCGAGACCTCGCGCTTCCTGGCCGGCGCCTATCCGCCTGAAATGCGCGTCCGCACCATGCGTTACGCGCAATGGCTGTCCGGCGCGATCTATATGGCCTTCTTTCTGCTGGCGATGGCCGCGGTCGACGATCCCAGGGCCCTCAACGGCAACGCCACCGGCATTATCGCCGTGCTGGAGCCTGCCGCCTCGAGCCTGGTCTATCTGATCGTGATCGGCGCCGTGTTCGCCCAGCTCTCGGCGGCGGTCGCCGATTCCATTGGCGCTGGCGGCCTCATCGAGCAAGTCACCGGCCGGCGTATCGACCATCACCACGCCTATCCGGTCATCGCCGTGATCGGCATCGCCCTCACCTGGACGCTGGACGTTTTCGCCGTCATCACCCTTGCCTCGCGGGCCTTTGCGCTATTCTACCTGCTGCAATGCCTGGTCGCCGCGGGCGTGGCGCTGAAGAGCCCGGATGTGCGCCAGCGCGGGCTTGATGCCGCGGGATTCCTGGCGCTGGCCGCCATGGCGCTCGCCGTCGTCCTGTTCGGCATCCCCATGGAAGGGATTTGAAATCACTTCCGGTCCATGGAATACGGGCAGATAGCGGCGCCCCGCTGAGTTGCCACAAGGCGGGTGCACGTGCTTCGATGAGAATTGCGCGCGCGACATGAGGCGCCCGGAGACAGCGAATGGCAGACGGCAAAACCACAGGCGACAAGGCCCCTCGCGATAAGCCTTGGATGTTCCGCACCTATGCGGGCCATTCGACGGCGAAGGCTTCCAACGAGCTTTACCGGAAGAACCTCTCAAAGGGTCAGACGGGCCTCTCCATCGCCTTCGATCTGCCGACCCAGACCGGCTACGATTCCGACGAGGCGCTGGCCCGCGGCGAGGTCGGCAAGGTCGGCGTGCCGATTTCCCATCTCGGCGACATGCGGGCTTTGCTCAAGGACATCCCGCTCGACGCGATGAACACCTCGATGACGATCAACGCCACGGCGGCGTGGTTGCTGGCGCTTTATGTCTCGCTGGCCGACGAGCAAGGCGTCGACCGGACGAAACTCACCGGCACGGTGCAGAACGACATCCTAAAAGAGTATCTGTCGCGCGGCACCTATGTGTTTCCGCCGGCGCCGAGCTTGCGGTTGATCAAGGACGTCATCGTCTTCACCAACAGCGAGATGCCGAAGTGGAACCCGACCAACGTTTGCTCCTATCACCTGCAAGAGGCGGGAGCGACGCCGGCGCAGGAGCTTGCCTTCGCGCTGGCCACGGCGGTCGCCGTGCTCGACGAGGTGAAGAACTCCGGCGAGGTCGTGGACGACAAATTCCCGCGCGTCGTCGGCGCCATCAGCTTTTTCGTCAATGCCGGCGTGCGCTTCATCACCGAGGTGAGCAAGATGCGCGCCTTCGTCGATCTGTGGGATGAGATCGCGCGCGACCGCTATGGCGTCGCGGATCCGAAGCTGCGGCGCTTCCGCTATGGCGTCCAGGTCAACTCGCTGGGGCTCACCGAGCAGCAGCCCGAGAACAATCCCTACCGCATCCTGCTGTCGATGCTCGCCGTGGTGCTGTCGAAGAAGGCCCGCGCCCGCGCCGTGCAGCTTCCGGCCTGGAACGAGGCGCTCGGCCTGCCCCGGCCCTGGGACCAACAATGGTCGCTGCGGCTGCAGCAGATCGTCGCTTACGAGACCGACCTTCTCGAATATGCCGACATCTTCGACGGTTCCGAGGTGATCGACCGCAAGGTCGAGGAACTCAAGAGCCAGGCCCGCACCGAGCTTGCCAAGCTCGACACCATGGGAGGCGCCGTCGCCGCTATCGATTACATGAAGGAGGCGCTGATCGCCTCGAACGCCGCCCGCATCGCCGACATCGAGCGCGGCGACCAAGTGCTCGTTGGCGTCAACCGCTACACCGAGACCGAAGAGTCCCCATTGGACTCCGGCGCCGAGGGCATTCTCACCGTCCCGGAATCGGTCGAGATCGAGCAGATCGCCGCGCTTCAGAACTGGCGCCAGAATCGCAACGAAGCCGCCGCCCGCCAAGCCCTGGTCGACCTCAAAGAGGCGGCCAGCGAAGGCCGCAACATCATGCCGCCCTCCATCGCCGCGGCGAAAGCCGGCGTCACCACCGGCGAGTGGGGCGCGGTCTTGCGCGAAGTGTTCGGCGAATATCGCGCGCCCACCGGCATCGGCGCCGCGCACGCCGTCGACGAGGAGCGCTTGAAGCAAATCCGCGAGCTCGTCACGGATGTTTCCGGCAAGCTCGGCCGCACGCTCACCTTCGTCGTCGGCAAGCCCGGCCTCGACGGTCACTCCAACGGCGCCGAGCAGATCGCTGTCCGCGCCCATGATTGCGGAATGGAGGTCGTCTATGACGGCATCCGCCTGACGCCCGCCGAGATCGTCGAGCAGGCGAAAGAGGCGAGAGCCCATGTGGTCGGCCTCTCGATCCTCTCCGGCTCCCATGTCTCTCTGGTGCGCGACGTAGCACAGAAGCTGCGCGAGGCGGGGCTCGGCGACGTCCCGATCGTGGTCGGCGGCATCATCCCGCCCGAGGACGTCAACATCCTCAAGCAGTGCGGCGCCTCGGCCGTCTACACGCCCAAGGACTTTCAGCTCAACGAGATCATGACCGGCATTGTCGGCCTCGTGGACAGCAAGGTGGAACTGCTGGCCGAGGCGGGCGTGCCCGTGCCGCCCTTGCGCGCCAAGGAAAAGGTGCCGCTCTAGAACTTTCCCCTATCGTGTGGGCGATGACAGCGGGAGCGCTTTACCGCTAGACTCAGGAGCAAGCGCCCGAATCTCTTCAGGCGTCCTGGCCAAGGGGGAACATCATGAACTTCAATCTGAGCTCGCCGCGCCGGGAGACGTTCCTCGTCTCCGTCGTCATCGCCGTTTTGGTCGTCATCGGCATGATCGTGCCGTTGCCGATCTTCACCGGTTACGGTCTCGGTCTGTTGCTGATCGCCTATCTGATCCTGCTCGCCGGCGTATTGATGGACAACGTCTAGGCGATCGCCTGGACCTGACCTCAGCTCGCTTTGGCGAACATCTCGAGGTCCATCGGCGCGTCGACAGCCATGGGCGCGTCGAGAAACGGCACGAGCCCGGCATAGAGCGCGCGGCCCTGAATCGGCTTCGACACGCACGCGTTGATGCCGGCGGCGACATAGTCCTGCTCGCCGTCCGCGGCATCGCGCGCGGTAATCGCCACGATCGGCACTTCCGACGACGGCGCATGCATGGAGCGGATGCGCTTGGCGATCAGCATGCCGTCGTAGTCCGGCAGCACCGTATCCATGAGCACGAGATCGTAACGGCGGGCGGCGAGGCACATGATCGCCGCGGCGCCGTTCTCGACCCCTTCATAGGTCAGTCCGAATTCATCGAGATAGGCGCCGATCAGCATGCGGTTGACGGTGTTGCCCTCGACCACCAGCACATGGCCTGACAGCGTGCCTTTCGGGGCCAGCTCTGGTGGAATCGCGTCGTTCGCGGCCTCGGCCACGATTTCATCCATCGTGTCTTGATCCGCCGCGGGCTCCGCCTGGAGCGTGAACCAATAGAGCGTGCCTTGGCCGAGCGCGCTGTCGCAGCCGACATCGCCGCCCATCGCCCCCGCAAGCCGCCGTGCGATCGGCAGGCCGAGCCCGCCGCCGACGCGTGACTGATCGGCCGACGGCCGGAACAGGCTTTCCTGCTCCGCTTCAGTCATGCCGGTGCCCGTGTCGGTGATGTCGAAGCGCAGCGTGAGCGGGTTCGCTGCATTATTGACGCTGACATAGAGCCGCACCGAGCCCTCGCTCGTCGACTGCAGCGCGGCCTCGATCAGGCCCATGAGAACCTGGCGGATACGCACCGCGTCGCCGAAAATGAAGCGCGGACAGTTGGCGCCCATATCGACGCCGCTGGTGAGACCCTTGGCGCTCGCGCGCGCTTGCAGCACCGAGGCGGCGCTCCTGACCAGGCCGTGCAGATCGAACCGATGCGATGAAAGTAAGGATTCTCCGGCTTCGAGCCTGGAGAAATCGAGCACCTCGTGGACCGCGCCGAGCAGGCTCCGCGCCGTATGCGCTAGAATTTCGGCCTGACGCCGCTGCGAGCCGTTGAGCGAGCCCGCGAGCAGACGGTCGGTCATGGCGACCAGACCTTCCATGGACGCGTGCAGCTCGTGGCCCATCACCGCGAGGATCTCGGACTTGGCCGCATCGGCCGTTTCCGCCGCCTCACGCGCACGCCGCTCCGCTTCGAGCCCGTCGACGAGAATTTGGATCTGCGTGAACAGATCGTCCGGCTGAAAATCTCTGGTCTGCATGATCGGCCCCCGCCGTTGGTTTTTGCTCTGTTCTCGGGGAAGCATCGCAGAGACGACTTAAAACTCGGATAAATTGCTTGGTTTATAAGGCCCTAAGCAATGACTTGGTCAGACGCTCGCGGCCCCGTTGGAAAGTGTCGCACTTGCGGGCTCCCATATTCCACTTTAGAACTATCCTAATATGATCCGTCGGACCTGTTTGGCCAGCCCTCGCCCCCCTCACGCATTTCAGCAGAGGGCTTGACGACAAACGATGCGCCCCGCCAGAGAGAGGCATGATTGTCTGTTCCTGCTCCATGATCACGGCCAACGACATTGCCGAAGCCGTATCCGCGCTGCGCACCAAGGACCCGTTCGTGGTGCTCACGCCGGGGACGATCTACCGGCAACTGGGTAAGCGGCCGTCCTGCGGGACCTGTTTGCCGCTCATCGCCAAACTAATGGTCGGCTACGACGAACAGGGGCCGAGCTCGGCGGCCTCGCTACCCCACCGCTCCGCCAACGAGCGCCGAGACTAGCCGCATACGGAAGATCACGTCATGATGATGACCAAGGTTGAGAGGAGAATCGCGACATGAAGGGCAATCCAACAGTCATTGAGTATTTGAACAAGGCGCTGACGAGCGAGCTGACCGCCGTCAATCAATATTGGCTGCACTACCGGCTGCTCGACGACTGGGGCTACAGCAAGCTGGCCAAGAAAGAGCGCGAAGAGTCGATCGAGGAGATGCATCACGCCGACAAGCTCGTGACCCGCATCATCTTCCTCGAGGGCTTTCCCAACATGCAGCGGCTCGACCCGCTGATGATCGGCCAGAACATCAAAGAGATTCTCGAATGCGACCTGAAGGCCGAGTACGGCGCCCGCGCCCTGTACATGGAAGCGCGCGCCGCCTGCCGGAAGGAAGAGGACTATGTCAGCACGGACCTGTTCGAGGGGCTGCTCGCCGACGAGGAAGGTCACATCGATTACATCGAGACCCAGCTCGGCCTGTTGAATGACATCGGCGCTCAGATGTATGGCCAGCTCAACGCCCATTCCGCCGACGACGTGCCGGAAGGCGATTAAATGCGGCATGTGGGGGCTTTCGCCTAGATGACATCGCCAATGCTTGACGGGCCGCGTCTCGATCCCCCCGCGGGCGGGCCCCCGCGCCAGCTCGTGGTGTTCCTGCACGGCTATGGCGCCGACGGCAACGACCTGATCGGCTTGGGGCGCGAATGGGCGCAAAGCTTGCCCCACGCCGCTTTCGTCTCGCCGAACGCGCCGGAGCCGTGCGGCATGGCGCCCATGGGCCGGCAGTGGTTCGACCTCTCGCTCGGCGACATGGCACTGATCGCCGAAGGCGTGAAGCGGGCGGCGCCCGCGCTGCAAGCCTTCCTCAATGCGGAGCTGAAACGCTACGAACTGCCGGCCTCGGCGCTCGGCCTGGTCGGTTTCAGCCAGGGCACCATGATGGCCCTTGCCGTCGGCCTCGCCCGCAAACCGGCGCCCGCGGCGATCGTCGGCTATTCCGGCGCGCTCGCCACCGTCGAGGCGCTACCCATGCCGGGCTCGGGCCCCGACATCCTGCTGGTGCATGGCGACAGGGACGAGGTGATCCCCGTCGACGCCATGCTCATGGCCCGCGAGCAGCTGGCCCAAGCCGGCCTGCCGGTGGAATGGCACGTCGCCGAAGGCATCGGCCACGGCATCGACGGCGAGGGCTTGCGGCTTGGCGGCGCCTTCCTCAAACACGCCTTCGCCACGGCACAGCTGCGCCAAGGCTCATAACGCGGCCTAGGGGTAAAGGCCATCTCGGACCACATGATGTGGGGCCCTTCACATTCGTGACACGTGCTTATAGTATCCAGCCCATCGAGTAGGAGGCCCGAGTGCGACGGGCAAGTTGAAGGACCGTTTGGCCTTGAACGTCGCAACTGCATCGGCTGCCCCCGGCACTTACCCGGCGCTCGTGCTGAATGCCGATTACCGACCGCTGTCTTACTATCCGCTGTCGCTTTGGGGTTGGCAGGATACGGTGAAGGCCGTGTTCCTCGATCGCGTGAACATCGTCTCCGAATACGACCACGCGGTTCACTCGCCCTCGTTCGAGATGAAGCTGCCGAGCGTAGTGTCGCTGAAGAGCTATGTGCGCCCGGCGCTCTATCCCGCATTCACCCGATTCAACGTGTTCCTGCGCGACCGCTTCTCCTGCCAATATTGCGGCGACAACCAAGACCTCACCTTCGACCATCTCATTCCGCGTTCCCGCGGCGGCCTGACCCGCTGGGAGAATGTCGTGGCGGCCTGCGCGCCGTGCAATCTCAGGAAGGGCGGCGTGATGCCGGCCCAGGCCAGGATGTGGCCGGCGCAGAAACCTTACCGCCCCACGGTGTTCGAGCTACACCGCAACGGGCGCCTGTTCCCGCCCAACTACCTGCATGAGAGCTGGCTCGATTATCTCTACTGGGATACCGAGCTGGAGCCGTAGGCCGCGTCGCGCTCAATATCGCGTGGTGAGCTGCGTCAGCCATTCGGGCGAGATATTCACCAGGAACGTCTCGAGCCGCTTGTCGACGCCGGTGGCGACGAGCAAGCCGACCGCGACCAGCAGCGCGCCGAGCAGCATCTTGCCGCCTTTGCCCGCCTCCATCAGACGGCCGCGCCAGCGCATCATCGCCTCCCGCGACACGAAGCCGAGCACCATCAAGGGCAGCGCCGCGCCAATGCCGAAGGCTGCCATGGTGAGCGCCACCTGGCCGAGATTGTCGCCCTTGGCGGCGAGGATCGAGGCCGCGCCCAGCGTCGGCCCCACGCACGGCGCCCACACCGCGCCGAGCAGCAGCCCAAGCCCGAACTGGCCGTAAAGACTTGTTCCGGAGAAGCCGCCGAAGCGATCGTCGACCCAGCTCCCGACCGGACTTGCCGCCACCGCGAACTGCTCCTGCAGGCGCGGCACCAATAGAACCATGCCCACGGCAATCAGCAGGAAGGCCGAGATGGCGCGGAACACATCGGTGTCGAGGCCGATGGCGTAGCCGATGGTGGCCACGAAGAGACCGATGACCGTGAAGGACAGCGCGAGGCCGCAAGCCAAGGCCACAGGTCCCAGCCGATGCTCGCTCTGCGCGGTACCGAGCACGATTGGCAGCAGCGGCAGCACACAGGGCGATAGGATCGACAGCAGCCCTGCCAGAAGCGCCAAACCGATTGTGCCGATCATCGCGCTTGCCTCAAGGGGCTCGCGCGCCCTAGAGCGTCTTGTCCAGCATGCCCTCGATGGAGATGTCGCTCGTGTCGCCCGCCGACCGGTCCAGCTCCTTGTCGCCTTTGAACACGATGAGCGTGCTCTGCGACCGCACATTCAGCGGCTTCAGCTGGTCCTTCTGGGTATCGAAGTCGGCCTTGAACACGACGAGGTTCTTGAATTTCGGCTGACGGGTGAGCTGGACCAGGATCGGGTTCTGCGCCCGGCACACCGAGCACCACGCGGCGAACACATCGACCAGGATGGGCTTGCCTTCGCTTTGCGCTGCGGCGAGCGCTTCAGGGGTGAATTCCTTCCACTCGGCCGCCGAAGCGGGGGCGGAGCCAAGCAGGGCAACGGCGACGAGGCCGGCAAGAAGGGTGCGGATCGGGGTCATTTTGGGATCTCCAAGCGGAATTCTTCACTGCTGTGATAGCAGTGCCGGCTTGGCCTAGGCCAATCACCACGCTTGAAACTTTCGTGAGCGAAAAGGCGCTTTACGTCAGCGCGTGCGGGTGGCGCCAAACGCCGCCAGGACCGCCAGCAGGGCCGAGACCACCGCGTTCCAGCCAGCGAAGGACAGGCCCAAGAACCACCAGGAGGCCTCGTCGCAGCGGATGACCGGCGTATCGACAATACCGTCCTTGCCCCAGTTGAGATCGAAGCCGCCGCCGCAGGTCTCGGGTCCGGGCCACCACTTCCATTCCGCGCCGGCGTGATAGACGCCAAGCGCCGCGTTTAGGAGAAAGCCGATGGCGACGAGGACGAGCACCAGGCGCGCGAAACCGAAATTTTCGCCGCGCGCGGCGAAGAACGCGACGAGCGCCGCCGGCACGGCGAAGTAGTAGGCATAACGCTCCTGGAGACAGAGCGGACATGGCGCATAGCCGCCGAACTGCTCAAACGCGTGCGCCGTCAGGATCGTCAGAAGGGCCATCGCGAAAACGATGGCGCTGATCGTCATCATGCGCCCTGCCAGTCGGTTGGCATCAGCCATCGGAATCCGCCACGGTCACATCACATATTTGATTAGAACGAAGCCGCCGATCAACAGCACCACGAACAGGATCGACAGGATGCCGAGATATTTCTCGAGGAAGTCCTTGATCGGCGGGCCGAACCAATAGAGCAGCGCAGCGACGACAAAGAAGCGAATCCCTCGTGCGGCCACACTCGCCAGCATGAACACCAGGAAATTGAGCTGGGTCACGCCGCTGGCGATGGTGATGACCTTGTAGGGGAAGGGCGTGACGCCGGCGATGAACACGATCCAGGCGCCGTACTCGTTGTAGCGCTTGGCGAAGTCCTCGAACGCGTGGCCGTAGCCATAAAAGTTGAGGATCGGCTGGCCGATGGTCTCGAACAGGAAATAGCCGATGATATAGCCGAAGATGCCGCCGACCACCGAAGCGAGCGTGGCAATCCCGGCGTAAAGCCAAGCCTTCCGCCGCTCGGCGAGCACCATGGGTATGAGCATCACGTCGGGCGGGATCGGGAACACCGAGCTCTCGACGAATGCCACGCCCGCGAGGGCCCACGGCGCATTGCGATGAGCGGCGAGCTCCATGACCCTGTCGTAAGCGCGCCTCAACATGGCGCTCTGCTTAGCCGGGCCCTGGGCGCTTGTCCATCGGGTCTGGAAGGCCGCGGGCGCGCGGCCTCTCCGAGAGTTGACCGGACCGCACGCTTACCCCATGTTCCCGGCCCGAAAGCCCCAGTGGCGGAATGGTAGACGCGACAGACTCAAAATCTGTTATCCGCAAGGGTGTGCTGGTTCGAATCCGGCCTGGGGCACCACTTCCTTTGTCACACAGCGAGGGTGACAGGATGTCGATGCAACCCATCGCCCATCGCCTGGCGGCCGTCCTCTTCGTCGCTCTTGTCGCGCTTATTCCAGGGCATGCCTGCGCTCAAGCCGCGCCCGGCGAGACACCGCGCGCGGTGATGGAAGCGATCCAGACCGTGATTGCGCCGGGTTCGGAACAGGTCATCGTCGGCGCTTATATCAACGACATCCAGCAACTCGACTTCAAGACCAACAACTACGTCATCGATCTTTATGTGTGGTTCCGCTGGCGGTCGCCCGATACCGACCCGTCCAAGTCCATGGAGTTCATGAACAGCTATGCCTCGGACGATAACCGCCGCGATGAACTGACCGGCGCGCCCGAGGCGATGCCGGACGGCAGCCGTTACGCGATCCTCCGCTATCAGGGCCGCTTCTCCTCCAAGTTCCCGCTAGAGGCCTATCCCTTCGACACCCAGACCTTGAAAGTGATCATGGAGGACACCCTCGCGGGCGCGGCTGAGCAGGCCTATGTGGCGGACGGCAAGGATCCCGTGATCATCGATCCCGTCATTACCTTGCCGGGCTTCAAGGTCAGCAAGCCGGCCATGCGCATAACCACCAACACCTATCCGACAAATTTTGGCGATCTCTCGAAACCGGAAGCCGAGCCCTATTCGCGCATCGTCATTTCGGTCCCGGTGACGCGGCCCGTCATTGCCATGTCGCTCAAGACCTTCGTGCCGATCCTGCTGATCGTTGTCTGTGCCTCGCTCGTGTACTTCGTCCGGCCGCGCTATGTGGAAGGCCGCATCGGCCTCGGCATCACCGCGCTCTTGACTCTTGTCGCGCTGCAGCTGACGGCGACTTCAGGGCTGCCCGATGTCGATTACCTGATGATGCTCGATAAGATCTTCCTGCTCGCCTATCTGTTCATCATCGTGGCCCTGGCACGGGTCGTGGCCACGTCCTGGCAGGGCGGCGACCCCGACGCCGAAGCGACGATCAAACATGCCGACCGGCGCTGGGCCGCATCCGTGCTCGGCATCTACCTGCTGGCGAATATCGCCGTCCTATGGACCACGCTAGCTTAGGTCGCCTCCGATCGCCGTTGCCTCCGGCCTGCGGCCTCCCTAAGCTAGGCGTCTGAGGGACGGATCGGCTGGGGTCGGCAATTTGCGCCGTCTCGCGTTCATTCCGCGAAGTTCGTGCAATGCGGAGACTCCCCATGTCGCTTAAATCCCTCCCCCTGGCCATTTTCCTGTTCCTCGGCGTTTCAGCGTGGCCGTCACTCGTCACACCAGCGCTCGCCCAAGACGGCGACATGTCCTGGCAGTTTTACGAATCCAACGACCCCGACAACAAAGGCGCCATGACCGCGCGGCTGATCTACGGCGTGCCCGAGACCGACAATGTGCAGGTCATGGGCGTCTGCGACGCGCGGCCGAGCACCGGCGTCAAATTTTCAAGCGTCACCTTCAGAGCCAATATCGGCGATCTGGCGAACGGCGCGGACGCGGAGTTGCGTTTTTCCGGCGGTGGCTTCGAGCAGACGCTGAAGGGCAATGTCCAGCGCGCCCAGGAGGAGGGGATTAACGGCGTCCATCTGGACATCGAGCACGGCGATAGAATGTGGACCGCCTTCGCCGAGAAGGACACGCTCGACTATCAGGTGCCGGGCTATCGCGCCGCGCCCCTCGAGCTCGAGCCCGGCCGCGGCAACATCAAATCCTTCATCGAGGCCTGCCGTACTTATGAGAAGGCCGTTCTCGGCGATCAAGGCACCGACACCACCGCCGACTCAGGCGACAGCTCCGAGAAGGACGCGTTCAACAGCGCCAAGGAGCTCGGCACCGTCGCCGGTTTCGAGGCCTTCCTGTCGAATTATCCGTCGGGTTTCTATGCCGATCTGGCTCGCGCTTATGTCGGCAAGCTCAACGGCGCCAGCCTACCGAAGACCCCTGCACCGCCGCCACCTCCCCCGCCTGCAGCGCCTGCACCGGCCATCGTGACCAGCGCGCCAGGACCGGATCCGTCCTGCCGGAGCCTTTCGACCCTGCGGTCGCAAAACTCCAACACGCGGGCGAAGCTCATCGTCATCAACAAGTCCGACATGTATCGCTCCGTCATGTGGATCGATTTCAACGGTCAGCCCAAGGACTATGGCGGTCTCAATGCCGGCGACCAGATGACGCTCGACACGTTCATGACCCATCCGTGGATGATCGCCGACGGACCGGGCGACTGCATCGAGATCGTCATGCCCCATGCCGGCACCCGTGTCGTCGAACTCACCAGCAGGGGCGGCACGGTGCAGGCACCGCCGCCCCAAAGAAAGGCGTCTCCGCCACCGGCACCGGCGCCAAAGAAGGCGGCACCAAAGAAGAAGGCCGCAGGCCCAAAATGCCGCTCACGGTCGATTCTGGTCGACGGCAAATGCATTTTGAAAAGCAACGCTGCGGGCTATTGCGGGCCCGGCTACCGCGTGAAGAACGGCAAGTGCGTGCCCGGGGCCTATGTCGCGCCCAAGCCGAAGCCATCGGGACATGGCTGCCCGCCGGGCCAGGTCTGGAGCCCGCAAGAGCTCTGTCACTACGACGACTGACCTATGCGGCCTTCCGCGTCCGGTCGGCGTTGAGCCGTGCGGGCAGCGCCTTGACGCCGCGCAGACCGAAGCGCTCGATCCATTGGATGTCGCCGGGCGCGGCCAGCGCCAAATTCGGATAGCGCGCATAGAGGCGGCCGAGCGCGGCAAGCGATATGAATGAGAGTGTGAGAACCTTCAACATATCCGGCACCTCCTGCGGCAGCGAACGTAGCAAGGACACGGCAATGCGCCGAAACCTATACGCGACACCGTTAGCGCAGGGTTATCCGCTGTCTCTGTCGGCCACAAGCCACGTCTCAATAGACCTCGGCATAGCGGGCGTATAGCTCCGGCGGCGCCAGTTCGGCGACCGCCGCAAGCTCGGAGCGCTTGTGGCGCAGATAGGCCTCGAAGAAGGTCAGTCCGAACCAGCTCTTCACCGCGCCGCTTGCCGCCATGGCATCCAGCGCCTCGCCCAGAGACCGCAGCAATGGCGGACTCGCGTCCGGCAAAGCAAGTTTTCGCGCGAGCCCGTCCGCCCCGGCAAAGATCAGCGCGCCGAGCGCCATATAGGGACTGGCGGCAGCGTCGCAGACGCGGAACTCCAGATTGAACTGCGCCGCCCGCGCCGCCTCGCCATCTGCCTCGAACACGGGACAGACGCGCAGAGCCGCGCCGCGGTCTTGGGCCTCGATATTGGCGAGCGTCGGCGCCCAGCGGTTCGGCGTCAGCCGCAAATAGGAGACCGGCGACGGCGCCGTAAGGGCCGTGATCGCCGTCATGTGATGCAACACCCCGGCAGCGAAATGCATCGCCGCCGCGCTCAAGCCGAAAGGACCTTGCGGATCGTAGGTCGCGGGCGCGCCCTGGTCGTCATGCAGGCTGAAATGAATATGCACCCCGTTGCCCGCGCCATCGGCCACCGGCATCGGCGAGAAGATGGTGCGGTTGCTGAGGCGGAAGGCGCCGCCGCGGGCCATCTCGCGGGCAATCACGCCTTGATCGGCCGCGCGCATCGCCGTCTCAGGCGCCATCGTCACCTCGTATTGGCGCGACCCATACTCGGCGAGAACGGAGGCCGGCTTGGCGCTGGCGGCGCGGATTGCCGCGGTCAGCATTTCGCCGAACACGCCTTGGCGGCGGAACGCGCTCAGGCTGTAGGCGTGGCCCGGCAGATCCTCGACGCCGGTATAGACGAACTCCTGCTCGAACGCGGCCATAAGATGAAGGCCCGACGCCGTCTTCAACGCGGCAACAGCGCGGCGCAAGAAGTCGCGCACGCAGCACTCCCACGGGCTGCCGTCGATATTGCGGATGTCGCCGAGAAAGAAACGCTCCGCCGCCGAGCCGTCGCGAAAATCAACATGCACTTTCCGCTGAAGGGTCCGGCACGATCATCAGGTC
>Ga0307379_10001257_pt1 | contig 40315 bp, 34 predicted proteins | sample UN2MG_FD_202237 | JGI IMG/M metagenome (GOLD analysis project Ga0307379, IMG submission 202237) | Soil microbial communities from Risofladan, Vaasa, Finland - UN-2 | ecosystem: Environmental > Terrestrial > Soil > Coastal area > Acid sulfate soil | place: Finland: Risofladan, Vaasa | collected...
CATGTTGGCGGAACGCCTCAAAAAAACCGACGACGCCGTCGGCCTCTACACCCAGGCCATCGCCCGCGAACCCCGCGCCGCCATCGCCTACTCCCGAAAGGCCGACATCCTCATCCAACAGAACCGTCTCGACGATGCCCTCGCCGTCTATCGCGACGCACTCCAGGCCGGACTCGCCCTGCCCATCTTCTACCGCAAAATGGGCATGATCCTCGACACCCTCGGACGCCCCGAAGAGGCCGTCGAACAGTACCGCCGCGCTCGCCAGGGCGACCCCGACGACAAACCCACGCGCTACTTCCTGGCCGCGGCGCTGGCGCGTCTGGGGCGGCTCGACGAGGCCGAAGCCGAGTTCCGCGCAATCATCGAACGCTTCCCCACCGAGGTCCGCGCCTATTGCCAACTGGCGGCCGTCGCCCTCGCCCAAGGCGACGCCGACAAGGCCGAGACCGCCGTCAATCAGGCCCTCACCCTCGACCCGAAAGGCCCGGTCCCGCGGACCCTCCTCGCCGAGGTCCGCTACCGCCAGAAACGCTTCGCCGACGCCGAACGAATCGCCCGCACCCTCCTGGCCGAACAGCCCGACGCCCACGACGTTCGCCTCCTGCTGGCCCACGCGCTGGCCGCCCAGGGCCGCCTCCCCGACGCCGCCGCCGAGGTCCGCGCCATGCTCGCCGCCGAGCCCGAAAACCTCGGCTGGCGCTACCTCCTCGCCGGACTCTACACCGAAATGGCCGACCCCGACGCCGCCGAAAAAGAACTCGCCAAAATCCTCAACGTCCAACCCGACTACGCCCCCGCCAACAACGACCTGGGGTACCTCTGGGCGAACCGCGGCATCCACCTCGACCGCGCCGAAAAAATGATCCGCCTCGCTCTGAAGAGCGACCCCAAAAGCCCCGCCTACATGGACAGCCTCGGATGGGTGTTCTACAAGCGCGGCAGTTTCGAGGACGCACTCAAAATGCTCCAGGCCGCCGCCGACGCCGCCCCAGAACTCGACCCCGTCATCTGGGACCACCTCGGCGACGCCTACTGGCGCCTCAGCCGCTCCGAGGACGCCGCCGACGCCTGGCAAAAGGCCGCCAAAATCCTCGAAGCACAATCCGAACGCCCGAGGCCCGACCAACTCGAACGCGTCCGGGAAAAAATGAAAAGCCTTCACGCGGGCGCCGTTCCACCCGTCGCTCCCACCGCCGACGCCGACGGCCTCGAAGAGGACCCCGAGCTCAGCGCACCGGACGCCCCCGGCGCCGGCCGGCCGTAGGACTGGAGTGTCGTTTAACCGCAAAGGTCGCCAAGAGCGCAAAGGAAAACAGATTGAGAAACGGCAGGTCATGGAAGTCTGCCGTCGGCCGTTCCCCCATTCTATCTGTGCTCTGCGTTCTTGGCGTTCTTCGCGGTTGAAAAAAGAGCATAGTAGTGCCAGGAGAACCGATGTCAGGCCATTCCCACTGGGCTCGCATCAAACGCAAAAAAGGCGCCACCGACGCCAAACGAGGACAACTCTTCTCCAAGTGCGCCCGCGCCATCACCGTCGCCGCCCGCAACGGCGGCGGCGACCTCGCCTTGAACCTCACCCTCCGATACGCCATCGACGAGGCACGCGCCGCCAACATGCCCAAGGATTCCATCGAACGCGCCATCAAAAAAGGCACCGGCGAACTCGCCGACGCAAAACCCTTCGCCGCCGTCCTCTACGAAGGCTACGCGCCCGGAGGCGTCGCCGTCCTCGTCGAGTGCCTCACCGACAACCGCACCCGCACCGTCGGCGAAATCGTCCGCATCTTCGAACACAGCGGCGGAAGCCTCGGAAGGCCTGGATGCGTCGCCTGGATGTTCGCCCCCAAAGGCATCCTCCTCACCGCGCCCGGCGTTGACGAGGAACAGGCGATGGACGCCGCCCTCGCCGCCGGCGCCGACGACATGACCGAATCCGACGCCGCATTCGAAATCACCTGCGCCCCGGAAAACCTCGACCGCGTCAGGGAAGCCCTCGAAAAGGCCGCCATCCCCGTCGAAAGCGCCGAGGTCCGGCAAGTCCCTCAGAACTACATCGCCCTCGACGAAGCGAACGCCCCGAAGGTCCTGCGACTCATGGAATCCCTCGAAGACCACGACGACGTCCAGAAAGTCCACGCCAACTTCGACATCGCCCCCGACCTCCTCGAAAAACTCCAGAACGCATAGCCGCGAGCCGCTTGCTTGCCACGACGAAGCCCGAAGGGCGAAGGCGGGCGGCTTAGCGGCCGTTGCCTTCAGACGAACCCGAAGGGGAGCGGGAGGTTTTCAACGCAGCGGGCCACGGCAGGGGCCGTAGCCCTGCCAGGGAGCACGCGGAGAACGCAGAGAACAGCAGAGGAAAAATAGGGAAAAATAGGGACAGTCACCTATTTTTTGAGCGAGGGCTTCGTTTCTTTCTCGGGCGGCCGATGGGCAGCGGCCTCAGGCGCCGGCCCAGCGCCCGCTCGAGTTTCGAAAGGAAGGTGTCGCTTACGAGGGGCCGTCCTCGGCGGGTGAAGCCGCGGACGCTCGCCAATGTCTCAGGATCCTCGCGGCGGCGGAGAACGGATTCCCAGTCCATCGCGTCCGCCAGACGCCGACACACCCTGGGATCCAAAAGACCGCTCGTGTCGCCCCGCCCTATGTGGGCCGCCGCACTCGACCACGGATACGCCCACGCCCTCCGCTCCAGCCCCGCCCGGACCGGGTTCCGGTCGACATAGGCCAAGACCGCATACGCGTGTCTTTCCCCCAATGGGCACGAGAAGAACCTGTTTTGCCACAAATGCCCGCTCCGCCCGTGCCGCTTGTTAATGTATTGCGCGTACAGCCAATGAGTCCGGCCGACCGCCTTCGCCAGGGATTCGTGCGTCGCCGGCACGGCGACAAGGTGAATGTGGTTCGGCATCAAGCAGAAACCCGTCACCTCCAGCCCGTACCGCACGCCCGACCGACGCAAAATCCCAAGATACACGCGGTAGTCGTCGTCCGTGAAAAACACGTCTTGGCGGTTGTTCCCGCGCTGGGTCACATGATGCGGCAGGTCCGGAACGACGATGCGAGCCACTCTTGGCATAGACGCCAAGATCGCTACACGCCGCGCCCCTGTCAAGAAAAAATAGGTGACTGTCCCTTATTTCCCTTATTTCGTCCCTTATTTCGTCCCTTATTTCCCATCACATCGGCCCTACTGATGCCGCCGGTCCCATTCTTCGTAACCGCGCCAAGTGGGAGAAGAAGGATTGTCTGGCCCGACCGAAGCCACGATCCCAGCGGGGTCGACATCCATCTGCACGTCCATATAACATAGCCTCTTTTTCAACGGCTTTGCCAGCCAGGCTTCCATCACCTCGTCAGCAACCATGCAGGGATCCAGGTGAACCTCCACATGTTGCGGAATCCCAAAAGCCTTTAAGGCTTTCTCCCCCTGGTTCCCCCCTTTAACCGACTCCCAATCCACTTCTCGGCGTTCCCCTCGTTTCGCTTCAAGAACCATCCCCTCTTCATCCACGACCAGTTTCGCGCCGCCGTTGAAGAAAAAATGCTTTTCAACCGGCTGATTCATAAGTCCTGCTACCTCTTCTTGTGGGATCTGGCCAAGCGTCACCACTGTTTCGCTCGGCATCCCTAAACGTTTAAGCACCTCTCCTGCCGTTTTGCCTTCAATCTGCCTCCATTGACTCTCCCTTCGCGGAACGACGGCGAGCACCACACCTTCAGGGTTCACCTCGACAAGCCAGTCGGAGAAAGCAAGGACTTCGGCGCGGGTATAGTAACGGTAGCGAGCCTGGGCCTCCTCGGTCCAATCCGGTTCCGGCGCGCACCATGGATTGGACCCAAACCCCAACGGTTCTCCCAACGCCTCGGCCAACGCGGACTTGTTTGTTCCGAGGAGCGATTCTCTGTGCCATGTCATTTCATTGGGCGCCTTTCCACCCTCCGGAGCGCAACCCCACTGAGAGAGCAGGCAGAGGATCGCGATAGCCATAACCAACTGAAGGCTCAGCGTTTTTGACATGCCAGTGCCCCTTCAGAGTTCCGGGGACCTATTGCCCACCACACCGGCGCATTGAGGTACCTGACATCCCAAACATACTCCTATTTCCTTGCGGTTGCAACGGTGTCCGGGGAATCCGATTATTAGGCACGAAGGGCAGGAGGCTCCCCGCGCGGCACGGTCAGGCTTGCCCGCGCCGCCGGATCGCCCCGCCGCTTCCAACTCCGGCAGAGACTTGCTCAGAGATGGGTGTCCCCCGAATTCCCCCTCAAATCGCCATTTACAAGTTGATGGCCATAGCCACAAACCACGCTGAGATGCACAGAAAAATGAACCCCAAAACGCGATACACAATGATAGCCCGTTCCCCAAGCAATTCGGACAGAACCGGCCCTAAACGTCTTTCGAACCTAAAAATCCAACGCAAGGGGAAGAACAGCATGGCAAGGCCCAACGCGCCAGACGCCCACACGCCGCCCCAGCACCACAGAGGAGAGTGGTTTGATGCCGCAAGTCCTACACAAGACCAGAAATTCGTGAGTTCCGGGGACAATACCCGATTCCCTTCACACCGGCGCATCAAGGTACCTGACATCCCAAATATACTCGTACTTCCGCGCGGTTGCAACAGTGTCCGCGGAATCGCGGTTGTCGGGGTGTGGCCGCGGATTGTGGCAATGCCTGCCCGCCATAGCCTCGGCGACGGCGGGGCCGTTAGGCCCATTCATGGGCCTTCGCCCCGCTTCAGCGGGGTATAGCCCCGCCATTCTATGGCGGGGTGGATGAGGCGCAGCCCTCCCGTGCGGCTTTTCTTTTCCCCCTCCGCCCCGCTTGTCGAAGCGCAGCGGAGACCCGCCGTAGCCCAAAGGGCGAAGGCTGGGCCGGGGCGGAGGGGAAAAAGAGGAAACGGGTTCGGACGCGACGGCGAACCGGGGCTACAAGCCCCGGTCTACACGCCGCTTCCGCCTTCGCCCCGGCGCGCCGGGGCTACGGCGGACAAGCGCGCGGCGGGAAGGCGGCTGAAGCCGCCTCAAAAAAGGGCCGGCCGCCGCCGGCCCTTCGTGTTCCGCTCCGGCGTCCCTTGCCTCATTCCACCGTCACGCTCTTCGCCAGGTTGCGGGGCTTGTCGACCGCGCAGCCGCGAAGCACCGCCACGTGATACGCCAGGAGTTGCAGCGGCACGACGTTCAGGATCGGCTGGAACGGTTCCGAGACGTCCGGCACGTAGAAGACGTGGTCCGCGAGGCGCTGGATTTCGGAGTCGCCTTCGGTGGCGACGGCGATTGTCTGGCCGCCGCGGCTCTTCACTTCCTCCATGTTCGACAGGACCTTCTCGTACTGGAGGCCCCGGTTCGCCAGGAACACGACCGGCATCTCCTCGGTGATGAGCGCGATGGGTCCGTGCTTCATCTCTGCGGCGGGCAGCCCCTCGGCGTGGATATAGGATATTTCCTTCAATTTCAGCGCCCCCTCGAGCGCCACCGGATAGTTGTACCCGCGCCCCAGGTACAGCCAGTTCGGGCGATCCTTGTACCGGGCCGCCACCTCCTGGATCTGGGCGTCGAGTTTCAGCACGTGCCGAACCTGGTCCGGAATCGCCTGCAGGCCGCGGATCATCTCCGCCGCCTGGTACGGCGCCAGGTGTCGGCGTCGGCCCATGTAGACCGCCATCATGACGAGCACGACCAACTGGCTCGAGAACGCCTTGGTCGACGCGACGCCGATCTCCGGCCCCGCGTGCAGGTACACGCCCGCGTCGGTCTCGCGTGCGATCGTCGAGCCGACCACGTTCACGATGCCCAGCGCCAGCGCCCCTTTCAATTTCGCTTCGCGCACGGCGGCGAGGGTGTCGGCCGTTTCGCCGCTCTGGCTGATGGCGATCACGGCCGTCCCGTCGTCGATGATGGGGTTGCGGTACCGGAACTCGCTGGCGTATTCGACCTCGGTCGGGATGCGGACGAGGTCCTCGAAGAGGTACTCGCCGACGAGGCCCGCGTGCCAGGCCGTCCCGCACGCCGCCAGGATCACCCGCCGCGCGTGCGTCAACTGTCTCGCCACGTCCCGGATTCCGCCCAGGTGCACCACGCCCGCCTGGGCCTCCAGGCGTCCGCGCATCGTGTCCGCCAGGCTCTCCGGCTGCTCCATGATCTCTTTGAGCATAAAATGCGGATAGTTTTTCTTCTCGATCTGTTCGAGCGTCCACTCGATGCGGCAGATTTCCTTGTGGGTGGGGACGGCGTCCACCGTCGTCGTCGTCATACCCTCCGGCCGGATCGTCGCCATCTCATTATCTTCAAGATAGATTACGTTCGTCGTATGCTCGATGATCGCCGAGGCGTCGCTCGCCACCACGTATTCCCCCTCGCCCACCCCCACGATCAGCGGCGACCCGTTCCGCGCGGCCACCAGGACGTCCGGCTCGTCGGCGTGAATCACCGCGATGCCGTACGCCCCGCGCACCTCCGCCAGGCCCGCCTGCACCGCCTTCTCCAGGTCCCCCTCGTAGCACCGCGCAAACAGATGCGCCAGCACCTCCGTGTCCGTCTCGCTCTTGAACTCGACCCCCTCCGCCTCCAGCGCCTGCCGGAGGGCCGACCAGTTTTCGATGATCCCATTGTGCACCACCGCCAGTTTGCCCGACATGTCCGTGTGCGGATGGGCGTTCGCGTCGTTCGGCGCCCCGTGCGTCGCCCACCGCGTGTGGCTGATGCCGAGCCGCCCGCGCGTGTCCTTCCCCTCCATCAGCGCCTCCAGCGCGCTGATCCGACCCTTCGCCTTCACCACCAGCAGGCGCCCGTCGTCGCCCTGCTGAAGCGCGACGCCCGCCGAGTCGTACCCGCGGTACTCCAGCCGCTTCAGGCCCTCAATCAGGATGGGGTACGCCTGCTTCTGGCCGAGGTATCCGACGATTCCGCACATGCACGGCCTCCTCTCAAAATCATAACGAGGGCACCACCGCCTCACGGCACCTTAACGCCCCGGGATGAGTCCCGGTTGCATCGGGACGAATCCCGGGGAAGCCGTTCCGCCAAGCGCCGCGTTCGCATGCCCATCTTCCTATCGGCACCGCACGGGCGCCCGCTTAAGCGGTCGTACCCCCGGCTCGCACCTAACGCCCGCGGATGAACGAAACTTACCCGCCTGTGGCGGGTGAATCCGCGGGACCAACGCCTCCCGGCTCCCTTGCGAGCCTATCCGTTTCCCCGCCTGGACGCAAGCCGCCCCCGCGCGACGTTCAAAGCCCGCAGATAAGTCCCAGCCTCACCGGGACGAATTTCACCCGCCGTGGCGGGCTGCGGGACGCCGTTCACTCCGCATTCCGCATTGGCGTTCCCCCGGCCCCTCGCGTATACTGGATGGCTGCCAAACCCAAAAAATAAATGGAGGCTGCTCCATGAACCTGAGGACCCTCGCCCTCGCTCGGTGGGTGCCACTCGCCGTCGCCCTCGCCTTCACCGCCTCCGGCTGCGGACCTTCCGCCCGCATCTCCAGCGCCGCCGGCGGAAAGGACCAGACCGTCTCCTACGAATCCGCCACCTTCCAACTCGCGCGCGGCCACCTCGCCCAGATCGTCCTCTTTCGCCGAACACCCGCCCCCTTCGGCGACCCCGACCCCGACTTCGAGTACGTCTTCTTCCAGGTCCCCGAAGACAACCGCTTCGGATGGGTCCGCGAGGACAACCTCCCCGTCTACCGCTGGGTCCGCGAAAACGGAAAGGACCAACTCTGGCAGGGAACCGCCGGCGAAGGGGGCATCCGCTTCGGAATCCTCACCGGCAAGGGCCACATCCACTTCAACTTCCACGTCATCCTGTCCCCCATCCACGGCACCGCCGGCGGCGTCTACGTCTTCAGCGGCAACGTCAAGTGCACCGAGGACCTCCCGCGCACCCAGGGACTCATGAACCGTTACGGCGAATGGCTCGAGCGCATCCTCGCCACAAAGCCCGGGGATTCATCCCGACGAAGTCGGGATGAATCCCCGGGACCACCATCCCTCCCGCCAACACCATGAAACGTGAAATCTACATCTCTGAACAGGCCTTCCTCGCCGTCGTCTTCGCCGCCGCCGAAGTCTATCGCCGGGAATCCTACGGGCTCCTCTTCGGATACGCACTCCCCGACAAAATAATCGTCGAAGGCGCGCTGCCCTACCAGACCGCCGAACGCCGCTTCTCCGAGGTCTGCCTCTTCGAGCGGCAGAACAAGGTCATCCAGTCCCTCATCGCCCGATTCCCCAAACACGAGTACCTCGGCGAGTTCCATTCCCACGCCGACTACCGCGGACGCGAAGCACAGGCCGCCCTCACCCCCGAAGACCTCGACAGCATGACCCCCGGCGAAATCGCCATCGTCGTCGCCGTCAACCCCAAACGCCGACGCGTCCCCTGGTCCGCGCGGGCCGACGGCTCCCTCTCCGGAACGCTCGGACCGTGGCGCTTCACCCTCGCCGCCTTCACCCTCGCCCCCGCGCCCCCTTCAAAGCCCGCAGATGAGCCCCGGCCTCACCGGGACGAATCTGCGGGAACGCGCCGCTCGCCCCTCCGCCTTTCGTCGTTCAATCCGAAATCCGCAATCCGAAATCCGAAATCCGCCCGCCCCCGCATCCTCCGCGCACGCGTCTCATGCCCCTACGCCGTCCGACTCCTCCGCAACGCCTGAGCCGTCCGCTCACATTGCAACTCTCCGCGCTCGCCTTCCGGCTTCGTCCCGGCGCGCCGGGACTACGCCGTGACAAGTCGGGTCGCGGCTAAACAGGTCGACGTGCGTTGTCGCCGTTTCTTTTTTGGTCATTGCCGTTTGCCGTTTGCTGTTTGCTGTTTGCTGTTACCCAATCTCCGCCTTTCTCTGCGTTCTCTGCCCGTCGGCCTCGCCCGGCGGCGAGTCCGCCGAGGCGGGCGTTCTCTGCGTTAAAAACCCCCGCTCCCCTACGGGTCGCGGCTAACCATGTGCGATGTTGCTGTTCATTCCGCGTTGCCGTTCTGCGTCCTCCCCATGTAAGAAAGGGGCCCTCTGGGCTGCGGTTAAGACGTCCCTTTGCCCGAGATCACCCGCCCGCCTTTGTACGTCGTCCCGCGCCAGGTCACCGCCCCGAAGCCCAGCGCACGGGCGAGCGCCCCCGCCTCGAATGCCATCACCAGCGCCACCGCCAACGGATACAGCGCCAAGTACCACGGGTTCCCGCGGCCCGCGATGAACAGTCGCCGCATCGTCACGAAGATCGCCAGGACCGTGCCCGCCGACACGCCGAACACCGTCCACGCCCACCAGCCCCCCGCCCCCGACTGGTCCGCCGAAGCCCAAAGGGCGAAGGCGGACCCGTCCGCCGTAGCCTCGGCGAAGGTGGACGCCGCGACCGCCGCCGTGGCGGCCGCCAGGACCGCGAACGGCGCCAGCGTAAAGAAAAACGTCAGAAAAAGAACGCCCACCATCCGCCCCACGCCCTCGAACGCCCCGTAGAAGATCCGCGTCCACCCCTTCCACATGGCCCGCAGCGAGTCGTACATGCGCGTGGTGAAAATGTCCTGCCCCACCGCGTTCAGCAGTCGGTGGCCCGAGCCCTTCACATGCCGCGCGAAGGCAATGTCCTCGACGATCTTCGTGCGGACCGCCTCGTACCCCCCCACCGCCTCGTACGTGGAACGTCGTATCAGAATATATTGACCATTCGCGAACGCCGCCCGATGCTTCGGGTCGTTCACCCATCCCGGCCGGAACCACGCCACCAGCACCGACCCCGCGACCGGCTGGACCGCGTTCTCCCAGAAAGAGCGCATCTCCAGCACCGGCCAGAGGCTGAGCATCTCGCCGCCCTCGGCCGCGCAGAACCCGACGCCGACGCGGACGCTGTGCGGGGCCTGCCGGCAATCCGCGTCCACAAACAGCAGCCACTCGCCCCGTGCCTCGCGCGCCCCCGTGTGCATCGCATGCGGCTTGCCGAACCACCCCGCCGCCAACTCCTTCACCTGCACCAGGCGCACCCGCCCGTCCCGCGCCTCCGCAGGATGCTGCGCAGCCACGCCGCGGACCACCTCCGCCGTCCCGTCCGTCGAGCGATCGTCCACAACAATAATCTCGATATTCGGATAATCCTGCGCCAGCAGCGTCTCCAGCGCCGCACCGATGTTCGCCTCCTCGTCCTTCGCCGGAACGATGATCGACACCAGGCCCTGGTCGGCCCTGTCGAAATGGGAATCGCGGCTGAGGACCGGCCCCCGGCCCTTGGCGGAATAGACCGTCACCGCCCGGCTCAGCCACACGCCGAGCATCCCCGCCAGCACCACCAACCCCACGACCTGGAGCGCCACCATCATCACCACCCCCGCCGTTTAAAGCCCCGGGATGAGTCCCGATGCAATCGGGACTCATCCCGGGGTTCGCCGTTCACTCCGCACTCCGCACTCCGAACTCCGCACTGCCTCTCCACGCCTCCACCGCCGCCGCGTACACCTCCCGGAACGCCGCCCCGCGCTCTTCCGCCAGACGCCGGCAATCCTCGTACTCCGGCGCCGCCGTCACCACCTTGCCCCCGCGACGCCCGACCTTCACGCGCACCGGCCCGAACGCCGTCTGGACCGTCACGTGCTCGCGCGCCAGTTTCGTCCGCTCGACCGCCGACCGCCGGATGCCGAACGTCGTCGTCTCGCGGAAAATCGCGTCCTCCACCGCCGCCACCAGCCCCTCGGTCGCCAGACACGCCAGGACCACGCCCGGCCGGCCCTTTTTCATCGTCGCCGGCACGAGCCAGACGTCCAGCGCCCCCGCCTCGAAAAGCGCCTGCGTCGCCGCCCCCAACGTCTCCCCGCTCGCATCGTCCACGTTCGCCTCCAAGAGCCACACCGTGTCGGCCTCGGCGGCGTCGGTCTGGCCAACCGCCCGGCCCACCAGGACGCGCAAAACATTCGGCACATGCTTACCCTCACGGCTGCCGGCGCCGTAACCGACCTTCTCGATAACCATCGGCGGCATCGGGCCGAACGCATCCGCCAGCGTCACCGCGAGTGCCGCTCCCGTCGGCGTCGTCAATTCACCTTCCTCATCGCACGGGCGGCTGGGCACGCCCTTCATCAACTCCACCACCGCCGGCACAGGGACCGGCAACCGACCGTGGGCCGCATCCACTGACCCCGACCCCATCGGCAGCGGACTCGCGACGACCCGCTCGACGCCCAGCATCTCAAGGCCCGCGCACACGCCGACGATGTCCACGATCGCATCCACCGCCCCGACCTCGTGGAAATGGACCTTTTCCGCCGTCGTGCCGTGCACCCGCGCCTCCGCCTCCGCCAACCGCCGAAACACGGCTTTCACCTTATTTTTCACTCCGCACTCCGCACTCCGCACTCCGCACTGGTCGATGATTTCCTCGATATGATGCAGGTGCCTATGCGGCTGCTCGGCCTCGGCCAGTTTGACCTCGACCCGCGTCGCTTCCAGGCCCCCGCGCTTCTCCTTCCGCACGAGCAGTTCATACCCCTCGATCGGCAGGCTCGCCAGCGCCGCGCGCAGGTCCGCTTCCGCGAGGCCCGCATCGAGCAGCGCCCCGAGGAACATGTCCCCGCTTATCCCCGAAAACGCATCAATGTAAAGAATTGTCATTCGTACGCCCCCATACGCCCATTGAAGCCCCGGGTGCCACTGGCGGCTTGCCCGCCAGTGCGTTTGCCTGTCATGCCGAGTCCCGCCGCGCGCTGCCTGCCCTCCGAAGCCCTGAGCCTGTCGAAGGGGCGAAGCTTGCCCGCCTGTGGCGGGGCGGGTCCGCCGTTCAATCCGCAACCTGCCCGCCATCTTGTCCGCCGTAGCCTCGGCGAAGGTGGAAGCCCCGGCGACGGCGGGTCCGCAATCCGCCCTTCGACCTTGCTCAGGGCCCTGAGGCTCTCGAAGGGCATTCCGCGCTGATTATAAGCCTCCCCCTTCCCCCATCAACCGAAAACGCACGCGCCCCAAAGCCCCCCGCACCTTGGGGGGGCGCCGTGTTCTGGCCGTTCGCCGCGCCCGCGGGTCACGTCTATCCGCCATGGTGCACGCTCCCCTTCACTACCTACCGCCGCCCGGCCCGATGTGTCGGGCCGGTAATATAGAGGCGGGGCGCACGCACCCGTCATGTGGTATCATTGGGGCCGTACTACTCCCCCTACCCCCAAAATTGAGGGCGAGTCATGAGGCACATCCGCGAAGTCGCCGAAGCCCGGAAACTCAATATCATCGACATGGCGGTGGGTTTCACGGCCATGCTGCGCGTGTTCGAGAAAGGCTCCGCTTCTCCGATCAAGACGATGCTGAGTAGGACCCTCGATAGACTGGGCGGGGTCAGGACCAGACGCCAGTTCGAGGGCATTCATCGGCGCTTTTGCCGGGCGTTTGTCCGAAACGTGCGCATGGCCAAAACAGGTGCCAGCGCATCGTACGGGCATGGAGCAAAAGTCTTGGACGTCACACTCAAGGCCTGCATCTACTACTGCTCCCTGCCGTCGTCCGAAACGGCACGGCGGATTCGCCCCCTTCTGCACCTCGCAATCGACACGCCCATCATGAACCATCTCAGGCAGAAACACGCGCTGTGCCTTTCCGCCTCCAGCATCGCGCAGATCAGTGAGGCCGACTATGGGTCGCTGCAGGACGCTGCGGATCAGGAGATCGCTTCTGCCTTCGGCGGGCGTATCACACGAGCCGAACTGGACGATGTTTTATGGCGACGGCTGAACAGGAATTGATCACGGGGCCGGCAGGGCGCCTTAGTACGCGCGGCCCCCCAGGGCTCGCTCAGGACTCAAGCAGATACCGGAGTATCGGATGCAGGTTGTCGGCGGCATCTGCCACGAGGGCCGCCTGTTTGCCGAGGGGAAGTGGGAGGAGCCGACCACACGGCACGTTTTGCCGCACATGCAACTCCGTACGCCATCGCTTGCCTGTCAATAGCCTCTCCATCGTGTTCTTCAGCATCAGGGCAAAGGCGTCTCGCGAGCCCTTATCCAGAGCGTGCGCTTCGACCAATACCAGCTCATCGGCCCGCGCGATGTGCTGCCCTTTGAAGGGGCTCTTCGGGTCGTGATACCAGGCTCGCCTGCATCCCACGAGAACGCCCTTCGCTACGGCAGCCATCTCCACGACATGGCGGAAACCGTCCACCCCCGTCTTGCAGAGCCTGCGCGCGAGGTGGTTCCCCGAGTTGAGCACGGTCACGGCAAGGCCGCGCGGCTGATAGAAGACCGTGGCGTGCCACGACCGGTGCGATGGTTCACCGCCAATGTTGAACCAGAGGCCTCGGCCCGGCTTGGCGGAGGGTTCTCCAAACTTCCACTGCTCGGGCCGGGATTGAGCGTAGAGGTGTGCGATGCGCTTGACAGGCGAGCGCTTCGCGAGCGCAACGGCAAAGGCGCGCAGTCGCTTCTTGCTCTGGGGCAGCAGCGCGCGGCGTTCTTCCTCTGGCAGGTTGGGGAAGTCGAAATCAAAGGCCTCCAGGCGCTCGAACTCGGTCATGTTTTGATTCTCCACGTATGAGAGCCAATGACTCAGCAGTAGGTGGCTGACCTGGTCCCTGGCGGGGATATCCGTCTTGGCGCACCTGAGCATGCGGTAGAGTTCGTGCCAGGAAGTGCAGACTGTTCTATAGCTTCCAGGGATCCAGCCGACGGCCTTCGCGTGGGCCTTGATCTGGCCGCTCGTGATCCTCGGACCGACCTTCCCTTCGACCAAAATTGTCCATGTGTCCGCAAAGATCCATGCATCGGGGCGGCCGGCCTCGACCTTGAGCGGCGTCTCGGCCAGCTCGGTCTCGCCCCCAGTGACCCCCAGGACGACCCGGTTTCGCGCCGTTCCTGCCAGGACAGGCCTTCGCTGAAGCGAGAAGGCGACATCGCCGGACGGCCGAAGCTTCAAGCTTCTTGAGCAGCGCCGCCAACACGGCCTTGCGGTCACAGTGTTCCAGGACGGTAATCAGGGACTTCGTCAGGTTGTTCTCCAATTGCCCGCGAGCCACCTGATCATCACCGGATGGCCCCCGGAACCAGTAGAAGATGTTTCGCGTCGCATCCCGCACTAACCCACCTCCGTCCAAGCCGGAGAATGACCGTTCGATCGTCCCTAACGACAATCACGCACGTAAAGCGTGACTACAGGGGAAACAAGGGCTTCTGGCGTTCTCTAGGCGGCCAGAACGTGCCGACGACAAGCCACTCGTTGAAGGGATGACGCGTGCCCACGAAGAATCGCGTGTCCCTGTCCTCGCGGCATACCTCTTCGAGGAACTTCTGGCGAACACTCTTCGCCGCGGCTTCCTCGGAGCGCTTGCTGTCCAGTTCTTTCAGGAAAAGAACGCCGAGCTCCCAGTCTTCGTTCATGACCTGATGAGGCTTGTCGCTGTCCTCGCACTCGAAGACATACTGGAACTTGTAGGGGATTTTCCGCAGGGGCTTCTGCTCGCCGAAGAGCCGCATCTGCGACCACAATGCCTTGTGCTTGGCCGGCCACTCCCGTTCGACCGGCGTGACCTTCAAATCCAGCACTTTCTTGGGCCGCACGATGCCGAGCGATATCCGGCTAGAGGCATAGAGCGCCTCGAGCTCGATGACCGTGTGATGAGGTAGGTGGTCGATGAGCGCCCTGCGTTCTCGCCACGCATGTATCGTCGGGATCGGCTCGCCGAGAATCCGAAGAGTTGAGAGATCAGGCTCGCGGCTCTCCGCTCGCTGGTCCGTGCCGTACCCCCAGGGCGCCAGTGCCACCTCGATCCACTGCCACTTCCTGAACTTCTGGTGCTCCGGCCGATAGCGATAGTCTATGGGGTACAGACGGACCCATTGGCCCGCCTCGGTGATACCTGCCGTGCACACCGTCTCCCGGTACTCTCGCGAGGGATATGGATACGTCATAACGGTAATCAAGACCTTGGTGAGTTCAAAGCCCGGCCTCATCCACTTCCCCCGAGATGGCGCACGGGCAGGGCTGCTACTTGGGCAACTGCCTTCGCCAAGCGACTGCGGTGGCACCGCTGCGGGTTGGCTTCCACGCACATCAAGACGGCGGGCCTTCCGCTCATAAGCCCCGCAACCTTGTTCACCGCCTCGGTCTCGCGCGGAAGCGTCTCGCGCTCGTACTGGGCGAAGAGAGCCTCGTAGTCCGCCGGGCCTTCCAGGTTCCGCCGGAGTTCGGGACGGATGCCGAGCTGTGGGAAGTGAACGTACTCCATCTCGACCCTGCCGCACAGGCGGTCGAGGGTTGACTTGTGAAAGCCATATCGCCTGGCGACAGGGTTGTTCCGCACGTCGATGAGACGCCGAATGCCAGACCGCATGAGCATGTTCAGGAAACCGTCGACCTGCCATCCTTCATAGCCGACGGTGTGCACCGCTGCCGGTGCCGCCGGTCGTGTGCAGAGCCTTCGAACGCTGCTGTTCGCCGTAAACCAGGGGAATCCTTCGTAGACGTAGTCCGTAAGGACACCAGGTTTCTTTTCCACAAACCGCGCCACGACCCTAGCGGCGTCATCCAGAAGTCGCCTAGGCAGATCGGCTGTAGGCCTCGGCACATCTTCGACGAGGCACCAGAAGTTATCTTTCTCGGTCAAGTAACCGTCTCGGACCAAGGCGCCGGCCTCTCGATAAAGGCAGAATGAGAAGGGGCCATACCGATAGGGCAGGAACTGGTAGAATGCTGTGCCGCCACCCGAGGGCATCTCGTGAGCCAGCAGAAACGCCCACTTCGTCAGCTCGAAGCGCATCACGGGCCGTCCAGCCTGCTCAATCATGAAAAGCAAGCATTTCTGCCTGTTCAGCATGGGTACGCCCCTGTTGCTCCCGGCTCCGGCACCAATCCGCCTACTCCATTATAAGGTATCGGCCTGCAATGCCTCAACACTTGTGTGCGACAAGCGGTTCCGTCCATGTCTACTTGACCCTGATACGCAAAACATGCAAGGAAATTGCTTGCCTCGCGGTTCATCACCAAGTCCGCGACCCAAGGTCTGTCCGCGTCCGGCCTTCTCCCACGTCTTTATCTGCTTGCCACAGTGACGGCATTTGCGCCTGCAGACGATCCGGCCACCCCAGGTGGCCTGGGTGTAGACGACGCGGAAATGGCGGCAACCGCAGTTGCGACATTCCAGTCCCTTCTGCTTCTTCCAATCCGCTTGCGGCTCGGTTGCCTCTCATTCCGCACTGCGAAGGTTCCCCGTTCCCCGCCTACGTCCCTGCGTTACTCAGTCACCCCGTCCCTCAGTCCCTCAGTCACTCGCCTTTCCCCAATCCCCCCTCTGCGTTCTCCGCGTCCTCCGCGGTTAAGAACACCGTGTAGCAGTATTAAGCGACCGCACGATCCGCCAGACGTGACCCGGATGGTATTCCACCCCGAAGTGTTTCCGAATGAGCCGCGCCACCAGCGGCAGCGTCCATCGCGTCGCCCGAAAACCGTGCGATTTGGGCGGACGGGCGAGAAACCGGCCCAGCCGATTCCTCTGGGCCGCCGAGAGCCTTCCCGTTCGCCGAATCTGCGGCCGGGACTTGAGGCCCGCCTTCCCCCCGCGACGCGACATCGCCTTCCACCGGGAAACCGAGCCCGGACGGACGCCCAGACGCCGGGCCACCTCGCGGACGCCCCGTCCGGCCCGGAGCATCGCCGTCCCACGCCGACGCCGGGCCTCCAACGCGGCCTTCGTTCCCTTGGGCCTCATCCCATTCCCCTTTCCGCAATCTCCATCGGCTCGCCTCGGCTGTTTCTTTGTCAAATGCGAGATTTTTTCGCCGAAAACCACTTACGCGCGTCCGCGGGAAGTTATGCACATAAAGGTATGCACATGACATGGATGAAAAGAGTGCGAAATGGGGCCCAAAAACCGGTAAAAACCGCGCCAAAAACGCGAAAAAAGTTGAAAAAACGCAAAATCCGAGACTCTCTTTTCGCCCCCGAGCGAGGCCTGCAGTGAAAAAACCGCCCGGACGCCAGCGCCAGGGCCGGTGGCCTCCCCAAAATCGCCCGAAAATCATCCCCCAAACTCCCGCAAAAAAGTTTTCCACAATCGCCCGCGTTCGTAAATCGCGCTCACTTGGCCGACCCCGTCGCCTCCTCGTACGCCTCCCGCCCGAGGGTCACCGACCGGATATAGACCAGGTCCTTGAGGGTCGTGTCCATCGGGCCTTTCTGGCGATCGTGCAGGACGAAGCGGTCTGTCTTTCCCTCGTCGTTCGACCCATCGCTCGACCCAGAGGCTCTCGACGGGCGGGCGAGGTACAGCGGCTGGCCGAGGATGTGCCCCGTGATGGTGTGGCCCCCGAGGAGCGTCAGCCGGTAGGCGAACTTCCGGGCCGGGTACGACCGGCCGGTATAGACCTTCTCCGAGCTGCCGGCCTCCTTGAAGCGCCACTCCTTTTCCATGCGCTCCCACTCGATGACCGTCTCAATCTTTCGGATGGCCGGGACGGGCACGTACTCGTACACCTCCTTCTGGAGGTTGAAGATCTTCACGCGCTTCGCGCGCGTCGTGAAGAGTCGTCCGGGCACTTTGGCGCCGGTGGAAAGTTCCACGTATCCCGGCACGGCATCCTTTCGGACACCGCCTTTCTCGCCGGCCGCAAACGGGTTGACCGGCTCCTCGCCGACCTCGCCCCCCTGCCCCTCCTCGACGAAGGTGATGTCACCGGTTGGCGAGATCGCGGGGGGTTCCGGCTCTCCGGCCCAAACAAGGCCGGTGATGAGCAACAGCCCCGCCGCCAAACCGCCCCATCCCTTCATTGTGACACGCCCCCTGCCAAACGCCCCCGACACCTGTCCGCCATAGCCCGAAGGGCGACGGCGGAAGTCAGGCGGCTAAATGCCGGATCGCCGCCACGCGTGGGCCCTGATGGCTGCGCTTGACACTCGCCCCCGCCCATCCCATACTGCCGCGCATGGCCACGCCGCGCATCGGCATCCTGGGCGGCACGTTCGACCCGATCCATCTCGGGCACCTCGTCCCCGCCGAGTACGCCTGCGGCCATCTCGGACTCGACCGCCTCTACCTCGTCCCATCCGCCGCCCCGGTCCATCGCCCGCTCCACACGCCCGCCTCGCCGGAGCATCGGCTGCGGATGTGCGAACTGGCGGCCGGGCCGCTCCCGCGCTTCGCCGTCTCCGACTGCGAAATCCGCCGCACCGAACCCTCCTACACCATCCTCACCCTCGAACATTTTGCCCACACCCTTGCCCCGAACGCCACAATTTTCCTTCTCATCGGCGAGGACAACTTGCCGCTCCTCCACACCTGGCACCGCATCGCCGACCTCCCGCGACTCGCCCGCCTCGCCATCCTCCCCAGGGCGCCGGCTTCAACGCCCGCTGATGAGCCCCAGCCTGGCCGGGGCGAATCGGCGGGACCGACGTCCATTCCGCACTCCGCACTCCGCCCGCCTCGTCGGCTTCGCCGACGGGCGAGGCCGACGGGCACTCCGCACTCGAATGTCATCCGCATCCCCTCCCCCCTCGTCCCCATCAGCGCCTCCGACATCCGCCGGCGCGTCCGCGAAGGCCGGTCCATCGCCGGTCTCGTTCCCGCCAGCGTGGCCGACTATATCGCCCGCCACCGCCTCTACCGCGCCGACGTTCCATCGTAAATCCGAAATCTCCAATCTCAAATCTCCAATCATCCGCTCTCCCCCCGCCGCGACCCCCCATGTTTAGCCGCGAGCCAACGGCGAGCGCGTGCCGCTTGCTTGCCACGACGAAGCCCGAAGGGCGAAGCCGGGCCGTTCGATCCGCCCCCTTGCTTGCCATGAGCCTGTCAAAGGGGCGGGCGGTCACGTTCCCCACCGTGGCCCTCTGCGGTGAAGGCTGTGCCGTTTTCCCCGCGCCCAAACGGGCGCCCCCCGCCGCCTGTCACCCCGACCGACCCCGGCGCGCCGGGGGAGCGGAGGGGTCTCGTCGTGCGTTCTTGAAGTTGTCACCCTGAGCGCAGCGGCTTGCCCTGAGCCTGTCGCCCCTCGACCATGCTCGGGGCGACCCTGAGTGTGTCGAAGGGTCGAAGGGAGCGGAGTCGAACGGGTCTCGCCCCGAATCCGTTTGTCGTTCACTCTGCCCTTCGACCTTGTTCAGGGCCCTGAGGCTCTCGAAGGGTATTCTGCACTCTGCACTTTGCGCTGCCTTGCAGATCCTCTCACGACTCAAAGGCCGTGAGGGCCTTGGTGGGAAAAGAACATGTCCTCCCTGATTCCGCTAAACGCAGCAAAGAAGTGTCATCTTTTGTCCTGCCTGCACCCAAGCCCGACCCGGCACACACTCGCAAAATCAAGTTCTTAAAAATTTCTTAAGCAGGATGATACATCGTGGATTTTGGCGGCGAAGGTCATGCTCCCAAATCCGCACCACCCGCCACCCCTTCCGCCGAAGTTCCCGATTGACCTGCCTGTCCCGTGCCCGGTTCGCATCCAATTTCCGTTTCCAGAAGGCGCGGTTGTTTTTGGGCTCGGTGTAATGCTTTGGGCAGCCGTGCCAGAAACAGCCATCCACAAAGACAGCCACACGACTGGCCGGAAAAACAAAATCCGGGCGTCCCATCAGCGGCCATTTCCGCCGCCAGCCGGCGATCTTGTTCTGTCGGAACAGGGATATCATGCGCAGTTCGGTTTCCAGGTTGCCCGACCCGCGAATCCGCGACATGCAGTAACGACGCTGCTTGGGAGTCAGAACATCGGCCATGACAGGAACCAGGAATTTCGTGAGAATTCAGCCCAACAAGCCTTCAATGCTGGCGGGCCGGATGTCGGGCAAACCGACCGAGCTGTAGTAACCGGCAAAGCACGCCTGGAGCGATTCGGCAAACGGGGGCGCAAGCACCGCCAGAGGTTCCCATTCCTCGAGTAGTTCAGCGTACGTGATGCTCTCAACGAGCTGGAAGTCGCAGTAAAGATGTGGAATGTCAAGAAAACCGGGGAGATACCAGTATCGCCCTTCGGGTGTCCCTACGTCTCGGCTTGGGACCCTTGCCCACTTGCGGAGTCTCTCGTGCTTCTTCGCAGTGTCCGCGGATGCGGCTTTTTCGAGTTCGTCCTTGTCAACCACGTCCCCGACAGACCGCGTGCGGACAGTGGTTACATGTTCCGCCCTGGGAGCGTCTTTCCCGGGTTGAATGGCTAGGTGACAATGAGGCGTCAGGATCAGACGAATATCGTTTATGTCCTCCTTGTTCCTGATGACCTCGCCAAGGCAATGTCTTTTCGGGTCAAGTGGCGGATATAGATAAAACTCCACGCCGTCAGCCTCGGATACCGCCGCTTGCTGTCCACCTTCGGAGACGATTTGCACGGCAGCCCGGCGGCGAATGAGCCGCTCGTACACTTTGCTGTCGAAGCCGTGGCTCTGAAGCTGCCCCCATTTCTTCTCCAGGAACTCCCAAAGATAACTTCCAGCCGTCTTGTCGAGTTCCTCGTGCAGAGCGCGCGCAAGCTGCGGGATACCTGTGTCGAGAAGTTGTTTGATGGCCGTCTTTATGCCATCTGCTGGGGTTTTGTCCGCCCAAACGAGAAAGGGGCCTTCCTGCAGCTCTGCCGGCATGACGCTGCTGCTGTAAACAACCAATGGGCAGAAACGGCCACACTGGTACTGCGCGACCATGCTCATTACGGCCGCGTCCCCCTTCTTGACATCGCCTTTATAAGTGTCCGAGACTACTAGGTCAAAACGGCGGGAAGGATCTTTGATAAGCGCATAAGCCTCGTCGAAGGTTTTGCATGGATGCACGTCAGCCGGGACTCTCGTGTCCTCAAAGAATGAGGTCAGGGCCTCTCGCAGTTGCTCCAGATCACCCGGATCGTCCTCAACAAGGAGCACCTGCAATTTCATCATATCCTCCCCCCGTTCAGAGGCCGACGTTGTTATCGAAAGTAGCCTCGAAACACGCGCCAGGCAGCGGCCCGTCGTCCTTGTACAAGAGTTTACCATAATTCTGAATCACTTGGCGAGCAATGTATAGTCCCAAGCCCATTCCATTAGGCTTGCGCGAGAAGTTCATTTCAAAGCTCCGCTCTCGGTCCTCTTCGGGCACGCCCGGCCCATCATCCGAGATCGTGATGCGGAACCCATGCTTGAGCGTTGTGAGGCGTATGTCTATTTGCCCGCCACCTCCTGCTCCATGATGATCCGTGAGCCAATAGGTTGCGTTGTCGAGGAGATTCGCAATGATCTGCCCGAGCGCCGACCTGGACATGTGCACCACGACCGGCGCCCTGGGTAGCCGGAGCGCGGGTTGTATCTTCTGTCTGCTCAAGAGACCTTCAAACAGGCCGAGGTTGCCTTCGATCTCTTCCTGAACACTGAATGAGGTTGCCCGCCCGCGGCGTCCCGCGGTCTTCGGAATCAGCATATCCCTGCAGTTCGCGATTTGCTCAAGCCAAGCTTTGATGTTGGTGAGGCTGTCGCTTACATCGGGCAGGTTTCCTTTGTCAATCGCCTTACGTAAGACCTTCTCTATCCGGGCAAGTTCGCGATTGGCACGACCGAGGGGCGCTCCTATCTCATGAACAACAATGTCTATCATCTGACCAAACCCCGCAGCCATCATGACGCGCGAGTAGTGATCCTGCAGCCTGCGAACGCCCTCGCGGATTTTCGAATCCTTGTCCCGGACGAGTTTCGCTACCGGATGATCCCGGCCCAGCCTTTCGTCGGCCTCCTTCACGACTTCCGTCAAGTCGAAGGCTTCGAAAAGGGTTGTAATCCCCTCTTCGGCCTTGTCTTCCCTGGGCCTAGATGCGTAACGTTCCGCCTCGAGAAGAGCCAACACCCGAACGAACCACTCCCTTAGGGCTTCGTACTCCGGTGTGTGAACCAAGCCCTCCCGCGTGGTCCGGTCCTTCAGTTCGGGATTGTCGGCTCTTGAAATTCGAACGGCCGCGACCACCTGGTTGTTGGCGAGCCTCAATGTGGGAGTTTGGCGGCTGCGCGTATCCAGGCTCAGCCAATCATTCCCCTCCTCGCCATACGGATGAACGCGGAAGCCGTCGCGATAGATACTGACACCACAGTAGCGGTTGAGAATCTGGCGGATTGCGGTCAGGCTTTCGTCAAACTCGGCCATATACGGGGCGAGACCCGGACGATCCCTGTCCCACGCACGAATCTCGACGTCAAAGGACCCGCAGGTGACGCTCTCCTTGGGCGTTCCAAGCCGGTGTTGGGAATACCGCTTGATCTCTTTACCCTCAATCTCCAGCGTTCCGGTGAAATGGCCCGTGCCGTCAAGACTCCCGCTCAACTTGTACTTGGGCTTCTTCGTCAGGGTATGCGGCTCCACCTTGCCCGTCAGTTCTGGATGGCCGGGTATACAGAGCTCTATGTCGAAGTTACTGACTTCGCTCCTGCCTTCCGTTGTCTGAAACGGGGAAACAAGACGCGACAGTCTGTCATGGAGTGCGGAGTAATCGTCGTCCTGCCAATGCTTTCTGGCATGGAGATCAACAAGATCCAGGCGTGTCCCGCGCGTCAGGTGAGGCAATGGCCCCACTTGATACTCGATTTCAACCTCGTCCAGATAGCTGTTTTCATCAAATCGGCCCCACTCCAGCAGTACCGCGACTCCCTCAGGTGCCTTGTCCCTTTTTGTCTCCATGTAGAGGGAGGCAGCAAGCCTGGCGGCCGCGAAGCGCCCAACTCCCTTGGCGCCCTGGTAGAGCCTGCCGCGGGGTGACCTTTCCTGCCGCTTCTTGGTAATCGTCCCTGGTTCGAGCCAGCCCTCAAGAACCGTCTCCAGAGACATGCCCTCTCCATCGTCGGATATGGTGAGGGTGTCGGGGTCATTGGGGTCTGGGCCGGAGAACTCGACCGTTACTTTGCCCGCGTCAGCATCATATGCATTCTTGACCAGTTCAACCACGGCCACGGGTTCATCGCTAATGAGTTCGTCGCCGATAAGCGAGATCAGCCGTGCCCGCGGCCGCATCTTGGCGCGGCCCGAGCGCTTCGGGTCTTCTTCGGAGAGTGGACGCGCTTCAGCCATTGGTTTTCAGGCCCTTGACTATGGTCTTCATGACAGGGGGGCATACCGCGTTGCCGATCATATGGATTCGCTCGCGCCGGTTTCCACGCATAAAACGAAATCGCTGCTGCATCCCCATCGCGCGCTTCAGTTCCGGAACCTGTAGCATGCGCATCTCGTGGCCGGCGTGGTTCGGCCTGACGTATGCAAAACGGTCAAGCGTAGTAAGCGTTCTCAATGGCACGTCAAGGCGCTGCCAACCGCCGGCGTGGTCGGAACCATAGTAAACCAGGAGAAATGGCGCCCTGGTCCCCAATTCGGCGATCGCGCGTTTGGCTCTTTCAATGGTAGCCTTGGCGCGCCGCGGAGTCCTCAGCGGGGTGAATGGGAAGGAACCGTTACCGTCAACCACGGATGCCGCGGTCTTCTTCGTGCCGGGCTTCCGTCTGGGAGCGGACGGCTCTTGCTCGCGGTCACATAGGATGAAAAGCCGCCGTCTGGCCTGGGGCACACCGTAATCACTTGCCACCAGCGTGTGCACAGAGACGTTGTATTTCAAGTCGGGGGAGTTTCGCAGTTTGTCCAGAAACTCCTCATACCGCTTCCAGTTCCTCATGCTCACCACGTTCTCAATCACGATCCAGCGTGGCTGAAAAACTCTTGCGAACCGAATAACCTGGAAGGCGGTTGCCTTACTCGCCTCGCACCGTGGGCGATTCCCCCTGGCAGGGCTGTGGTTGGTGCATTCGGGGGACGCCAGGAGGAGATCAATCTGGCCCAGGTCTCGGGCCACCGCCTGGACGTCCAAGTCTTCGAGGCGGCCCGGGTAAAACCGGGCTTTCGGAAAATTGTCCTTGTAGGTCTTGCCGGCCAACTCCCACATGTCGAAACCGGCGACGATCTCGGCCCCCGCCTGGCGCGCACCCCAACTGCTGCCACCGGCCCCGCAAAATAGGTCGATCGCCCGTATGTTCGGCATGCGCTCTCCGCATAAACGTTAAGCCAACATCTAGAGGATAATCGTCTTCCTTATACCTCTGCAAGCACCTTTTCCCGCGGCCGGGCCATATCTCTTTCCCCGTCAAAAAGGGGACACTTTTTCAGAGAAATTTCCGCCTCCAGGCATTTCCGTCCCGACCTTAGACTTTGGACCTTGGACCCGCCTTCGCCTGAGGCTTCGGCGGGTAAACTTTGGACCTTGGACCTTTGTCGCTACCCCATCCGCCTGCCCGCCATAGCCCCGGCGCGCCGGGGTCGAAGGGTCCGCAATCCGCAATGGAAACATTCCGCACTCCGCACTGGCATCGTCACCCAGTCACCCAGTCACCGGCCCTCAACCACTGTTTCTTTGTCAAATGCGAGATTTGCCCCCGCCCGCCGAAGCCTCGGCGAAGGCGGGTGAAACTTTGAACTTCTTCCCCCCCCACCCCCCCATTTTCCCCTCGAAAATCCGTAGCAAAAAACGAAAAAACGAACCAAAAAACTCAAAAAACACGAAATAAATGAAAGAAACCGACAGATACGATCATCTTTTGCAATCCACAATATCTAGTGGGTTTCCGAAATTTCGATACAGCAAATAGCCATATCGGACCCAAATCGTAACCACGCACATAAAGCGTTCCACGTGGAACACCCTGGCCTGCCTGAACGGTTCACCGACATGTTCCACGTGGAACACCCGCGTCTCTCTATTCGAGGATCGCCAGGATGCGGTCAAGATCGGCGTGGTTGTAGAACTCGATGATGATGCGCCCGGCGCCCTGCTTGGGCCCCTCCTCCACACTTACCTTCGTGCCGAGCGCCTCCCGGAGCCTTGCCTCTACGTCCCGGACCCCAGGCGATTTCTCTTTCCTCTTCTTCCCCCGGCGAGACGGCGCCACCGTGCTGACAAGCCGCTCGACCTGGCGGACCGAAAGACCCTCCCGAGCGACTCTTTCGGCCACCGAGACTTGCCGCTTGCGGTCCTCGATGGCCAGCAGCGCCCGTGCATGGCCCATCGCCACCATCCCCCCGCGGACCAAGGCCTGCACCTCGTCCGGCAGTTCCAGGAGGCGGATCATGTTGGCGATCGTGCTGCGGTCGAGTCCAAGCCGACCAGCCGCCTGTTCCTGGGTCTGGCTCGTGCTCGCCAGATAGGTCCGGAAACTCTCAGCTTTCTCGATCGGGTCCAGATCCTCCCGCTGAAGGTTTTCGATGAGGGCGAATTCGAGCATCCGCTCGTCAGGAACCTCCCGGACCACAGCCGGGATTTCCGCCAAGCCGAGTTCTTTGGCCGCCCTCAGGCGCCGCTCGCCAGCAACCACCTGGTACCGGGACCCCGCCGGCCTCACCATGATGGGCTGGAGGATCCCGTGCTCGCGAATTGACGCTTTCAAGCCCGCCAGTTGCTCGGCGTTCATACCCTGGCGAGGCTGAAACGGGTTCCCGTCAACCAAACCCACCGGCACGGACGCGGTCGGGCCTCCGCCAAGAACCTCGTCGGGCGGTTCGGTTCGACCCCCGCGCGAAAGACCCTGAAGCAGCCCATCGAGGCCGCGTCCCAAGCGTTTCGTTGCCATCGTCTGCGCCCCTATCCTATCAGTCCCCGGGTCGTGATCTCGGCCGCCAGCGCGATATAAGCCCTCGCCCCCCGGGAGCGGGGGGCGTATTGTATCACCGACAGGCAGTGGCTCGGCGCTTCGGCCACCGCCGTGTCCCTCGGGATCACGCTCTCGAAAACCGGCTCGTCAAGTTTGCCCCTGACCTCGGCTTCGACCTCGCGGGTGAGGTCTGCTTCCGGGTCGTACATCGTCAAGAGGACCCCCCCGACGCGAAGCAGCGGGTTTCGCTGTGCGGCTTGCCGGACCGCTGCCACGAGTTGGACAAGTCCCTCAAGCGGGTAATATTCGCACTGTATAGGGACCAAGACAGCCGCCGCTGCCCCTAGGGCGTTCTGAGTCAGCGGCCCCAGCGAGGGAGGGCAGTCAATAAGGACGACATCGAACCGTCCCGCTTGGAGGCGTTCGAGGTTGTCGCGCAGGCCCGTACTTGTCAGACTCCGCTGTGTGGCCCAACGCTCGAGGTCTCTTCCCGCAGGGACGCAGGAGACGCCCTGCCAAGACGTTCGGACTATGCTACCATCGGCGGCGGGCGTGAAAGCCGGGCTGGTATCCACGGCCTCGGCGCCCATGCCGCTGGTGGCATTCGCCTGGGGGTCGATGTCGACGACGAGGACCCTGCGTCCCGCCAGACCGAAGGCGTGGGCAAGGGTGGTGGCGGTAGTCGTCTTACCGACTCCGCCTTTCTGATTGGCGATTGCGAGGATGCTGGCCACGGCCTTTCCCTCGTGTCTGCATTGTACGTGGTACCTGGCCAGGGGCAACAGAAAACTCTTTGCGAGTCTTTCCCGCGGGGCTATAATTTATGGCGTGGGCGTTCCACGTGGAACACGGCCCTTCTGGGCGGCCGTCGCATGAAGATTCGCACACACGTCTATTATAGCGGGCAGGTGCAGGGCGTGGGTTTTCGGTACACGGTGGCGCGTCTTGCGCGTGGCCAGGCGGTGACGGGGTTTGTGCGGAATCTCCGGGATGGCCGCGTGGAGTTGGTCGTCGAAGGCGAGCAAGCCGACGTGGGGCAGATTCTGGATGGGGTTGATCGGATCATGGCAGGTTACATCCACAACCGTTTGGTAGAGGCCGAGCAGCCGACGGGTGAGTTTTCCGGGTTCGAGGTGGCATTCGGGGCGATTTGAGGCGGGTCGCAATGCGATTGACGGGGATCGTTCTGAACACGTTCCGGGAGACGGTGCGGCGTCCGTTTTACTTTGTTCTGGTGGCGACGGCGGTGGCGGCGCTGGTGACCACGTTGCGGCTGCCCCTCTTTACATTCGGAAGTGATACGGATATGTACAAGGATCTTGGGTTGTCGTTTATTCTCGTTTTCGTGCTGCTCATGGCTCTTTTGGCGTCGGCGACGAGCGTCGCGCGCGAGGTGGAGGATCGGACGGCTTTGACCGTGCTCTCGAAGGCGGTGGGGCGCGGGCAATTCGTGTTGGGTAAGTACCTGGGGGTGATGGCGGCGGTGCTGGTGGCCGTGGCGGTGTTGGGGGTGGTATTCATGGCCGCCGTGTATTATCGGGTGCGGCTGGATGCGGGGGTGCTGGAGCGGGCGTACACGCACGGGGGGATCGGGTCGCAGGTGGAGGCGTTCCGTCAGAAGCAGTTCGGGCAGACGCTGACGGTGACGCCGGGTCTGGCGCTGGTGATATTGCAGGTGGGGGTTTTGGCAGCAGTGGCAACGGCGGTTTCGACGCGGCTTTCGCCGGCGGCGAGCGTGGGGGTGAGCTTGGGGGTGTTTCTAGTGGGGCACCTGACGGTATTCCTGGAGGCCGGGGTGCGCGGTTCCGCGGGTGCTGGGCAGTTGGCGAGGCAGGGGGTGCTCGCGGTGGTGCCGTTCCTGGAGATCTTCAACCTGAACGAGAAACTGAGCCACGCGATGCTGACCCCGCTCGCGGCGGGGAGCGCCGGGGCAGCAGAGTGGCTGGCCGTGTGGGAATACGTGGGCTGGTCCGGGCTGTACGCCTTGGCCTACGTGGCGTTTGCGATCGGGTTGGGGGCGCTCTTGTTCCGTCGTCGGTCGCTGGGCTGATGGCTTGGGGAGGCCTTTTTTGCTTTTGGCTGGGCTGTTCCAGTCGGCCGGTGCCGCGGAAGGCCCTTTGCGAGAGTGCCGCGGGGGTTTTTGCTGAAGACCCCGAGAGCGGCGGGCCGATAGGAACGGTATCCCATCCCAGCGTGAGGGCTGCTGCCCGCTGAAAAGCGGCAGCGGCCCGCTTTTTTTTGCGCGGTTGACCGGGCGACCGGGGGGCGTATAATCGCGGCCGGTTTTCGCGTGGGAGGCAAGGAGCAAGGCATGCCGCAGGAGCGCGCGTCAAGGCGTGGCGTGAAGGTGGTGGTGCTCTACAGCAGTCTGAGCGGGAACACACGAGCGCTGGCGGAGCACGTGGCGGCGGGCGTGCGACTGGTGCCCGGGGCGACGGCGCGCCTGATGGACGCGGCGTCGCTGGAGATGGAGACATTGGAGAAGGCGGACGGGATTGCCGTCGGCTCGCCGAACTATTATTCCTATCCGTCGGGGCTGGTGAAGCATTTCTTTGACCTGGCGTTCCAGAACGCGGCTTTCAAGGGGAAACCGTACGTGGCGTTCTCTACGCACGGGGGAGGCGGGGGGGTGTCGGCGATTCTGGACCGGCTGGCAAAGTCGCTGGGGATGAAGCGGGCGGGGGAGGGGCTGGACATTCTGGGGGCCCCCGGGGGGGACCAGGTGAAGGCGTGCCGGAAACTCGGCCAAGCGTTGGCGAGGGCGTCGGCGTAAGGGCCGGGCGGCGGGCCGGAGGCGTCGGGAGGCAAGTGGTTGTACGAAAAAGGGTTGACGGGCCCTGAAGGGCGTGGTTAAGGTATCGCGCGATTGGCCGGACCCCAGGGGAGGGGCGGCATGGCGGGTGAGAGCGAACGGACAGAAGCGGCATCGGAGTCGAGTGCGGCGCGCGCGAAGAGGTTCGTGGCGTCGCTCGGCGAGGAGGAGATCATGCTGCTTCGTCTGCGGGACGAGTTGTACGACGGGCGTTGGGACGCGATGCTGGCAGACCTGAACGACCGGCTGCAGGGCAAGCCGTACGTCTTCCAGCTCGCCCACCGGATTCAGGACGACATTGAGCGGATCGAGCGGTTGAGCCGATTCGAGCGTCAACATAAGGTAAACCTGGCGTCGTACGTATGAGGCAGTCGCGGCCTCTGGAGCGAAAGATGAAGCGAGCGGACAGGGTAGGGTACTGGCTGGCGGTGGGGGTGGCGGCGCTGGGGCTGGTGGCGTCGGGATGCGGTCCGCAGCGTGGGCCCGAGCCGTTCCCCGTGGTGCCGTCGGTCCTCGAAGCCAACGGGATGGACGTCCTCTGGCACACGCAATTGGTGCTGGCGAAGAAGACGCACCTCGTTCGGCTGTGGTTGTGCGACAGCCTGCTCATCGGGTTGGGGGACGACAACCGGATTTATGCCGTGGATGCGAAGACGGGCGTCCGGCGCTGGTCCGTGCCGACGGCGCCGGTGCACGAGACGGTGTGGCAACCGGCCGTCCACGGGGACAAGGTGTGGGTGGCTTCGACGACGACGCTCTTCGGGCTGGAGGCGGCGACGGGGCGGGAGACGTCGCGGAGGCGGCTGGACTTTGCGGCCTCGGGGCGTCCGGCGGCATGCGAGACGCACGTGTTCATTCCGAACGTAGCGGGATATCTGGAGGCGCTGGCCGTCGTGCCGGACACGGTTTCGTGGCGCCGGTGGATGGAGGGGACGGTGACGGCGGGCCCGGCGTTGGACAACACGCTGGTGTATTTCGCCAGCCAGGGCGGGCAGGTGATCGCGTCGAACCAGGTGCGGCAGCGAACGGCCTGGTTGCACCGGACGGAAGGGGCGGTGACGGCGGATCTGCGGTGTGCGAAGGGGGGCTTGGCGCTGGTCGCGAGCCTGGACTACAGCGTGTATGCGTTCGCGGGCAGCAGCGGGCGGGTGGCGTGGCAGTACCATGCGGGCGAACCGGTCCGCATGGCGCCCTACCCGCAGGGCGACCTCGTGTTTGTGTTTACCGCCTCGAAGGGGCTGACGGCGGTGGATGTGGAGAGCGGCGACGCGCGCTGGACGCTGGCCGCCGGCCGGGACTACGCGGCGGCGGACACGAAGAACGCCTACATCGTGAGCCGGGGCGACGACATCCTCGCCGTTTCGCGCACGGACGGCAATGTGCGTTTCGGCCTGCCGTTCCGCCGGGGGACGCTGGTGGGCGAGAACGAGACGGACAGCGGCGTTCTCTACCTGGCGACGCCGGAAGGCCAAGTGATGGCAGCCGCGGCGGCGAAAAGTGAATCTCCCTAATCCTCAGCCGAGGAGTCCACGGTGCGACTCGGCCTATGCACGTCCTGTTTTCCCGGCGAGAGTCTTCCTGATGTCCTGAAGTGGGCGGGCTCGGCCGGGTTCCAAGCGGTCGAGATCGCGTGTCCTCCTATTTCCCGCGGCAACACGTGGCACCGGGGGTGCGCGCTGGACGTGGGCGCGCTCGATGGTCCAGGGCGGGACGCGCTCGGGGCGGCGCTCAAGCAGTCGGGCGTCGAGGCGGCGGCCTTGGCGTGGTACGGCAACGTCCTAGACCAGGACGCCGAGCGGGCACAGGCGGCGATTGCGCATCTCGGGCGCGTGGTGGAGACGGCGGCGACGCTGGGGGTCCCCGTCGTGTGCCTGGCGGTGGGGCGTCCCGGCGCGCCGGGATCGGCGTCGCTGGGCGACTCGATTGCCCAGTTCGCCCGGCGCGTGAAACCGCTGGCCGAGCAGGCCGAGGCGTCCGGCGTGCGCCTGGCGGTCGAGAACGACCCGATGTGCGGCCTCCTGGTCGAAGACATGCCGGGAAACGCAGCGTTCAGCCCGGAACTGTGGGAGAAACTGTTCACGCACCTTCGCAGCGACGCCGTCGGCCTCGCGCTGGATCCCTCGCACCTCGTGTGGCTGGGGGTGGACCCGATCGCGGCCGCGACGGACTACGCCGAGAAGATCTTCCATTTCCAGGCGAAGGACGCAGAGGTGTTCGACGCGCGCCGGCAGGATTGCTCTTGTCTGCGGCCGGGGGGCGGTTGGTGGCGGTATCGGCTGCCGGGGCTGGGCGAGATCGACTGGCGGCGAATGCTGGACCGCCTGGAGGAAGTGGGGTACGGCGGGGCGGTGGTCGTCGAGCATGCCGACCCTGTCTGGCAGGGGAGCGCGGAGAAGGTGCGGGCGGGCCTGGTGCTGGCGCGCCGCCACCTGGCGCAGTTCTTGCCGTGAGCTGCTGCTGCACGAAGCCCCAGGGCAAACGCATGATCCCTGCCTCGGCGGGGAAGCGAGGCGGAGTCCCGTGACGACTATTTCGGACATTCTGGCGGCGGTGGACCGCTTGGCCCCGTTTCGGCTGGCCGAGGAGTGGGACAACGTCGGCCTCCTGTTGGGCGATGCGGCCTGGCCGGTCCGGCGCGTGCTCGTCAGCCTCGACGTCACGGAAACGGTGTGCGACGAGGCGGAGCGGCTCGAGGCGGACTGTCTCCTCGCGCATCACCCGTTCCTGTTCAAGGACGTCAGCCGCGTGACGGCCGAGACGCGCGCGGGCCGGTTCGCGCTTCGTCTGGCGGCGGGTCGGCGGGCGGTCATCGCCGCCCACACGAACCTGGACGCGGCCCAAGGGGGCCTCTGCGACCTCCTGGCCGAGCGCGCAGGCCTTACGGACCTCGAGCCGCTGCACGCGGAACCGCTCGAACGGACCTACAAGGTCGTCGTCTTCGTCCCGGCGGGGGATCTGGAATCGGTGCGCCTTGCGGCGTTCGACGCCGGGGCAGGGCGGATCGGGGCGTACACCGAATGCAGTTTCGCGACCGAGGGGGAGGGAACCTTCTTTGCGGGCGAGGGAACCAGCCCGGCCGTCGGCCCCGCCTCCGCCGAGGCCACGGCGGGCAGGGCACGGGGCGGTCGCAGCGTCGTCCCGGAGCACCGCCTGGAGGTCCTCGCGGCGGAAATCCGCGTCGGGGCGGTCGTGGCGGCCATCGGTCGGGCCCATTCCTACGAGACCCCGGCGATCGACGTGTATCCCCTGAAGGACCTGCCGGGCGAGGCGGGCCCTGTAGTAGAGAACATCTCTCACTACAGGGCGGGCCTGGGCCGCGTGGGCCGGTTAAAGAAACCGAAGACGGCCGGCCAATTGGCCGATGATATCAAAAGAGTGCTCGGCCTCTCGTGCGTTCAAGTCGCCGGCGACGGGTCCGCGCGCGTCGAGCGCGTAGCCGTCAACACCGGAAGCGGGAGCGGACTGGTGGAGGCGGTCCGCGCGGCCGGGTGCCAGGCGTATCTGGCGGGGGAACTCAAGTACCACGAGGCGCAGGCGCTTGCCGCTGAGGGAATTGCGGTTATCCTGGGCGGGCACTACGAGACGGAGCGCGTGCCGCTCGAAGATTGGACACCGCGGCTGGCCGAGGCGGTGGACGTGGAGGTGATCCTCAGCAAGAACGAGACGGGAGCCACCGGGGTTCAATGACCGGTGCGAGGGCGGGGCATGCCGCTGGAGCGCAAGTGGCGATATTGCCCGCAGTGTGATGAGACGATCGAGGCGCGGCGCGAAGTGCCGTCCTTCCTCGCGCATCGGTGGTTGCTATGGTGGCTCCTGGGGGAAGGGTCGAAGTGGCGCTGCAGCCAGTGCGGTGCCTTGCTGGAGAAGGACCCGGACGAACGCCGGAGGCATCGGTTGATGGCGCTTTGGATAGTGGCGCCCGCCGTGCTTTTTGTGGTCCTGCTGGTGATCGTGCTTGCGCTGAGCAAGTGAGGCGGTGGCATGAGCGTGCAGGTCTGTCCACTCGCGAGCGGAAGTCTGGGGAACGCCCTGCTGGTGGCGTCGGGGCGGACGCGGCTGCTGGTGGATTTCGGGATCGGCCGGCGGCGAGCGGTCGCGGCCATGCAGGCGGTCGGGATCGAGCCGGAGACGATCGACGCGCTCCTCGTAACGCACACGCACGGGGACCATTTCTCGCAGGCGGCGGTGGGCTGGTGCCTGGCGCACAGCGTCCGCGTGTTCTCGACGGCAACGAACCTCGCCCATTTGGCGAGCGCGATGCCCGGCTTTCGGCGGCTCGATCGGGCGGGACTCCTGCAATCGCTCGACGGCGACGCGGTCGCGATCGGCGACGCGGCGGTCGAAGGCTTCCCCGTGCCGCACGATTCCCCCGGCGACTGCCTGGGATTCCGGATCACGCTGGGCGGCCGGCGCGGACGGCGCGTCGTCACGGTGGCGACGGACCTCGGACACGTGTCGGACGAGTGCCTCGACCGCTTCGCCGACGCCGACGCCGTCGTCCTCGAATCGAATCACGACCCGGTCATGCTCGCCCGGAGCGGCCGGCCGATGGACCTCATCAAGCGGATCGCCGGACCGAACGGGCACCTTTCCAACGGGGATTGCAGCGAGGCGGTGGGGAAAATCGTCAAGCGGTCGCGTCGGCGGCGCGTGCGGCACGTGGTGCTCGCGCACCTGTCGCGGGACTGTAACCGGCCGGCGCTCGCGCTGGAGGCCCAGGCGCACTTGGCGCAGAAGTCGAAGCCGGTGCACTTGGCGGCGGCGAGCCAGTTCGAGCCCGGGCCGATAGTCGCGCTCTGAACGCAAACGGCGCGAGCAAAAACAAGCCCCGTCCCGGCGCGCCGGGACGGGGCTTGCCGTGTACCAAGGCGCTGCGCTCCGCATCACTTCGTCGGATCGAGGATGCGGCCGAAGAAGAGGATCGCACCGGTCTTCGTATCCCGGATGAGGAAGAGGAAGGGGTGGTCGGCGCGGAAGACGGGGGGCGGCTCCGCAACGGCCGTCAGGCGCATCGCCACCGCCGTGGCCGCGGCCGCCTCGGTCCCTTCCTCGTTCACGTCCACGAACGCCTTGTGGACGACGGCCGAGATGAAGAGGTCCTTCCTGCCGTCCATGCCGGAGAAGTCGGCCCGGCCCGAGTCGAAGGCGTCGGTCATACCCATCGCGACGAGGGGATCCTTGAGGGAGAACTCGGCGGTGGTCTTGAAGCGGGGCAGGGCGACCCGGACTTCCCGCCGGCGGAGCCCCGCGCAAGTCCCTTCCAGCATGTTCGGCGTCAGTGCTGCTTCGAGCCCTTCGATACCGTCCTTCGACTTGGGCAGCAGGACGACCATGGCAAGCCGATCGCCCTGGTACGCGAGTTCCAGGGCGTGCATCTCGCCGCCGTCGAAGTAACCGAACTCCGCCGTCTGGCGCATCAGGGGCGCGGCGACTTTCTTCTCGGGCGTGACGAAGAAATCCTCGTCGCGCGTAAGTTTCTTGTCGAACTCCGCCGCCCACTTGCCCTTGAAATAGATGGCGTTCGTGAGGACCAGGCGGGTCATCGCGTCGAGGACGCCGGGCTTCAGGAGGTCCTTGATCTTGTCTCGCGTTTGCTTTTCGATCCAGGTGTTGATCGTCTGGCGGGCTGCTTCGGTCGCGCGGGCGAAGTCCACCTGTTCGAGCCCCGCGCCGTAGTTCTTCTCGACCAGCGCAAGAAAATCGGAAAGGAACTCATAGCCCTTCTGTCCCCAGAGGCGGTTGGCGACGGCCAGTTCGAATGCCCCGCCCGCACCGGCCGTGTTGAGGTCGTTCTGGAGCGCGCCGTAGGCGGCGTGAACGGCCGCGCCCGACGCTGGCAGGGAGAGCGCCTGGGCCATCTGCTCGGCCGTCTGGCCGCGCGCGCCGGCGGAGGTCATCGCCAGGGCCGTCGAGATCGAATAGGGCGAAAGAAAGAGGTTCCCTTCCTGGCGCAGCAGGTGCGCGTAAAGGTCGAAGGCGAATCGGTTGCATCCGTCGGCCACCTGGGCGACGTCTTCGGCCGGGGCGGTCGGTTTTTTCTCGACCGCGCACGCCCCGCCCGCAAGCACCAGCACCATCGCCATTCCGATCGCGATGCGTTTCATGGCTTTTCTCCTCGCTGAGGTTGCCTTATTAGATGTCCGACCGTCCGGCCGGTTCCACTTTAGCATAGCGGCGGCAACAGATGTGACAGGATTTTCGGGCACGCGCGCGCGGTCCCTTCGCCGCAAACGGGCTTGCTCGCCTCAGGCCCCCGTAGTATCATGCCGCCCGAACAGCAAATTGGAGAGACGCCATGAGCGAAAACCTGCGAGTTCTGGTCGTCGGGTGCGGCACCCAGGGAGCGCATCACGCGCGGGCGTATCATCGCCTCGAGGGCTTCGAAATCGTCGGCCTCGTCGACCGGGACCCGGCGAATCGCGCGCGGCTGGCGGAGGAACTCGGCGGCCTGCCGCAGTTCGACGAGTACGAGCCGGCCCTGGCCGCGGTGAAGCCCGACGGGGTGGCCATCGCGACTTGGCCGGACACGCACGGCCAGTTCGCCCTTCAGGCGCTCGAGGCGGGGGCGCATGTGTTCCTCGAAAAGCCCCTGGCCGAGACGGTCGAGGAGGCCCAGGCCGTGGTGCGCCTGGCCCAGCAAAAGCAGCGCAAGGTGCTGATCGGCTACATCCTTCAGCATCACCCGACGTGGGTCCGGTTCATCGAGGTGGCCCGGACGCTGGGCAAGCCGCTCGTCATGCGGATGAATCTGAACCAGCAGAGCGTCGGGGCGGCATGGGAAGTCCACAAGCGCCTCATGGACACGATGTCTCCGATCGTCGATTGCGGCGTCCACTACGTGGACGTGATGTGCCAGATGACTCTCGCGAAGCCCGTGCGGGTCCAGGCCATCGGCGCGCGACTGAGCGACGAGATCTCCCGCGACATGTACAACTACGGCCAACTGCAGGTCGTCTTTGACGACGGCTCGGTCGGGTGGTACGAGGCGGGGTGGGGCCCGATGATGAGCGAGGTGGCGTTTTTCGTCAAGGACGTCATCGGACCGAAGGGGTGCGCGAGCATCGTCGCCGCTACGGCGAAAGAGAAGGGCACTTCGGCCGACATCGATTCCCACACCCAGGCCAATGCGCTGCAGGTCCACCTGGCGGAGTGCACGCCCGACGGCACTTTTGCCAAACCCGACCAGGTGCTCGACACCCCCGACGAGCCGGACCACCAGGGCCTGTGCGACCGCGAGCAGGCGTACTGGCTGAGGGCGATCCGGGAGGACTTGGACCTTGCCGAGCACTACGAGGCCGCCGTGAACAGCCTGCGGATCGTCCTGGCAGCCGACAAGTCGGTCCGCACCGGACGCACGGTGAACCTCAAGTAAACCCACCGCCCCTTCGGAAGAAGTAAAGCACCACCCATGCCCACGCCAACGGAAGCGTGGGCATGCCACCCCAGGGAAAGGCGGGTGCCATGCTTTCGCTTGCGAAAGCATAGGCTTGCGCCGGGGGCAGGGGCTTGCCCTCGCCGTCACTTCGTCGGATCGAGGATTCGGCCGAAGAAGAGGATCGCGCCGGTCTTCGTATCCCGGATGAGGAAGAGGAACGGATGGTCCGCGCAAAAGACAGGGGCCGGCTCCGGCATGGCCGCCCGTCCCATGACGACGGCCGTCGCCGCGGCCGCCTCGGTCCCTTCCTCGTTCACGTCCACGAACGCCTTGTGAACGACGGCCGAGATGAAAAGGTCTTTGGCGCCCGTCATGCCGGAGAAGTCGGCATCTCCACCGAACGCGGCGGCCATGCCCATTGCGACAAGCGTGTCCTTGAGGGAGAACTCGGCGGTGGTCTTGAAGCGGGGCAGGGCGACCTGGACCTCGCGCCGATGCAGTTTGCCGACCCACTCGGCCACCTTGTCAGCCGACAGAGACGCCTCCAGCGCCGCCAAGCCGTCCTTCGCCTTGGGCAACAGCACCACCATCGCGAGCCGATCGCCCCGGTACGGGAGTTCCAGCGCCTGGAGGCCGTCGCCCTCGAAGTAGCCGAAGTCGGCCGTCTGGTGCATCAGGGGCACAGCGACTTTCTTCTCAGGCGTGACGAAGAAATCCTCGTCGCGCGTAAGTTTCTTGTCGAACTCCTCGGCCCACTTGCCCTTGAAGTAGATGGCGTTAGTGAGCACGAGGGTCGTCTCGCGGCCAAGTATCCCCGGTTTCAGAAGTTCCTTGATCTTGTCGCGGGTTTTTTTTTCGACCCAGGTGTTGATCGTCTGCCGCGCCGCCTCGGTCGCGCCGGCGAAGTCCACTTGCTCCAGCCCCGCGCCGTAGTTGGCCTTGATGAGCGCAAGGAAGTCCGGAAGGAAGCCGTAGCCTTTCTGCCCCCAAAGGCGGTTGGCGACCGCCAGTTCGAAAGCCCCGCCCTCTCCGGCGGCGTTGAGGTCGTTCTGGAGCGCGCCGTAGGCACCGTGAACGGCCTCGCCCGTCGCCGGCAGGCAGAGAACCTTGGCCATCTGCTCGGCCGTCCGGCCCCGCGCGCCGGCGTAGGTCATCGTCAGGGCCGTCGAGATCGAGTAGGGCGAAAGAAAGAGATTCCCCTCCGCACCCTTGAGCCGCGCGTAAAGGTCGAAGGCGAACCGGTTACATCCCTCGGCCACCTTGGCCACGTCCTCCGCCTGCGCAGCATCCTGCGGAGGGGCGGTTGGCTGCTCGACCGCACCCACCGCCGCCTGGCTCGAGGCAAGCACCACCAGAACCATCACACCGAGCATCCCGCGTCGCATGGCAAGACTCCTTTCATCGCCTAATGGGGGCGAACCCCTCGCCTCCTTAGACGCGCCGGAGCCGGCAACGGTTCACTCGAAGCGAAAGGCTTTTCCTCGGCCGAATCGCGCGACGGAACACTTCACCGCGAGCGTTTCTTGCGGTCCTTCTTCTTACGCTTCGAACGCTGCCGCTTCTTGCGCTGGTGGCCGAAAAGGTCGATCTGGGCCATCTGCTGGGCGGCGGCCTTTCGGCCTCCGCCGAAGGCACCCGCCCCCTGCATCTGGCGCACGAGGTCCTTCACCTGGCCGAACGATTTCACGAGCCCCGCGACGTCCTGCGGTTCCGTGCCGCTGCCGCGCGCGATCCGCCGGCGGCGCGAGGCATCGATGAGGTCGGGCTTCGTGCGCTCCCGGAGCGTCATCGAGTGGATGATCGCCTCCGTCTGGTCGAGTTCCTTGTCGTCCACCGGCAGGTCCTTCAGGGCCGACCCCATCCCGGGGACCATCGCGAGGATTTCCTTCAGGGGCCCCATGCGGCGCATCTGCTTGATTTGCTTCAGAAAATCGTCCAGGCCGAACTCGGCCCGCGCGAGTTTCTCCTGCATGCGGGCGGCTTCCTCGGCATCGACGGCCGACTGGGCCTTTTCGACGAGGCTCACGATGTCGCCCATCCCGAGAATCCGGCTGGCCATCCGGTCCGGATGAAACTCCTCCAGGCGATCGAGTTTCTCGCCGACCCCGACGAACTTGATCGGCTTGCCCGTGACCGCCTTGACCGAGAGGGCCGCCCCGCCACGCGCGTCGCCGTCCAGTTTTGTCAGGATCACGGCCGACAGTTCCAGCGCCGCGTTGAACTCCTTGGCGCTCGTGACAGCATCCTGGCCGGTCATGGCGTCGCAGACGAGGTAAACCTGGTGCGGCTGGACGGCCCGGGCGATCCGCTTCGCCTCCTCCATCATTGCCTGGTCCACGTGGAGCCGGCCGGCGGTGTCGACGATCACGACGTCGGCATCCTCGCGCTTCGCCTCCGCCACACCGTTCTTCGCTATGCGCACCGGGTCGCCGATGCCTTCGCTGTAGACGGACACGTCCACCTGCGAGCCGACGACGAGGAGTTGCTCGACCGCCGCGGGGCGATGGCAGTCGCACGCCACGAGCATCGGCCGGTGGCCCTCGTCGCGGATCCGGCGCGCCAGTTTCCCCGCCGTCGTCGTCTTGCCGGAACCCTGAAGGCCCGCGAGCATCAGCACCGTCGGGCCGGGCGAGGCGTAGGGGATTTTCGAATCCACGGGCCCCATCAGGCGGACCATCTCGTCGTGGATGACCTTGATGAAGATCTGGTCGGGCCGCAGGGTCTTGAGGACTTCCTGGCCGATCGCCTTTTGCCGGACCTCTTCGATGAAGTCGCGTGCGACCTGGTAGTTGACGTCGGCCTCGAGGAGCGCCGTGCGGACCTGTTCAAGGGCCTCCGCGATGTTCGATTCCGTCAGGCGGCCGCGGCCGGAGAGGCTGCGGATGACGCCGCTCAACTTTTCCGTCAGGCTCTCGAACATAGCGCTCTCGGGTCCAATCCGTTCCGCGTCAGAACGAAAGACGAGTTTACCACATTTGCTCGGCCGCGCAAAAAAATCCCTCGGGGCCGGGCGACTGCTCACCCGCCGAGGCGGGGCCGGTCCCGAGGGAGGTCCATTCCTCACATCGAGCAACCCGTATGGTAGCCCGACGCCGAGAGTGAATCAAGCCGAAAATTCGTTGGCTTCCCGCCGGAGACGACGGACCGACGCTAACCCCTTGCAAAAAAAGGACTTGCGTCGGCCTGTGAGCGATTCCGGCCCCTGGAGACCGCCGGGCGACCGAAAACGGCTTTCCTGCTCCGTCGCTGCACACAACTCCTTTCCAAAAAAAGACTTAGGCGTCTCCCGCCCGTTTCGGCGTGAGATTCCGTTGATTCCGACCGGACGAAGCCCTAAAACCACCCATGAGTTCCAGGTTGCGAGGCGCCCATGACGCGAACCAGCGCGACGGTCCGAGAGTTCATTGCCGCACGCGGCCTGCAGGCCCGCGTCCTGGCGATGCCCGGGAATACCCACACGGCCGAGGAGGCCGCGCGGGCCCTCGGGACCGACCTAAAGCACATCGCCAAGTCGCTCCTGGCGCACCTTTCGGACGGCCGGTTCGTCCTCTGCATCCTTCGCGGCGACCAGCGCCTCGACCGAAAGAAACTCTGCCGCGCCGCGGGCGCCAAACGCATGAGCCTCGCGAAGGCCGACGACGTCCTTCGAGTCACGGGCTACCCCGTCGGCGCGGTTCCGCCGTTTCCCCTCAAGACCGACGTGGCCGCCTACATGGACCCCGGCGTGCTCGAAGTGGACGTGGTTTACTGCGGCGGGGGCGACGTGGACGCGCTTCTCGCGGTGCCGACGGAGGAACTCGCGCGCATCACGCGGGCCATGCCAGTCGGCCTCGCGCTCACCTGACCAGGCCTCCGCGGCGAAGAACGTCCAGAACGAGCGTGTCCACGGCGAGGTCGGTCGGGGCGGCGGCATAGCCGATGCCGCGGTCCATGCACCAAGCACGGACTTCCTCGCCGAAGTGCCGGGCCTCGGCGATGAGCCGCTCGCGCATCTCGGAACCGAGGCACACGCCCATCGTCTCGCCCGTCTCGGCATCCTCGACCGCCAGGTCGCCGAGGCCATCCGGCGCGAGGTCCGCGCGGTCCGTCACGTGGAGGCACCACGGCTCGAAGCCGTTCGCCTGGAGGGCGAGGAAGGCCCGCTCGTACCCCGCCGGGCTTCGCTCCGGCGCAGCGTCCCACCTGCGCAGCATCCTGCGGAGGGATGGCGAAGCCGGGTCGAAAAGGTCCGAGACGAGGATCGCGAGGCCCGTCTTCAACGCATGGGGGAGAAAAGCGTCCACAGCCCGCTTGAGGTCCGTCGGGCCGTCCGGCGAGAGCCGCCGAAGAAAACCAAGGACCGAGAGCAGGTGGCTCTTGCCGCGGCCGGCCGCCAGATGCCCGCAGACGCCCTTGCTGTTGACCGCAAGGATTTCGACGCGCTCGAGGCTCGCGAGGCCGACGTAGCCCAGCGCGGCCGTCAGGCGCCGCGCGTGGTCGAACTTCGGAGGCCGGCCGGTCGCCATCGAGGCCGACGCGTCCAGGAGGAAGTAGATCGAGAGGTCCTCTTCCTGCTGGCAGAGCCTCAGAAGCAGCCGATCAAGCCGGCCGAAGGCGGCCCAGTCGATGT
>Ga0307379_10001259_pt1 | contig 40299 bp, 36 predicted proteins | sample UN2MG_FD_202237 | JGI IMG/M metagenome (GOLD analysis project Ga0307379, IMG submission 202237) | Soil microbial communities from Risofladan, Vaasa, Finland - UN-2 | ecosystem: Environmental > Terrestrial > Soil > Coastal area > Acid sulfate soil | place: Finland: Risofladan, Vaasa | collected...
GAGCTGGCGTCGGGGCGGGTCGCTTCCGGCTGGCACTGACGAGAGCATGGCGGTTGAGGTCGGCTCCCGGGTATATCTGACGATTCGCAACATGTTCGGGAAACAGCGGCGGGCGTATGCGTGGAGCGATGACGGGGGCGTGACGTGGTCGGCGGCGAAGATTGACGAGTCGCTCACGGACCCGACCTGCCAGGCGTCGGTTCTGGGGCTAGGCCCGGAGCGGGTGTTGTTCCTGAACCCGGCGAGCGCGCGACGGGAAAACATGGCCATCCGCGTGAGTTATGACGGTGCCGAGAGCTGGAGCGGTCCGCGGACGATTCACGCGGGTCCGGCGGCGTACTCGGACCTGGCGATACTGCCGGACGGATCGGTGGGGGCGCTGTTCGAGAACGGGAAGCATTGGCCCTACCATAAGATCACCTTTGTCCGGCTGGACATGGTCCGGGTATTGAATGGTAAGGCGGAAGGCAGTCAGTAGGCCAGCCTCCTACCCTGCTCGTTATCCTATTATCGCGGAATCACGGGCAGCACGATACGGGACGGGTGCTGCGCGTCGTGGTAGATGCTCTGATGGGCGACGATGATGTTGTCGGGCCCGCCCTCGCCCGCCGCGTTTTGGTTGCGGTCGAACTGGGGGAAGTCGGACGAGGTGACGTACACTCCGATGCGGTGTCCCTTCTTGAAGAGGTTGGAGGTGGCCCAGAGGTCAATGGAGAACTCGTGGACCTCTCCGGGCTCGAGGGGTTCGGGATGCATGCAGCCGTTTCGGTAGCGGGCGCGGATGATGCCCTCCTGGATGATGATGGCCTTGCCCAGAGGGTCCACGTCCACGAGCTTGGCGATGAAGTCGGTGTCCTTTGCGCTGGAGGCGGCCCAGAGGGTGAGCGTGAGCGGGCCGGTGACCTCGATCGGCTTCTCGAGCGGCGCGGTGGCGAACACGAGCACGTCGTCACGGCCGGAGACGGCGCGCTGGTCCATGGGCCCGGGCTTCACGTCGTCCGTTCCGAGGAAGGCGCCGCCGGCGGTGGGCACGGGGTTACGCGGGTCGTAGTCATATTTGTCGGCCGGCTCGGCGGCGGGCGGAGCGAGGGAGAGCGAGCCGTCGCCTTTGCCGGTGTTGGCGCGGCCGTTGCTGTGGAGGTAATAGTCGGTGAACACGGTGCGGGCCAGGGGCCACTCGTTTTCGTCGCGCCACTTATTCTCGCCCATGACGAAGATTTTGAGGGGGGCGGCGGTGTCGGCGCCGTTGTTCACGCCCTTGAGCCAATGGTCGTACCAATCCATGAATGACGAGACGAAGAGCCGTGCGCCGGAGAGCTTGTCGGGCTCGAACTTTGACCAGAGGGCGCCGTGGACCCAGGGCCCGATGATGATGCGGGTATCTTTGGCGTCGCCGATGCCGTCCTTTCTGAAGCGGTTGAAGTCGTGGAGCTGGGGCCCCAGGAAGATGTCGTACCATCCGGCCACGTTGAGGCCGGGCGCGCTGACCTTGTCATAATATTCTTCGTAGTTCAGCGGCGGGAGTCCGCTGACGTCGCCGGGGTGCTTGAGCCAGGCCTCGGGCCCCTGGGCCAGCAGCGCGGGATCGGTGCGTATCTTTTCGAAGTCCATCTGCCGGGCGTCGCGCAGAGGCTCGTTGTAGAAGCCTCCGGCGAGGTCGGGCTCGACCTTGCCTGACTTGCCTTCGCGCTGAAGTTGGGAGGTGCGTTCGCCGGCGAGCCATCCCATGACGGAGGCGAATTCGAGGGCGCCACCGCGGAAGATGATCTTGCCCATGGAGCCGGAGGTGACAAGGGGGACCATGCAGGTGAGGTCGGGGTTGTCGGGAGCGGCGGTGAGCTGGGTGTAGCCGAAGTAGCTCCCGCCCCACATTCCGATCTTGCCGCTCGCCCAGGGCTGGGCCTTGACCCAGGCCACGGTGTCGTGCCCGTCCTCGTATTCCCAGATCAGGGGGAACCAGTCGCCCTCGGAGTCGAATTCGCCGCGGGTGTCCTGGATCACGTACACGTAACCGTTCATGACGAAGATCCGCGCGAGCTCCTTCCAGGGGAACTCGTTCTTGCCGTAGGGGATGCGGGTGAGGACCACGGGGAAGGGCCCGGGGCCGGCGGGCCGGTAAACGTCGGTGGCGAGCTTGACGCCGTCGCGCATGGGGACCATGACGTTGTGCTCGTACACCATCTTGCCGGGCCCGGTGGCGTCGGCGCCCAGCGCCACCGCCGCGACGCGGGCGCAGCCGGAGAGCATGGACATGGAGATGACCAGGGCCGCCAGCGCGCGAGCGCTCCTCACCAACACCGCCTTACTTGGATTCATTTGCGTCTCCTCCGCTTTTTTTGGTGGCCGCCTCCTTGGCCTTGCCGAGCGCCTCGATCTCGCGTTTCGCCTTGGTGATCTCCAGCCTGGCGTCATAGCGATTCTTGGCGCGATCGCGCTCCCGTTCCTCTTCCTTGCTCTTCTCGAACAGGCCCAGGACCACCATGAGGATCGCGATCAGGGGAAGGGCGTGGCACATCTTCACGAGCAGCGAGGTGTCTTCAGAGAACCAGCTCAGGGCGTAGAGCAGGACGAAGTAGAGAAGAAAAACCAGCCCCGCCGAGACGAACCAGTTGCGCCTCTGTAAGAGAGGTATGCGTTGTTTTCCCTTTCCCGCCAATTTTTTCCTCCCCGCTTTCCGCGCCGGATGATTTTCGCCGCGACCGCGCGGGCCGGGCCATGATCTTAGCACCAGATGGCGAACACTGGCAAGCCGCGCCGCTGTTACGTCGCACCCGGCGCGATGTCCTCGGTCGGGAGGACGAATTTCGCACAGAGGCACGGAGAACACGGAGTTCTCGGAGCGAAATATATTTTATCTCTTCCTCTGTACTACTAACATGCAAGATGTATAAATTTCTTTGCACTTCGAGATGTTCGAACTATTTTTTGACAGGATTAACAGGATTTACAGGATGCTCGGAAAGTGCAAGTTGATCTTCTTCCATCCTGTTAATCCTGTTAATTCTGTCAAAAAATCTTTTCATGATTTCAATTGAACTGCCAAGACTATGTTTTGGTTGCGGCCAAAGGCCGCGCCAGGGTCTCTGTGACTCTGTGCGAGATCAATCAGCCTCTGATCTTGCTCCCGGCCGAATCATGGACATGCTCCCCTGGCGCTACACCCCGGGCGGCCGGCCCCGGGGCCAGCCGTGGGCCGCGCACATGACCAGGTCGGGCCCGGTCCCGCCCGCGCGATACCTGCACCCGCCGCTGCACTCGGCCGCGGCCTCGCAATCCCTGCACCATTCGAGCGCGGAGAGCGGCGTGACCTTTCTGTCAAGCCAGGCGTTAGCAAGGCCGCTCTTCACGCTGCCGAGCGGCGAGTCCTGGTAAAAGCCGCACTGACAGACGTCGCCGGAGGGCGTGAGCGAGGCGAGGTGAAGGCCGCAGGCATGGCCCTCGCCCGAGCCGTGGTACGACGATCCGAAGCCGCGGGCCATGGCGGCGGCCGCGTCGTCGAGGCTTACTCCCGCGCTGCTTTCCCGGTCCCACCGTCCGGCGGCGAGGGGGAAGTCGAGGCTCCACTCGCGCGCGCCCAGGCCCCTCACCAGCCTCTCCAGCCCGTCCATCTCCCGGATGTTGCCGGCGTGCACCATGGTGGCGATGGACAGGTCCTTGCCGCTCCCGGCCACCACCCGGGCGGCGGCCACGGCCCGCGCGAACCCGCCCGGGCCGCGCAGGGCGTCGTGCCCCTTTTCCAGGCCATCGAGCGAGACCTGGACCTCGTGCACCGGCAGCACCCGGATTTTGGCGCGGGTGAGCGCCACGCCGTTGGTGAGGAGCACCACCCGGAACCCGCGGCCGGAAAGCGCGGCCGCCAGCCGGTCCCAGCGCGGATACAAGAGCGGCTCGCCGCCGGAGAGCAGCAGCCTAAGGCCCTGCATCGCGTCGAACTCGGCGATGGCCGCGGCCAGCAGCTCCGGGTCCAGGTCCTTTTTTTCCGGCTCGCCCAGGTAGCAGTGGCGGCAGCGGAGGTTGCAGCGCAGGGTGAGGATGACTTCGAGGTAGCGAAGCGACGGCACGGGCGAGGACCCGCGCGCCAGCTTGCCGTCGGCGGGCCGGGGCGTGAAGGCGAGCAACTTTTCGGAGCGGGTGAAATCGAGCAGCTCGCGGTTCTTGATCTCGCTCTCGCGTTTGTTCCCGTCGGCCTCGTCAATGAAGGCCAGGCCGTCGTCGTCAAGCTCGTAAAGCTCGTCGGTCATGATGTTGAACAGGTGCGGGCATTCGAGTCCGCGAAAGACCACGTGCGGCGCGAAGCTGACAAAGGGATCAGACCGGCTCATCCAGCCATTCCTCCGCCTCGTTGACGGCTTGGGCAAGGAGCCGGACGAGGAGCACGTAGCCGCCGCAAGGCACCGTCCCCGCGATCTCCTCCCCGCTCATGAAATCGCAGTCGTCCTCCCGGAACTCGCACCGCGCGCACAGCAGCCGCTCGATCCGCTCGTTGTGCTCGATTTTTTCATTACTCACCTCACCTGTGGGAGCGGCTTTAGCCGCGATATTCCCCGCCGCCTCCAACGCCTCTTTCCCGGCTTCCCCTTGCCCCCACTTCTCCCGAAAAAACTCATACCCCCGGCACGACAATTCCTCCTTCTCGCCCGGCCGGTAAAACCGGCAGTGCGGGACGCAGACCAGGGAGATGAGATCGGGCCGGTCTTTCATATTACCTTCACGTGCAGTTGCCGCGAGCGCGGGCCGTCGAACTCGCAGAAGAACACGGACTGCCAGGTGCCGAGGACCAGGCGGCCGTTTTCGATGATGACAGTGACCGAGCTTCCCATGATGGAGGCCTGGAGGTGCGCGTCGGAGTTGCCCTCCGAATGCCGCCACGAGCCGCGCTCCGGCACCAGCTTTTCCAGGTGCGCCAGGATATCGCGCTGCACGTCCGGGTCAGCGTTCTCGTTGATGGTGATCCCGGCGGTGGTGTGCGGCACGAACGCCACCACCACTCCGCTCTCGACGCCGGCCTCCGCCACCGCGCGGGCGATCAAGCCCGTAACATCAATCATCTCCCGCCTCCGGGAGCTCTTTACCTGGACCGTGACCATTTACCTCTCCATCCGCTGAACGCGGCCGGGCCGCAATAAATATTATAGCCTGATTCACGGGCATAGTTACCGCTTGCGGCCTTGAAAGGACAGGCAAGGGTCTGCCCCCATCGCCAACTCTGTTCACTGATCTTTTCTAGCATTGATGAACCTCACGACATAAATTATGGGCCATGGCAGGACGAGGATGAGGCTGAGGAGGGAGAGGTGCCAGCCTTGGGTGATGAGGCGGCTGTCGAGGAGGGCCACGCGGTGCTGGGGCGCGGCGAGGCCGCAGATGAAGAGGCCGAACCAGACGTAGAGATAGAGGATGGCGTGGAAGTGGTACTTCACGAGGTACGCGAGCTTTTTAAAGACGCCCGATTTCGGGAAAGCGATAATAGTCCCGGCCATGTTGCCCTCCTTAGAGGTTTAAAAGGATGGTGAAGGGCATGATGATGATGATTACGAGCATCAATGCCCACAAGACCAGGGTTTTCTTCCACTCGCTCCAATCATGCTTGAACTCGACCCACCGCAGCGACAACGAGAACATGAAGACCAGCGCGAACCAGTCCACGAAATTGGTGAGGGGGATGCCGAGCGGGCGGGTGGGGTAGCGCAGGCCGTTCGGGAAGAACCCGGCGCAGAGCCTGGCGACCCAGGTGTCGGGCGTGGTCATCCAGACGTGGTTCGCGAAGTTGTAGGGATCAACCACGCCCGCGGTGATGGTTTTCACGCCTTCCTGGCACGGCACCCAGATCCACCAGTTGTAAATGGTGGCCAGGGGATCCTCGATCAGGTCAAGCATGGCGAGGAGGGATGCGTCAATGGCGGCGAGCAGAATGAGCGTCTTGATGAAGTTGCCGTTCATGAGCGCCATGACGCGCTTCTCCTCCCTGAAGCCGTCGGCCTCGTAGGTGGGCAGGGAGCGATGGCCGTAAATGATGCGGTTGGTGAGCCCGGTCACGATGTAAACAATGGCCACCCACGAGGCCGGGTTGAGGAGCGGAGTGGCGTAAACATAGAAATGAAAGCCCGGATAAACATAGGCGCCGCACAGGACGCCGATATTCTCGACCGTGGCCGTCAGAAAAAATCCGGCGGAGAATTCCCGCGCGGTCCTTTTCCAGCCGTGGACCCAGGTGGAATGGGCGAAGCAGAGCGCGAACAGGGAGATCAGGCTGATCTCAAAGGTTGACTTGAGATAGACCGCCGGCTCCAGTCCCAGGGACCTGAATATGGCCTCGACCAATTGCTTCCCCCCTTCGCGGACATGATTCCGAATTCGTGAGACAGAATGCGCAGCTCATTACCCCGTCCCTTTGGGGGATAAGGCTCTGAGCCTTTCACTCCCAGATGAGCGGCGCGATGTTGAGGGCGCCTTGGGTTGTGCCTTTCGGCTTCGGGTACTGGCGCCAGCCCGCGGATGTGATATACCAGTTGCCGTCCCGGTCCCGGATGTATTCCGCGGCGTGGGCGGCCAGGGTGGTTACATAATCGCTGGTCTGGCCGGGTCCGCCCCGCGCATAAACGCCGAAGTCGTACGGATCGGCGGAGCGGACGATCACGGTGTTGCTGTAGGATCTTGGCTTGAAGCCGGAGGTGAGGCAGGTGGAGAGGTAATAATAGCCCCGGTAAAAAATCACGAAGGGCGATTCGCAGGCCGAGATGTCATAAGAGGGTGGATAGACGGGCGCGGGCTTGATGGCATGGAAGGCCCTGCCCCGGCGCGGCCAGTTGGCGAGGTCGCCGGACTCGTAGACCGCGATGGAGTTGTCGCGGTCGGTGACGTACATCAGCCATTGGCCCGGGGCGATTTTCAGGACCATGGTGTCCCGGAGATCTTTCCAGTCCGATTGGATGACGATTCCCTGGAAAGTCCAATCAACGCCGTCCGGCGAGGTGTAATGCCTGATTTTTTGCGGGCCGGCATAAAGATGATAGACGCCGTTCTCCACGATCACGTGCGGCGCCCACTTCTTGTCAGGGTCCGGATACGTAGCAAACAGCGGGTTCAACTCCCGCATCGGCTCCCCAAGCGAAGCGCCGGCGCCGTGCGCGAAGGAGGGGGTATTGAGAATGTTGAGTCCCTTCCCGAGAATCCCGATCATCCGCCAGTTCCCGTCGCGGTCCTGGAAGACCGTATGGTCGTTGATGTCATCTCCGAACTGGACGGGCTGGAACAAGACCCGGTACGGGCCGGCAATCACCGGCCGGTGCTTTTCCTGGGCCTTCGCGCCCTGGCAGATCAACAGCACCGACACGGCCAACAAAATCAAAAAGCTCCTGCCCATGTAATTGCCTCCTGGAAATATTCTGCCATCGCCATTCACGGCCGGGAGCGGATTGCTCTTGAATGTGGATGGCTCTCTCTTCCTCGATCAATCCAGGTTGATTATAGATTCTCCTTCCCGGAGATGGCAAGCGGGATGGGGAGCAGAGCATTCGGTTTGGACAGGGCGGGGGTCTACGGGACGGGGGTCAGAGCCTTAGGGCCTATTGCCCAAATCATTTCAGCCCCGAGGGGGCGGCATTCTACAGCCCGGGGTGCAAGCCCCGGGAAGATGGCGCACGTGATTTTCGAGCTCCGAAGGAGCGGCATAAGCCCGCGTTAGGGCGCGCCTTCAGCGCTCAAAATGTTTTGTGTGACCGTTTACCCTGGGCTCACACCCCGGGCTGTAGAATGCCGCGCTTTCGGCGCTGGAAGCGAACTGGGTGGGAAAATCGGATTTGAGCAACAGGCCCCTTACTTGTTACATTCATTTCCATTCAAGGTCAAAAATATAAGTGGGTTCTTCCCGGCCCTCGACTACTTTGTACTTGAACTTGGGTTCTTTTCCGCCGTTCGCTTCAATCAGCTCCTCGAACTGTGCCCCGAACATAAATTGATAGAGGTCCGATTCGTCGAATTTTCCCGTCTCGGAGATGGTCACTCTGCATGATTTGTTCCCCGTCTTTTCAACCGCCATCTTGGCAAAATTGATATAATGGCTGCGGATTACAAAATACTTTTTCATGGCCTCGGCCGGCTCGAGGTTGGTAAGAAAAGTCCCGTAACCCCCTTTGATCAATTCTTTGATACTGGCCCTGCCGAATTCCCTGGCCCAATCCGGGTCTCCCTTGTGGACCAGCTTATACACGGCCAGGGCCATGCGGTTATAAGCCTCGGCCGAGTACCACTGAGACGGGAGGAAACCCGAATTTACTATCTCCAGGTCTTCCTCGGTCAGGTGGTCTTTCCAGGGCAGGTTAGGCGACGATCTTATCAGGTTGGCAAAACCCAGCAAGACCATGCCCTTTACCTTTCTCTCCTCCATCCCGGTTCCCTCTCCCGGAACTCATAGCGTAAAACTCCCAGAGATAGAACAGTATAATAATGGTCAGGTATTTGCAATTTGCATTAAAACCGGCGCCTATCTTTATCCGGCAGTATGTTCGAACCGGCAATAAATATGAATATATTTACTTTATATCGCCATCCATCTAACAATTCAGGAAGCATACCAACCAGCCCCCCCCCAGTCAAGCTCCAAATTTATCCTGGAAACTCACTAAAACAAGGTCTGACCTCCGTAAAGCAAGGGTCTGACCGTATTAATCATTGACAAGAATAGGATCGAGGGGCGGGTAACGAGGATCGAGGGATTGCTGAAAATTCCCTTGATCCTCGATCCCCGCTCCCCGATCCTCGCCCCGCGGGGCGGCGGGTCAGAGGTTCGGGTTGTAGCCGAAGTTGAGCTTGAGGCTGGCGGCAAAGCCTCCGGTCAGGTTTCCGTCCACCATGTCCTTGTTGAGCTCGTTGTCGTAGCCGGAGCCTCCGGTGTCGAGGTCGAAGTAGAGGTATCCGGCGTCGAGCTGGACCCAGAAGAACTTGGCGGGCGCGCCCCAGATACCGAGGTACGGATAGGCCAGGAACACGGTTCCGTTCTCGCTCCACTCCTTGCCCGGGCCGAGGTCGAGGCCAGTGGCTTTGAGGTCAATGCCGCCCGCGCCGATCATGGCGCCGGCGTCGAAGCCGAACATCGGGTTGAACGCGTGGTTGTACTCGAAGAGCAGGCCGCCGCCTCCGAACGACATGCTGGCGCGGCGGTGCTGGCCGGCGACCCTGCCGGTCACGTCGTCCTGAAAGCCGAAGCCGAAGCCGCCGAAGCGGAAGTCCTTGTTGATGAGCCCGCCGACGCCGCCGATCAGGATGAGCCCGCTGTCGAAGTTATCAATCTTGCGGTCGCGGGTCATGGGCTCGAGCGGATTGACGTTGAGCTGGAAGTACTGGACCATGGGTCCGCCGAAGCCGCCCCAGTCCTTGCTCTTGGCCGGGGCTTTTTCGGCCGCCGGCTCGTCGAACCTGACGCTGACCTGCGGCCCGTCCTCGCCGCCGACCATCACGCGGTCGAACGCCTGCCTTACCCGGCCCGACCCGGCCCATGCCCCGGCCGGGACCATCAGCGCGAACGCCGCCATCAACACCGCCAACCTGGTAACCGTTTTCATCTAGTCCTCCTTTTTTCGCATCGCGCCGCGGTCCCACGACCAGCGGGCTTAAGTTAATGACAATGCGATTTACTTTTCCGACGCGTCATAAAAGCTTTTCAGCGCGGCCACGACCTGGTCGCGGAATGCCTCGGCCTCCTTCCACTCGCGCGGTCCGGGATCGTCCTTGAATTGGCGCACCATCACGGCCTGGAGGGTGCGGCCCGAGAACCAGAGGCAATAGGTGGCCTCGCGGTGGCGGAAGAACCAGTGCCCGCCCTCGCCCAGGCTGTTATGCACCGAATAGGTGGTCCGGCCCTCGAACTTTTCGCGCAGGCCCGACCAGAAGCGGGCGGCTTCGTCATCAGTCTTGAAGCGGACCACGGCCACCCGGACCCATTCGTCGCGCCCGCGATAATTCATCTGCCACGAGTCGTCCACCTCATCCCGATCCAGCGGCATGCGGCCCAACTCAAACAGCCCGAGCTCAAAGACCTTAAGCCCGCGGCGCCGGACCGGGCGCAACCCGGGCGGAGCGAGGCGGTCGAGCCCGGATAATGCGAAAGTGTCGGGGGGCGTCTTGCGGTCGAACAGGATGCAGCGGCTGATGAGCGCGAGCTTCTCCGGCGTGAGCGATGAGACTTCCTCCAGGGCCCGGACCTCGCCGGCAATATTGGCCCCCTCCTCGACGTGGGCCTCGCCGGAGAAGACGTTGCTCTCGCCTTCCACCGCGGCTCCCTTGGAGACCCAGAGGCTGCCGGAGAGCACGGTCAGGTTCCCGGCCACGGAGGCGCCTGGGGAGAGGAGCGCGTCGCCGTTCACGACAAAAACGGAGCCGCGGACCTTGCCCCGGACCGTGAGGTTGCCGTCGGCCACGACCACGTCGTCCACGATGCTCTGCTTTTCGATGGTGAGGTCTCCGCGCCGCATCACGCTCTGGTCGGCGCGGGCAAGGGCCGGCGCGAGGAGCAGGAGCGCAGCGATCAGCAAGAGCGCTATTTTAGAATTCGAGGTCAATTCCTTTTTTCCCGTCCTTGTCGCGGCTATGGAGGACAAAGCTGTTGGCGCCGATCTCGACGCCGATGCCGCGTCCCTGGAAACTGATGGAGGTGAGGCTTAAGGAGTCGGCGGCGCCGGTGGAAGAGGATTGCCAGCTCAGCAGATAACCGCCCGCCAGCCCGATCACGAGCGCGGCGGCGCCCAGCGCGAGCGCGAGCCGGGCGCGCAACGGGCGGCGGCGCGGATTATTTTCCACGGCGCGCGCGGCGATGCGCGTGGGCAGCCAGGGCGGAAGCTCGGGCAGCGGCTCGGCTCGGCCGATGGCCTGGAAGATTTGCAGCTCCAGGCGGAGCTCGGCGGCCAGCTTGCGGCAGTCCGCGCACTCGGCCAGGTGGCGCATGAGCTCCTCGCGCTCGGCGCGTCCAAGCTCATCCTCCGGATCCGCCAGGACCAGCTTTTGATATTCTTGGCAGGACATGGTCATTCCCTCTCGCGGGCCCGGGCCCGTGTTCTTAAGCCCATGAACGGTTCCATGATTTTCATGAGCTCCTGGCGCGCGTAAAAGAGGCGGGAGCGCACGGTTCCCTCCGGCAGCTCCAGGATTTCCGCAATCTCCGGCGTGGAGAACTCCTCGAAATAGCGCAGAGTGAGGATGGCCCGCGCCTCCGCCGGCAGCCTTTCCAGCGCGTCGCGGACCTCCATCTGCAGCTCGCGCGACAGCGCCATGCGCTCGCCGCTCATCTGGTCATGCGCGATCAGCGATGAAGGGAAGAGTTCGGCGTCCAGGGCCGCACGCAGGTGCATCCGTTGTCTCGCGTCCTCCCGGCGCAACGCCTCCAGCGCCGCGTTCACGGCGATGCGGTAGAGCCAGGTGAGGAGAGAGGACTCACGGCGGAAGCGGGGGAGGTCCCGGAAGGCCGCGATGAAGACCTCCTGGACCAGGTCGGGGACCCAGTCGGGCCTCCTGGTGATGCGCTGGACCACGCGGGCCACCACACCCTGGTAGCGGCGCACCAGGTCCGCGTACGCGCTCTCCTCTCCGGCGAGGGCCTGCTCGATCAATATTGAGTCGTCCGCCAGCTTTTCCATCCGCACTATTCCGTTTCAAGTGGCCGGGGCGGTGAAGGGACCCGCCCCGGCGCAAGGGCGGCCGCTTCACGCCGCCCCTAAGGCAGATATATTATCAGATGCGCCGCGGATCGAATCCGCTCAAAATATTTTTCGGAGCCCGACTCGGGAGGGACTACTGGGATGACATGATTTCCATGAGCCGGGCCCGGAGCGCTTTCTTGTCAATCTTCATGGTGGGGTTCCGGGGCATGTGCTCGATGATGATGATTCTGCGCGGCGCCTTGTAGTCGGCGAGGTGAGCGCGGCACCACTCGAGAAGCTCGTCCTCCGTGGCCTCGGCGCCCTTTTCCAGCGTGACGAACGCGACCGGGACCTGGCCCTTGACCGCGTCCTTCATGCCCACCAGCGCGGCCTCGAAGACCTTCGGGTTCTCCATGATCTCCTCCTCGACCTCCTTGCAGAAGACCGAGAAGCCGCCGTGCTTGATCACGTCCTTTTTACGGTCCACCAGGTAGTAGAGGCCGTACTTGCCGCGGCGGACCAGGTCGCCGGTCTTGAACCATCCGTCGGGCGTGAAGATCTCGGCGCTCTCCTCCTGGCCGCGCCTCCAGTAGCCGGGCATGACGTGGTCGCCCTTGACCAAAAGCTCGCCGACCGCTCCCTTCTTCACCTCGACGCCGTGCTCGTCCGCCACCTTGAGCTTGACGCCGGGCACGCGCCAGCCGATGCAGCCGGGCCCGGGATCGAACTTTTGCAGGTGCAGGCAGAAGGTGGAGATGGGCGAGGTCTCGGCCTGGCCGTAGCCTTCGAGGAAGGCTGCGGGCCGGCGCTCTCCTTTCTTGGTGACGCGGCTGCCCATGGCCTGGAGCTTCTTTCGGTACTCGACCGGCATCTCGTCGGAGCCGGAGGTCCAGAGCCGGACCGAGGACAGGTCGTAATTCTCGGCGCCGGCCTCCACCATCATCACGAACATGGCGGGCACGCCGGTCACGGAGGTCACGCGGTATTTCGAGATGGCTTCGAGCGCGCGGACGGGGTGGAACCGTTCGAGCACGACGTGCGGCGCTCCGATGGCGAAGCGCATGAGGAACAGGGCGAAGCCCATGATGTGCGACAGCGGCTGCATCATCATGCCCAGCATCTCCTCCTCATGCGGCGCGAGCCCCTTGAAGAGCGCGGGCAGGCCGATGTTGTTGGAGATCAGGTTCCGGCTGGTCATGCGCGCGCCCCTGGCCGCGCCGGTGGTGCCGGAGGTGTAGAAGATGCCGGCGATGCGGTCCGGCACCATGGGAAACGGAGCGAGCGCGGGAGAGGCGGCCTCCATCATGGCCTTGAAGGAGTCAGAGCCGGCGGGAGTGTCGGCCGGATGCTCGTGCAAGAGCAGACGGGCGGGCGCGGGGAAGCCGGCGGGCGAGCCGAAGGCCGGATCGAAGGTGGATCGGTCGGTGATGAAGGCCGCGGGCGCGGCGTCCTCTAGGATCACGCAGACCTCGTCGCGCTTGAGCTGATGGTTCAAGGGCACGGCGGCGGCGCCGATCTTCATGGCGGCAAGCGACGCGAGCGCCAGCTCCGGCCGGTTCCGGGTATAGACGGCGACCCGGTCGCCCGGAGCCACTCCGGCATCCTTGAGCGCGTTGCCCATGCGGTTGATGATTTCGAGAACGTTCGGATAGGTGAGCCGCGTCGTGGTCAGGAAGGCATACTCCACCGGCTCCTCGACAATGATGATCTCGCGGCCATCGTAGACCTCGGCCAGGAGATCAATTACATTGGCCATGGTGAACTCGCGGCGGCGGTGGCGGAGCAGGAGCCCGCGGAAGCGCTTGCTGAGCGGTATGGGGGTGAAGGGCATTTTTTCTCCGCTTACAAGTTACTGTAATGGGAGCGGGGATGCAAAGTCTTGGAGTGCGGCCCAATGGTGTTTGGTGAAACCGCGGAGACGCAGAGAACGCGGAGGAGAAAAAAATAAGTAATTGTCTCTGAGTTCTCTGCGTCTCTGCGGTTTCATTAAACGCTGTGAGAGTATCCGCGCCAATGAAAGCGGCGTCGTGCCGCCGCACTCCGGATAAGGCCGTTGCGCGTGGTGAATGGTTCGGATATGATTTAGGGACCCTGAGAGAAGGAGGGAGACATGAAGCCGTTTAAATTCCATAACCCGGGCAAGCTGGTGTTCGGGAAGGGCGCGGCCAAGAACGTGGCGGAGGAGCTCAAGGCGCTCTCGGTGGAGCGTCCGATTCTGATCACGGACGAGACGATGGCGGGGAGCAAGGGGGTGGAGGAGGTGCGGACGGCGCTGGGCGACGCGCTGGTGTCGCAGTTCACGGAGGTGGTGCCGGACACGGGGTTCGAGATCATAGACGAGGCGGCGGAGATCGCGCGGGAGGCCCGGGCGGACTCGGTGATCTCGATCGGGGGCGGGAGCTCGATAGACACGGCCAAGGCGGTGGCGGCGATGCTGGGGATGGGCGCGACGGCGGTCTCGGAGCTGGTGGGATTTAACAAGCTCACGGCGCGTCCGGCGCCGCACGTTGTCATCCCGACCACGGCGGGCACCGGGTCCGAGTGCACCTCGATGGCGGTGATCAAGGACCGGGCGAACAACAAGAAGGTGCTGCTCATGGACCAGAAGCTGATCCCGGACGTGGGGGTGCTCGACCCGCTGCTGTCGGTGAGCATGCCGAAGGGAGTGACGGCGGCCACCGGGATGGACGCGATGACGCACGCGGCGGAGGCCATCATGTCGAGCCGCTCGATCCCCTTTGCCGACGCGCTCGCGGTGTACGCCATCTCGCTGGTCACGGCGAACCTGCCCAGGGCGGTGGCGCAGGGCGAGGACGTGGACGCTCGGGGCCTGATGCTGATCGCGGCGGCCCAGGCGGGGCAGGCGTTCCAGAACGCCTACGTGGGCGTGGTGCACGCGATGGCGCACGCGCTGGGCGGGCTGGTGGGCGTGCCGCACGGGCTGGCGAACGGCATCCTGCTGTGGGTGGGCATGGAGTACAACGCTTATGTGGTGCCGGAGAAGGTGGCCCGCATCGGCGAGGCCATGGGGCTTCGGCCGTCCGGCAAGCCCGCGGACGACGCGGCGGCGGCGGTCCAGGCCATGCGCGAGTTCGCGGCGCGGGTGGGCATCCCCGAGCGGCTGAAAAACGCGGGCGTTGACGACTCGTGCATCGCCGGCGCGGCGGCGCTGGCGCTGGCCGACCCGTCCATGTACACCAATCCGCGCAAGACCAAGGACCCCAAGGAGATCGAGGAGCTGTTCCGGCGGTGTCTATAGTTTAAAGAGATTTTTCAAGCGCAAAGACGCAAAGAACGCAAAGGTTTTGTTTTAATTATCTCTGCGCTCTTTGCGTCTTTGCGCTTGAAAGCACTTCAAGAAAATGGAGATGATAAATGGACCTGGACCTGAGGATTGACGGGCTGTTCACGGAGGACGAGAAGATCCTGCGGGCCACGGCGCGGCGGTTCGTGGAGAAGGAGGTGCTGCCGATTATCGGGGAGGCCTTCGAGGCGGGGCGTTTTCCGGCGGAGCTGGTGGGACCGTTGGCGCGGCTGGGGCTGATCGGGATGAAGGTGCACGGTTACGGGTGCGCGGGCATGTCGAACGTTGCCTACGGGATCGCGTGCGAGGAGCTGGAGGCGGGGGACTCGGGTCTGCGCTCGTTCATGTCGGTGATGAACTCGCTTTTCATGTATCCGGTGGAGTCGTTCGGGTCGGAGGAGCAGAAACAGCGGTGGCTGCCGGCGATGGCGAAGGGCGAGGCCATCGGGTGCTTCGGGCTGACCGAGGCGCACGGCGGCTCGGACCCGGCGTCCAATAAGACCCACGCGAAAAAGTCCGGCGGCGACTGGATCATCAACGGGAGCAAGATGTGGATCACCAACGGGAGCGTGGCGGACGTGGCGCTGGTGTGGGCGCGCACGGACGACGGGGCGCGGGCGTTCCTGGTGGAGAAGGGCGCGAGGGGTTTTACGGCGGCTGACATCAAGCACAAGATGAGCATGCGGGCGTCGGTGACGTCGGAGCTGGCGCTTTCGGACGCGCGGGTGCCGGAGTCGGCGCGGCTGCCGGGGGTGACGGGTCTCAGGCAGGCGCTGATGTGCTTGAACGAGGCGCGGTTCGGGATCGGGTGGGGCGCGATGGGGGCGGCGCGGTCGTGCTTCGAGGCGGCGCTGGACTTTGCGAAAGACCGCGTGCTGTTCGGCCGTACGCTGGCGAGCCGCCAGCTAACGCAGGCCAAGCTGGCGAGGATGCAGACGGAGCTCGTGAAGGCGCGGCTGCTCGCCCTGCACGTGGGCCGGATGAAGGATAAAGGCGACTGGGACCATAACATGATCTCGATGCTCAAGATGAACAACGTGGGAGAGGCGCTCAAAATCGCGCGGGAGGCGCGCGGGATATTGGGCGCGTACGGCATCAGCCTGGAGTACCCGGTGATCCGGCACATGAACAACCTGGAAAGCGTTTACACCTACGAGGGCGCGAACGAGGTGCACCAGTTGATCCTGGGCCTGGCGATCACGGGGGAGAACGCGTTTTAAAGAAGAGAAAAGAAAATTCAACCACCAAGACACCAAGGGAACGAAGAAGAATTAAGAAGAAAAGATATTTCAGGAGAGAATTTCGCACAGAGGCACAGAGAATATATAGAAGAAAAACATTTTTCATTTTCATTTTACTCTGTGTTCTCTGTGCCTCTGTGCGAGACAAAAGCCCTTCCAACCTTGTCATCGCCTCAAGAAAGCAATACCTTCTCCGCCTGCTCCGCGTTGATCCCGCTGACCATCACCGTCTTGTTTTTCGACTTTTCCCCGGAGTGGATGGAGATGGCGGACTTGGGTAGGCGCAGGGCCTTGGCAAGGATGGAGATCAGGGACTGGTTGGCCTGGTTGTCCACGGGCGGGGCGGCGAGGCGGACAATCAAGGCGCCGTCCGGGCCCGGGCCCTCGATCTTGTCCTTGCCGCCGCGCGGCTTGACCCGGACGCGAATGAGCACGCCGCCGGGTTTTTCGGTGATCCATTGGTCCATGGAGAGTTTGAAGATATTTTTTTTGCCGCAGATGAACGCGGATGAACGCAGATAAGAATAATTATTTTAAGAAAAAAATAATGCCCATTGCGCCTCCATAAAATATATTATCTGCGTTAATCTGCGTTCATCTGCGGCAAATAATTTACTCCACCGCCTTCCTCACCCTCGCGGGCATGATACGGAGGTTGGTGTCGGCCTCATCGTCCTGCACCACCGCCCCTTTCTCGCCGGATTCGAGCAGCGCCAGGTAGGTGCGGAGCAGGGAGCGGAGCTCCTCGCGGAAGCGGACGCGGTCGTCCTTGAGCGCCTGAATCTCGTCCTGGAGCGTGATGACGCGGTCCTGGGCGCGGCGGATGATGCTGTCGTGCTCGAGCTCGGCCTGGGCCACAATGACCTGCGCCTCCTTGACCATGTTGTTCTTCATGTCGTCGGAGACGCGCTGGGCCGTGATCATGGTCTCCTTGAGGATCTGCTCCTTTTCCTTGTAGTCGGAGAGCTCGGAGGACTTCTTTTTGAGGTCTTCGGTCAGAAAACGGTTTTCCTGGATGAGCTCGTCCATTTCCTGGCTGACCATCTCCAGGAAGATTTCCACTTCCCGGGGATCGTAGCCCCGCCACCGCGATGGAAAGCGGTGGTTCCCCACATCAAGCGGCGTGATCTTCATAGCTTCCTCCTCTGCTTTCGAGCGCGCGCATCCGCATCAACCGGCCTACTCTCTATGGCCCCTGGCCTTGCCAGGTCCCGGGCCTCACCCCCGCGCGACCTTTCCGTTCAACCCCCAACGCGACCTTGTCGTGGACCCCCGAATCAACGAGTCACATCACGCTTTGATATAAAATCAAGTATAACACATTTTTCCGCACAAATAAAATCAAGTCCCGGCCCCTCACTTTTTCCCGGCCCGGCCCATCTCGCGGGAGCGGAGAGTGGCGGCCTCCACCGCGGCGATGGCCGCTCCGCGGAAGCCTCCGCGCTCGAGCTCGCTAAGGCCGGCGATGGTGGTGCCGCCGGGCGACGCCACCTTGTCCTTGAGGGACGCCGGGTGCTCGCCGGTCTCGATTACCATCTGGGCCGCGCCGGCCACGGTGCGGGCGGCCAGGTCCAGGGCCAGGGCGCGGGGCAGGCCCATCTTCACGCCCGCGTCGGCCAGGGCCTCGATCAGCACGAACACGTAAGCGGGCCCGGAGCCGGACAGGCCGGTGACCGCGTCGAGCAACGCCTCTTCCTTGACCTCGTGGGCGGGGCCCAGACTGGTGAGGATGGTCCGGGCCAGCGCCAGGTCGCGCGCGGTGCAGCCCGGGCCCGCGAAGAAGGCCGACACGCCCTTCCCGATCAGCGCCGGGGTGTTGGGCATGACCCGCACCACCCGGGCCTTCCTGCCCAGCGCGTCCGTGAAGCGCGACACCGGCACGCCCGCCGCGATGCTGATGACAAGCGGGACCTTGACCCCCAGCGACGCCAGGTTGGCCAGCACCGCGTCAATCACCTGCGGCTTGACCGCGACCACCACGGCGTCAGAGGAGAGCGTGCCCAGCGCGACCTTGGCCCGCTTCACCTTGAAGCGCGACACGATGAGATCGAGCCGGGCCTTGTCCACGTCAAACGCCAGGATGCGCTGCGGCATAACGCCGGAGGCCACCAGCCCCCGCACCATGGCCTCGCCCATGTTGCCGGCGCCGATGAACGAGACTGTAAATTCTTTCTTCATGCTCCTGTCTCCACCGCTATTCTCTGGCCCCGAAGATGGCGGTGCCGATCCGGACGCGGGTCGCTCCCTCCGCGATGGCCTCGGTAAAGTCGTGGGAAAGGCCCATCGAGAGCTCTGGCAACGCCGCAGGCTCGCCGATTTCCGTCCGGATGCGGTCGCGCAGCTCGCGGAGCGCGCGGTAATACGGCCGCTCCCGGGCCGGGTCCTCCTCGAACGGCGGCATGGTCATCAGCCCGACCAACTCGACGCCCGCGATCCCGCGCACCGCCTCCACCAGCCCGGCCGCCGCCTCCGGGTCCACCCCGGATTTGCTGGCCTCTCCGCCCACGTTCACCTCGATCATCACCCGCGCCCGTGTTCCCTCCCTTTCCGCCCGCGCGCCGATCTCGCGGGCCAGCTCCAGGCCGTCCACCGTGTGGACCTCGTACGCCTTTCCCGCCACGTACTTCACCTTGTTCTTCTGCAAGCTCCCGATGAAGTGCCAGCGCACGCGCGGGTCCGCGATCTCCCGCATCTTGTCGCGCAACTCCTGCGCGTAGTTCTCTCCGAAATCTAACTGGCCCGCCGCGATGGCCTCGCGGACCATGGCCGGCGACTTCCGCTTCGACACCGCCACCAGGATCACGGAGCCGGGGTCGCGGCCCGCGCGGATGGCCGCCGCGCTAATCGCTTCTTTTACGCGGGCCAGGTTGTCGGTTACGCTCGCCACGATCTCCCTCCCGGATCACCTCGATCACGCCGAGGCGCTTCAAGTCGTCCACCACCTCCGTGAGCGGCAGCCCCATCACGTTGGTGTAGCTGCCCGCGATGGCCTCCACCATGAAGGCGCCGATCCCCTGCACCGCGTAGGCCCCGGCCTTGTCGTACGGCTCGTCCGTGGCGATGTACGCCTCGACCTCGGCCCGAGTCAGCGCCTTGATCTTCACCCGCGAGCGCACCGCCCTCACCATGGTCCGGCCCGTGGCCGGGTGGTGCAGGCAATAGCCGCTCACGACCGTATGCCAGTTGCCCGCGAGCTTCCCCAGGAACTTGCGCGCCTCATTGCGCGAACCGGGCTTGCCCAGGACCTCATCGCCGATGACCACAATGGTGTCCACGCCCAGGTACCATGCGTCCCTGGGCGCGCGCGGACTTCCGGCCACGCCAATGGCCTTGCGCCGGGCCCATTCCCTGGCCACGGCCGCGGGCTGGCCCGCGATCGCGGAGCCGTCCTCGCCGTTTCCCGGCCGCACCTTGAACTCGAGCCCCAGCCGCCCGAGCAACTCCCGGCGGCGCGGCGAGGCGCTAGCCAGCACGAGCAGGGCCGTGGTTTTGTACATACTTGGTTTCAATTTTTACTAAATTACATCAATAATTATGATAATTATCTAACATTGTCTATAGATTGTCAAGCGGGGCCGAAAATCGGTGATGAAAATATTTGGTGTCAGGCCTTTTTCGAGCGGTTATTTTCGCGGGAATAAGACATCCCCTGCTCTTGATGAAGCGGTTCCGCCCCGAGGGGCCGGTTGATCAGGTCTCCGGAAAATAGAGCTCGGGCCGGAATCTCCCGGTCGAAAGATAGGAAGGAAGCTGATGCCTCAAGCAGCCCGCAAGCATGGTGAAGGCCCTGGATCTGATGCGGTGAAGGGGCTTCTCGCCCATGGCCAGCTGAACCAGCTCGAGCACATGGTACACGGGCTGGGGCGAAGGATATACGAACTTGCCCGCGGTGAGCATGAGCGAACAACCCGCGCAATAGGTGGCAAGCATGTCCGCGCCCGTCTTGCGCGCGGCCCTTAACTGCGCCGCCGCGGAACCGAGAAGGTCCCAGGCCAGAAACGCGCTCTGAATGCTGAATCCGCCCCCGATGCCGCAGCAGCGCATATTGGCGCAACTGGTCTTCATCTCCTTGACCTCGAGCCCGATGCGGCTCATTATCTTTCGCGGAAGCTCAAGGTAGTCCTTACCGAAAAACCGGCTGTAGCAGGAATCCTGGATTGTTACCGTTCCCGCCAGCGGGTGCTTGATCTCGATCCTGCCGGACTCAAGGCCTTCCCACAGCCACCGCAGCAGGGGCGTAACCTCGAAGTCGAACCGCGCGCCGAAACGCTGAGGCAGGATGGTGGTGAACATGCTCGCGCCCGCGGTGCACATGATCAGCATCCGCTTGAGCCCCATGTCCCCGAAAACCCGCTCGTGGCGCCGCGCTATTTTCTCCACCTGGTCGTGATAGCCCATACGGAAAAAGGTCTCGCCGCAACAAAAGTCCAGCCCGCCGCGGATCGTATAATCCTTTAAAAGCGACGTCTGCGTCAGGTAGGCGGCGGCCGTCACGTTGCACCCGGGGTATAGAATCTCCTCGCAGGGAGAAACGTCGTTCCAGGCCGCGACCAGGGCCTTTTCGTCAGCAGGCATGCGGTCTATGACATACGTCCTGAAATTCAGCGGCTGGTGGGTAAGAAAGAACTTCGACCGCGGCTTGAGACCAAATTCCTTGTATTCCCGGTACCAGTGGTAAACTATCTGCTCGCAAGGGTTGGCGTTATTAGGGCAGTAGTCGTCGCAGTTGAAACAACCCGTACACTTTCTCAGCAAAAAAGCGCTTGGCCGGCCCTCGTTAAGCTTCTTCTTTTCCTCTTTCGCCCGCTCCAGCGGCAGCGCCAGCACCGGGCACCGGCTCAAACATTCGCCGCAAAGACGGCATTTGTCCGCATCAAAATATTTATAGTTTGCCTCTTCGTCCTTTTTCATTATATTATCTCCCGGGTATCATCATGCATTTAATAGCATATGACTTATCAACAATCAAAGGAGATGATTAAAATCGAAGAATTGAAATATGAATTCGAGAAATGCCGGGTCTGCGGCGAATGCCTGTCCCATTGCCCCGTGTTCGGGTTTACCAAGGACGAGGCCGCGGGGGAGATGGAAAAGCTCAGGTCGGGACGGCCTTCCAAGGTGCTGTCGTGGTGCACCGGCTGCATGGCGTGCAATAACTTCTGCGAACTGGACTGCAAACCCTACCAGCTTATTCTTGACCGCCACCACCGCAATTACCTCGAGAGGGGCGGCCTGCCCGCAATGATCGAGTCCATACTTTTTTACTCCAGGCCAAACATCGCCGGCGAGGTGGCGAAGAGGTTCACCAGCCGGGAAAAGGCGGACGCGGAGAAATGGCTAAAGGCCGCGGAAAAACCGGAATCATTGAAGGGCGAGAAGGAACTGCTGTTTCTCGGGTGCAACCAGTTCCTCAATCCATACGTGGTTGCAAGCGGCCTGTGGGCCGAGCTGCCGGCGTTCGGCAAGCCGGGAGAGTTGTGCTGCGGAGAGCCGCTTTACCGGCTGGGAGTCCTGGACGCCGTGGCCAGACAGACCCAACGCCTGAACCATTATTTCAGCGGCTTTGAAATTGAAAGGCTCGTCATGTTCTGCCCCGCGGGATACAACATGTTCAACAACGTGCTTCCTCAAAAGTTCGGCCTCAGGCTGCCCTTCAAGACCGTTTACCTCGGGGACTGGCTGCTTGAAAAGATAGACCGGGGCGAAATCGAACGCAAGAAAAAGCTGGACCTGAAAATCACGGTTCACGACTCCTGCCACTCGCGGCAGCTGGGAGCTGACTTCCGCGATTCCAATCGCAGGCTGCTCGAGTGGACCGGCGCCGAGATCGTCGAGATGCGGCGGCACGGCGACCAGGGGCTATGCTGCGGTCTGGCCGCGGCCGCGGGCTTTTATCCCAACACCGTTCCCTCGCTGTTCAAGGCCCTGGCCGAGGCGGACAGGACCAACGCCGACGCACTGGCCGCTTACTGCAACGGCTGCGTGGTGACGCTTATGATTGGAAGAAGGTTTTTCCCCGGAAAACCCGTGCACCACGCCTTCGACCTGGTCAGGATGGCCGCGGGCGAAGAACCGCCTTATCTCCATAAGAAACGCGGTCTGGACCTTGTCATGGCATCCCTCGGACTCTTCCGAAAACAAGGACTGTCTCTGGTTACAAGGCCAAGACGCAAAATCATGTAACTGCATTTCAAACCGGACTGTTGAGATTGACAAGCGGCGGGGTTGGCCTTATCATACCACTCTCGTAGGCTCCCGCCTTTTGCCGGCGTAGCTCAGTTGGTAGAGCAGCTGATTCGTAATCAGCAGGTCGCGGGTTCGATTCCCATCGCCGGCTCCATTTTTTCAAGCTGTTATGCCTCATAAAAACGTTCATGGTCTTGTGGCCGATTATCGCCATGATCACCCGGTCCTGCTTCCCGGCCCGCCTCATGTTGGTGACAAAAGTCTCCTTTCTATCCCGATTTAACGGGACGGAAACAGGTGAGCGATATCAAGTTCCATAAGCGTTTCCGGCGTAGGACCGCCCGTGGCCGGATCATACCCCAGAAGCCGGTAGAATGCTTCCTGCAAAGGTTGTGCATCAACGGACTTGCCTTTGAGAGGTCCTTTGGTCTGGGGCGGCCGGCCCAGGGCCCGGTCATGCAATCGGGTGTTTTGGGGCCGGATTCCTTCTCGAACGTTGAAGGCTTTTCGCAAGGCCAGGATTCTCTTGCCGGTCTTGAAGTATTCATCCGCCGACAAATCCCAGCCGGTTACGGCATTGAGGTAATCAACTATGGGATAATCAGTGCTGTCCGCGCCGAGGAGACACAGGCCGGCGCAGTTGATGATTTGGGCGTAAATACTGGTTGCGGTGTACAAAGCGACCTTTCCGCTTTGTTCCGTTTTGGCCTGCCGGGCCATCCTTCCCGCTTCCGGAAACTGCTTCCGCCCGCTCCGGAGATCAATGTCCTGGTAGCTGGCAATGGTGTGGCGGCCGGGCGTCGGCTCGCAAGAGTATGCGATGGCGTAACCGGGGTCGAGCCGGGAATCGTGCATGGGCAATTCCTGACCCCCGGCGTGTACGGCGAACGCTTCCGAGCCCGTTCCCAGTTTTTGAGCCGCAACCCTGACCCCGTCGGCCAAAAGATCACCCAGACCTTCCCGGTTGATGATCATGTCCGTTAACTTAATGATCTCCTCGGTTCGGCCCCAACCCAGGCGGAGCCCGTTCGTGGTTCGTTGGTCTATCAACCCCTTTTCAAAACACTCAACTGCAAAGGCAACGGCCCCGCCCGCGGAGATGGTGTCAAGACCGGCCCGATTGCACATCTCATTGAGCTCGATGATCCCCTCCAGATCATCGTGCATGAGCAGGCCCCCGAAAGCGGCAAGGGTTTCATACTCCGGCTTGTGCCCCTGGGTCCCGCGATAACGCCCGGCGTTGATTTCGATGATGCCCCCGCAGCCGAGCGGGCAACCCTGGCAGGCAAACCTTTTTTCCTGATGATTGATTACGTTTTCCGCGGAAACCCGGAGGGCCATCTCAAAGGTATAGTCCACGTATCCGGATCCGTCCCAGTTCCTGATGGGCATGTCCCCGATCAGGGCCGAATACAGCGTGGTTCCACACGTGCCCCAACGTCTCCAGATCTCCCGGACCGTTCCCGGCTCGGCCGGAAAGCGGATCCCGGTCTTGGATAACAATTTGCTGACGAAATTCATGAACCGGATACTGACCTTGTCCAACAACCTGGGCTCGCTCTTGAATGCCGACATGAATCCAGCCGTGATGTCCTTAACCTCCTGCGGCCGCGCCACCGGCACCTTGCCGCTGCCTCGGAAGGCCACGGCCTTGAGGTTCTTGCTGCCCATCAGGGCCCCCAGGCCGGAACGGGCCGCAATTCTTCCCCCCTCGGTCACCACGCCGGAGATCAAGGAGAGCTTCTCCCCGGACACACCGATCGTGGCGACCCGGACCTTCCGGTCTCCCAGTTCATGCCGAATGGTCTCTTCGGTTTGAACGGTATCCATCCCCCAGAGGGAGCTGGCGTTCATGATTTCTATCTTCCCGTCGCTGATGCTGACCCAAACCGGTTTTTCAGCTCGACCGGTGAAAAAAATCGCGTCGAACCCGGCCCGTTTCATTTCCCGGGACAGGTACCCGCCGCAATTGGCGTCCCCCCAGGTGCCGGTCAGGGGTGATTTGCCCGCCACCATGAAACGACCCGAAAAAGGCGCTCCCGTCCCGGTCAAGAGACCGGAACAGAAACCGAGGTGGGCATGGGGAGACAGAGGGCCAATGTTTGCCGGTTGACGTTCCGTTATCACAGCCGCCCCCAGGCCATAACCGGACAGAAACTTCCGGAAAAAGTCTTCCGCCAACTCGATTTTTTCCGTTGCCCCCGACGATAAATCCACAACTGCATACCCGCCGATGAATCCTCCAGACATCAGGACCTCCAAAATCTTCGTTTAAATAATATGTTACATCTCAGTGCGGTCCAAAACCAATGAACCGGAAAACCGCCAGGGCGCCAAGAACGCCAAGAATCATGATTTTATTTTAATCTCAGTCCAGCTTCCGGCTAAATGATTCTTTATTGGCGCTCCCGCCGGCCGGTTCGCCAAGCAGGTTGGGGCCAAAGCCCTGGAGTTGTTTTTTAGTCCCGCCGCAAATAAACACCAGGATTTACTTGGAGATTCTTGGCGTTCTTGGCGCCGTGGCGGTTTTCTTATCGTCTATTTTGGACAAGAGTGAAAATCATTCCACAATCATCTGCGTTAATCTGCGTTCATCTGCGGCTCCTTTAATCTCCTGATACTTTGGTTGCGGCCAGGCGCCGCGCTGGGCTCTCTGTGCCTCGGTGCGAAATCAAACCCGCGGGGCGCTCCCCTGCCGGCCGGGATTTCTAAAAGGGGGACGGAGATGAAGCGGGGTCGGTAGATGGAGGCGTTGTTGACGAGCTCGGACAGGTCGTTGGTGTTGACGACGCAGGTGATGAGGAGCGTGCCGGGGTCGGAGAGGGCGGCGTGGCCCTTGGCGGCGTAGGCGAAGAGGGAGGGGCTGGCGGCGAGGTCGGGTACGGTGAAGACGGGGGTCACGTCGGACCAGGGGCCTTGCGGGGCGGGGGCGGTGCGGACGAAGATGCGGGCGCCCAGCGGAGGCTCGCTGTAAACCATGAGGTAGCGGGCGCCGCCATCGGCCATGCGCTCCACGCTGAGCTCGGAGGCCACGTTGCCGGCCACCGGCCTGGCGGCGGCGGGCGATGAGAGCCAGCGGCCGTCGGCTCCGAAAAATTCCCACGAAGAAAAATCCTCGAATGATTCCGGCCGCGCGCGGGCGAGCACCAGGTCCTTGCGATCGGGCCGGGCGGACTCCACTCCATAGATGTAGATGCAGCCGGACGCTCCGGCCCGGGAAGGAAGATAAAGGGCGGCCACTCCCCATTCCACGGCGGGGCCCTCCGTCGCTCCGCTCCTTTTTTCCATTGACCGCGGCAGCTCGATGACGCGTGGGTCCCAGGCCGCCGCCGGCATCGAGGCATCGGCGACCATTGCCATGGCGTTGGCGATGGTCTGAAAGGACCACACCGACCCGTCACCCTCCTTGTTTTCCAATTGAATCAGGAACAGGGCGAGGCTGCTCGTTCCCCGCGGCCCGGGAAAGACCACGGCGCCTCCGGTGGGCCAATACCAGGTATCGGCGGCGGGGTCCGCGTGAGGCGTGGGCTCAAGCCATGCAGTGGGCCGGCCGGAGGCGTCGGTCGGTCCCCAGTAGAAATGCGCGTCGTCCGGATCGGGGGGCTCTCCGGGCCGGGCGGGGTCATAGGGGTGCACGGCGATGGAGTTATGGACCATGGCCGCTCGGACGTGGCGGTTGTCGTCCACCTCTCCCACGAAGGAGTCTCCGAAGAGCCAGAGGACGCGGTTGCCGGGGATGATGAAGCTCGCGGCCACGTCGGCGCCGGTCCAGCCGGAGTGGCGCTCGAACACGCGGTCCCATTGCGCTTGTGGCTGGGCTGGAGCGGGGGGTACGGCGGGGGCGGACTTGATGAGGCCGTGGCAGGAGCAGGCAAGGAACAGGATGAGGACGTGGGCGGCCGATCTCCGTAAAATATTTTCATTCATGGCCCGTCAATCTCCGTTTTTGGTGGCCGCGAAGCTTGGGGCCGCGCGGCTCTCTTATGATTGTGCCACGCCGCGGAGACGAAGGCCATTCCCGGCGCGTGGCGGGTTGACTTGTTAATTCTTATCAAGCTATGATATGATTTGACATAGCATGATTCAATCTTATACTTGATCGCGAGGGGAGAGACATGGGAAAGAAGGAGCCTAAGACACTGGGGGAGCGGATCCGGCGGGTGCGCGGCGACTACAGCCAGATCGAGTTCGCGGACATGGTGCGGGTGAAGCAGCCGATGATCAGCCGTTACGAGGCCGGCCACGAGACGCCGTCTCCGCGGATTCTGCTGCGGATCGCGCAGTTCGCGGGGAAGAGCATCGAATGGCTGCTGACGGGCAAGCAGGCCGGGGGCGGACGGCAGATTTCCCGCGATGAGCTGGTGGGCCAGGCGGCCAAGGCCCTGAGCAAGACCAGCAACCCGGACGCCAAGGACTTCAACGAAATGATGAAAGATCTCTTCAAGCAGCGGGAGCGGATGCAGCGGGTGCTGAGCTTTTACAAGTTCGAAAAACGCTGAAGGATGCTTTAAAGAATCGCCGCCGCGATGAAGGCAATCGCGGCGGCGGGTATTTTGAATGCCCGGTTGCCTCTACAGGAACAGCCTGCGGTCCAGGTCGCCGGCGCGGAGCTTCCTGCCCTTCATGACGGTCCATTCCGGAATGATGCGCTTCTCGCTGACCCGCTTTTGTCCGGTCACGTCCTTGCAGGTGAATTGCCCCTCGGCCAGGCTGAAGACGGTGAGGGTGGCCTCGGCGCCTGGCCTGATCTCGCGCTCCAGTCCCATGACCTTGGCGGGCTTGGTGCTGGCCCGCTCGATGATGGCGGCGAGCGGCATGCCCGCGGCGAGGAGGTTGGTGAGGACGTTGGCGAAGGTGCGGGCATGGAGGATGCCGCTCGCGATATAGATGTCGGAGCTGACGGTGAAATCGTCGAATCCCTGGTCGAGCGCGCGCAGGACGGCGTCGAAGGCGAAGCTTGACATGCCGTGGGCCACGTCCCACTTGACGCCGCGGGCGTAGGCGTCCTTGACCGCGTCGGTCAGCTTGCCGTCTGGTCCGATGATGCAGTTGCCCTTGCCGCGGAGGAAATGGCAGATGGTGTCTCCCTCCTTCATGTAGGGCAGGATGTCTTCGAGGGACGGCGGCGGCGCGCCGATGTGGATGGTGATGGGCATTTTGAGGAGGTCGCCGGCCTCGCGGATCTTGCGCACGTAATAGAGGCGGTCGGAGCGGGCCGAGACCTCGCTGTCGGCGCGGAGCTTGAGCCCGATGATGCGGCCTTGGGATTTCTCGATGACCGGACCCATGGCCGGGATGTCGTCCCAGCCAATGCGGGTCATGTAGAAGTTGGAGAGCTTGATGCCCTCGCGCTTGATGTTGAGGAGCGCAAGACAGGGGACTTCGCCCAGGCTGTCGGCGACGGCGGTTTCGAGGCGGTCATAGTTGTAAGGCCCGGTGGTGCCGGCGTCGAGCAGCGCGGTGACGCCTTGCGCGGTTCCGAGCCTTTTCACGGATGATCCGGCGGACTTGCGGTGTCGCCAGTCCACATAGTGGACGTGGAGGTCCACCCAGCCCGGGCTCACGTACAGTCCTTGGCCCGCGATCACCTCGGCGCCTGAGAGCGTGCCGGGCTCGGCGATGGCCGCGATGCGGCCCGCGCTGACGCCTATGTCGCAACGGTTGAAGCCGCCGTCAATCAGCGCCCGCACGTCGCGGAGCACCAGCTCGTGCCCGTCCGCGGCCCGCGCCGCGCCGGCGGCCAGGCCCGCCACGGCCAGTCCCATTCCTCCGATGAATTCGCGTCTATCCATGCCACTACTCCTCCCGTTTGTTGGGAATAAGGTAGCACCTTGGACTGGCTTGAATCAACTTATTACTATTGTCAGGATTGATTTCGCACAGAGGCACAGAGTTCACGGAGATTAATTTTCTCTTCTCCTGTTCTCTGTGTACTCTGTGCCTCTGTGCGAGATAAAATTGCGGAATACTCGATCAGTGCGAGGGGCGCTGCCTCCTTGAACGGAACTGACGCTGAGCTTAGAATGATGGCTGCGCGGGCGAGGTGCATTGATGGTTGTGATCGGGCGGAGCATAGACGAGATCGAGGTGGGCCAGAGGGCGACGTACACGCGGGTGTTCACGGAGGACGAGGTAAAGGCGTTCGCTTCCTTAAGCTGGGACCACAACCCGCACCACACGCACGCGGAGTTCGCGCGGAAGACCAAGTTCAAGCGGCCGATCGTGCACGGGCTCCTGGTGGCGGCGGCGTTCACGCATTTCGGGGGCGACTTTTTTCCGGGCCCGGCGATCCTGGCGACTAGAGCGGAGATGGACTTCAAGAGGCCGGTGTTCGCGGGGGAGACGGTCACGTTCACGGCGGAGGTCACCGAGGTTGACCGGAAAAAGGGCCGGATCGTGTACGTGACCACGGCGAGAAACGAGCAGGGCGAGGAGGTGTGCCGGGTGGTGTGTTACGGGATACCGACGGCGCACGAGGTGGGGGATAATCCAAAGTAAAAAGTAAAAAGTAGAAACAGTGCTGTCCAAAATAAACGGACCGGAGAACCGCCAAGACGCCAAGAGCGCCAAGGATTATTTTTAAACACGATTTTAAGAGTGCTTGGGTGCGAATATTTTTTGCTTGGCGCTCCAGTCGGCCGGTCCGCCAAGCCGGTTGGGGCCAACGCTCCGGAGCTGTTCTTTGCCGGGCCGCAAAGAAACATTATGATTTACTTGGCGATCCTTGGCGATCCTTGGCGCTCTTGGCGTCTTGGCGGTTTTCTTACGGCCTATTTGGGACGAGAGTGAAGTAGAAAGTAAAAAATTATGAGTTATGAGTTGCGGCGCCGCGTGATATTCATAACTCATAATTTTGAACTTTTAACTCGCAACCCATCGTCCGTTTGGTAGAGGGGGGCCTAATCATGCCTTTTCATGATCCGCGGAAGACGAAGATCGTTTGCACGATCGGGCCGGCGTCGGAATCGGAGCGGGTGCTGACGCGGCTGATTCGGGCGGGGCTCAACGTGGCGCGGCTGAATTTTTCGCACGGCACGCACGGCGAGCACCGGGAGAAGCTCCGGCGGCTCCGGGCGATCAGCGCTCGGCTGAATTGTCCGGTGGCGGTGATCCAGGACCTGGCGGGCCCGAAGATCCGGACCGGGGTTCTGCCGCCGGAGGGGGTGCGGGTTCGGCACGGGGAGACGGTGCTGCTCTCCGGGCGCAAGCACGCCGCGGGCTCGGGGATCATTCCGGTGAACTATCCGCGTCTGGCGGCTGACGTGAAGTGCGGGGACGCGATCCTTTTGGCGGACGGGACCATCGAGCTCCGGATCGAGAAGATCAAGAACGACGTGCTGTACTGCCGGGTGATGGTGGCCGGGGTGGTGGGCACGCACAAGGGCGTGAACATCCCTTCGGAGTCCCTTTCCATCTCGGGTCTCACGGCCAAGGACCGGGTGGACCTGGAGTTCGCGGCCAAAGAGGACATTGATTTCGTGGCGCTGTCGTTCGTGCGCCGTCCGGAGGACGTGCTCAAGGTGAAGCGGATCCTGGCGGCTAAGGGCAAGCGCACGCCGGTGATCGCGAAGATCGAGAAGCCGCAGGCGCTGGAATGTATTGACGAGATCGTGGCGGCGGCTGACGGGATCATGGTGGCGCGGGGCGACCTGGGGGTGGAGATCCCGCTGGAGCAGGTCCCGGTGGTGCAGAAGATGCTGATCCGGAAGGCCAACCAGGCGGGCAAGCCGGTGATCACGGCGACGCAGATGCTGCGTTCCATGGTTGACAGCCCTCGCCCGACGCGGGCGGAGGTCACGGACGTTGCCAACGCGATCTGGGAGGGGACGGACGCGGTGATGCTGTCGGAGGAGACGGCCTCGGGGCATTATCCGGTGGACGCGGTGAAGGTGATGGACCGGATCGCGCGGACGGTGGAGAAAGACATCGCGGAGAACGCTCCGGTGGCGGCGGCGTATCCGTCGGACGATCCGATCCCGGACTCGATCAGCTACTCGGCGTACCTGATGGTGGAGGAGTTGCAGCCCCGGGCGATCGTGACGCCGACGCGCTCGGGGGCGACGGCGCGGCGGATCAGCCGCTACCGCCCGGACGCTCCGATCATCGCGCTCACGCCGGCCAAGGCCACCGAGCGGCAGTTGTGCCTGACGCGGGGCGTGGTCCCGGTGCTGATCCCGGAGCTGGTGAAGCCGGTTGACCTGACCGGCGCGGCGCTCACCTGGGCCAGAAAAATCCTGCCGCTCAAGAAAGGCGACCGCATCGTGATCACCGCGGGAACTTCCATTGACCCCGGCACCACCAACACCATAAGGCTGGAAAAAATTTGACTGCATGGAAATGCGGTGTTAACCTGAATTATCGTTTTCCGACGGCAATCGGGCAGGGGCACAGCGGGCTGTGCCCCTACCATTATGCAAATAGGAGATGATCCAAGGTGCAATCCTGATGAGTGAACTCGGAAGCATAAAAAGGCAGGCGAAGAGGGAGCTGGAGGATTTCCGGCTGACCCTGCGCCGCGCCAGGAAATCCCGGAAGCTTTCGCCGGAGACGCTGGCGGATGCGGAGAAGCGGGCGGCGGCGGTGAAGGACGCGCTCAAGGGGAAGGACGCGGAAAAGGTCGGGGCGGCGGCGGAGTCGCTGGTCGAGTTCGTGGACCGGAACCTGCTGCCGTACAAGCCGAACGCTTTCTGGGAGACGGTGAAGGCCCTGCTGATCGCGGTGGCGATCGCGTTGTTCATCAGGTGGATGTTCATCGAGCCGTTCCGGATTCCGTCGGGCTCGATGATCCCGACGCTCTTGATCGGCGACCAGCTCATGGTGAACCGCATGGCGTTCGGCCCGGACATCTTCGTGCCGCTCATTGACCCTGACCAGTCGCCGGCGGCGGTAAAACAGCGCAAGCAGGAGGGCGCGATCCGGTGGAGCTTCCACTCAGGCGGCCACGAGATTGACATCCAGGCCAGGAAGCTGTGGATGCGGCGGGGGCCGCGGCGCGGAGAGGTCGTGGTGTTCCGCTTCCCCAACGGCCCCAAAGAAGACTACATCAAGCGCGTGATCGGCATCCCCGGCGACAAGATCGAGCTCAAGGACCGCCGCCTCTACATCAACGGCGTATTGCAGCAGGAGGTATTGGTCGGGCCTTATAACGGGCCGACCGGCGAGATCGGGTGCCGCGACTTCGAGCTGTACAACGAGACGCTCATGAGCACTCCGAAGGACCGGGTGCACGACGTGATCCACTGCAACGATTATCCGGCCTCCGGCATGTTCGCTGACTACGGCCCGGTCACGGTCCCGGAAGGCATGTTTTTCGGCATGGGCGACAACCGCGACCGCTCGTCGGACAGCCGCTCCTGGGGCTTCGCGCCCCTGAGCCATTTGAAGGGCACGGCCATGTTCATCCACCTTCCGCTCGACCCGGACCGGCACTACATGCCGAGGTGGAACCGGTTCTTCAAGGGGATCAGGTAAAAAAGAATACAGAAGCCGGAAGCAAGAATACAGAATCAGGCGCGGCAGCGCTCTAGCAATCGTGCCGGGCGGATGTAGGGCCCCTTCTTTATTCTGAATTCTTGCTTCTTAATTCAGTGCTGTCCAAAATAAAGGCACAAGAAAAACGCCAAGACGCCAAGAACGCCAAGGGCGATGTTTTTATTAAATTCTCAAGCCGGCCTCCCGGCAGTTTTATCTTTCTTGGCGCTCCGCTCCCGTTAGCTGGTTCGCCAAGCAGGTTGGAGTCAAGGCGATGCGTCTTTTTCCGAGACTTGCCGCCAAGAAACATCAGGTTTTACTTGGCGAACCTTGGCGCTCTTGGCGTCTTGGCGTTTTTCTAGATGTCTATTTTGGACAAGAGTGTTCTTAATTCTGTATTCCGCTTTCCGCTGCCCCGGCAATTACCATGGAAGTCAAGCCTGACACCGCCTGGACCGATGACGAGATCGTGATGTCGGACATGACGCCGGACACGGACTTTGTGTTCGCGCGCATGACGGAGGAGACGCTTTTGGCGGTGGACGCTCGTGCGGGCGAGCGGATCCTGGACGTGGCTTGCGGCCGCGCCATTGACGCGATGGCGATGGCCAAGAGCGGGGCCGCGCTGACCGGGATCGAGGCGTCGGAGACGATGATCCGGAAAGCCGTGGAGTTCATGGGCGCGGACCGGCGCCGGGTCAGGCTTACGCGGTCGCTGGCCGAGAACCTTCCCTTTCATGACCACAGCTTTGACAAGGTGGTGTGCAAGGGCGCCATGGACCACTTCGCGGACCTCGATGAGAGCATGGCGGAGATGGCGCGGGTGGTGAAGCCGGACGGAAAGGTGATCATCGCCATCGCCAACTTCGAGAGCCTGACCTGCCGGCTGGGCCGGCTAGTGTGGAGCCTCAAGGAGAAGCTCACGGGCCAAGGCCCGGGCGAGCACCCGTTCTGGGAGCCGCCGGAGGACCACAACTTCAAGTTCGACCTGAAGGTGCTCAGAAAAGTCATGGGCGGTCATTGCCGGATCGAGAAGATCAAAGGGGTCTCGATGCTGTGGGGGTATCCGAAGTGGGGCGCGTTTTTAAGGAAACACCCGCTCCTCACCCCGCCGGTCCTGCGCGCGCTCGACCGGGCCGCGCGCGCGGCCCCTTCCCTTTCCGATGTCCTGGTGGCGGTGGGCCGCCCGGCTTGACATCCCTCTCCATGCCGATTACAATAGAATAATTCGCCGTGAGCATTAACGTTAACGGAGCTGCACCGGCGCCGGCCGTGCCCCGCGGTGGTTATTGATCTTGCGCGGAAACATCATCATGGAACAGGATAAGAAAGAGAAAGCCCGCGACTTCATTGGCCCCACCGTATTGCCCCGTGATGAGGTCCAGCGGGAACAATGGCAGCAGGCCAACCGGTCATGGTGGGAATGCAATCCCATGCGCTATGACTGGAAAGAGCCCATCGCCGCCGCGCCGGGCAGCCGGGAGTATTTCGAGGAGATAGACCGGCGCCTTTTTTCCGCCACCGGCCATTTCATGCCTTACCGGGAAACCCCTTTTGATCCCCTGATCGAGTTCCAGTCACTGCCGGACAAGGACGTGCTGGAGATAGGCGTGGGATGCGGCAGCCATGCGGCACTCCTTTCGCGTCACGCCAAGAGCTTTACGGGAATTGACCTGACCGAATTCGCGGTGAACAGCGCGTCGCGTCGGTTCGAGGTCTTTGGCCTGACCGGACGGCTGGTCCGCATGGACGCGGAGAAGATGGAGTTCCCTGACCAGTCGTTCGATTTCATCTGGAGCTGGGGGGTCATCGATCATTCCTCGGACACCAGGCAGGTCCTTTCCGAGATGCGCCGCGTGCTGAGGCCCGGGGGCCATGCCATCACCATGGTTTTTTACCGGAGCTTCTGGCAATACTACGTGATGCATGGCTTTTTCAACGGGATCGTGAGGGGCGACCTTTTCAAGACCAGGTCGCTGGTCAAGACGGTTCAGCGTCATACCGATGGCGCGCTGGCCCGCTACTACACGATCCCCGAATGGAAGGAACTGGTTGCGGACTTCTTCAAGGTGGAAGAGATCCGCGTTTACGGAGGCAAGGCCGACCTGCTGCCGCTGCCGGGCGGCGCCTTCAAGAGCTGGGTGCTTTCCATGATACCCGACCGTCTGACCCGATTTATCAGTAATGACCTCCGGCAGGGCTGGTTCCTGGTCTCCCGCCTCCAAAGAAAGGATTAAGCACCAGGCCGGCCATCAGTAGCCCCGCCTTCATTTGCCGTCCTCGGCTCCTGAAACGACGATCACTTGCCTTGCGGATGTCTGGAGCCATTACCCCTCCGGAGGATTCACCTCGGCTGGAAAAGAGGGTTCTTCAGTTGCTTGAGCTTCCTGGCCTGGGCCATCTTGGCCTTGACCTTGTCGGTGATTGACTTGTCCCCCTGGGAGCGGTCGAGGACCTGCTGGTAATAGGTCAGGGCCTGGTCGTAGTCCTCCTTCTGCATGCAGACCTCGGCGGCCTCGTACAGGGCGGTGGTGGCCCACATGGTCTGGTTGGAGTACTTTCTGGCCACGGTGAGGAAGGTATTGAGGGCGGAGTCGAGGTCGCCCGTGCCTTCCTCGACCATCCCCTTCCAGTAGTTGGCCTCGGCTAAGAGCTTGGGGTCATTGCTCTGGGCGATGGCCAGGGCGATGGCGGTCTTGGCGGCGGAGAAGTCGCGGGTGAGGGTGAGTCCGATGCCGACGTCCAGCCACTCGCGGGCGGCGTTTTGCTGGTCCTTGTAATTCGTGACCAGGGTGAGGAAGAAGGGACGCATCGTCTCGAGCGCGCGCATCTGCTTATAGGATTGACCCTGCAGATAGAGGAGTCGGAAGCTCAGGTCCTCCGGCACGTCCACCGGCTTCAAGTCCTTGAGCCAGCTCGCGGCGCCCTGGTAGTCCTTCTTGAAAAAGGCGTCCTCCCCCTTGTAGAGCTTGATCTCTCCGGCCAGGGGAGAGCCGGGGTCCTGGGTGATGATCCGGTCGAGCATGGCCAGGGCATCGGCGCGGCCTTTGCCGTTGAGCCCGGCCTTGGCCACGGTGAGGTCTCCCGCTTCCGCGTTCTCCTCCTTGACCGCCTCCACCTGGAGCACGCGGTTCAGCGCGGTGAGCTCGGTGAACGACGCTCCGGCGGCCGCCTTCTGCTCGAGCGCGGCGAGGAGCGCGTTCTCGGACAGCACCTGCTCGTCCCTGGCGGCCGGGTCCGGGAGCGAGGCCATGTAGGCGGTGAAGTCGCCGGCGTCGAGGGCGAGGGACAGGATCTTGCCGCGGGTGTAGAGGCCGGCATCGGGCGCGGCCTGGGCCAGGGCGGTCAGGGTCTCTTTGGCGTCGGCGAAGTCGCCGGTTTTCTCCTGGGCCGCGGCGGTCTGCCAGCCGATCAGGGCGGCGTCGAGCTGGTTGTAGGGCTTGAGCCCCTTCCAGACGGCGACAGGGTCGGCGGTGTCGCCGTCCTCGAGCATTATCTGGCCGCGCCAGAACCCGGCCTTCCCGGCCCACTCGCCGCCGGCGGCCTCGACCTTGCCGAGAGCCGCAGCCGCGTCCTCCTTTTTGCCCGCGCGGTAGAGCCCCCAGAAGAGGCGGAAGCGGTCTGATGGTGCGCATGAGGCGTCATGGGCGGTGTCGCCGCAGAGCGTATTATAAACGCTGATGCCGGCCGCGTAGTCGCCGCGGGCGTAAGCGATCTCGGCGCCCTCCCGCGCCAGCTTTTCCTCGATGGTGGGCGCGGCCAGGGCCTCCTTCTTGGCCTGGGCGATCATCTGGAGGGCCGAGTCCATACGGCCGGCGGCGCGGTAGAGCCGGGCCAGGTCGCGGATGGCGGCGATGCGGCGCTCGGGGTCGGGGTGGACCGACGAGGCCTTGATAAAGTCGGCCTCCGCGTCCTTGACCTTGCCCTGGTTAAGGAGCCCGCGGCCGCGGAGCAGGAAGAGCTCACCCGCGTAAGCTCCGTCAGGGTATTGGGCAAGATATTGGTCCGCCGCGGCCGCGGCCTTGCCATCGGGGACACGGTACAGCGCGGTGGCGAGAATGCCCCGGGCCTTTTCCTCGAACTGGCCGGCGCCGGCGTCGAGCGTTGCCGCGGCCGTTTTGGCGGCCAGGTCCGGGTCGAGGTAGAGCATGGCCTGGCCGCACTCGACGCGGACCAGGTTGTTGGCCAGGGTGTCGGAGACCACGTCTTGCCAGGCCGCGTCCATCTTGTCGCGCCGGCCCTGCCCGGTATAGACGCGGGCGAGGAGCAGCCTGGCCTTCCACGCCAGCTCATGGTCCGCGGTCTGGGAAGCGAGGGGCAGGAGCGCGGCCTCCGCGTCCCCGTATTCCTCGTGCAGGAAATGGGCGAGGGCGTCGCCGTATTTATTGGAGAGGGCGATCAGGTTGTTGCCGCTGCTCTGCTTCTTCCAGTAGGCCGCGGCCAGGTCGGTCTTGCCCTGTCCGGCCCAGACGCGGGCGAGGCCGTCCTGGGCCAGCGGGGTGAGCAGGTGATCGGGCGCGGCGTCAATGAGCGCCTGGTAATTGACCTCGGCCTCGGCAAATGACCCGCGGTCTTCGAGCAGCCGGGCGAGGCGGTAGCGGGCGAGCAGCGCGGCGTCCTTGACCGTCCGTCCTTCGCCCAGGCTCAGGTCGCCCCAGGTCTGAATGGCCTGGTCGTAATCGCCCACCTCGAGATAGGCGCGGCCCAGGTGGTACCGCAGAAGCGGCTGCAGGTCGGCGGGGGCGTCCGCGGCCTGCGGATAGTTCTGGAGCGCCAGGGTGTACGCTCCCTGGCCCAGGTACTGGTTGGCCATGTAATAATGCAGGGTGGAGAGCCGCTCGCGGGCCTTGCCGGCCATCATCGAGTCCGGGTATTCGCCCAAGAGCCGGTCAAAGAACACGAGCGCGTCCGTGAACTCGCGGCGCAGGGACGCGATCTCGCCCTCGTAAAACAGGATCTGGTCGGCATAGGTCTTGTTCTTGCGCTCCTCCTGGGCAAAGGCCTGGTCCGCGCCGGCCAGGTCGCGGGTGAGGAAGAGGCACTGCGCGTGGAAAAAACCGGCCTCGTCGCGGTCCGAACCGTCGGGGTAGGTGTCCAGGTATTGCTTATAGGCCGCGGCCGCGGCCGAGAAGGCATGGGCGTTATAGGCCTCCCGGGCCTGCGCGATCATGTCGCCCGGAGCGCTCACCGCGGAGCGCGCCCGCGCCCCGCATAACAACGCCACGGCCGCGGCCGCCGCGATCCACAACATGGCCCGGGACCTGACTGCTCTCCCGGCGCCTTTTAAAACAGTTCTCATCTTTGTTCTCCTGGCCGGCTCCCCTGCCCCGCCCGTTCCTCATTTATGATGGCGGCGGAGCTTTTTATTTCGCCGGCGGATTTTCATGGTATCATGAAGATTGCCGCGCGGAAAATTTCCAAATGATCTTCAAGGCAGTTAGATAACCATGGCCCCGCCAACGTTCCAGCCGGTAACGCCCGAGGATGCCTCCACCGTGATCCTGATCCGGGACGCGCAGGATGACATCGAGGTTTACATGACCCGGCGGCAGGACTACCTCCTGTTCCTGGGCGGGTTCTATGTTTTTCCCGGCGGCAAAATGGACGCGGCGGATTATGGCGCGGAAAGCATGGCCCGGTGCCGGGGCCTCACGCCGGAACAGGCGGCAGGTGTTATCGAGGGAGTGGAGCGACCGGAGCTGGCGGTGGGCCTGATGGTCGCGGCCATCCGCGAGCTGTTCGAGGAAGCGGGGGTGCTGCTGGCCGAATATGATGACGGGAAGGCGCTTACGCGGCCGTCGCCGGAGCTGGCCCAGCGTCTCTCGGCCCGGCGCGAGCAGCTCCAGTCCGACAAGGTCAGCATGGCCGAGCTGCTCAAGTCCGAGGGCCTGTACTGCTCGCTCGCGCGCATCCACTGGTTCGCGCACTGGATCACGCCCGCGACCTCGCCGCGGCGCTTCTCCACTTACTTCTTCGTGGCTGGAAAGCCCGCGGGCCAGGAGGCGAGCGCGTTCGAGCGGGAGGTGGCCCGGGCGCTGTGGATCAGGCCGGAGCAGGCCCTGGCCCGCTGGCGCCAGGACAAGTGGAAAATGATCCCGCCCACCATCGCGAGCCTCGACACGCTGTCGCGCTATCATTCGTGGGAAGCGCTGAAGCATGACTTCAGCCGGCCGCCACGGGACCATCAGCGGACGGTATGGAAGACGTTGTGACGCGGCTAAGCACATTATCTAGAGGCGGTTTCATAACCCCCACAAGAATTTATTAACAAGGATATTCAGGATGTTCAGGATTAAAAAACCGGAAATCATCCTGGAAATCCTGAATATCCTTGTTATTGATTTTCTTATGGAAGAACGCTACCAGGGTTATGCAACCAGTTATAATCATGCGCAATACCGCGGCCCTGCCCCCGCCCGGTAACGGCCTCAAAGCATCCTGAAGCCTCCGGGCTTGAAGTCCTCGCCCGAGCGCCTCTTATCGCACCTCGCCTCCATTCCCCGGATAAAGGACTTTAGCCATGGGGGCGGGCCTTCTTTTTTCGCGGCCGTAAGCTCCGCCTTGACCTCGTCGAGCGGGCCTCCGCTCAAATAGATCATCCGGGCCAGCCGGTAGCGGGCCCAGGCGTCTCCCTTTTTCGCCACCCGCGCCCTCGCCCTGGCCAGGCCCTCGTCCGCCCACTCCCGTGCCCTCTCCGGCTCGCCCTTGAGCATGTGGAACCGGACCAGGTTCTGGTAATCGGAGGGCGGGATCGGGTCATCGCCATGAGGCCATGCCGCCATCGCGATCAGCGCGGCCACGGCAGCGGCAGCGGCCGCCGACTTCCATCGGCCGGACCGCGTCATCCCCGCAACCTCGGCAACGGCCGCGCCGGCGAAAACGCAGAGCGCGGGGACCACCGGCAGCCGGAACCGGGCCAGCACGTAGAAGGCAATGGCGCCGAGCGAGTACAGGGCAATGTAAGCGAAGAGCGGGAACTGCTCCCTGAATTTCCGGCGGCAGAGCCAGAGGCCGACAATGGACAGCCCGAGCACGACCGGCCACGTCACCGGCAGCAGCCGGATGATCGGGACATAGCGTTTCTCCACGTAGTAATCAATGCTGTTGGGCGCCTCGTAGCCGGAGAGGAACGCCCGGGTCTTGGTCCACTCCTTGGCCGCCAGTTGCAGCGGCCGGCCGCGGTAATAATCGAGCACCACCCCCACGCTCCTGAGGAGGCTGCCGCGCGCGCGGTTGGCGAGGTCAACGATCTCCGGGGTCGGCTGCCACTGGTCGGGCGGCATGTCAGGATGGTTGCCGGCCACGAACTCGAGAGGTCCCCTCACGGTCATGGATGACATCGGCACTCCGGCCTCCCGGTTCCGGATTCCCAGGGGGACCATAGTGAGGAAGAATCCGGCCATGACCGCTGACCCCATGAGAGCGGTCTTTCTTGTGCCCGCGTTCTTCCGCGCCAGCCACAGCCAATAAGGGGCCGCCGCGGCCATCACCGCGATATTGGGCTTGGCCAACACCGCGAGACCGAAGACCAGGCCGCAGGCTATGCCCTTGACCGGTCCGGGCCGGCGCTGGGCCCGGACCATGAGAAAAACCAGGAGCGTGTTCAGAAACACCAATACGCCGGTGCGGAGAAAAGCGGCTTCGTAGAACACCATGGGTCCATGGAGCGCGATCAGCATGCCGGCCACGAACCCGGCCAGCTCTCCCTTCAGGTCACGGCCCATGACAAAGGCCAGGACCGACACCATTGCCCCCAGCACCACCTGGAAGAACCTGGGCGCGAGCAGGTTGCCGCCGCCCACGCTCTTGAAAATAAGGGCCAGAAAGTAAGGATAAAGAGGAGACTGGTTAAAAATCCCGCGGCCCACCGGATCTCCCGAGGAAATCTCGAGCGCCCATGCATAAAAGGTGTAGCAGTCAGTGCCCTTGAGGAAAATAATGTTGTAGTAAGGACTTGGTTCCATGGCGGCGAGGTACGCGAGCCTGACCGTCAGAGCGGCCAGGAAAACGATCGCGCCGAGGCCCGCGGCCCTGAGCCTGTTTCCGTCACGGCCCGCGCCGGCGGCTATCGTGTTCGCGTCAGACATGGGGCGAGGCATTTAATCTATCATAGGGGCGGCGGAGGCCCAAACAGGGGGCGGGAAAAGAAATCACGGGGCGTCAATTTTTCAACGGCCTAAACCAGTGCTGTCCCAAATAAACGGACCGGAGAACCGCCAAGACGCCAAGAGCGCCAAGGATTATTTTTAAACATACTTGTCCAAAATAGACATCAAGAAAAACGCCAAGACGCGAAGAGCGCCAAGGTTCGCCAAGTAAAACCGGATGTTTCTTGGCGGCAAGTCTCGGAAAAAGACGCATCGCCTTGACTCCAACCTGCTTGGCGAACCCGCTGACGGGAGCGCCAAGAAAGATTAAACTGCCGGGAGGCCGGCTTGAGAATTTAATAAAAACATCGCCCTTGGCG
>Ga0307379_10001264_pt1 | contig 40250 bp, 40 predicted proteins | sample UN2MG_FD_202237 | JGI IMG/M metagenome (GOLD analysis project Ga0307379, IMG submission 202237) | Soil microbial communities from Risofladan, Vaasa, Finland - UN-2 | ecosystem: Environmental > Terrestrial > Soil > Coastal area > Acid sulfate soil | place: Finland: Risofladan, Vaasa | collected...
TCGAACGCATCACCGCGTTCGTCCAGCGGCGCGAAAAACACAAGGTGCTCGAGCCGTTCCGCGGCGCCATCCGCCACTTCTTCGACGAGCCGCCGTCCGACCACGTGATCGACCTCGGCCGGCGCTACCTCGACCCGGCCGTGCGCGGCGAGCCGATCCTCTCGATGGGCCGCCTCGTTGAATGCGTCGAGGACGGCTGTGACGGCGTCATGAACCTCCACCCGTTCAACTGCATGCCGGGCACGATCGTCAATGCGCTCCTGACGAAGTTCAGCAAGGAGCACGACATGCCCGTCCTGAAGGTGGCCTACGACGGTCTGGAACAGGCGACCGCCATGGTCCGCCTCGAAGCCTTCATGCACCAGGCGGCCGAGCGGCTCGAATCGCGCCGCCGCCGCATGGGCAACGGCGCTTCGCTCGGCGCCGGCGGCGCGCTGGCCGCCACAAGATCAGGCACGTGAGCCAAGCGCTTGCTATCGCACGCGCACCGCTTCGACCTGCCCGCTTTGCGGGCGGGTATGGTGTGGTGCCTCCCAAAGCCTGACAACAACTTTCGCCGACTCGCCGGTAAGTCTTGGCCTTGCGGTGCGCGCGCCGGCGCGGATAATCGCCTCTGTTATGCCCGGGCCCGACTTCATCCGCGAGACACTCGATGACCTAAAGGCGCGCGGCCTGTACCGGCGCCTCGTCGCCCTCGGATCGGCGGCCGGGCCGCGCGTCAAGGTTGGCGCGCGAACCGTCCTCCAGTTCGCCTCCAACAACTATCTCGGCCTGGCGAACGAACCACGAGTCAAGGAAGCGACGCGACGGGCCATCGAAAAATGGGGCTGGGGCGCGGCGGCCAGCCGCCTCGTCGCAGGGCACACCGAGGCCCATGAAGCCCTCGAAGCGGACCTTGCGGCCTTCAAACACACCGAGGCCACCCTGGTCTTTCCGACCGGGTACCAGACGAACCTGGGCGTCGTGACGACCCTGGCCGGGCGCGGCGACCTGGTCCTGATGGACCGGGCGAATCACGCCAGCCTTTACGATGCGGTGAAGTTGTCGGGCGCAAGGCTCGTCCGTTACGCCCACGCCGACGCCGACGACGCGCAGCGACTCCTCAAGAAGCACGCCGACAAACCCGGCCGCCGCCTCCTCATCACCGACACGGTCTTCTCCATGGACGGCGACCTTGCGCCTTTGCGCGAACTTGCGGACCTCTGCGAGCGCGAGGGGGCCATGCTTGTCCTTGACGAGGCCCACGCGACCGGCCTTCTTGGCCCGACGGGCGCGGGCCTCGCCGAGGCGCTCGGCATCGAGTCCGGCATCACCGCCAGCGTTGGAACGCTCTCAAAAGCACTCGGCGGCATCGGCGGGTTCGTCGCCGCGTCAAAGGACGTGTGCGATCTCCTCGTGAACCGCGCCCGGTCGTTTATCTACACAACCGCCCTGCCCGCTTCCGCATGCGAAGCGGCTCGCGCGGCCCTTGCCATTGTCCGGGCCGAACCCGAGCGGCGGGAGAAAGTGCTGGAACTGGCCGAGCGCCTGCGCGGGGCGCTGCGCGAAAAAGGCTTCGACACCGGCCGAAGTGAAACGCCGATTGTCCCGATTGTGGTGGGCGAATCGGATCGCGCCCTTGCCCTTGCGGCCGCGCTCCTGGACAAAGGGATTTTCTGCCCCGCCATCCGACCGCCGACGGTCCCACCCGGAACCAGCCGCCTCCGCGTGAGCCTCACCGCCGAACACACTGAAGAAGACATTGCGCGCCTCGTCGCGGCACTGGCCAAAGCGTGGAAGTAAACCGCGCCGCGGGCTCCTTGCGAGCACCTACCGCGCCCGCGCCATCATGTCGAGCGCCGCCTTGGACTGCCCACTCGCAAAGCGAGCGGGGCTGCGGCGCCCCCCTCAGGTGCCGCTCTGGCCGAACACCCGTTCCAGAAACTTCTCGCGCCGGCGGGGGTCGCTCAACCGCTCGGCCTCTTCAACGGGCATCGTCGGCCATCGTTCCACGAGCGCCCGGGCAAACAGGCCCATGCCGCACCGGCCCGGCCGCGCGGACGCATCACGAACAGGAACCCCCCGGAGGCCGCAACTCGGGCTCTTGCTTTTGAGGACGAAACCCCGCAGATTCTCCGAAGCCAACTCTCGCAAACGCCGCCGGATCCAGCGGCTCATCCGCGCCGTGTGGTCGATGCCGCCGGTCTCCGTGACCAGGCGCGGCGACGTGGGGTCGCCCTCAAGGTGCATGGCTTCGCGCGGCACCGGCAGGCCGCACTCCACTTCCGGGCACACCGGGACCCACTCGACGCGCCGCCCGAGCGTGCCGGTCAGATACCGGTTATGCCTATGTCCGCCGTCGTATCGCACTCGCTCGCCGAGGAGGCAGGCGCTCACTCCGAGGCGAATCTTCTCCGGCCGCTTATGCGTTTGCCGTGTCGCCATCTCGCCACCGACTCCAGACATCGGTCCTTTCCCTTTCTAGCACAACAGGGACCATTCCGCAAAGGTTCGGACGCGCCGGCGTGGCAACCCTTGACCCTGTCCGGGCCGGCACCTATGATTGTGCAAGGACCACAAGAGAGGAGGGACGAAAATGGCCAAGTCCTTGAAAGGAATGCAGACCGAGAAGAACCTCATCACGGCGTTTGCCGGTGAGTCGCAGGCGCGGAACCGTTACACCTACTTCGCCAGCCAGGCCCGCAAGGACGGTTTCATCCAGATCGCCGACATCTTCGCCGAAACCGCCGACCAGGAGAAGGAGCACGCGAAGCGGCTCTTTGAGTTCCTGGAAGGCGGCGAGGTAGAGGTCCGCACGGCGTTCCCCGCCGGCGTCATCGGAACCACCGCCGAGAACCTGGAGGCGGCAGCGGCCGGCGAGCACTACGAGTGGGCCGAGATGTATCCGGGCTTCGCCAAGGTCGCCCGTCAGGAAGGGTTCGACGAGATCGCCGACGTCTTCGGGGCCATCGCCGTCGCGGAAAAACAGCACGAGAAGCGGTACCTGGGACTATTGGCCAACGTGGAGGCGGGAACGGTTTTCAAGAAGGAAAAAAGCGTGGTGTGGCGGTGCCGCAACTGCGGTTACCTGCACACCGGACCCGAAGCGCCGGCGGTTTGCCCCGCTTGCGACCACCCACAGGACCACTTTGAGTTGCTGGCGGAGAACTGGTAACCACCGGAAGCACAGAGGAACCTGGAACGGAAAGGAGACGGCAATGGCGCAGCGGCTCGAGGTTTACAGGTGTGACGTGTGCGGCAACATCATCGAAGTTCTTCACGGCGGAGCGGGCGAATTAGTCTGCTGCGGCGAACCGATGGTCCGGCTCGAAGAAAACACGGTGGATGCGGCCAAGGAGAAGCACGTGCCCGTGATTGAGAAGACGAGTGCCGGCATCAAGGTGACGGTCGGCAGCGTGCCGCATCCCATGAAGCCGGAACATTACATCGAGTGGATTGAACTCATCGCCGACGGCGCCGCCTATCGGCAGTTTCTGGAGCCCGGCTCCGCGCCAGAAGCCGTTTTCAACCTCGCCGCCGAAGAGGTAACCGCCCGCGAGTACTGCAACCTGCACGGCCTCTGGAAGGCGTGAGCCGTGGGTGAAAAACGAGGCGACTTGCTTCGGAAAGGGAGGAAAGCATGCTGAACGACGGCGAAAAAGGCGTCATTATCCAGAGGGACAAGGAGACCTATGCCGTGGCGCCGCACATTCCCTGCGGCGTGGTGACGGCCGAACAGTTGCGCAAGATTGCGGACGTGGCCGAGAAGTATGGCGTCGCGGCCCTGAAGATCACCAGTGCCGCACGCATCGCCCTGGTCGGTCTGAAAGAAGACGACATCGACAAGGTCTGGGCCGACCTGGGGCTGGCTCCCGGTGCGGCCGTCGGTCTCTGCGTGCGCAGCGTCAAAGCCTGCCCCGGCACCACATTCTGCAAGCGCGGTCAGCGCGACAGCCTTGGGATGGGAATCTACTTCGACAAGAAGTACCACGGCATGCAGACGCCGGGCAAGATGAAGATCGGTGTTTCGGGCTGCCCCAATCAGTGTGCTGAGACCTGTATCAAAGACATCGGCCTCGTGGGCAAGAAGGCGGGCTGGGATGTGCTCGTGGGCGGCAACGGGGGCGGCAGGCCCAGGCTTTCCCAGAAGATCGCTTCCGGCCTCTCGGACGACGACGCCAAGGCGCTGGTGGACCGGCTCATCGCTTACTACAAAGAAAACGCCAAGCCCAGGGAGAGGATGGGCCGCATGATCGAGCGCATCGGCCTGGAGGCGCTGGGCGAGGCGGTCCTGAACCGGTAGTCGTGCAGCGGACCGCACGACGCCTCCGAGGTGCGCCGATGGCGCTTAAGGTTCTCGGCATCTCTGCAAGTCCCCGCCCGAAAGGGAACAGCGACCTCCTCTTGCGCGAAGCGCTCCGCGGGGCCGAGGAAGCGGGTGGCCGGACCGACTACCTCTCGCTCCGCGGCCTCACGATCGCCCCCTGCGTCGAATGCAACGCCTGCTCCAAGACCGGTGTCTGCTGCGTCCAGGACGATTTCCAGGGCGTCTTCGACAAACTGCTCGATGCCGACCGACTCGTTTTCGCCACGCCCATCTTCTTCATGGCGGTCAGCGCACAGGCCAAGGTCCTCATCGACCGCTGCCAGTGCCTCTGGGCCCGCAAGTACGTCCTCAAGAAGCCTCTGTATCGAGGCGGGAAACGCGATCGCCGCGGCCTGGTGATTGCCGTCGGCGGCTCGAAGAGCAAAAAGATGTTCGAAAGCGTCCGCCTGACGATGACATACTGGCTTGATGCGCTGGAGGTGGCCCATGCCGCCAACCTGTTCGTCAATCAGGTGGACGGGCGCGGCGACATTCTGAGGCACCCCCGCGCGATGCAGGAGGCGCTGCGCCTCGGACGCGAACTTGTCGCCGACGAGGGACCTCCGCCCGAGAAACCCTCCACCGTCGAACTCTTCGAAGATGCGGGCCCGGAGCGGAAGACTCATGGCATCTGATGCGGCTCCCGGCGGCCGGACCACGAGGGCCATCCGGAGCGCTGGAAGACTCACCGGAGTGCCGCGCCACCATCCGGAAAGGCGGTCATAGCGGGACGCAAGGTATGAATCCGGTTGCACCCGCCGGCGCAATCGCCTAGGCTACGGGGCAGAGGAAGCGACAAACATACTGCCCAAGGCCCTTCGAAGACTGATGACTACCGTGGCGGACATTTTGGCGGCGCTGGACCGGCTGGCGCCGTTCAGGTTGGCCGAGGAGTGGGACAATGTGGGGCTCCTCGTCGGCGACGCCGGGCGGCCGGTCGAGCGCGTCCTCGTGTGCCTCGACACCAGCGACGGCGTCTGCGACGAGGCCGAGCGCACCGGGGCCGATTGCCTCCTTTCGCATCACCCGCTCTTCTTGAATCCCGTCCGGCGCTTTACGGGTGAGACGGTCGCAGGGCGGCTGGCCCTGCGCCTGGCGCGCGATGGGCGGGCTCTCATTGCCGCACATACCAACCTCGATGCCGCCGACGGGGGCCTGTGTGATTTGCTGGCACGGCGGGTGGGCCTTGTGGAACTCGAGCCGCTCCAGGCCGCGCCGGCTCCCAAAAAATATAAGGTCGTCGTCTTTGTGCCGGAGGAGGCGCTGGGGGCGGTGCGCCGGGCGGCGTTCGAGGCGGGCGCCGGCCGCATCGGCAACTACTCCGAGTGCAGTTTCTCTTGTTGCGGCACCGGCACCTTCCTGCCCGGCGAAGAGGCGCGGCCGGCGGTTGGGAGGAAGGGTGAGCAAACAATCGCGGCCGAACACCGGCTGGAACTTTTGGTCGAGGAGGTGTGCCTCGGCGCTGTCGTGGCGGCCATCAGCCGCGCCCATCCTTACGAGACGCCCGCCATCGACGTGTATCCGCTTGAGGGGCTTCCGGAAGGACCCGGCCTCGGGCGCGTCGGGTGGCTCGAAAAGCCGAAGGCGCTGGCCGAGTTGGCCGATGAGACGAAGAGGGCCCTCGGCCTGGAGACAATCCGACTTGCGGGCGAGAGCGCCGAGAAAGTCGAGCGCGTGGCAGTCCTGACGGGCAGCGGCAGCGGCCTGGTGGACGCCGTTCTCACTTCGGGGTGCCAGGCATACCTGACAGGGGAACTGAAGTTCCACGAGGCGCAAACGCTTGCGGCCCGCGGAATCGGCGTCATCCTCGGCGGGCACTACGAGACGGAACGCGCAGCGCTCGAAGACTGGGCTCCGCGGTTGCAGGACGCGATCAACGTAGAGATTGTCCTCAGCGAAGGCGAGCGTGGCGTGTTTTCGGCGCGCTAGCCCAACCGGCCAAGAAGGTGAACGCATGAACGCATTTCTTTGTCCTCTGGCGAGCGGAAGCCTGGGCAACGCGCTGCTGGTCGCGTCATCCCGGGCGCGGCTGCTGGTGGACATGGGGCTTTCGCGCCGGCGCACCGTCGCCCGTCTTCAGGCGCTCGGCGTGGAGCCGGACACGATCGATGCGCTTCTAGTCACTCACACGCACGGGGACCACTTTTCATCGGCAGCGCCCGGGTTCTGTGCGGCCCACGGGATCCGGGTCTTTTCGACCGCGGCGAACCTGGAGCACCTGGCGGTCTCGATGCGGCGCTTCCGCAAGTTGGACCGGGCGGGCCTCCCGGAGCCGCTCGACGGCGATACGGTTACGATTGGCGACATCACGATTGAACCGTTCCCCGTGCCGCACGATTCACAGGGCGAGTGCCTGGGGTTTCGGTTGACGATGGGGCCGGCGCGTCGGCAGCGGGTCGTCACTTTGGCGACGGACTTGGGGCACGTGCCGGACGCGTGCCTTGGATGGTTTGTGGATTCGCACGTGGTTGTGCTCGAATCGAACCACGATCCCGAGATGCTGGCTGCGAGCGGCCGGCCGGCGGATTTGATTCACCGGATCGCAGGCCCGAACGGACACCTGTCGAATGGCGACTCGGCCGAGGCGCTGTCGAAAATCGTCGGTCGAAGCCGCCGCGACCGCGTCAAGGACATGATTCTTGCCCACCTGTCGCGCGAGTGCAACACGCCCGAGATCGCGCTGGAAACCCACGCCTACCTCACCTCGCACGGCGCCGGCTCGGTGCACCTCTCCGCCGCGAGTCAGTTCGAACCGGGGCCGATGGTGTTGCTGTAAAGCACCGGCGGAACATGCGAAGACATCGCCTCCCGTTCCCGTCAGCGCGGGCTCGGAACCGAGCCGGCGAACACCCGCCCGGTGACGGGCAATCGCGGCGCGTTCCGCAACGCCGGCTTGCTTGCGATCCGGGGGGCCGGTAGAATCTTCCCGCTACGTTTTGAGAAATGGAAGGGTCGTGTCCATGACGATCGACTTCTCCTTCGAACGCTGGCGACAGGTGAAAGACACCTACGGGCGGTGGTGGAACGGCGAGTTGGAGCGCCCGCTGATTCCCGTCGTGGTGCGTGGGCGGGAGCCGGGCCGGCCTGAGCCCGCCATTGGTCACAAACAGGGGACGGCCGCATACGACTTTGCCGTTTCGCCCGACGAAATCGTGGACCGCTGGGATTACGAACTGGCACGTTTGGAATTCCTCGGCGACGCGTTTCCGGTCGTCCAGCCGAACTTCGGTCCAGGCGTGGTGGCCGCCTTCCTCGGCGCCAGGACCCAGGTTACCGAGGACACCGTTTGGTTCCATCCGCCTGAAGAGGACCTGGGAATCTCCGATCTGCATTTCCGGCTTAATGCGGAACACCCCTGGCTCAAGCGGATTCGCGCCATCATGCAGGCGGGGATAGACCGCTGGGGCGGCCTTGTCCAAATCGGCATGACAGACCTCGGCGGCAACCTCGACATCCTGTCCACGTTTCGCCCGGGCGAAAAACTCCTGCTGGACCTCTACGACCATCCCGACGAGGTCCGGCGCCTGACTTGGGAGGCGCACGAGGTCTGGTGGCGGTGCTTTGACCTGTTCAACGCGGTTCTCCAGCCGACGAATCCCGGATACGGCGCATGGGCCGGGATCTACTCGCCGGCGCCCCACTACATGCTTCAGTGCGATTTCTGCTACATGATCGGCCCGGCCATGTTTGATGAGTTCGTCAAGCCGGAACTGGCGGCCACGTGCGGGCGACTGGACAATGCTTTCTACCATCTCGATGGCGTCGGCCAATTGAACCACCTGGACTCGCTTCTGGGGATCGCCGATCTGAAAGGCGTGCAGTGGGTGCCGGGTACGGGCCAGCCCGATTGCGGAGTATGGCCGGAGGTGTACGAGAAGATTCAGCGGGCTGGCAAACTCGTCCAGTTTCTCGGCTCGCTCGACGAGTTGGACCGCGTCGTGGACAGGATCGGTTCGGCGAAAGGGTTTGTCCTTGGGTGCCAGTCCGTTGGGCCGACGGAGCGGGACAAGGTCCTGAGACATTTGGAACGGTACGGCGTCGCTTGAGGGCACCTGGCCGCGCGCCACGCCGACGTGGGCGCGCCTTATCTCGTCGGGTCCGTCAGGCGGCCGAGGAAGAGGATCGCGCCGCTTTGCCGGTCGCGGATCAGGTGAAGGAACGGGTGGTCCGCGCGGAAGACGGGCGGGGGCTCAGGCAATGCGGTGAGTGCCATAACAACGCCCGTGGCCGCAGCCGCTTCCGTCCCCTCCTCGCTGACGTCCACGAAGGCCTTGTGGACGACGGCACTGATGAACAGGTCCTTCCTGCCGTTCATGCCGGAGAAGTCGGCCTTGCCAGGATTAAAGGCATCGCCCATGCCCAGAGCGATGAGCGGCTCGTTGAGGGTAAACTCAGCGGTGGTTTTGAACTTCGGCAGGGCGACGATAACCTTTTGCTTCCGGAGTTTCGCGACCGTGTCGGCGACCTTCTCGGCCGAGAGGGCTTTTTCGAGTCCCACCAAGCCGTCCCTTTCCTTCGGCAGGAGGACCAGCATTGCAAGGTCCTCGCCCTTGTAAGAAAGTTCCAGGGCCTGGAAGTCGGGACCTTCGAAGTAGCCGAACTCCTCGGTCTGATGCATCATCGGCGCCGTGACCTTCTTATCGGGCGTGACGAAGAAGTCCTCGTCGCGCGTGGCATCCTTCGGGAACTCCCGCAGCCACTGGCCCTTGAAATAGATGGCATTCGTCAGGACCAGGCGCGTCAGTCGGTCAAGAATGCCGGGCTTCAAGAGCTCTTTGATTTTGTCGCGCGTCCGGCGTTCGACCCAGGCGTTGATGCTTTGCCGGGCCGCTTCGGTCGCGCCGGCGAAGTCCACGGTCTCCAGCCTGGCGCCATAGTTCGCCTCGAGAAGGTTGAGGAATTCGGGGAGGAACGCGTAGTCTTTCTGCCCCCAGAGGAGGTTGGCGACGGCAAGTTCGTAATGGCCATTTCTGCCGCCGGCGTTCAGGTCGTTCTGGAGCGCCGCAAAAGCGGCGTGCAGGTAGGGGGGGCCGCCGGGGGCTTCCTCGGGAGCGCCGGGCAGGCACAGGACGTCGTCCATCTGCTCGGCCGTGGTGCCGCGCGCCCCGGCGTAGGTCATCGTAAGGGCGGTGGAGATCGAGTAGGGCGAGAGGAAAAGGTTGCCTTCCTGGTCCTTGAGTTTCGCGTACAGGTCGAAGGCGAACCGATTGACGGCCTCGGCCACCTTCGCCTGGTCGGTGGCGGGAACCTTCGCGTCCGCTTTGGCCGCATAGGCCCCTCCGCCCAAAACCAGCAACCCCAGCATAGCCCCTAGTGCGCATCTCATGGCAAGTCTCCCTGTCCGAACGAAGCGGAGCGCCTCGTCAAAGGATTAGACGCGGCAAGCCCCGGCCGGTTCCGCGATTCACCGCGAGCGTTTTTTGCGGGACTTGCGTTTGCGCTTGGAGCGGGTGCGTTTTTTCCTCTGCCGGCTGCCGAAAAGGTCGATTTGGCTCATGGCCTGCTGGGCGGCCTGGCGGCTGCCGAACGCGCCGGCGCCCTGCATCTGGCGGATCAGGTCCTTGACCTGGCCGAAGGACTTAACGAGCCCCGAGACATCCTGGGGGTCGGTGCCGCTTCCGCGCGCGATGCGGCGGCGGCGTGAAGCGTCGATGATGTCGGGCCGGGTGCGCTCCTGGGGCGTCATTGAGTGGATGAGGGCCTCGGTCTGGTCGAGTTCCCGGTCGTCGATGGGCAGGTCCTTCATCGCCGAGCCCATCCCGGGAATCATCGAGAGGATTTCCTTGAGGGGACCCATCTTCCGCATCTGGCGGACCTGCCCCAGGAAATCGTCGAGGCCGAACTCCGCCTTGGCCAGTTTTTCCTGCATCCGGGCCGCTTCTTCGGCGTCCACTGCGGCCTGGGCCTTTTCGACGAGGCTCACGACATCGCCCATTCCGAGGATGCGGCTCGCCATCCGGTCCGGATGGAAGGGTTCCAGGCGGTCGAGTTTTTCGCCGACGCCGGCGAACTTGACGGGTTTGCCGGTGACGGCTTTGACGCTAAGGGCCGCCCCGCCGCGCGCGTCGCCGTCGAGTTTCGTCAGGATAACGGCCGACAGTTCCAGGGCCTCGTTGAACTCGCGGGCGCTCGTGACGGCGTCCTGGCCGGTCATGGCGTCGCAGACGAGGTAGATTTCGTGGGGCTTGACGGCCCGGGCGATGTTGCGGGCTTCCTGCATCATCGCCCGGTCGATGTGGAGGCGGCCGGCAGTATCGACGATGGCGACGTCCAGGTTCTCGCGTTTCGCCTCCTTGACGCCGTTTCGGGCGATGTCCACCGGGTCGCCCAGGCCCTCGCTGTAAACCGGCACGTCCACCTGGCTTCCGACGATCAGCAGTTGCTCGACCGCGGCGGGGCGGTGGCAGTCGCACGCGACGAGCATCGGCCGATGCCCCTGTTCCGCGATGAGGCGTGCGAGTTTCCCCGCCGTGGTCGTCTTGCCGGAGCCCTGGAGCCCCGCGAGCATCAGGACGGTCGGTCCGGGCGAGACGTAGGGGATCTTGGAATCCACCGGGCCCATCAGACGGACCATCTCGTCGTGGATAACCTTGATGAAAACCTGTTCGGGCCGGAGGGTCTTGAGCACATCCTGGCCGATCGCCTTTTCGCGGACCTCTTCGACGAAGTCGCGGGCGACCTGGTAATGGACGTCCGCCTCCAGAAGCGCCGTCCGCACGTCGCGCAGGGCGTCGCGGATGTTGCCCTCGGTCAGGCGGCCGCGCCCCGACAGGCTGCGGAACACGCCGCTCAGTTTCTCCGTCAGGTTCTCAAACATGGTGCTTCTCTTTCGCGCGGGCCTTTTGATGCGCCGCGGCCGGTCGGGAACGAGTCTAGCAGATTTCCGGGTGGTTGGAAAGGTCGCGCGGCCCTCCGCGCGGCCCTTCGCGCGGCAACCGGGCGTGCAGGAAGCAAAAAAGAACCCTCAGGGCCGGGCGACTGAACACTCGCTTTCGCGAGGCCGGCCCCGAGGGATGAACACGTTAGCCTCACCGGAATCCCTATCATAAACCCTGTGCGGGCCGAATCAAGCCCAAAATCCAAATTTTCGCACGCCGTGGCCGCCGAGACGCTTGTAACCTACTCCGTGCCAAGCACTTACAAATTCCCGCCTGTTTTTTCATTCCCGGCGGGCGCCCGTCGGCCAGGACGCCCCCGAAAGGGCCTGCCCATCGCTAACACCTTGTCAGATAAGAACTTAGGCGGCAATGTTGGCCCAGGCCGAGGAATCCTTTGATTTTGCCGCCCATCCGGCGTAAACCAAGTGGCGGAAGTGCCTTTCTGCCGGCGGGAGTCGTCCATGACGTGGACCAGACAGAGGGTCCGAGAGTTTATCGCTCAGCACGGCCTGCGCGCCCGGGTCCTACCGATGCCGCAGAACACGCACACAGCCGAGGATGCAGCCCGCGCGCTTGAGACGGACCTTGCGCACATCGCCAAGAGCCTGCTTGCGCGCCTTTCGGACGGGCGCTTCGTCATGTGCATTCTGCGCGGCGACCAGCGGCTGGACCGAAAGAAACTTTGCCGCGCCGCGGGCACCAAGCGCATGAGCCTCGCCAAGGCTGACGAGGTTCTCGCCGTCACGGGCTATCCCATCGGCGCCGTCCCGCCCTTCCCCGTCAAGAGCGACCTGCCGACATACATTGACCCGCGCGTCTTGGAGGTGGACGTGGTGTACTGCGGCGGGGGAGACACCGACGCGCTTCTGGAAGTGCCAACCGACGAACTCGCCCGCGTGACGGGCGCCGAAGCCGTTGCTCTTGCGCTCGAGTAGGCGTGCGCAGCACGCCGTCGCACCAAGCGGCTCAACACCCTTCACCGCACGAGGCCGCGGCGGCGGAGCACGTCGAGCACCAACTTATCCACGGGCATGTCGGTCGGGGCTTCGGCGTAGCGATCCCGCGCGCAAGGCACCAAGATCGCACCTCCGCGCCGAATTGCGCGGCCCACGGTCACGTCGAGGACGTTTCGGGCCGAGAACGCCGCCCTGGAGACTTGCAGCCGACCACAGCAGAAACAGGTTTTAAAACAGCCTCTTATTAGCCCACTACGTTATACGCACGGACGTGGAAGGCGATGCCGAGGTCCTCTTCAGCCAGACGGCGGACGGCGTCCAGGTCCAAGCCCGGGACGGCCACGGCGGTGGCCGTGACTTTCGGAATCATTTCCTTCGCGCGGCGGAGAAAAGAGCACACCATCGCGAAAGCGTCCGGGAGGGTTGGGCGGCAGAGGCATTCGTAGGTGGCAGCGTCGGGGGCGTTCAGACTCACGCTCACCGCGTCCACCACCTCGGCGAGTTCCGGCACGATGTCGCGGCCCGCAAGGAGCGACCCCTGGCCGTTCGTATCCAGCCGCACCGGAAGCCGCCAGCGGTCCCGGACCGCCTTCGCAACCTTCTTGATAGCGTCCAGCCGCAGCGTCGGCTCGCCGAAACCGCAGAAGACGACCTCCTCATACCGCTCGAGCGCGGCCTCCTTCAGGGCCTTGAGGATGTCGCCGGGTGTCGGCTCGCGCTTGAGGCGCAGGTCGTGGCCCTTGACGAGCAGTTCACCGCCGCTCCGCGGGCAGAAGGTGCAGAGGTTTGAGCACTCGTTCGTCAGATTGACATATAGACTCCGGCGGATGGCATAGACGAAACACGGACCGCCGCGCTCCAGCGGCAGGCCGAACAAATGGGTCGCATTTCGCATCGTGATTCGCCGCACGTCGTCTTCCGAAAGGTCATATAGACCGGCCAGAAATCGGATGACGTGCACCACGTAGGCCGGTTCGTTCCGCTTGCCGCGCATCGGGACCGGGGCGCAGTAGGGCGCGTCGGTTTCGACCAGAAGCCGCTCGGGCGGCACGACGCGGGCGGCCTCCTGGACCTCGCGGGCGTTCGGGAACGTCACGACGCCGCTGAAGGAGACGTAAAAGCCCCGCGCGAGGGCCTCCCTCGCATAGTCGGCCGAGCCGGTGAAACAGTGGAACACGCCGCACGGCATCTGGCCTTCGGCGGCCGCGTCGAGCACTGCGAGTGTGTCGGCCTCCGCCTCGCGCGTGTGAATTACCAGCGGCATATCCAACCGCAACGCCAGCCGCACCGCTTCGGCGAACACCTCGCGCTGGACCGCGCGCGGCGAATGCTCGTAATGGTAATCAAGGCCGAACTCGCCGAGTGCAACGACCTTCTCGCGCGCGGCCAGTTCCTCAAGGATGGGCCAATCCACCGCCTTGACCTTTGCGGCTTCGTGTGGGTGGAACCCCACGGCGGCATAAATAAGAGGCTCGCGCTCGGCCAGTTCCACGACGCGTGGGTTCTCGGCAGGGCCGGTGCCGACATTGATAATCCTCTCGACGCCTGCGGCCCGAGCGCGCTCGAGGACGCCCGGCATATCCTCCGCCAGGCGGTCGAAGTGGACGTGGGCGTGGGTGTCAATCGCGGGTTCGGTCATACGCGCTCCCCAACAGCCCTCGCCGCGCAAGCGCGGCGGCTGAATCCTCTACGTAATGCTCATCGGCCGGTGGCATCGAACGCGCCCGGGAAGTGTTTGATTCGCGGGCGCTTCCGATCGTCGCCGTCAAAATACACGCCGACAATGTCGAAACGAACCGGCGTCTCGTGTCCCAGCCCGTGCTGGGCGAGGAACGTCCGAGCGGCCGAGATGATCCGCCGCCGCTTGGCCAGCGTCACTGTTTGTTCGGGGGCGGCGAACGGCTCCTCGCCCTCGCCGAGCGCGCGGCTGCGAACCTCGACGAAAACCAGCGTTCCGGTCTTTTTCTCAAGCGCCACCAGGTCCACTTCGCCCTGGCGGTACGAGACGTTTCGGGCGAGGGTGCGGCAGCCGCGCTTCCTGAGGTACCGCTCGGCGGCGCGTTCGCCGGCCCGCCCGGTCTCCTGGGCCGGCGTCAGGGCTTTGTCTTTTTTGCGTTGCCACGGCCAGAACACCGGCTTTCCCCTGCGCCCAACATGCCTCAAAATCCGCCGAAATGCGCTGCGATTTTAGCCACCAGCGGGGCCAGGTGCAATGGCCGAAAGCGGTCGCCGCAGGCAAATTTGGGGTTGCATCGGCCGGAGGACGGGTTATGCTTATAGGCCGAAGGTGGTCCGGCGGGTCCGCATGGATGGTCCCGGGCGAAAGTGGGAGCGGGCGTAGCTCAGTGGTAGAGCGCAACGTTGCCAACGTTGATGTCGTGGGTTCAAGTCCCATCGCCCGCTCCAGTTCCTGATTGATACACAGCTCGGCGGACCCGAGAATGGGCTCTCAGCGAGCCGATTTTTTCTTTCCGGCAACACATGGCGGGTCCGCACGACGAGAGGAGAATGATGGCCGAAGCCACCGAGAACAACCCCCCGCAAGAGACGGCGACCGAAGAGTCGGCACAGATCGACGTCACCGTCGAAGATGCGGGTGTCTGCAAGAAGAAACTGGTGATTACGGTCCCCCGCGACCGGATTGACGCCAAGTTCGACGAGCGGTTCACGGAACTGGAGCGTGAGGCGCAGGTGCCCGGCTTTCGCCCGGGGCACGCGCCGCGGCGCCTCGTTGAGAAGCGCTTCCGCCGCTCCGTCGCGGAAGAGGTGCGCGTGGCTCTTGTGAGCGAAGCGTTCGAAAAGGCCGTCGAGCAGAAGAAACTGGATGTCATCGGCGAGCCGGACCTCGACCCCGAGAAGATTGAACTGCCGGACGAAGGAGAGATGCGTTTCTCGGTGGAACTTGAGGTGCGGCCGGAGTTCGAGTTGCCCGACCATGAGGGCATCCTCGTTGATGTCGAGCGGCCCGAGGTGACCGACAAGCAGGTCGAGGATGCCATCGAGCGTCTGCGCGAATCGCACGGCAGCCTCGAACCGCTCACGAAGAACCAGAAAGCGAAAGAGGGCGACGCAGTCACGGCGGACCTGACGATTGAGGTCGGCGATGAAAGAATCGTCGATGGCGAGGAGGCGTGGCTGGCGGTGGCCCCGGGAACTGTGGCGGGCATCCCGCTTGAGAACCTGCCGGACATCCTTAAGGGCGTCAAGGCCGGCGACACCAGAGAAGAGGCCATTACCATCAGCGAAAAGGCCGAGCGGGAGGACCTGCGCGGCAAAGAAGCAAGGATTTCCATCGCCGCCAAGGAAATCCGCCGGCCCAAACCGGCCGACGACGAAACGATCCTGAGGCGGACCGAGCACGAGACGCTCGACGACCTAAAAGAAGACCTGCGCCGGCGACTGCAAAATCAAAGCGAGTCGGTATACCGTGAGCGGCAGGAGGAAGCGGTCCGGGGCTGGCTCCTCGAGAAGGCGCCGTTCGAGTTGCCGGAGGAACTGGCCAAACGGTTCGCGGACCGCATCCTGGTGCGGCACCTCATGGACCTTCGATATCGAGGCGTGCCGGCCGACGAGGTCGAAAAGCGGATGGAAGAGTTCCGAAACGCCGCCAGCGAGCGGGCGGCGCGCGATCTGAAACTGACCTTCATCCTAGACCGCATCGCCAAGGAAGAGAAGGTCGAAGTGACCGACGCCGAGGTGGACGCCCGCGTGCGGTTTATCGCGGCCCAGTACGGCCGCCGCGACGACCGGCTCCGCGAGGAGATGGCCCAGCGCGGGACGCTCGACAGCCTTCGCAGCCAGATCCGCGAGGATAAGGTGATGCGCCTGCTCCTGGACAAGGCCCACATCAAGGGCGAAGAGGCTGAAGAACAAATGTCGGTGGCGACCAGAGAGAAGGCTGAGGAAGACACCGACGAAAAGGCGGCCGAGGAAGCGCCGGCCGACGAGGAACTCGAAACCACATAATCGAGCGGCGCGGCAAGAAATCAAGACCGAAAGGGAAAAGACAAAGATGGGATCGGAAACAGAGGGACCCTTGCCCGCAGGTTATCCGGCGCTCCCCTATAGTGCCATGATGCCGCCCTACCAGCAGCAGCGGGTGCTGACACTGTCGGACCTCTTGCTGGAGAACCGGATCATCTTCCTCGAGGGCGTGATTGACGACCGGGCCGCCAACTCGGTCGTTATGAAACTTCTGTACCTCCAGAGCGAAAAACGAAGCCAGGAGATCAATCTCTACATCAACTCCCCGGGGGGATACGTATCGAGCACGTTGGCGATTTACGACACGATGCAGTTCCTCGACGCGCCGGTGGCGACGTATGCGATCGGCCTAGCAGCCAGCGGGGCGGCGCTGCTGCTGGCTGGCGGGGCGAAGGAGAAGCGGTTCGCCCTCCCGCACGCCAAGATTATGCTGCACCAGCCGGCGGGCGAGGTGGGCGGACAGGCGGCCGACATCGAAATCGCCGCCAGGGAAGTCCTTAAAGATAAGGACACCCTCATTAAAATCTTCGCGCAGCACACCGGGCAGGACCCGGAAAAAATCCGGCGGGAAACCGAACGCGACCGTTACCTATCGGCCCAGGAGGCGAAGGAATACGGCATCGTGGACGAGGTCCTGGAGCACCTTCCCGAGGACAAGTGAGGCGCCTTTTCAGGGGACCGAGCGTGGAACCGCACGACCAAATGATCCCGATACCCCACGTCATCGAACAGTCCGGCCGCGGCGAACGGGTTTACGACATCTACAGCCGCCTGCTGAAAGACCGCATCATCTTCATCGGCGGCGAAATCCAAGACCAGATGGCCAACACGGTCATCGCCCAACTGCTGTTCCTCCAGAACGAGAACGCCGACGCCGACATCTCCATCTACCTCAACTCGCCCGGCGGCTGGATCACGAGCGGCCTAGCCGTTTATGACACCATACAGTTCGTGGGGTGCGCTGTGCGGACCTATTGCCTGGGCCAGGCGGCCAGTATGGCCGCGCTGCTCCTGGCCGGCGGCACGAAAGGCAAGCGCTTCATCCTTCCCAACAGCCGCATCCTCATCCACCAGCCGACGGGCGGGGTGCGGGGCACGGCGACGGACATCGGCATCCAGGCCGAGGAAATCCTGCGCCTCAGGGGACGGCTCAACAAGATCCTGGCCCATCACACGGGCCAGCCGCTTGAGAAAATCGAGGAAGACGTGGATCGCGACCGGTTCATGGGCGCCGAGGAGGCGGTCGAGTACGGCCTCGCCGACCAAATCATCCGGAGCCTGCCGAAGAAGACGCCCTAGCCAGCCGAAGGCGTCTACGCCGGCAGGCGGATGACGAAGGCGGCGCCTTTACCGGGCTTGGACTTCAACGTAATCTGCCCGCCGTGTTCTTCGACGATCTTTACCGCTGCCGCCAACCCCAGGCCTGTTCCTTTCTGCCCCTTGGTCGAGTAGAACGGTTGGAAGACGCGCGCCTGCTCATCAGGGGGGATGCCGGGGCCGTTGTCGGCCACGACGATCCAGACGCCCCTGCCCTTCGGAGCCGGGCGGGTCTGAATCTCGACCTTGCCCGAAAGCGCCGGGACGGCATCGATGGCGTTGGTCACGATGTTGAGCAGCGCGTGATGGATACCGTCAGGGTCAACGGTGACTTCCGGCAGCGAGGTGTCGAGTTTTGTGGTCAGGCTGACGCGCTTTTCTGAGGCGGCGGGTTTAGCCAGTTCCGCCACCTCGCGAACGATGGCGTTGACCGACGTCTGGACGCGATTCGGCGGTGCCTGGCGGCTGTAAGAAAGCATGTCGAGGGCCAACTGATTGATGCGCTGGAGGTTGCGGCTGACGACCTCCCAGCCCTTCGAGACCGGTCCGAGGTCCTCACGATCCAGACCCCTTTCAACGGCGTGGGACCCGCCCTGGATGCCCTGAAGGACATTCTTGATGTAGTGAGAGAGGCTGGCGACCGCCTGTCCCACCGCTGCCAGGCGCTCCTGCTGGACTTGGCCGGCCATCAGGCGGGCGTTCTCGACGGCCAAGCCCGTCTGGCAGCCGATAGCCGTCATCAGTTTCAGGTCTTCCGGTGAGAACTGGCCCTGGCTGACGTGGGTGTCCACGTGGATGATGCCGAGAATGGCGTCGCGGCTGCGGATGGGCACGCAGATGGCGCTTCGAATACCGTAATCCTGGACGCTTTCGCCATCTTCGAAGCGGCGGTCCTGCATAGCGTTGGTTGAAAGCACCCCTTCGCCGCGCTTCTGCACGTAATTGATAATGGTCCAACTGACACAGATGGGGGTGGCCCTGAAATCCGGCTGCGTGGCGGATTCGCCGAGCCTGGTCTCGCCACTCGCGTCCTCGCCGGCTGCCTGTTCGCGACGGATCTCTTCGAGCAATTCTTCGCGCCATCGGATGGCGCGCGGGACCATCGCGCCGGTCTTTTCGTCCTTCAGGAGGATAAACCCCCGGTCAGCGTCCACGACGTCGAAGACCATGTCCATGACGTTCGAAAGGAGGCGGTCGATATCATAGCCCAGCGCGAGCATTTCCGCGATGCGATAGAGCGCCCGAAGGCCGACGACGCTCATTCGCATCTCGGCCATGTTCTCACCACCGGCGAACACCAGGTGCGGCTCGGCGCTGGCCGTCTCTGTGGTGATGATGCTCGAGTCGACGCGCCCCTCTGTGTCCACCTGGATCGGCAGGCCGCGGTGATCCACCAACGTGCCCTCGGCCATCGGGCGGCCGACGGCAAGGATGGTGTCGCCCACGCGAATCTGGTCACCGGCCCGAATGGGCGACTCGCGGATGCGGACGCCGTTAACGAACGTCCCGTTGGCAGAGCCTGCGTCTTTCAGGATGTAACGGTCGCCGCTGATTTCCAGTGTCGCGTGGTGCCGGCTGATACTGGCGTCGCGTAGTAATACCTCACACGACGGGTCACGGCCGATGGCGCTGGACTTGCCGTCCACCTCAAAGGTCTTGCCGCGGTCCGGCCCCTGAATAACCGTCAATTTCGGCATAGCCCAATCACCACCCGAAATCCTCAGAGCCTGCGGCACGCCGACCCAAAGTCACCGCCCCACGAAAAGATACGCGGGCGAGCGGCGACTAATGAAAATCGGCGCCCTCGGTAGCGCCAGCGCTCCACTCGGCCGCATCCGCACCCCAGGCGGAGGATATGAAATCTTTATTTCATTATACCCGCGGACAGGCGGCGTGTCAAGAAATCAGGGCTGGCGGTGCTGCCCTAGGGCACTGGTGCGGCCTTCGGAAAGGCCGTCGGCAAGGCCCTGGCCGAGATTCAGGCTGGCGACCATTCCGGCGATGAAGCCCCCCACCCACTTGACCGTTTCCAAATCTTGCCCAGCCAGGACCAGGCCGACCACGGCCGCGATACCCAGCAGGCTGAGAATCATCTTTTTCGATTTCGCAAGTTCTTTCATGGCATGAATCTCCTATCGCACTACACTGTGTGCGCGTCTTACGGCCGGGAAAATGTCCGCGACCGGAAGGTCGCGGCTCGAACACTTCCGAGCCTCCAACCCACGCGCCCCAAATGCCGTCACTCAGCCTTCCAGAAGCGTCGTCGCCACCTGGCGCGCCAGGCTCACGAGTTCGGCGAGCGTGGCGGGCAGGAGCCGCTCGCGCCCGAGGCGTCGCTTCAATTCCGCCAACTCGTCGGCACCCAGGACCGGTTCGAACGGGCCGAGGCTAAACAGGTCCGTATCGACTTCGTCCAATGGATCGGCCACCCTCGCCTCCCGGCCTCCTTGCTCGACGACGGCCTCGGCCGCCTCAAGAAAATCAATAGCCGCCCGGTTCAGATTCGCTTCCGATTCCTGCATGATTCGGACTCCTTTCCACAGAGTAGGTCTTCAACAATTGCTCGGCTTCGTTCTCTCGAACGAAGAGGCTCTGCACGAGAGCCGCCAGCCGACTATACGCCGACACCAGGTCCAGCGTGTCTTCCGCCAATTCGATCGCCCGGTCCAGCGCGGCCTGGCGCTCGGCAAACTCCGCATCCAATCGGCCCAAGTTCACCCGGAACTCGTCCTCAAGAGCCGCACGCTTCTCGACTTTTGCCATCGCTGTCTCAAGCGGTACACGGCCCTGGTCGTCGGCGGCCTGGGCAAGCGCCTGCGCCAGCGCCGTATCGAGCCGGGCTCGCTTCTCGGAGAGCAACTGCACCTTCACCTTTTCGTGATAGGCGGCCATCTCGTCGCGGTACTGGCGCACCGCCGCCAATTGCAGGCGCTGACTCTGCTCCAGCGCCCGGGGCGCAGCACACCCGGCCGGCAATACAAACGCCAACACAAGGCCCAGAAAGAGAGCAACCCTCAACCGATGTCTCATTGGCTTTCTCCTTCCCTGAACGATTCCCTTTGTCGATCGGCTTCGAGTCGCGCCGCGAGCGCCATCAGCCGTTCGCGGACCTCGCGCCGAAGGTCACGCAGGTCCTCACGAACGTCGCGCCGGGCGGCCTCGACCATTTCGACGGTGCCCGGATGCGGCGTGGCCTCGTGGACGCGAAGCCAATACCCCAGGCCGGCCAGATTCAGGCCGCCTGAGAACAGTTGACCGCCGACAACTAGCAGAATCACCAGCCGCCGCAGGCCGCGCAGTTCGTCCCACGTGCGGCGATTGGCTTCCGTCTGCTCGGTGTGAATCGCCTCGCACACGTCGCGGGTCACGTAGGCTGCACGGGGCTCCGGCAGGTTATCCGTGGTATTCAAAGTCCACCTCCACGATGAGCCGCACCGGCCCCGCTACCGCCACACCTTCCCGGTAGGTGCTCGTGTAGTTGGGTCCCGGCGGCGTCCAGGCCGGGCGGTCATCGGAATCAGAGCGCGTGGAGCGAATCACAAGGACCGTATCGCCGTCGGTGTTAATCGCCGACGCGGGAACAACAATCTCTTTGCTGCCGTAATCTTCAGAGAGGAACGTGTCGAGCGTGTTGCCGTCCCCGTCAACCACCTCGGCGGTAAAGGTGTCCGAGTAGTCGGCCGCACCCTCTGGCGCCTCGGTTGTAAAGTCGAGCCGCCCCTCGCGCACGTTGTAGCCCGCAAGCTCGCCGGTCGCGAACGTTGTGTAAAACCGCCGCGATTCGAGGAACCACTGCTGGCTGAAGCCGTCATCATACACCTCGCCGCCCATGCCGACGTCATAGGCCAGGCTCGCTTCCACGCCGTCATCGACGCCGTCGAACAGGGCAAACGTGTCGGCGCGGTCCTGCGGCCAGTCCGTGATGCCGAACATCAGGCGATACACGCTGTCGTGCCGAACGGTCTCCGAAACGCTCGGCAAAATGCGCACGCGGTCCAGCGCGTTTGCCGCGCGATATAATTCCTCAAAAAGGACCGCGTATGGCGGCGTCCAGCGGTTCACCGGCTGGCCCTCCCCATCGGTGGCGGTCAGGTCATAGGTCCACACGTCCCGCCCGAATGCGTCCTGGCAAAGGTGAACCAACGTGTAAAGTGCCTCGCGGTTCGGGTTCCACCACCGGAGCGGCCACACGAGAGTCAGCATCTCCTGGATCTCGTGCTGAAAGTTGGCCACCGTCGGGTAAGGGTCGCCCTCGCCGCCCGCAGGCGTCCCTCTCAGAGGGTCCCACCGGCTGAATTCGCCGGGCACCCAACCTGTCGGCACAAGGCCATCGCGTTCCACGAGCGCCAAGCGCATCTCGTTCAGGATGCCGTCCGTATCCAACGCATCGGTCGCGCTGGGCGGCCACCGATTACTCCAAGGCACGAGATTGCTCCTTAGACCATGCGCGGCGGATGCAGCAGCATCGTCCACCCCGCCGGCGTCCCGAAGATGCGGGCGTACCGGTCGAAGCCGTCCGGCCCGGCCAAGTACCCCGCCTCGTCGTCCCAGAGTTCGCCGAGGTTCGGCACACCGCTGATCGGGTCCCCATCGTCCACAAGGCCTCCCACCTCCCGTCGCACGGGCTGAACCGTGTACGACCCGTCCTGGTACGAGACGATTCGGGCAAACCGCTCCTCCGCGACCGGCACATGGGTGAGATAAAGCCACTCGGGCGGGCCGCGCCGGTCGAGGCGCGCTTCAACACGGACCACCGTGTCGGGGGGCAGCAGATGGGTCCCCAGCGCAGCCTCCGCGGTGTTGTGCACCACTAATCCAGTAAGGCCGCCGGGCACTGGTTCCCATTCGACGTGTCCGTTCCCGTCCACGCCGGCGGGACGGACCTCGTCGGCATAATAGCGCTCATCCGGGGGGTCACCGGGCGCGCCGCTCTTAGTCCGGCACCAGAGAATGCGGTATGGCGGCCCGCCGGGGCTGACTTCGGCGAACCGACTTGCAGCCCGCTCCGCCGATGCCTCTCGACCGGCGCCGCGGTCCAGCATCGCCACTACACCGTAAACTTTCAGGCGCTCCGCACGCATCGGTTCTCCCTCAACTCAGTTCCAACTCGGTTCCCGGCTCCGGGAACAGCCGGAACGTTATGCGCCGGATGACGGGGTTCGTCTGGTAAGTGACGTGTTCCCTCGCCAGTTCCAGGCGGCGCCCCCGGACGCCGACGATCCGATCGCCCGCCCGGAACCCGAACGCGAGATATGGAATCCGGATGCGGGCGGGAGCGGGGCTTCGCCGGTCGGTTTCAAACGCGGCATCGACAAACGCCTGAAGGCGCGACGAATCGTCCACCTCGTCGGCCGGGCTGCCGTAGAATTTGCTGGTGGCCGCAACCCAGCGATACCGGTAACCAGCCGGGACGTGAAAGTATCGCGTCCGTCCGGGCAGATCGTCCCCCTCTTCGCAGGCGCGCTCGGCCGCGAGGCAGGCGTCACTTTCCAGTGCCGCCGTGACGCGCACCTGCACGTATCCGCGCATCGCCGCGCGAATGTACTCCGGGGGCAAGGGGTCCTCCGTCAGATACACACCGCACTCGTTCTCCGGGACCTGGAGGGCGGCGTTCATGCGCTGCCACGTGGCGCCCCCGTCGAGCGACACTTCCACATAGACACCGCGGCTTCGGCCCAGCGCGTCGCGCGAGAGACACGCCAGCAGCCGCCGGTGGCGACGGACATACGGCTCCCCTCCGAACAGGTCGGAGAAATCGGGCGGCGGGCCGCGATCGTACGGCGCGAGGCTGTATTCCCCGGCCTCGTTCAGGACCCACTTGCGGAAGACGTCACGCACGGCGTCGAAGTTCGGATTCGCGCTCGGACTGAACTCGTTGGGGTCATAGGAGGCGAGCGAGTCGTCCCACCCCGGGACTAGGTCAAATGTCGACTCGAAAACCTTCGGGCCGCCACGCGCTACATACCGCCGCGGCGCCGAATCGAACTGCATCGTCACGCCCATGTCGGAAAAGTGGGTGGCCGAGGCATGGAAAGCAGCGCCGACCGGCTGGTGGGCGAGTGAAATGCTCCGCGCCCGGTCCGGCAGCCAGAGGTCCACGCTCCGGCTGACACCCACCTCGCCCGGCTCAACGGTCACGACCAGCCGTCCCCCGACGAGTTCCAGCAGCGCGTCGAGCGCTTCGCCGAGCGTCCGGCCCTGAAGCGATACGTCCTGGAGGACAAGGGCATCGAGCGCTTCACGCACCGAGGTGCAGGAAGGAGCGTGCCAGAGGTCCGACCGGGCATACTCCGCCACGAGATACGCCACCGCTTCGTTCAACGTCCAGGCGATCGCGCCAGCCGGTGAAACGGGAGCGAAAATCGCGTACGGGTCCCCATCGCCCGGATCGTACGGAGCAGCCGCGGCGTTCAGCCGGCCGTCGGGGTTGAAGACCAGATCGAGGCCGTCAGCATGTTCGGCCTCCCCGCTGGCGCCCTCAGTTCGCTGGCCGCCGACTCGCCGGCGCAGAACCGAGGCGGCTAGGTCCTCCGCTTCAAATTCGAGGCGCTCTCCGTCCGGGTCGAGGCTGAACTCAACCTCGAGGATCCGCCCGTCGAAGAGGAAGAGGTCGCCGCGGACGGCGCCCGGGAGGGTTCCGCCGCGAAGCAGGCGTGCCTGAACGCGGCGGCCCGGGCGAATGTCCGGCGCCGCGTCCTCGAGGCGCGCGTTGTCGGGAACGTCCGGGCCGCAGCCCAGCCCGACCGAAAACTTCGCGCGCGGCACACGGCCCTCCTCGGTCTCAATCGCGTCGAGGCGGACGCGCCGCTCCGGGGAACCGTCAACCAGAACTTCAATCTGCGGCGCTGCCAAGACCGGAACCGACGGCGTAACGCCGAACCAGACCGTGCAATTTGTAGGAGCCGTCACAGGATTATCTCCGCTTCGAGGGCGTCCACTTCGGCCGGCGGCGTCGCATCGGGCGTTACACAAACCACGGCTGGTTGCTTGTCCCAGACGTCGCTCGCAGCCACGACCCGGACCGCCAATTGGTGCTCGACTCCGCCAGCCAGAGCCTCAATTATCCCGGCATACCATGCGCGACCGGCAACGTAAGGAACCTCCCCAAGCGGCGAGTCGTAATTAATCGCCCCGCTGCCGCCGTCGCCGAAAATCTTGAACGCCTGCGGCACCACCCCTGTTATGCCGATGCGATATCGCCACGAGAGGCGGACGGCACCGAGAGGCAGCGCCCGTGCGTCGAGGTCGAGGACCCCAGCCGGACGGTCCGGCACGCGCTGGCCCGACTCGTCCAGTTCGAGTCGCGCCTCGCATTGCGCAACGGGCGACTCGACCCCACCAACGTCCACCGGGCGGACGCCAAACCAATGCACGGCGTCCGGCTCGAGCGCCGCCGTTTCGGTCTGGGTCACACCAGGTCCGACTCGCGCGAACGGCACGTTGTAATCGAGGGCTTCCGGTCCTGGGCCGATGGCGCGGTAAAGATCGTAACCCGCCTCCGATGCCTGCGCTTCAACGCTTGCTAGAAGGGGAGAAACCGTGCGGTCCGCCGAAGCCGACAGCGTCGCCCGCCACTGGAAGTACCGCCCGTCGGGAAGCGTGGACGGGTCGCCGGAGTAAGCCTGCCAGAGCGCCTGCGGGTAGCCGAAGGCGTCCGTCTCGTCCGCCGCCCGGACCTCCCAGGCAACTTGGCAACCATCGGGAACCTGCTGCTCAGGAACCAAGTCCAGCCAGTCCGCCTGGACCCGAACGGCGTCGAACGTGGGGCTGGTGTAGATGCCGGAAGCGACGAGCCGCTGGATCGTAAAATCTGAAGCATACCGGACTACATCCGACACCCGAACCTCGTCCAGGACGCCGTAGAAGTCAAAATCGGGCTCACCAGAAGCGCGCCGCCCCAAGCGAAGTGTGGTAGGTGAGAAACCTGCGGTTCCTCCCCAAGCCGCCCCTGTGTATCTTTTCCCGTTTACAAATATCTGAGCATTCTTTGGCGGGTCGCAGCAGAAGATGACGGCAACGTGGAACGCTTTCGGACTGTCGAACAGGGCTTCGATTGAACCGTCGTTCGGTTGATAGAAGAGCGAGCGATTAACACCGTTTCTGTCCACAAAATACATGCCGATGCGCGCACCTGTTGGAGGGCTACGCCGGAGGAATATGGCCAGTTGACTTCCACCACTCTCAAACCAAGTGGCCGCATAACGATAGAGGGTGTTCGGACTGGTGAAGTTTCGAATCCAGCACTCGAGTGTGCCCGCCATTCGTGCACCGCCGTCGAGCGCGGCGTCCATGTAGTCGCCCTCGGCGAGGACGAAGCGGTAGCCGTCCTCGATGGATTCGGCTCCGTAATTCGTCAGATCATGGCCGCCGCCGGAGGCATCTTCGAGCCCCGTGCCCTCACCCTGACACCCGCCGTTGTGCAAATGCCAAAGCCCGAGGGCGTCCCCGTCTGAAGCGAACTCGTCGAAGTCCACCTTCAGTCCTGCGCCGGTGGCGATGCGCAGGCCCTCGCGCTCGCCCTGGGCGAAGTTTGTCTCGTCCATTCGGAACGTCAGCATCACCGGCTCCTCCGGTCTAGACCGCCGTCAGGTCCACCTTGTAGGTCGTCTCGCTGACACGGATGCGCAGTTGCGCCAGATCCGAGCGCACCCACTGCTCGCCCTCGGCCGGCGAGTCCGGGTCGTCGGTGCGCACTGGTACGAGCCATGCCGCGGCGTCGATCGCGTCGAAGTTTGCGTTCAAACAGGCGTCCCAATCGTTCACGCGCTCTCCGTGGCCCGGCTTTTCGAGGTTCAGGTTTGGCGTATAGGTCGAGGCCATAGTTCGCTTCCTTTCCGATGTTTCCCGGCGGGCAAGCCTGCCGGCCAAGTGTTCTTACACGTCGGGGCTGGGATCCCAGCCAAGCGTCGTCTGGGCGGTGAGTGGGTCGTAGCCCACCACATGAAAGTTCGACGGCGGGCGCGGAAAGGGCGACACCGAAACGGTCACCTCGGCGGCCAACGCCAGACGGTTGCCCGCCTTGTCAATTGCCACGACCGCAAGGCGCCACTCGCCCGGCTCAAGTCCCTCGGTCGTCCATTCGTACACCGCCGCGCCAGCGCCATAGCCACCGACGCCGTAGCCCCCGCAGCCATACCCCCAAGGCTCACATCCACCGGGCCGCGCCGGGATCGGCGCCTCGTCCAGCGGTGTCTCGTAATCCACCTCGCCAGTCCGCCCGTCAGCGAAGACGTTGAACGATTCCAGGCGCGGGTCTAGGTAAAGGCCCGCCTGCCACGTCAGCCGCACCCGTGCGCCCCGCTCGGCGGCGAAGCCGGCCAGTTCGTCGCTGAAGTCGGTCCAGCGGTCACCCGCGTCGACAGCAATCACCTCGGTCAGAAGCAGGCCGCGGGTGCCGTCGCGCCCGGCAGGCGCTGAGACAATCAGCCGACGGTCCTCCGCCTCCGCCGTCACCCCGGCCAGCCGACCGTTCACGTACACTTGGTGCCAGCAGTCGGTCTGCGTCGATTCCCACGTCACTTCCATCGCGCCGGGCGACGCCGCAGGTTGGCCCTCGGCCATGTCCAGCACTAAGGGTCGAATGCGAACGCGGCTGATTCCTTCGATCGAGTAGGCCACGGTTACCTCGCAAGTTGCCGGTACGTGATGCGGTACAAACGATGCCACTCCAGACCCGCCCAGGGGGGGCGGAGCCGCTCAAACCGCTCCATGCGGCAATTCGGGTAATCAGTCTCGTCCGGGGCGGTCAGGGTGTATGCGCGACCGTCAACGAACGCTTCGACGGCCGATTCCAACTGCGCAAGGTCGGCGGCCGATGCGGCCGACAGCACGCCCGTCTGCCGGATTTCGCGCGGGCCCTCGCCCAGGTCCACCGCCAAGCCGCCCGCCAGGCCGTTGAACACCTGGTCCTTGATGCGACGGTCGGGGCTGCCGACCTCGATGACGTGCGCGCCGGACGAAAAGAGCATCTCATCATCCAGCGTCGCCGCGCCCACCATCTCCCCTTCCCAATAACCGGACGCGCCATTAAAGAGCAGCGCCGTGGGTCCGCCGGGCTCTGAGTCGCCCAGTTCAACCGGAGCGATTCGCGTCGCGCCCACCTCGGGCGCCAAGCCGTTGCGCGCCGACGGCGGGCCGTCCTCCGCCAGCCCGCCGAGCGAGAGATCGCTCGCTAGCGCGTTGCGGCAGGCATCGGCAACCGATGCCAGAGCCTTGAACGCAGCCGTTCCCGGAAGCGCCCGGTCCAGCACCGCGGCGCGCCAGTGGAGCAGGTGGTAGCGGCTGACCGGCACGTCCGGCCAGGTAAGCGCCTCGACGCCGGTGGGCTCGACGACCACCGCGACGTAGCGGCTCAGGGGAATCTCGACCTTTTGCTTCGGGGCCTTCACGCGAACGGCGCGCACACCGGGAACCTGACCAAGTGCCGCACAAACGGCTTCGAGAAGTTCCACGTCGATTGCGTTCATGGGCTTTCCTCACGTTTTGCCCCGAGCCGCCCCCGTCTCGATTGGTCGGGACGGCGGGCACATTCCCCAGCACTCAAGCGCTTCATCGCGCCGGCGCGCGCCCACGGGCAAAGCCCGCGGCTCGTTGCTCAGTCACGGCGGAGGCGGTGGCTGGCCAAGGACCGAACGTCATCCGGCCGGCCGTCGGCATCCCTATCCACATGGAGGCGGACCTTGGCCACCTCATCCTCATAAAGTCGCGCGTAGTGTTCCGCCTTGCACCTGAGCCCACCACCTGCACCGTTGTCGCAAGCGGCTTGCCCGCGGTACACGGTGGCCAGGACCAGCGCGACGCTGGCGCGGCGAAGACTGCGATGCTCCAGAATCCACCGCTCCAAGTCGCTCACGCCGTCCGAGGCGTCCATCTCCAACCCGAACCGCGCCAAAAGCGCCCACCTCGCCTCCTCGTGCTGCGGGTCGAACGTATGAATCGCAAAGGCCAAGTCCGTCGCTGTCGGCAGAGGAACCCAATCCTCCCCCTGCCCCCCGACCACCGCAGCCAGAACCTGGGTCTCGCTTTCAACACTCATCACCTCGTAGTAGCCGTCCACACCCTGGTCGGGGTTTGAGAGGTAGACAACGTGTCCGGGCCGAATCCGCTGCGTGACAAACTTGCCGCCCGGAGTCGTCACCTCATACCCCTGGCTCGACGCCCCTTCGCCGCGGGTCAGACACTGGTGGTCAAGCGCGATTTCGCGAAACAGCGCGGGTTCCCACTTCAGAAGGTCCGCGTCGGTCGAAAAGTTTGCCATGTTCACTTCTCCCTTCCTCCGAGCCGCGACCCTTAGTCGCGGGTACATTCCCCGGTGCCAATCGCTGGGCGCGCGTTTCGTGTGCCCACCCCGGCCGTGGGCCTTTTCGGGCAGGCCCGCAAAGCGAGCGACTCGAACACGCGGGAAGGGGTCGGTCCCGACTGGTCGGGACCGACCCTCCGCGCGTAAACGGCTTACGCCGTGTCCAGCCCGCGGATGATGCCGTGGGCCGCCTCGTTCCTCAGTTCCAGCGTATATTCGCCGACCATCTGGCCCTTCTCAAAGTCGCCGGTGGCGGCGAGCGGCCGGTAGTGGAAACTGCGGCCGGTAAGCGGCGGGACCTGGATGCGGCTCGAATCCAACAGGAGCACGGCATCGCCCGGCACCCAACGCGACAGCACCACCCGCTGGACGCCGAAGTCGCTCTCGTAAATCGCGACCTGGCTGGCGTAACGCGGGTCGTCGGGAGCGTAGGCGCGCGAGTCCGCACCGAACTTGCTGATCGCACGCTTCTGGAACCCGTTGACAACGATCAGGTCCACTTGGCCGCTGGACTCGTCCCAGATCAGCCGAAGCGCGGTGTTCAGTTTCTCCTCGTCCAGCGTCGTCCCGGTGGGGAACCCCCCGGCGCCGGGGACGAAACGGTTCGTCGCCAGTTGTGGCAGGATACCGTTCATCGTCCGCCGAACGCTGGCCGAACCCATCTGGTCCGACTCCGGCGCGATACCGTTGACGACCGTGTTTTCCAGGTCGCGCAGCAGTTCACGCAGCGCCTTGGTCTTCTGGAAGTCGAGTTCGTCGGCCACAGCCAGATGCCGCGCGGCCAACTCGCTCCCGGAAACCAAAACAGTCTTCGAGAAGATCTGCATCCAGTTGCCGCGCCGCGCCCGCACGGTGAACCGTGCCGCATCCGCGTCCTGGCCTTCGAGCGACGCGTTGCCCAGAATGTGCAGTGTGTCGCCGGAGGCGACCGCTTCCGGTGTCGTCCCACCGTAGCCGCGCTGGACCGTAATCGTGTCGGCGCCGACGGCGGTCACCAACATCAGTTCCTCCGCCGTCTCGCACCGCAACTGGTCGCCCACACGGAACCTGTCGGCGTTCGCCACCTCCAGAACGGTGTCGGACTCCGGGTTCGTCGGCGTCGCCATTAGGACATCCGTGTTCGGCAGCAGTTCATCTTCGAGCCACTCGTGGTGCGTCGAGCGGGCCTCCACCTGAGGGTCGCCGATTGCATCCAGAAGCGGCGTTTCAAACGGACTGATGATGCCCACCAAGTCCGATACGTCCTCGGCGATCTCCGGCAAACCGGCGCCCGCCGAGTAAGTTGCTTTTCCGGTAAACGGCATGAGATTGCTCCTTTCTGTGCTTTGAGTGCGCCCGCGAGGTCAGACGCCGCGTCGCGTCCGCATGTACGCCATCACGTCTTTCGGATTACCCGTACGCCGGGCCTGATCGGCCATCCGATCAAGGCCGCGCCTGTGGGCGTTCCCGCCGGCCAGCTTGACACCGGTCGTGCGCGGCGGAAGGCCCTGGGCAGGGGCCGATACACCGGCGTGCGAGGACTCGCCGTGAAGGTGCGGTTTTTCATCGAGCAGCCTTTTCGCAAACGCCTGCAGGTCGCTCGGCGGCTCCTGGCCGGCCAATCGTTGACCAGCCAACGCCATGGCCGTCTCCATATCCACGCACCCCGCCTGGACTAGTTCCCTCTCCAGGCGCCGGTCACGGTCAATGGCGATGAGGCGGGCCTCGAAGGCCTGCATCTCGGCCCGAGCCGCAACCAGTTCCTCCTCAAGACGGGCGGCATGCTCGTCACGCTCGCGATGCAAATCGTTGACCTCGGCCTCGAGCGCCTCGGCGCGCCGCTCCGCTTCCTGGGCACGCCGACGGTACTTGATGCTCTCCCGAACTAGTGTTTCCGACTGCGGCGCCTGCTGCGCTCCGCCTGAGGCGGACGGTCCCGTCTGGGCACTTGCGTCTTTGGACATCACGTCCTCCTTTATTCACCCCTCTCGCGTTTCGCGCCCGTTTCGATAATCGCAAGGGAAGCCTGTCCCCGAGCCACCCTGACGCCTCGGGGCGGGCATTTCCCCCACCGCCTATCGCGACTGCGGCGTCGATGGCTCATACCCCAGTTCGCGGAGTACCGTCTCGGCCGGGACGCCGAGTTCACGCTTCGCCTTGGCCTCGGTGAGTTTCTCGCCCAAGTTTTCCGGCAGGGGCGACGGCCAGTGCAGGCGCGTTCCCCGATCCTCCTCCCGGGTACTGAAAATGCCGAGCCGGTCCAGCGCCTCGAGAATCATTCGATTCGCCTCCACAAGCCCGGCACCGTACACCACGCGCTTGCGTTCGAGCCGCGCGAGCGTTCCCATCAGAACGACTTTCAGAGCGGTGGCGCTGGTCAAATTGCCAAGATGGTCGCGCAGCAGACCGGCTGCCAGCGGCGTCACGCCGGAGGCCTTGTCCATTGCCTCGCGCAGTTCCCGAATATGGGCCTCCTCGCTCGGACTCTCGGCATCGCCCCCGAACGCTTCAATCGAGGCGTCCGGGTTGTCGGTGGCCCACATGCGGCCGGGCGCAACGGGCCGGTCCTCGAACCCTTCGATTCCCTTGCCCAGATACATCTTGAAACTCTGGAACGTGACCCGGTTGGCGCGGTCGCTCAGACGTGTGTTCAGTTCGTCTTGAAGGGGGATGAGCGGTTCAACCTCCCCGGCCCCCTCATAGTGGCCGGGGAGCGGGAGGTTCTGGATGTGGACAACAGGGACGCGGCCCAGAGGGTTCACCCCCTCGGCCGCTAACTCCCCGTCTTCGTATCGCTGCCACCACTGCGGGCCGAGGATCTCAACCACCTCGACTTCCTCTATCCGCTGCTCTCCGCGCCCCAGCAGTCGCCCGAGCACGCCACCTCCCGTCAGGCGGTTCGTCTGCTTGCGGAACGTCTGGACCCAGTAACGCAAGCGCCGGTAATCGTCTTCTTCGAGGATTGGCAGGATACGCGGGGCCTCAACCGCTTCAAGCAAGACGGCGCGCGCAGCACGTCGGGCGACATCCGCGCCGACCCCTGCTTCGTCACCGCCCGTCCCTAACGTGCGGACCACAAGATCCGCAAAACCATACACCGCGCCGAGGAGAGCAAGTTCCTGGAGCAGACTCTGACCGCCGCTCGCCTCCCAAACCGCCCGCAGAATCGCCTCGATGCGCCTCGCTTGGTCGGGCTGCTCCGCGAGGCTTTCCATCCCAACCGGCTGGCCGGCGAGAAAATGGACCCCCGTGGCGATCCGCCAGCCGATGTCGTTCTCAATGACAACCTCTTTGCGCTGAAAGGCCGGCTGCGGGACGCCCGCCCCGCCATACCCCAGATGCGTTCTGCCGGTAATCCGCGCCGGAAGGCCGAACTCCTGGGCCTGGTAATACGGCCGCGCGCACGACGCCCACTCCGGCCGCGACTGGACATCTGAAATCCCGGCCCCCAGAGGCGTCAGGTCGTTCTCATAGTAAGACCACAAGCGGCTGAAGTGCATTGCCCGAGACGGCGCTTCTTCGCGCACGAGATGCTCGACGAGTTGCTCGGAAAGGCCGGGGTCGCCGAAATTTGTAAGATCCAGGCTCACGTTGGCGCTCACATTGAACCTCCTCGGAATCGATCGCTTGCTCGCTCCGGCCCCTCGATAGGCGGCGCCGGACAAAGACATTTCATCACCGGCCCTCGGCGCGCAGCCTCGTCCGACCCGCCCGCTTCGCGGTCGGGCATGTCACAGCGAGACAAGTGCCCGGCGCTGTGGGACCTGCCGGCCTGTGCTGGCGATCCACCGGCCCGCCGGGACTTCAAATTAATATCGAGGGTTGGCGCCGTGGGTCTCATAGGCCCTCCACCCTTGGCCGGCGCGCCACATTATGCGCCGTTCGGACACCGAAATTGCCACCCTGCGCGTGCGGCGAAATGGCCCCAACCCCTTGCGGCGCAATAAGTTAAGAAGTTTTCGCGTTTTCCGGGGTTTCCCCCCAAGGGTGGGCCGCTTTTGCGCCACTCGCGCCCCAGCGCCGGCCAAGCCACAGCACGGACCGCCATCTCGCGCTTGACGGGGCTCGTTCGGCCGCTACGATGACGCAGCGGAGAAACGCTCCGCTCTCAAGGGGACCGAGATAGAAAAGGCAATCAACAAAGCAGCCGTTCTGATTGAGTCGCTGCCATACATACGCCAGTTCCGCGGCAAGGTGGTCGTCGTCAAGATAGGCGGCTCCTTCCAAGATTCAGCCGAGGACCTGGAAGCGGTCTGTATGGACCTGGCGTTCATGCGAGCGGTTGGTATCCATCCGGTGGTTGTCCACGGCGGCGGCAAGGCCATCACCCGCGCCATGGAAGAGGCCGGCCGGGAGCCGAAGTTCATCGGCGGCATCCGCTACACGGGCCCGGAGGAACTGCGCATCGTCGAGGACGTCCTCGCGACGGACGTGAACCCACAGATCGTCCGTCTCCTGGAGGCCCACGGCGCCCGGGCCGAAGGCCTGACCAGCAAGCATCGCTGCGCGCTGGTTGCCGAACCGCTTGAGGTGGAAGGCGGTGAAGACCTCGGCCTCGTTGGCCGGGTCGTCCGGGTCGATGCGCTCCTTTTGCGCGGTCTGGCGGACCTCGGAACCATTCCCGTCGTGGCGCCGGTCGGCATCGGGACCGACGGGCGGAAGTACAATTGCAACGCCGACGAGGCAGCCTCGGCCGTCGCACGGGCACTCGAGGCCGAGAAACTCGTCAACGTCTCCGACACCCACGGCATTCGCGCCCTGCCGAACGACCCCGACAGCCTCCTACCGCACCTGTCGGAGGCCGAGGCCGAACGGCTTCTCGCCAACGGCACCATCACCGGCGGCATGATCCCGAAGGTCCGCTGCCTTCTCAAGGCGATCAAAAGCGGTGTCAAGAAGGCCCACATCATCTCCGGCCACGTCCCGCACGCCCTGCTTCTGGAGATCTACACTGACCGCGGCATCGGCACGGAGATCGTGGCATAGGAACGTTTGGCATCGGGGAAAATGCCGGCGACCATAAGGCCATGGCTTGAAAGGACTTGCGAGCCCAAAGCGTTACACACAAGCACCCTCGAGCCGCAGGATTGAACATACATCATGAGCGGCGAGGCGGCGGCGCATGAGTCGCGCTCGCCCGCCCCGAGTGGCGCAAACCGGCCCGCCCTCCGGGAAAATCCAAAAGAATTAGTGCGGCGTTGCAACCTCTGGCGGCACCAAGAGTTAGCGCTGATTTGCCCTCCTGCTGCGCCCCCTTTCCCCCCTCCGAGCGGCGTGTACCCGTCCCGCACGCCGACGCTGGATCCTGTGACGGTCGGATTCCTCGACCTGGGCCTAGCGTGGGCGCTGGTGTTTAGAAAACCTCGGTAACGCAGGGGCTTCGCTCCGGCGCGCGAGACGCTGGCGGCTGGCGCGGCTCGCGCGCCGGACATCCGACAACAAGCCCTTGACACCTTCGCGGGACCGTCCTATCCTCATAAAGGCGGTGCTCGGGTGGTGGAATTGGCAGACACGCCAGCTTGAGGTGCTGGTGGCTATCAAAACGGCCGTGCAGGTTCAAGTCCTGTCCCGAGCACCATCTTCCCGGGCTTGAGTGCTGCGAATCTCGGCCATTCACTACCTGGCGCCTACCCATTCAAGGAACTTACGCCGGAGGTCCCGAAGCGGGGCGCCGACGAGGCGGTGCAGGTTCAGGATCCAGGTCCGCCTGTAACTCGCTTCGATCTCTTCGGGCGTCATGAGGTCGCGGCGATATTGGCGCTTTAGTTTCCGCACGTGATACAGGTCCTCGTGCTGAAAGACCTGAAGGAGCCGCCGCTTCAGCCGGCCGAGCGGCCCCCGCGACGGCCGCGGCGCCCACGAGATTTGAAAGTCAATCAGCGCCGGCCGTCCGTCCGTCCCGACCAGCACGTTGTCCGGTTTGTTCATGTCGATGTAGGCCATGCCGCGCGCATGGATCTTGTGGACGAGCGATTCGAGGTGGTCGAAGAAATTGTCCGGCGCCGGCTGCTTGCGGTCCAGCAGGTCGTTTCCCTCGACCCACTCGTGGACGAAGGCGCTTTTGCCGACGCGGCCGAGGAGGCGCGGCACGTTCGAGAGGCCCTGGAGCAGGCGGTAGTGGCGGACCTCGCGGCGGGCCATCAGGCGCCCCGCCCAGTCGAGCGGCCATCCGAGCCACGGCTCGGCGTGATAGTGTTTGAGGACCACGCGCCGGCCGTCCGGCCCCACGTATCGTCCCGTGACCGCGAAGAAGTCGTGCTTAAGAACCTTTTCGAGATGATAGGCGCGGCCGTTCAACTCGAACGATTCGCGCGCCGGGCCGCCGCGAAGGATCCGTTTCGGGACGCGCCCCTGTTCTTTCCGCGCCATACCCTTGTCCGTAATCGAAGGATGCGGGCGGCATCGTAGGTCCGGCGCGGGACGGCGTCAAGGCCGCTCCCCCGCGCGGCCGAGTTCGTAGCCCCATTCCCACAGGCCGGGCAGTTCGTCGCGGTATTCCACGTGGCCGCCGTGGAAAAGGTAGTTTGAGCCGCGGCCCGGCTCGTCGGCGAACGCCTGCGACGCACGCCTCGGGTGCCATTCCCACCGCTCCACGCCCGCCAGCCCCGGCCGCGTGCGGAACGGGACGTTGAACTGGCTGCCCACCGTCTGGCCCGACGCGCCGCAGAAGAACAGAATCCGCCGGTCCAGCGCCGGAAACAGGCGACGCTGTTCCGGCCGCGTCGTGTAACTTGCGAGGCCGCTGAAGTCCACGTCGCCCTGGGTTCCCCACGTGCAGCCGGCCTGACGGCGCAGGTCGTCGGCCGTGCGGAACAGGATCACGTTCAGGGCATAACTTTCGGGCGGCGCATCCAGGAACGCGACGTTCTGTTCACCTTCGGGCATGACCACCTCGGTGCCGCGCTTTCCCGCCTTCGGATCCGAAGGGCACGTGTACACCTCCAGCGAGCCCAGATACGGCCATAGGACAATACTCCAGTGCGGGCCGGGCTGTCCCCAATTCGCCGCCGGCCGCGCCGGCGCCATCTTGAGGCCTGTCTCCGCCTCGATTCTTTTAAACAGTCCCACTGGTGGCGGCTCGCGTGAAAAGATCGGGGGCCACAGGCCGCCCGACTCATCCATGTATCGGTGGTATGCGATTCCGATTTGGCGCAGCCGGTTGCCGCAGCGGACGGAATTCACCGCGCCGACCGCCGCCCAAAGCAGCGGAACCAGCAGGGCCATCAGGACCAGCACGATTGCAATCACGGCGAGCAGTTCGACGAGCGTTACGGCTGGGGCGCGAGGGCCGGACCTGGCAGGGCGGAAGTTCGTCATGGCACCAGAAACGAATCCAGTCGGGACCGCGGGATGTTCTCAGGGTCGTCGGGGCGACCGGCGTCGGGCCAGTAGATATTATCGCGCCGTCCGTCGGCCCGCAGCGGGCCGCACTCCGGCGTCTCGTGCCACTCGACGTGACCTCCGAGATACAGAACGTTTTGTCCGGCGCCGTGATGGTTCAGGCTGTTCGCCGCCGGTGCCTCGTCGGGCGAAAGGATCGGCTGCCGGAGTATCCGGAGATCGGGGCGTGTATACGGATTGCGGTCCGCGAGGATGGCGAGCATCGGCGGGTGAATCAGGCGATGGGTGGTCGCGTTCACCGGGTCGGTTACGTCGGCGTCGGTTTGGGGGTGGGCGAACTGGTTCTGGTAGGAGTACGAGCACCGCCCGGCCGCAACGTGCTTCAGAAAGTAGTCCTCCGCAGGCGTCGGGTGGTTCCGGATGGCCAGGTCCATCGCGTAGAAGCCCATCGTGCCCGGCGAGTCGCTCCGATTCAGGCTGGGCTTGTCGGAGGTGGCCGGACAGATGAATAGGCCCGGCTCGGCGTATCGTTCGCGGACCAGAATCCAGAGGTTCGCCTGGTTGCCGACCGGCCGCCGCACGTGGGGCCACGCGCACGTGCCGGGGGCATCGAATCGGCTCGGGAAATGGCGCCCATCGCCCGGCACGGCGCCACCCAGCGGCGAGGCCGCACCGCAATCCGGAAGACAGCCCTCGTGGTCGTTGGCGTAAAGCAACAGCGCCTGGCCCAGTTGCCAGAGATTCCGGGCGCAGACCGCCCGATCCGCCGCGTCCTTTGCACCCTGGAGCGTCGGTACCAGCACGGCCGCGAGACACGCTATTCCCGTCACCACCGCGAGCGACTCGGTCAACGTGACACCACGTCTGGCACCCATTGGCTGAAGCCGGACCCCAAATGCCTAATGAGATGTGACGACCCTATAGCACACCTATTTTTGCAGACCCGTGTTTCCGATGCAAGCGCTTTCCACCGCGACTTGTGTGAGGCCGGCATGCGAGAGCCCGCGAATCCGATTGACCGGTGGGCGGCAGGCTCTACAATAGGTCCGCGCGACTCGGCAAGGAAATACGATGTCCGATGCGCCGCTGGCATTTATTACCGGGGCAACCGGTATGATCGGCAGCCACCTGGCTCGCCGCCTCTTGGACGAAGGCTGGCGCGTGCGGGCGCTGGTGCGGCCGACGAGCGACGTTCGCCTCCTGGAATCCTGGGGCGTCGAGCGAGTCGAAGGCGACGTCGCCGACCCGGCCGGGGCCTTCACGCCGCACCTCGAGGACGCCGACTACGTGTTCCACTGCGCCGCCATGGTTTCGGACTGGGCTCCGCTGGATGAGATGATGCGCGTCAATGTGAGTGGGACGCGGCACCTGGCGGAGGCGGCGATTGCGTGCGGCCGGCTGAAGCGATTTGTGTTCCTTAGTTCGATGGTCGTCTTCGGCATGGTGCCGCAGCGCGACATTGACGAGACGGCCCCTTTGATCCACACCGGGGACCATTACAATCTGACGAAAATCCGCGCCGAACAGGTCGTTCAGGAGTTGGTGGAACAGCGAGGACTGCCCGCCGTCGTCGTACGCCCGCCATATGTGTACGGCCCGCGGGACCGCCAGTTCCTGCCGCGCGTCCTTTCGAGCCTGAAGAGCGGCCGGTTCCGCTTCGTCGGCTCCGGACGCCAGCCCATCAGTTTCTGCTACGTGGAGAATCTTGTTCAGATGCTTCATCTGGCGGCCGTGCGACCGGACGCGGTCAGCGAGGTGTTCCTCGCAACCGATGGCGAGGCGATGACGCGGCTGCGGCTGCTGGAAATCATCTGCGAGGAAACCGGATACCCGATGCCGACGAGACACGTGCCGACATGGCTGGTGCGGCTGGCCTGTCCGATTGTCGAGGGGATTCACGCCCTTCGCCGCACCTCAGAGCCGCCTCTCGTCAACAAGTTCCGCCTGAAGTTCATGGCGACGCCGCTCACCTACCGTATCAACAAGGCTCGCAACGTGCTGGGTTACCAGCCGAAGGCGGGGGGGACCGAGGCAGCGCTGCGCGAAACGCTTCGCTGGTTCCGCGAGAACCATCCCGATCTCATGCCGAATGGAAGTTGACGGGGTTTCGGAAAAATGGGGTCAGACCCCATTTTTCGACGGGGGGCTAACTCTGTTGCTCGGCCAGCACGTTGGCCAGCCGGATGATTTCCTCCACCGAGTATGTTTCGCCCCGCGCTTTCGGGTCGAGGCCCGCCGCTTCGAGCCGCGCAGCCCACTCTCGGGGCGATGCGCCGGCCGGATCCGCCAGCGCCAGGCTCCTCGCGGCCCGCTTCCGGCGGTGTGCGAACAGGCCTTCGAGTATTCCGCGGAAGACCGTCGCGTCGGCGATGCAGCGTCGCTGCTCGGCCGAGGGGACGATGCGGACCATGGCGCTCGTGACGCGCGGCCTGGGCCAAAAGACGCTGGGCGCGAGGCGGCGAAGCACTTCCACTTTCCCCAGCGCCTGCGCAACCACGCTCACATGGCCGTAGTCGCGCGTGCCCGGGGCGGCGGCGAGGCGGCGGGCCACTTCCTCCTGGACCGTAAACACGAGGCGCGCGGGCACGGGCCCGGCCAGCAGGAGTTCGGCGATGAGCGGCGTCGCGGCAGCGTAGGGCAGGTTTGACACTAATTTCAGCGCCCCGCCGACCGACGCTTGCCGCACCAGCGCCCTTTCCACAAGGGCAGGTGAAACGTGATGTTTGTCCTTGAGCGCATCGGTGCGCAAAAGGTCAAAATTCGTCGCGTCGGCAAGATGCTCGCGGGCGATATCCACCAAGGCTGGGTCAATCTCAATCGCAACCACCCAGCCGGCCCGTTCCAGGAGAAGTCGTGTGAGGTTCCCGATACCGGCCCCCACCTCGATGACCGTGTCGCGCGGCCCTAGACCTGCTTCCTCCACGAGGAGGCGCATCAGGTTCCCGTCCACGAGGAAGTGCTGGCCCAGACGCCGGTCGGGCCGGATGCCTGCGCCGGCCAGCATCGCCTTAATCTCGGTTTGCGTCGGCGGATGGGTCATCAGGCTTCGCGACTGCGTTCGACCATTTGGGCAGCCAAGCGCAGCGCCTGTTTCATGCTCCTCGGGTTGGCCTGGCCGCGGCCGGCGATGTCGTAAGCCGTTCCGTGGTCCGGGCTCGTGCGGACCGTCGGCAAGCCGAGTGTGATGTTGACCGAGTCCTCGAACGCCACCGTCTTGACAGGAATCAGACCCTGATCGTGATACATGGCTACGATGAGGTCGAACTTTCCCTGCATCGCCTGATGGAAGGCGGTGTCCGGTGGGAGGGGGCCGAAGGCGCAGATGCCGGCCGCTTTGGCTTCCTCAACGGCGGGCCCGATAATTTCGCGATCTTCGTGGCCGAACGCACCGGCCTCGCCCGCGTGCGGGTTCAGGCCGCACACACCCAGCCGCGGCACGCCGATGCCGAAGTAACGCTTCAGCGCATCGTTAGCCATCCGCATCTTTGCCAGGATGCGCTCAACCGTGAGCGCGTGGATGGCCTCTGAGAGCGAGACGTGAATCGTCACGAGTACGGCGCGAATCGGCCCGCCCGCGAACATCATCGCCACCTCGCCGGCGCCGAACTTCTCGGCCAGGAGTTCCGTGTGGCCCGGCCACGGGTAACCGGCCAGGTGCACCGCCTCCTTGCTGATTGGGCCGGTGACGATTCCGTCGGTCCAGCCGCGATGGACGGCTTCGATTGCCGCCAGGACAAACCGGATACTGGCCTCTCCGCCGGCGGCGCTCGGCTCTCCGCGCGGGATGGATTGGACATCCACGCCGGACGGCACGATTAGCCGGACGCCGTCCAGCCGACCATCCCAATCGTCCGTGCTCCGCGCCTCGCAGGGGAAGGGAACCGGGGCGCCAGCCAAGTCGGCCCACTGCTCGGGCGAAAACCCAAACACCGCAAAGTCGGCCAGGCTGCGCACCTCATCGTCCGCCAGTGCTTTAAGCACCACCTCCGGGCCGATGCCGGCCGGATCACCGAGCGTGATGCCCAATCGCGGCAGACGGTCCCTTGCCATGGCGGGTTCTCCGGCGCGTCAGTCGAGAAAGCCGGCGCGCTCGAGCGCTTCGCGCAGCCGCTCGTCGGACGGCTCGGCGCCGGCCTGGGAGCCCAACGCGC
>Ga0307379_10001265_pt1 | contig 40195 bp, 51 predicted proteins | sample UN2MG_FD_202237 | JGI IMG/M metagenome (GOLD analysis project Ga0307379, IMG submission 202237) | Soil microbial communities from Risofladan, Vaasa, Finland - UN-2 | ecosystem: Environmental > Terrestrial > Soil > Coastal area > Acid sulfate soil | place: Finland: Risofladan, Vaasa | collected...
GCTTCTGCGATACCTATACTCTTTGACTGTTTTATCAGTTTATCTTCCCATTTCATGCCAAGCATCGCATAATGCCTGACATTTCTTTGAATATTTTTTACCCAGCCCATTTGAGCTCTATCCATAGGCTTTAAAGTGAATCCGCTTTCATTTAATCTTTTTGCCATATATTAAGATTATTACTTTATTTATATATCTTATTTAGATCTATTATATAATTTATACATCTGAGATTGGGATAGTTTCCTAAAAGCTGACCTAGGATCATAAAATGGTATGTAGCGCCATTCCGGATATTCCACCATACGAAGATTATCTATTTTTTTTATTAAATATTTTCTATAGCCGAAATTAAAATTGGCTTTATTTTTTTTATTAAAGAGTTTTAACATTTCCTGTCCTTTTCCTGATTTCATATAAGATATAAATCTTTTATTTAAAGCTAATTTATCATTTTGAGCCAAAATATCTACTTCTTTTTTAAGAAAATCTATAAATGAATTATAAAATGAATCTAAAAATTGTAAACGAACTTCTGGCGGAAGTACATTCATATTAATTCCAGAAAAGCTATTCCTTTCTATATTCATACAAAAAACTAAAGGAACTAAATCTGTATATTCTTTTGCAGTTTTTGGAAATTTTACAATTATATCAGGACCTTTGTAAATAAAAGTATAAACTATTCCAGGAATTGGAAATCCTCCATTTTTTTCTATTATAATACTTTCTTGATCGGTAGAATCAATTTCAATTTTTTTTTCTTTCCCGCGAAGTTTATATTTCATATATTTCTCGAAAAGAGTAAAATAAGCAATATCCCAGATATTGTCTATATTCTTCATAAATTTATAATCATCAATAGGTGAATTCATTACTTTTCTCGAATATGATGTTTGTTTTTTTTAATATCAAATATTCCTTCAATTATACCAAATTTTCTTAATTGGGTCTCTGTAAAAATATAGAATTTAGCTCCAGCTTTTTGAGACCAATTTTGCATTGCTTCAAATTTAGCTTCATTTATTAAATATTCTCTTGCTCTTCTATTAAATTTTTTTTGATCTTTTAGAGGAGCATTTTTTGGAACTGGTTTAGGACGAATTAAACTATATTCAGGTTTTATTTCAATAAACCATTTTTCTACTATATTAGATTTTTGAATTTCTATCCAAAAATCTGTATTATAATTTTTTCTAACCCAGTTTTTAGGATTATTTGGATCCAATCCTAATTTTTTACATTCTTCTAATTTAGAAACTTTATCAAAATATGGAACTTTTATAGGTTCAGATGACCATCTTAAAATAGAGGGGGAATAATCTGCCCACATACAAAAAGAAAATTCCCAAGCACTTCGGAAAACTATAAGTGTAGAATCTCCTATATACTTTAATTTATCTTTAAGTATATAATATCCTTGATGGGTTCTTCCTTTTTTTAGATTCCCATTTTCATCGTAAAGATTTTCAGCAGGTTTATGCCATCTTTTATAACTGGAATTATTCATTTTCTTTTAAATTAAATTCCCAAACAGCATTACCGCAGTCATAAATTCTTATAAACTATATATTTTATTTTGGGAGATAGAAATTTTTTTACTCTTAGGCATGTGACCATATAATTTTCTCCAACCTTTGAAAAACCCATTTTTAATTATTTGGGTTATATATGCAAATGCATTAGCACTTTTTTCTGGATTATATCCTCTCCAATATTGAAAACAATCCATTACAGCAAAAGAAATACAGTCTTCTTTATCTTCTATATAAATATATTTAAATTTAAGAGAAAATTTATCAGCCATAAGGATAAACATCTCTAAAGCTTCTGTAGTTAATTCATTTTTTTCTTTAGACTTAATCAATTCTTCTCTAAGATCTTTATTTTTAACATGTATTGCCATTTTTAACGATTTTTTAATTTTTTTATATATTTTAATTAAAAATTTTTTTATAAATTTGAAAGTGCTTAGCTAGCATTTCACTTTCAAATTTAAATATACTAATTATATAAAAAAGAATCAATAAGTTTTATTTTTTTATTCAAAGGTTAAGTTTTTAACTTTATTCCTAAGATTATTGATATCTAAACTTTGGGAGGATATCTGTTTTGTTTGAACTTCTAGTATAGAATCAATTTCAGGAATCCTTTCATCTAATAATTCTACATACTCTTTTTTAATTTTTTTTAAATCCTCCTTAATTTGAGGCTTAAATTTTACTAAATCAAATCCAATATAAACAAATATTAATAAGATAATAGTTATTATGGTTATTGATTGAATAGAAGTCCATTTCTTCCTATTATTCATAGCTCTATTATTTTTTTATTTTTTCTTTTTCATCCATGGGAATTACAGAGATTTCTGGTTGAAATTGATAATCTTTTTTAACTTTATTATCTAAATTAGGAGTATCTATATTTTTTTGATAAGCTTTTGAAAGCTTTTCAAATGATTCATTTAATAGAATAATTTTTTCAACAATGTGTTCAGTATTTTGATCCCCAGAAGAAAGAATCATATTTATTTTCCTATTAGTTACAGTATTTAAGTCTTCAACAAGTATATGTAAATTATGAAGATAATTAAGAATTTGTTTATTATATAAATCTTGATCTTTTTTAAAATTTTCAAAGTTATCTATAAGTTCATTAGTTGCTGCAATACCTTTTTTCATGGTATCTATTTCTCGTATGTGATTGAGATCAAGATTTTTAGAAAGAAGAAAATAGAATACAATAAAAAAAATAGCAAAAACAAGAATATATTTTAAAACAGTAGGAGTTCTATCCCAGAATTTATTGATATTTATTTTATCAAATGATAGAATTCCCATTTATCATCTCTTTTATTTTTTGTAGCTATTTTTATTTAAACGGATAATGTTCTTAAAAGAGCTTTTGGAAAATTCTCTAATTCTGGTTCGGGACTTTCTGGTTCTCTAATTATTCTAACACTTTCAGTACTACCAATAGTTCCTGAATAATCTATAGCATTAATAAGGATATTTTCAATTGCTTCTCCAGAAACCTCATCAATTATAACACCTTCTACGTAATCTTCTGGATTTGCAAAATCATTAGGATCTTCAAACACTCGAACTTGTTCTTTTGGCATAATATTTAATCTTCCATCAGAAATAACATTAATATTTTCATTCATTTGAGCGTCTCTCCATTGAGAATATTTTACAAAACAATTAGATATTTTTACAGGAATATTTCCCATAAAAATTCCACATCTTACAAATTGTTCAAAAAGAACCTTTTGAGTTTTTTCATCAAATTTATAAGGAAGTTCCATAGTTTTAGCTTTGATCCCAATTACTTTAACATCTTTGGGATTTACAAAATCAGAGGTTCCTTGAACTTGTACAACCCAATCGTTATCTCGAGTTTGACCAATAATATATCCTCTTTGACCTTTATAGATTACTTTATCTCCTACTTGGGCAGATTCATTTAGAGATTGAGTTTTTTTCTTCTCAATGATCTTAAATTCAACTGTTTTTTTTCTGAATTTTTCGTTAGCCATTTTTTAAGATTTCTTTTTCTTGAGGTAAACTTTTCTCTTTAACTCTTTGGGTTTTGAATTTGAAGTACTATCTTCAATTTTTTCCTCTTCTTCTTCTTCTCCTTTTGTTTCTTCTCCTTCTTCTCCTTCTTCCCCTTCTTCCCCTTCTATATCTATATCTACTTCATCCTCAATTTTAATTTCATCTTCTTCTCCTTCAATTTCTTCTCCTCCTTCAACACCTTCGATATCCCCTTCTTCTCCTTCCCCTCCTGGAGGAACTTCCTCAGAATCTAATTCTGCTTCAGCTTCTGCTGCATCAGCATCAGCTTCAATTTCATCTGCACCGAGATTTACTTCATCTGCCTGAATTGATGGAGAATCTCCGAGTAATTCAGTTCCCATATCATCGAATGTAATCGCTGAAGCAGGCTCTCCTTCAATATCTTCTGCCCCTACTTCAGTTCCGAATTCAGCTCCATAATCTGTTTCCTCTTCTTTCCCTGTCTGAGGAATAGGAACTGTATATTTTTGTCCATCAACTTCTATATTTAGAGGACCATCAATTTCTAAAGAAATAGTAGCTTCACTAAGGTCTTCTCTTGGAACTCTTGTGTAAGATTCTACAAGATTTAAATAGTCTTTATATTCCTCTTTAATTTCTTTAAGCTCTTCTTCAAGAGTTTCAACTACTTGTTTATTAATTTCATAAGCAAAAGAACTATCTTTAAATTCAAAAATTCTTTTTTCTAAATCCTTAATATAATCGGAATAAGCTTTTTTAGTTTCCTCAATTTCTTCATTAATCTTTTCTTCATTTGGAAGAAGATCTTCAAAAGCTTTAGAAACATCAAATCTTAAATGCTCCATCATAAGATTTTTAGCTTGAATAGGATTAACATTACGATAAAATGTTCCTTTATTCATTAAAGGATTATATGTTGCTACAGATATATTTCCCCTAAGTTTAAATATATCAGCTGCATATTCAATATTTTCTTTTAAGAAAACTCTTTTTGCGAAATCTACTTCTGCAATTTCATTAAAATTAACTCTAAAAATTTCTGCTAAAGATAAAAGTTCACCTTTTCCTGTCCATTGAGCAATTTTAGCAGATTCTTTGAATTTTTCATTAGTAAATTTTTGATTATTTATTAAAACTTCATCTTTTGAAATAATAGCTTTATCATTTCCTTTATAGATGGTAATTGTTTTTCCGTCAATAATTACATCTGGATTATTAATAGCTTCACATAATGTTGTAAATTCTGGATCTAATTTTGCAATATTTTCTTTATTAAGTTTTGAAAGAGTATTTCCTTTTTTTACATAATAAGATCCGCGAACACCAAATATAGATTCATTTTCTCCTAAATAGAGGATTGGAGAATAAACTTTTTCTATATCACATTGAGCATTTGCATATTCTAATTGTAAATCTGTAGCATCAGCAGTAACAATATTAATAATATCTCTTATAAAAGGATCATAAGAAAATTTGATGAGTCCCTCTTTTAAAGAACTTTTTGTTTGAATATTCTTATCATCTAAATAATTTTGAACTAAATCTTCGATTAAAGGAACAAGCCAATTACTACGAGTTCTCTTCATAGTTTCTACAATTTTAGTTATAGAAACATCGGCTTCATAATTATCTACTCTATCTTTTATAGCTTGTATAGCATTTCCAACTTTTGGAAAATAATGAAAAGATTGGAGAGCCGATATAAAGTTTTCATAAAGAAGAACTTCTGGTTCTGCTGTTAATTGATTTCTATAATATTCAAGAATTGCCTGAAGAGATGGATTATCTTTCGTTTCATTTTCAGAAAGCATGTTAATAGCTTCACGAATTCCGAGATTTTTTACAGCCCAAACTCTTTTTGAGTTCTCCACCCATTCTCGAGTTTCTTTATCCTCAAGTGAAAATAAACTTTCAAAAAGGCCTTCAATTACAGCTTTTTCTAATTCTATCCTTGCCTCTTCTGGAATATTATTATAAATTGCAGAATAAATAGTTGAAGTAGCTTTTTCACATAAGACTTTAACGTCATTATTTTCAGTTTTATCCCTTAAAACATTAATTTTTTCTATCATTACCATTAGATTATTTGATAAGTTGCATTTTTTCTATATATTTATTATTTCCAATTCTTTTTATGCTTTTTTATCTTTTTTCCAAAATTAAACAATTTTTAAGCTTTCTGCTATTCCAAATACATTATTATTAACACTATTTAATACATAAATATTTATATGTTTATAATCCACTGTTCCAGGAAAGTAAATACATGCATCTGAAGTTACTGTTACAGGATTTTCTATATTTAATTTATTATAAAGTATGTTAGCCCAAATGGAACCATCTGTTGTATAAGAAACTATTCCATTATCATCTTGCATTTCAAGTTGCAAATGAATAGAAGCATCTTCATAAGGAGTTAAAAAATATCCTTCAGAAAATGCTTGAAATGAACTAGAATCAATCTGCCCAGTACTTAAATCTGGTATTATTTTTATAATTGGAAATCTTGAAACTGTAATACTGCCATCAAGTTCTTTCCAAATAATATCGGGTTCTTTATAATCGGTAAAACTCTCTGGTATATTCCAAATATAATATTCATGATTAGTTAGAACTTGCTCAATAGAGGTAAAATCAGTTTCCCCATAATCAGTCCAAGCAATATCAATATCTCTCATAATTCCCCCTTCTTTTGTAAAACTCCATTCAATCCAAACTGGATTTCCTTTTGGAATTATTGTTCCTTCTGCAGGGGATAAAACTTCAATTGCTCCATCATTTTTTTCATCTTTATCATATAATCTATAAGAAAATTTTCTAACTTTATTTTTTGCAGGCATTTCTGTAGTAGGATCAAATACGGGTTGATATGCTTCTACTTCTAATTGAAATGTAAGCTTAATTTTATTTTCTTCTTCAAATGAATATTTAATATTTTTAGCAGGCATAACTTCTTCTGGGAATCCTACTGTACATCCAATACGTAAGCCTTTATAATAAACATAATAAGTTATATTTTTATAAAAAACTTCTCTAATCTCTTGTTCTATTTTAAGAGCTGTAATTTGAGTGTCTATCCACATTTCACAATCAAATCTTATATTTAAAGGAATAGAATAAAGATAAGAAACAAAGCCTTCAAGTCTACCATCTATTTCCTTTACATAGCGCCCTAGAACATAACGAGAAGTTATTCTCTGAGAATTGATTACAGAACCCGTATATGTTATAGTTCCTCTTGGAACCATATCAAAATTTCCATCAGCTGGACGAGGAGGCATGCATTGAGCATAAAATGTATAGAAATCTTGCATAAAACGTTCATCTCCAGATTGATTATAATACCAGGGGACAGAAATTGTTTCAATATCTTGGATAGGATCATTTCCCCAAACCTGATTATATTGAATGTGATTATTAAGAACATCAAGAAGACCAGCTATTATAGCACGAATAAGTATATTTTCATTATTATAACGTTGAAATAATGCCATTTATTAAAAGTATTTTCTTTATATATTATTAATTTTTAAGAGAATTGGCCCTTTACTGGATTCCAACCAGCACCTCCATTGTTGTTCTATCATTAAACTATAGGGGCCAATTCAAGTCAATAATTTTCTTACCAGATTTATTGACCAATATATATATTGTTTTTTTTCAACATCTTATCTATTTTTTCTATCATTTTTGGAAAAGAAAAAGATGCACCTATAGAATCTATCTTCCAGCCTTTTGAATCGAATAATATCCCAGTCCAACTACTTAAAGAACGGCTTGCCATAAATCGGATAAAAGATCCATCGGATAATTTTATAGAAGTACCGAGAACACCTCCATAGTTACTTAATTCTTCAGGCTTAATTTTATATTTTTCTTCTAACGCATTCGAAAAAATCATAAATATGAATTCTTCTCTAGTTTTTTCTGCTAAATTATTAAAATCAGAAAAATTAATTTCTCTGGGATTTTGCATCAACTCATTAGTTTTTTTTACAAATGTTGGAATAGGGTTTTTTTGAAAACGTCCAATTCCAAGGGCAGTTTTTGGATCTTGCTCTCTTTCAAATTTCTGAAATTCATTTACGGTTTTAGCCCTCATGTAGATTCTTTTATTCTATTTATTCGTTGAGAACTTAAATTCTTTTCATATACAAATTGTGCCTTCATCTTAAAAATCTTTATATATATTTCCGCTAACTGCTAAGTTGTCAGGAAAAGAAGTTATTGGGGTATTTCTTAAATCTAAAGACCCCCCAACCGATAAGTTATCAGGAAGAAAAGTTATTGGAGTATTTGTTAAATCTAAAAATCCTCTAACTGATAAGTTATTAGGAAGAGAAGTTATTAGAGTGTTTGTTAAATATAAATCTCCCCTAATTGATAAGTTGTCGGGAAGAGAGGTTATTTGAGTGTTTCTTAAATCTAAAGATCTTTTAAAGAAGATATTAAAGTTATCATCTATAGAATATTCCTCCGAACCTACATCTAGGTCATCAAACCACTTCTTGATTAAAGCACGCTTGCCTATTCCCATAGATCTTTTAGGATCTTGTCCTCTTTTAAATTCCATATTTTCATATACAAACTTAGCTTTCATATTAAAAATTCTTGTGTATTTTTCCTTCAACTTTTAAGTTATCAGGAAGAGAAGTTATTTGAGAGTTTCTTAAATCTAAAAATCCTCCAACTGATAAGTTGTCAGGAAGAGAAGCTATTTGAGTGTTTTCTAAATCCAAAGATCCTCCAATTGATAAATTATCAGGAAGAGAAGTTATTAGAGTGTCTGCTAAATATAAAGATCCTCCAATTGATAAGTTATCAGGAAGAGAAGTTATTAGAGAGTTTCTTAAATTTAAAAATCTTCCAACTGATAAGTTGTCAGGAAGAGAAGTTATTGGAGTGTTATATAAACTTAAATATCCTCCAACTGATAAGTTGTCAGGAAGAGAAGTTATTTGAGTGTTATTTAAATCTAAATATCTTTCAACCGATAAGTTATCAGGAAGAGAAGTTATTGGAGTGTCTGCTAAATATAAAGATCCTTCAACTCTTATATTAAAATTATCATCTATAGTATATTTGTCAGAGCTTACGTCTAAGTCATCAAACCACTTCTTAATTAAAGCACGTTTACCGATACCCATAGTAGATTTAGGATCTCCCCCTCTCTCAAATTCTAAATTTTCATATACGAATTTAGCCCTCATCTGGGTTGTTTTATTCTATTTATTCTTTTTTTTGCGTTGTTAAATGATAAAAATGGCAGCAATTACATTTATAAATGGAAAATTTTTCATATCCCTGATTTAAATTTAGTTCATCCGCTCTAAGTTGAGCAGAAAATTCAGAATAAAATATCGCCTTGGATAAACATGTTAATTTAGATCCCATCTTATTTCTTTATTTATTAATATAACCCCATATATTTCTATAATTTTGGTCTTTTAATAAAATATAATTATACCCTTTATCTGAGCAAGCTTTAGACTTTATTTTATTTAATTCCAGATATTTTTCATTCCAGTATTTACTTTTAATTTCTATTATAAGATTTTTTGATGAAATATAAAAATCAGGAAAATAATAATGTTTTTTCCCTTTAATATAATAGCTAATCCGAGGGCCTCTTGTTAAAGAAGGTATTTTATTATAAAATTTTTCTAGAAAATCTAATTCATAGGATCCCTGATAATATATTTCAGTATCTTTATATCTTTTTGATCTAAATCCAGATTTCAATGATTTATTAAAAATATCTTCATTTTGCATTGGATGCTCTTCTCCGAACTTAAGGAGAGAGGTTTTTTTGAATTTTTCTTTAGATGCTGGATTTTGTAATGCATGCTTATATCCCGTATTGGACATAAGAGTTTTTTGTGTTTGATTAGGATTATTATAATTTTTATCTCCGTATTTTTCTTTTTTCGTGGTCTGACTTTTTTTAAAAATATTTGGATCCGATTGAGGGGATGGTCCATTATATTTTCTTATGTTTGTTTTTTTAGTTTTTTTCTTAACTATTTCTGTTTTTTGAGGGATAGCATTTCCAAATTTTTCTAAATTAGTTTTCTTTATTTTTTCTTTTATTTCATCCGATTGATATGGATTTTCCACCCCAAATTTTTTCAAATTAGTTTTTTTCCTTTTTTCAAGAGATTGCTTAGCCTTCTTTTTGTTAGATTTTCCGATCTTTTCTCTTACGGATTTTATTTCGGTTGGGTTTTTAACCCCATATTTTTTTAAAAACCCTTCCTCTATCCGTAATTTAGTATAAAAATTTAAACATTTCTTATTAGAACAAGTATTTTTATATCCGGTCCAAATATTTATAAATTTGGTGGGCAAACCGCAAATTTTACATTTTCCATATGGGTTTTTTAGTTGAAAAATATAATAATTTTCTATTCCTTCATGAATTTTATTTATATGTTTAGATAATTCCCCGCGGTTTTTAAATTCTCTATTACAAATCGAGCATTTTTCCATGGATGATGTTTTATTTTATATACCCAAATGTTTATTTGCAAAAATTCCATTTTCATCCTAATCAGATGAAACTGGGATTATTCTTTTGATAAATTCTTTTGGAAAAAATTTTCTATTTTGAAATATTAAATCAGATAGAGTAGCATCCAGATAGTAAATTATACAATAATCTTTTTCGTTCCTTACCCCCCTTCCAATTCCCTGAATTATATTTATCGAGGTTTTCCACGAATACCAATCAGGATTTATCTTCATCTTAGTTTTTACAAATCTGTCTGCTAAGCTTAAATACGGGGTTTTGGCAAAAATAATAAATCTTGAAAAATCATCTTTCATGTCGATCCCTTCAAGCAAACTGGGTCCCATTAAAATTTTATCTTTATTTTTTTTAAGATCCTCTAAAAAATTTCTTTTTTCTTCAGTCCCATTATAAATAAGAACTCTACTTCTATTTTTAGTAGTTAACCCATTAAAAATTTTCATAGATAGGTCATAAGATGCGGAATGGATAAGTCCCGACTCCCCTTTATGCTTTTCGATGATTTCATTAACTTTATTCATAAGCCATGGTAGGTTGCTTTCTATATGCTTATATGACATCCTATGAGTATTATAATAATAAATTGGGGATTTTTCAAAATTAAACTGAGACTCCAATTTAATATATTTAGCTCCCTTAAGAGCGATTCCTTTAAGATATTCGGAAGGATCAGAAAAAGTTGCACTCATAAGAATTCTAAATCCTGTATGAGCATGAAAATATTTATGCATTAAATATCTTTCTTCAAGACAATTAAAAATTATTTCATCTTGATTTGGATTTTTAACTATATTACGTGTAGATGTTTTAGAAATAATATCAATATAATCTTGAAGTTTACTTTGAAAATCAATAATCCAATCAGAGATCCATAAAGCTTGCCCCCATTCTTTTGGTGGTTTTTTAGAATATTCTCGAGAAACTCTTTTCTTTAATAGTTCTATAGGTTCTTTTAAAAAATTTAAATCAAGAATTATTCTTGCAATTAGGCTTAATAATTTTTCTTGATTTTCTTCATCTTTCATAGTATTTATAGAGTTTGTAATTGACCAAGATTGTTCTATAAAATCCCCTAATTTATGAATTTTTAAAAAATCCGTAAGTTTTTCTATTTTTTCTATTGTTTTTTCTGAAAATCTTGGAGAATAACTATTTTGAATAATATCTAAAATTTTGTGAGCTTCGTCACAGATGGTAAAATCTCTTTGTGGAAAAATTTGTCTATCTTCTTCCATTTTGGGATTTACATCATTCATCATTGTAAGCCAATAGGCATAGTTAAGTATAGAAGTTTGACTGTTTGAAGCTTTTTCTCTTGCTACATAATAGGGACACTCATCATAACAATACATTTTTTTGGGTTCTTTTCTCTGTATTTTACATGTACCTAAAGGGGTTTTTTCATCATTATCTATACAAATATAATTATCAAGTCCTTTGATACTTCCCCAAGAAATATTAAATCTTTCAAGATCATTTTCATATTGATTTTGTAGTGCTATTTCTGATGAAAGAATATATCCTCTTTTTCCTTTTTTATTAAGGATCCAAGCTGCACACATAGCAATAATACTTTTACCCGACCCAACTGGGGCATCTAATATAATGGTATCATAAGCCTTACTAAAATAAGTTAATATTATTTCTATGATAGCTTCTTTTTGACCTTTTCTCCAAGTCCAATTATTTCCTAGAAAAGTTTTTTGAAAATCTTTTATATAATTTTCAATATCTTTTTTATCCATATCTCTTTTACAAAAAAAAGACGCTAGAGTTTCTAGCGCCATGAATATAATTACATTTTTTATTTATTCAAATATCCCAGTTTTTTAAGTTCTCTTGAAGCTTTTGCTGAGTCCCCTTTTTGAGAACCAGGCTCAATTGCATCATATGCAGCTGCTAATTTTTTAAAACTTGTTAAATCTACATTATCTAAAAGCTTTTTTCCTATTTCATCTTTTTTTGCATACCAAGAATATCCTTGACGTAAGCTTTTTATAACACTATCTATAGTTTCGTCAAAGTTATCTATGATTTGATTACGAAGTTTATCTTTTTCTGCTTCAATTTTTTTGTCAATTTCTAATCTTTTCTTTGTTGTATATTTTTTATATCGAGTTTGCTGAGATTGAGAAGGGGCTGAATAATATCTTGTTTCTATGTATAGTGGATCTTCCCCCATTCTCATTTGTCTTCTTTTTTCAATTTTTTTAGATCTTTCTGGGTCTCCTCCTATAATTTCTACAAGAACTTCTGCTCCTTCTCCTTCTAATTTCTTAATTTTTTCAATAATATCTTTAACAGAGTAAGATCCTATTCCTCCTGGTTCATGGTATTCAACTCTTCTTCTTGCTTCACTAAGATTTTGATTTTGCTCTTTTTCCCTTTGTTCCCTTTCTAATTTCCGCTGCTTTTCTCTTTCATCACTTTCTTTTTTTCTTTTTAGTTTTGCTTCTTCTTCTTTTCTAGCAACTTCTATCTCAAACATATTGAATTTTCTTTCAGACTCTCTTTGGAATAAATACTTAGCCTCTCCATTAACAGAAATTATGACAACAGTAAAATCATCTTTAAGAGAATTTAAAAGATTTTTGTAATTTGTTGGATCATCAATAATACTTATTGTGGATTCTCTTCCTCCAACTTTTGAAAGATATCCATGTTGCCCAACTATTTTTTGAATTAGATTCTGTGGTAAATTAAATTTTTGTAATGTTCCCAAATCTTCATTAAGAAATTCATCTAATGATTCAAATACATATGGCATTTTAAAATCTTTAATTTATTTATATATTTATTCTTCATTATCTAATTTTTCTATAATCATATCAGAAAATCCTGCTTTTTTTAGTATTTCTATTCGATAAGAAAAGTATTCTATAGGAAGGGGGGAATCTTTAATAATAAATATGTTCATTCTTAGCTCTTTTGCTGTTTTCTGAAGTAAACCTATAATATCATAAATTCCATCTCCATCAATGGATGATAGGACCTCATCCAGCATAAAAATATTAAGAGAGGGATATTTTCTTTTTAACATTCGAATTATAGAAATGAGAACAGCAAGATCTACTCTCTTTTTTTCTCCTGTTGATAAAGTTTCTACATTTATATCAATTCCAAGATGATTAAGTTTAGGTTCAAATTCAGAATTAAATCTTAAACTATAAGGAAAGTGTAATTCGTTTAATGTAAACTCTACCTCTTTATTAAGTGTAGGAAGATAAGATTCTAAAATTCTTTTTTTAACTCCAGCATCTGAATAAAGTTCTTCAAGGATTGAAAGATATTTATGACTATCGTCTAATTCTATTTTTTCGTCTTCTTTTTTTCTTATAGATAGTGTATTTTTTGATATAATATTTTCGATTGATGTAAATTCCTCTGGTTTACTTTTTTTTAATTTTTCTAATTCAGAATTTAAAATATTATATCCTTCTCTAGATGAATAAATAAATTCTGTAATTTTTTTAATAGCTTCTTTAATTTTCTTAATTGCTTCATCGTATTTTTCTTCAGATAAAATAAGTACTTCCATAGAGGAATTTTTTTGGGATAAAGATTCTTGAAGGCTTTCTTTAATAAGGCCAAATCTTTTTTCTGAAAAGGGGGTTTCACAAGTTGGGCATTTATCCTGATTATAAAGTTTTATTTTTCCTTTAATGGAACTGATGTCTGATTTGAGATTTATTTTTTGAGATAAAAATATATCGGTAGCTTTTTTAACTTCTGTTTCTTTATCTTGATAGAATTTTAATTTTTTATAAGCTTTTTCTAATTTTGGCTTATAAGGTTTCATTTTATCTATTATTTCTTGAGCTTTCTTAGTACTATCTGATTGTACTTTATTTTTAAGTTTTTCAAGCTCTTTTATAGCACCATCTATAGAACTATTTAAAGACATAATTTCCCTATCATAGAGATCTATATTAATTTTAGCATCTCTTAAATCTTTACGAACTATATCATTCATTTTATTAATGATTTCCATAGCGAAAAGTTTATCGATAATAATTCTTTTATCACTAGGGGTCATTGAAATAAATGATTTAAAATCATTAACTGAAAGAGAAATTATATTACTAAAAATATTATATGGAAGGCCAGTTACCTCAAGATCGATGTAATCTTGATAATTTTTAATACCTGCTTTCCCAATATCATTATCTTTATTTGCTTCTTCTCCTTTTTTATACTTGTGAACTTTTAAATCTGCTGGGGAAAGATTTCTTTCAATTGTAACATTAACTCCAGGCCTTGTTTCAATTTCCATAGTTATATGCCCATGTCTATTTAATCTATTAGCTATTTCTTCTTTCTTAAACCCCTCTACTCTTCCATAATATGCTATTTTAGGCATATTTATTAAAGTAGATTTGCCGACTCCGTTTTTGCCAAGAACCATCCAAAGTCCTCCTTTTTTATCCAACTCTATTTTTTGTAATTTATTTCCGAAGGACCCGATATTTCTCCAAGAAATGTTTAATAAATGCATATTACGTAGTTATAAAAATAAAGATTTCATTAAATAAATTTATGATATATATCATATAATCAAAAGTATATAAAGTTTTATGAAAGAATTTAGAAAAACTGATTTAGAATTATTTATATGTGAAGAGTGCGGAGAAGAATTTACATGTAGAGAAAATTTATCTAAACATCTAAAATATCATAATATAAGTATAAGAGAATATTATGATAAGTGGATAAAAGAAGAAAATGATGGTATTTGTAAAAATTGTGGTAAGGAAACTAAATTTATATCTAAAAAATATAAAATATATTGCTCTAATAAATGTTATAAAAAGGGTCAAGGAAAAGTTATTTCTGAAAAAGCAAAGATAAAAAGATTAAAAATACAAGAAACTTATAAATTTCAATGTTTAGAATGTCGAGAAAAATTTAAAACATTAACAAAATTAAATAATCATATTAAAAAAGTTCATGGGAAAAAAGAGTATTATGATAAATGGGTAAAAAAAGAAAATGAAGAATTATGTAAAATTTGCAAGGAAAGTACTAATTTTACAGATAGAATCTCAGGAAAATATTCCGGATATGAAATGTGTTGTTCTAAAGAATGTAGAGAAAAATACAGATTAATAGAAAGAAGTAAAACAAATATGGAAAAATATGGTGTTAGAAATGTCTATCAAAGAGAAGATATAAAAGAAAAATGTAGAAAAACTAAGTTGGAAAAATATGGTGATGAAAATTTTACAAATATGGAAAAAGCTAAAGAAACATGTTTAAAAAATTATGGAGTAGAATGGCCTCTTCAAAATAGAGATATACTAGAAAAAAATCAAAAATCTGCAAAAAAATTAAAACAATTTAGAAATACGTCTCTATGGTATCAAGGTTCTTATGAATTAGATTTTCTTGAAAAATATTTTAATAAATATCCAGATATAGAAAGAGGGCCTTCTATAAAATATAAATTTAAAGAGAAAAATAAAATTTATCACCCTGATTTCTATATTCCTTCGTTAAATTTAATAGTGGAGATAAAAAGTTCTTGGATTTTAAATATCGATGAAGAAATAAATAAAAAGAAAAAAGCCACTATTTCTAGTGGCTTTAAATATTTTATGATCTTAGATAAAAAATACTCGTCAAAAATTTTAGAGTAATCTTCTTAATAAACTTTGGCTTCTTTTTGCTTAGAAAAAGATTTTCTGCAGATGGAATAATTGGCTCCAAAAGCCAGATTACTTATATTTCCATTTCGACATTTTTGCTCCGGATGATAAACAATATCAGCAAGAATTTTTCTAGAGGAAATTTGCCGATAAACCCAAATAATAGTTTTTTTATTCAGATGGGCCTCCAAGAATTTTAGATTAGGGTCATTTATTCGGTTATAAATCCACAAATCTAGAATAAGACGAAGGTCTGAAAATAAAAATCCTCTAGATTTTGCATGAGATATAATCTCAGGAATAACTTTTAAATTAAATTGTGTTTTTTTCATTTTTTCAAAATTATATGAATTATTTTAATGTACAAAATATTTTCTGATAAAAAAAAATAATGAAAGTTAAAAAAGCGTTAATTATTTTTCATGATATTCAATTTTTGCAACAGCTTTTCCCATCATTTTTTTAATGGGATCGTTTTCAGTTCCAAATCTTGCATCCATTTCATAAAGAATATAGAGGGATTCTTCAAGAACTTCTGCAACCTTTTCAAGATTTTCATAATCTTTAGTTATATCAAGATCCCCATGCCATATCTTTCCTTTAGATTCGATAATTATATTAGCATTAAAAACTACTAAATTATCTGGATATCGTTCCGTGTATCCAGATTTAGATCCAGCGATCATACGACCTACTATAAGACCATGATTCATAAAAATTTCATAAATATCTCCATCAGAAAGAAATTCTGAAGGAAATTGATTGTAATCTGGAATAAAATCTTTTGTTGCCATAATATTAAAATTTAAATTAATTCTTCTTCATGAGAAGCTTTTTCATAATATTGTCTATTGAGAAGTTTAAGTTTAACAATCATTTCCATATTAAATTCTAAGTTTTCAATACTATTTTCTAATAAAGTTATGATATCTTTAATTTCTTCTCCGTCTAATATTTCATCAAATGAATCATCTAACTTATTCTTTTCCCCTCGAGTTTCTATTCGTTTGTAAACACAATCACTTAAAAGATCTATAAATCTTGTTAAATTAAATCGTTGAATGTATTTGTCCGGAACAATAATATCTGTATAATTATTTTCTAAAATTCTATAAGCTTTTTCTAAAGTCATTTCCATTAATATTTCTAACGGAATTTTTTGAAATATTGAAGATACTAAGTTTGGAGTAAAATATTCTTCATTAGTATTTGGATTTAATATATAAAGTCCTTTTTTATTATCAATATCGGACCTTTTTGTAGAATAGGGGGAACCAATATAAATGGAGTTTTTATGTTCTTGTCTCTTATGAACATGTCCGGCATATAATTTTTTTACTCCAGGTAATCTTTGAAGTTTTGCTCCTTCCCTAATATTATATCCGTTATCATATTTAAATCCAGCAATATCTGTATGAGCAAAAATATAATCCGTTTTATTTGCTTTTGCATAAAGTTCTTCTTTTTCTCCATTTCCGATCCAAGGCAAAATTAAAATTTTACTATTTTTATTAGTTATAACTATTGGTTTTTCAAAAATAGTTACATTTGGAATAAATCTAAAAGCTGCAAGAGAATTTACATCTGTGACATTTTTTTTATAAATATCATGATTTCCAGTCATAAAATATACAGGAAGAATATCTGATAAATCAAAAATAAGATCTATTGATTTATTCATTACATTAATATCTAAGAGCTGGCGATTGTCAAACCAATCCCCAAGAATAAAAAGGATATCTTCTTTTTTAAAATTTTCTTTTAAATACGGAATATAAAAATTATAAAAAAATTCTAAATGATTATCAAGCCATTCTATTGAATTAGCTCGAACACCAAAGTGTAAATCAGAAAGTAAAAAAATTCTATTATAAGAGATATCTAAGGTGGGTATTTCATACTCAAAAAGATCCACATTCATATTAAGTGCTACTTTTTTAAAAATCGTATTATATTAATATTTTACATAAAAAAAGCCTAAGAGTTTTAATATTCTTAGGCTTTTATTAATATATTATTAAATTTTATACTAAATTTTCAAGTTCTTCAAAGAAAACATTAACATTACCATGAGTAGTAAAAATGTCATAACTTCCATTTGACATTTCTTCAATTTCTATAATTTCTATATTTCCCCCTTCTTCTTCCATTTCTTCAAAATCTAAGTTAAGTTCGGCTGCAAGAAATTGATTCATTTTATAACCATCTATTGTTTGTTTTTCCTCTTCCCCTTCATCTTTGTTAAGCCCTCTTTTAATCAATTCAACTTCATCGTATTGATTTACAGTGACTATTTTATCCAAATCTGATTCATTCCACGGAGCTTTTGGATCATATTCTGCTCCAGTAGGATAATTTTCTTTTACAAATTTAGCTTTCATAATAGGCCTTTATTTTATTTATCTCAAAAAAGCTTTTTTGTCTTTATCTTTTTATTTAATCCTTTTTGAAAATTTAATTCCCGGAGTAATCCTTCTTTATCTAATACCCCGATTTCAATGTATAATTGATCATAGTTTATTTGGAAAAATTCAGCAAATCCTATAAAAATTTGAGTATTTGAATAGGCTTTTTCTCTCAAGAGCTTTTCTTTGAAATAATAATACATTTTTACCATATCACTTTTATCAACTCTTTTCGGATTTTTATATTTTTCGTGAAATGGGGATTCTAAAAATAATTTATAAATATTTTCATTAAGAGCTTTAATAGTTCTGGTTTCAATCATATTTTCACTTAATTGATCTTCATAAAGTGAAGAAACCCTATCATCAATTTTCATTACTGAAGAAAATGGTTCATATTCTATTTCTCCTGTATAGTTAATAATTTTATTTTTTTTCATATTTTGATTTTCTTCATTATCTGAATAATTATACATTTTAGTAATCTGTTATTTTAGAAGGGGACTTAAGAATATTTATCATCTTCTAAAAATAACTTTTTAACTAAAAAAGGCCCTCCCCTTTTATGAATTCTTGAGATCCTTGTATCATATCTTTATTATTTTCTAGTTTATCGGGATCTATATTACTTCCTATCATAGCTATTATTGAACTTTGACCTCCAGTTTTTCTTTGACCCCTTTTTTGTTTCTGTCCTCCAATAACACTATTAAAAATAAAATCCATATCTTCTATTTGCGCTTCTTTATCCTCTTCAATTCTTGCATATTTCCAATCTACTGTAAATCTTTTCCTTGTATTTTCATATCCAGCTACTCTATTTGCAAGACATTTTAAATGATATTCTCCATTTGCTTTCATTATTGGATCCGCGACAATACCAAAAAGCATATCTACAGTATGAAGTAGAGCAGCAGATTCTGCTATATTTGTAATACTTAAGTCTGAAGTTTCCCATCCGGATCTGTTTGTTTGGGTAACTGTAATTACTGTCCATTGTTCTTCCATTGCCATTGCACGAAGATCTTCAGAAATCTGCTTAATCTTCATATAAGTATTTTCAGTATTAGGATTTCTCCAATTTTTCATAATATTGATATAATCAACAAAAACATTGTCAAATTTATATCCTAGTATTTCTTGTACTTTTTTAAGATATGATTTAATATCATTAACGGAGGCCGTTGAGGAAGGAAATTCTTTTACATGAAGTTTTCCTAGTGGGGTAAAAGAACTATTTTTTAAATTTTTTATTTTTTTCTTTAAAAAATCTGTATCCTCTGCAATTTTATCATAATTATCTATGGGAAGTTCTAAAAGATTAGATCCGATACGCATATGTACTAATTCTTCTTGAAGTTCTAAAGTAACATAAGCAGTATTATATCCTAAACTAATAGATCTTGCTGCTAAATTAGATAACCACAGAGAATTGTGTGATAAAATTCCATTTGTATAATATGTATGATTTTCACTATCGATTTCTATATCATACATATTAACTTTTTCATTTGTTTTCTCTGCTAATAATATTCTAGAATCCCCTTTTTGAGTTTTTAAAATATCTCCTTTTTTTAAATCCTTTATATAAATTTCTTGATTTAAATTATTTATAATTATATGATTATCTGCTCCTTTTAAAAATAAGCCATTTTCTAAATTAATTTCCCATATTTTATATGGAATTGTTTTTCCAGAAGCTTTAATATCTTTCCATCCATCTTCTGTTTCTACTTCCCACTCTAATACATTAAATATCTCTATGAATTTTTTATCTGATGTTTTTTTCATAATTAAAGATTTTGGGCATCCTTATTAATATTGTGAAATTCTTCCATTGAAATTTCTTTTATTTCTCCTGTTTTTTTATTTCTTATTTTTATCAAAGTTTGAGGGACTACACATTTTCCACTTTTTGGGCCACCTAAAAATCCAACTAAAGATCCTTTCCAATATCCCCCCTTCATACAAATATCTATATACTCATACCCAGAAGAAGCTCTTGCTAATCTAGTTTGTTTATGAGATTTAGCATCAAAAAAATCTGTTCCTAAATTAAAATTAAAATCAATAGCAGTTTCTGTAGTAAGCATACTTCTTACTATTTCTACTGTTTCTGCTGCATTTTCTGCTGTAATGTTAGAAGTTTTCATAAATGCAATAGACTTACGCATTACATTATCAAGATTTCGTATTCTAATCCATGACCCTACATTTTCTTCTAACCATTTTTGATCATAATTTTCTAATTGTTCTTTTGTATTATAAAGAGCCCCTATTATATCTTCAGAAATTTTATCTGAAATCCCTTTTACTTTAATAAGCTCTGTCATTTGTTCTCTTGACGGGGCTTTTTCGTATCTTAAAGTATGATCCTTAGCAATTTCAAACATCTCTCTTAATGTCTGATTTGTAAAAAATTCAGGTTTAGTTGTGTTTAGATATATTCTATTATCGAGAATATAAAAAAAGAAGATTTGTTCTTTGTACGCCTGGATCACTTTTTTAAAATTTAAATATTAAGATAAAATATATTTTTTAACATTTAATTCATGTATATTATCCGCATTATTTTGATAATCAAATAGGGTGTGCCAAATAGTTAATTCCCAGTTTATCCACTTAATAGAATAGGATCTGTTAAAAGTTGCTCCTTGGACATTTTTGCCAAAAGAAAATGCTGGTATTAAATATGCTAATTTAAACTCTGCAGCATATCTCCATCTATAAAAATATATAGTTGTTCTAAATGGTATTTTCTCTTTTGTTTTCATTATTTTAATAGTTTAGGGAGTTATGTTAAATTTTTCATTACCATGGATGTTTTAAAAGTTTATATTTTGTCCAGCCTTTATGTTCAATAAAACCAGATTCAATTAATTTTTTTAGATCTAATTCAAGATCTTCCTCTATCCTACATCGAGTCTTAAGATTTACTTCATGTTTTATAAATTCAGCTTCTAACCGATTTTCCTTTTCTAAGAAAGATACAATTTCAAATAGGAGATCTTCGAGAGTAGGATTATCTACAATTCCTATAAGATTTTTAATCTTGATTTTCTTCTTCTGTATTCCCTTCATCTTCTAATTCTTTTGTTATTTCTGCTAAATCTTCCAAAGATTCTATAGAAGGGAGCATGAAAGTGGGTTTGATTATTTTTTCATCAAGTTCCTCTAATGTTTCTTGAGTAAAAACCTCTTCTGTAAAAAGTTTTCCTAAAGGAATTTCTCCATTAAGATGTTTACACACCAGCCATTTAGAAGTTGCTCTAGATTCTACATAACGAAGTATTCCATCTGGTGGCATCCACTCTATACAATTTTTCTTTTCTGATGGTTCAAGTTTGAGATATTCTTTTTCTAAATGACAGCGTCCTCTTATTATTCCACAAGCATCCCAAGAAACAAATTTTTCTAAACCTACGTATGGATTGGGCTTTTTGTAATATGGAATATGGAGTTGTACCTTTATTGGTCTTGCAAATCTTTGTTTAAATGGATTTACATAAATAGTAACTCCTACTCTAGTTGGATCTATATTTTTAGATAAAGCTATTGCTTCAGCATCATCATCTTTAAGTTTTCCTTTACCAAGTGTGAATATAATGGAAGCATTATATTTTACTCCTCCACCACCAGATATTTCCTTAGCTGTGAACATACTCATGGCATCATAAACATGGTTGTTTATGACAAAAGGAATACCATGCATAGCAAACTGAAGGCCATTAACTCGGAAAAGTTTTCTGATTGCTTGTTGTTTAGTCATATCCCTTTTATTATCACCTGATATTGTATCCTCCTTTTCCTTTATTGAAGTTAAATTTCCAAGAGAATCCAATACTACCATAACTTTAGGTGGCGTTTCCCCTTTAGCTTTTGCCTTCTCAAATTGTTTAATAATTTGAGCAGCTATATGTGAAAATTCCTCTACAGTATTTACGGGTTGTAAACGAATATTTGAAACATCTACACCAAGTTTAGCTACGAAGTCTACGTCTATAGATCCTTCGGAGTCAAAATAAATTGGAGTATAACCCATTTTCTGAGCATTTCTACAAATACTTAATGCAATATAGGTTTTGCCGGTTCCTTCTTCCCCTGCTAAAACAAGAGATCTACGATTTGGTAATCCTCCAAATAAAGATCCAGAAAGAGCAGCATTAAGAATGTATGAACCTGTTCCTATCCACTCATCAATCTTAGCAATAGGATTAATATCTAGCATTTCTCCCATTGGAGCAATCGTATTAAGAAAATCATTAAGTTCTGAAAAGGTCTTGGGTGTTTTTACGAGTGACTTCTTTTTTGCCATATTTTATCTAGTTTATTATTTTATGGCTATAAAGGGGAAAGTTTTATTTTTCTTCGGGAATTTTTTCCTTTAAGTCTATTTCGATTTCTGCATCTGTATTTTCTTCTGTTTCTTTGATTTCTTCGATATGATCTAAAATAGGTTTAAGTCTCCAAAAAATACGTGATTCGGCAGTATCTTTGAGAATAAATCCTGCCCAATCTATTTCCGATTGGTCTGGAGTAATAGCAGATTGATGAATAGGTTCTTCTGGGTTTACAACATAATAATAAACTCTTTTATAGAGATTTCCTTTTTTATCTTTATAATCTATAAAATAAGGCTCCTCATTAATAATATCTTTAGTATCTATAGTTATTCCCACTTCTTCTCTAGTTTCTCTAATAGCTCCTTGAAGAAGATCTTCTCCCTCTCTAACATGTCCTTTTGGAATAGAATAAGTTCCCCACCATTTTTGTCCTTTAGGATGGCCAAGAAGAATAGCGCCTTTTTGGATTATAGCTAGTCCCGCAGAAAGTTCTAATCTTTGTTTTTCTTCTGTGATAAGTGATTCTTTTACAATGCCCATAATATAAAACTATATTTCTATATTTATCTAAATAAAAAATGGGATTTATTTATAAATCCCATGATCAAAAGTAATTTTTTCTATTCCTAGTGTTTTTTCTTTATCTTGCATAATTTTACAAACTTCATATAAGTTTATAGATTTCCACCCAATTTCAGAGTTATCAATTCCAACATCTAAAGATAATCCAGAATTTTTGTATCTTCCATGAACGTGACCATAAAGGTTCCAGGAGCCATACATTTTACGATTCCATGAGGCTAGAGGGTAATGGCAAAGAACAATATGGATGTTAATATCTGGATTTTTTCGGGAGAATGTAAAATCTTTAATCTGAGTAATTTGAGAAAATCGTGTAGAATTATGAATGTTTTTATCATGATTTCCTAAAATCAGAAATTTATTACCATTTAATCTATCAATAAATTTTTCAGCATCTATTCTTTTTGCCATAGATAAATCTCCAAGAATAAAAACTATATCTTTCCTTTTAACCCATTTATTAAAAACTTCTTTAACTAACCAATCATTATGTGCTTGATCTAAAAGATTCCTATATTCTGGATTTTTAAGAGATTTTTCGCCTTCATAATTTACGTAAACTGGTCGATTACATATATCTATAATTTTAGGGTGCCCTGAATGTAAATCCGCGGTAAACCAAATAGATTCCATTTCTTTTTGAATTTCAGGAGTTATATTTTTAAAAATGTCGTTAGCTGTCATTATTTATATTTTCTATATAGTAATATTTGCCTTTAAATAATATCCATTTATTATTAATATATTCTATACCTACGAAGTCTCGGTGGCCATTTTTTATTATATGAAGATGATATGATACCATTGGCTTCTTCTCATTTATTTTTTTATAACCAGATCTTAAAAAAATTATTGTTTCTTTTTCTATCAAAGGAACTATTCCAGCTTCAGAATTTACCCATATAAATGATAAATTTATAGCATTTCTTTTAGTACCTATTTTCATGGATTCTATTGGATCCTTGTGTCTTTCAAAATTCATTACAAATGTAATATACGAATAATTTCTTAGATAAAAAAATTTAATGGATATTTTTAGAATAAACTTCTGGCATAGATAAGATTTGCTGGGATACTTGGAAGTCCCAAAGTTTCAATAAATCTATTAAATGGCTCAATTATAATTTTTTCAAATTGACGATCATAATCAATTTCTGGAGCAAATTCATATGGATAATTTCCTGGTAAAAATCCAAAAACTTCATAATTCCCCTTAGCATAATAATGTTTTATCTTATCTCCCGTTTTAATAAAATTATATTTACTTTTCCACTTGGATTTAAATAAAATAAAATTATAAACTGCTGAAGATCGAACATTAATGGGACATTTATCGCCTAAAGTAATTTCTCTTCTATCATCCAAAACATATTTTTCATAATCCCCTATAGAAACGGATTTTGAAATATCATCAGGGTCTTGCATAATAAATTCTTTTTTATAATTTTTTAATCTTTTAACAGCATCTGAATAATCAAGGGATTTTCCCATTTCAAAGACATATTTTACAAGATTCTTAAGAACTTTTTTAGCAAATTTAGGGGTAGAACTTTGAACAATTTCAACACCAGTGTAAGCTAATTTTTCTTGGGGAGTATATTCAATTCCAGGTTCTTTCCAAGCTACATCAAGGACATATTTCTTTTTAGCCATCATAAGCCCTGAATAAGCAATTTTTTCTAATTCAAAATATTGAAGATTTTCTGTATTAAATTTTTCTGCATATTCTTCGAATTTTTCTCTTAAATATCCTTCTATTCGAAGATTTTTTATTTTTAAGATAAAATCTTTCGGACTTCCTTTCCAATCACAAGAATCAAGTATTGGTTGGAAAGTCATATAAGTTGAATTATGAACTAATATATCATTTGCTATAAAGGTGTGGGAATTATCATTAACTTCAATATCATAAACATATTCATCCTCAAAATTACCAATTTGTTCACAAGATTCTATTTCATCAAAATAAAATTCCATTTTCTATAAGTATTTGTTTTATATTTAATCCCTTTTTATAATCAGATTCCCATATAACTATAGTTTTAATATGATGCTCTTTTAAAAGAGTTTTATATCTAATAGAATCCATATTCCATATTTCTTGTGCTGTTAAATTTGGGTTAAATGGATGTGGATGATCATACTTTTTAAAATAAATAGGGTTGCCATGAAATAAATCCCCATTAAATTCTATACATATATTTAAATCTTTTATAAAATAATCTAATTTTTTGTATCCTTTTGTTGTATTAACAGCAAATTCGGTATTTTTAGTAGCAAAATATGTTTTATATTTTTTAAGATATTCATCTATTTCCCTAAATAATTTTTGAGATATATTTGAATAAGGGGATTTTATTTTTTGAATATATTTTTCATATGCCTTTAATCCTTTATTTTTTCCTAATCTTTTAGTAAAATTTTTTAAAGTTAATGCTTTAGCTAAATTTATTTCTTTAGCTTTTTTTAATCCATATTTTTTGACCATATAGGGAAAACTTTTCGTAGTTTTTTGTTTAAATAAATAAATTTCCCATTTTTTATTTCCATTTTCTATGCCATATTTTTTAATTAAATTATTTAATGTAATTCCTCTTGATTTATTAAAATTCTTAAATTTATTTTCTGACCATCCGTGATTTATTTTTTTATATTCTAAAGAATTAGAATAAGCCTGTTTTTGTCTATAAAAATCCCATCTTTTTAGCCCTTCTATTTCTCCATATTTTTTAATCATTTTTTCTTTTGTCGGCCCTGTTTTATATAAATCTAAATTTTTTATATCGAAAGCCCATAAAGTTATTTTATTAGATGTATTAAATATCCTAGATTTATTTAAATTTGGATATTCAGGAAATTTTTTTATTATACATTCTTCGCATACTTTTAGTTTATCTCCATGTTTCTTAGCAGTCTGAAAAGAAGGCCCTATTATTTCAATTTTTCCAGTTTTTTTAATTCTAAATTTTGAGATTTTATAGTAAATTTCTTTTTTGCATTCTCTACATTTTTCCCTATCTTTAAATATTTCTGAAATTATTTCTTTAAATAAGTTATATGATTGATTGGAATTAAATTTTTTGATTTGTTCAGTTATCATCTCTTTACTGAATAATAAGGATAAAAATTTATTTAACGCAAAGTATTTTATCTGTTTTCAATATTTCAGAAGGCTTTATCTCTTTTTTAACTCCATCTCGAAAAATTATCATAGAATGATTATCTGTTACAAGTATTTTTTTTCCAGATTTGGTTTTTAAAATCCACTTGGGTTTTTTAACTTTATGACGAATTATTCTTTTTACAGGAACATAATATAAATAATCTTTCTCTGACCAATTAAGAATTTTTTGAAGAGTTTTTATTGATTCATGGCCTTTTAGTGTAATTTTTGTAGGACTTTTTTTTGAATTATTATTATAAAATTCTTCTATGGTCATTTTTTGTGTAGGAGTTTGTATGATAGTATCAGAGGAACAACTGTCAGTATCATTATAAATTACTATAGTTTTTGCTAAGATCTTATTTACATGAGTTAAGCCTAAAGCTTCATGGAGTTTTTTATCAAGATGCCATTTATTTAAAAAATAGTCATCTAAAGTATTATTTGCGTAAAAAATAAGATCTTGTCCTTGTAGGGTAACTGCTTCTGCCACGTGTACATTATAACCTACAAAATAAATAGATGCACAAGCACCATAAACAGAATTAATGAAAATTTTAATAGAATGCTGTAAACCATTATATTCGTCTTTAATACCTTCTAATCTTTGAATTTCTATTTTTAATTCTTCTATAGAACAATTATTAGGATCTATTTGACAAAATTCAAGTTTATTTTCTTTCATGGATACAATAAAATATTAAAATTCCAAAGAATTTTCTTCATATTTTTCATCTTTAACTACCATAGAAGTAACAGTTACAGTATCACTATCCTTTGATTTAAAAACTAATTTATCTTCTCCAAAATTAACTTTGTAATTTTCTATATCGACTTTTTCGAATTGATCCTTATAGAGGGAGAGTAGGGTTTTTTCATCTCCATTATCCGCTACCTCTAATTCAAAAGATTTTCCCCTAACAAAAACTTTTTTATCTCTAATCATAAATTCAAGAAATTTATATTCTTTATCAAGATCACAAAGAGAATTAACTTTTTCTATTGTTACACTTGGAAGATCAAATGTTGTAATAGGATCTGTTTGAGCTATTCTATTCATAAACAGATCATCAGAAATATACTTAAATATATTTAAAGAAGTACATTCAATTTTTACTTTTAAAGAGGGATTTTTTATAAGAAGAGCAGTTCCTGCTAAATTTTTTTCTTGATTATCAAGAATCTCCTCATATTGAACTGAGAATGAAAATTCTCCAGTTGAAAAATGATCTAAAGATTTAATTACATGAGATATATTATAAATCCCAATTTTAATAAACTGAGAATCTTTTGACTCTTTTTTAAGAGAAAATCCTGCATCTACAAATGAAATTTTAGCATATTTAACAACACTTTTTTCTTCGTTATAGGATTTTGCTACAAAACATTTATTTTTTTCATCTACTTCTATTAATAATGAATTTTCAATAGATGCAAATTTTTTAAGCCATGCAGAAAAAGGCTTTACATTCTGAGCTGTAAAATCAATAGTTTTTGCCATGATAATATTTTTAATAGTTATTGATCTTTTTACACAACAATGGGACTTAAGTTTTTAAGTCCCAAAAATATTTTTGCAAAAATTATACAAGGGATTTTACCTCTACCCTGTCAACTTTCCATCCTCCTGATCCAAACCAGACTTTTAAAATGCCATCTAATCGCCTTTTGTCCTCCCACCATTCCTTAATATATTCTTCAATTAAATACCTTGCTCCAGCATCTCCTTTATCTGTCAAAGTATCAATAATTTCTCTATCAAACATTTTTGGATCCGAATAATGTATAGATTCTTCGGGATCTGGAAAATACTTATCGGGCTTTAAAGTTCCGATATTTCCAAGTCTGTTTTCTTCATTAAAATAAAGAGTGTCCTTTTCAGGAATTTCTCCGCTATATTGAAAACTGTCCGAATCCTTCTTATAAAATAGATAAATTTCCCATCTAGCTTCATCATTAATTTTTGATAAATCTGCAGCTATTTGGATTATAGGTTGTTCATTATATTCGCTTCTCCAAATTTCATAGAATTTTCCTATTCCCATGGAACGTTTAGGCTCTTTTCCTCTCTCGAAATTAACATATTCCCTAACTAATCCCATTATTAATTTTATTTCCTAAAGACATATTTTACTATACCATCTGCTATATCATTTATTTCTTCTGGATCCGATCGATATTGATGAGCCCATTTTTCTAAGGAGTATTCTTCTATTTGTCCTAAAGTAAAATCTGCTTCTTCTGATGTAAGCCCTCGTTCCATAAGAGCTGTTAATAAAGTATCAATAAAAATTTCTACTTCTTCTGGATCTTTACTTCTAATATTTATTTCATTTACAAAATTATCAAGAGATTCATTAACATAAGAATAGTTATTGTCTAAAGATTCAGGCATTGAAACTTCTTCTGGCTCACCTACATCCGAAGCTATAAGTTTTTTAGCAGCATCCTCTATAGGATGGCCTCCATTATATTCTGCATTTTGAATAATGTCAATAGAGTCCGGATCTTCAAAAATTGCATCTATTTCAGATTCACTATATCCTTGACTTTCTAACCATCTATAAATAATTTGAACATAGAGATCTAATTTTTCTCCAAAAGCTTCTTCTATCTTTTCCTTTTCCTTTTTAACTTTTTTTGGTAGTCCCTTATGTTTAGTTGATGCAAAATCCTTTACATCTTTTTTCTTCATATTTTTAGCAGCTTTTGTAATAGCAGGAGAGCCATCTTTTAATTCTCCCTTTTGCTTTGCACGGACCATTCCGAAGAATCTTTGCTGGGCTTTTGATCTAGAGGGTGACATATTTAATGAGTTTTCTTTATTTATTCGTCAAATAAATTAATATCTTGCTCTTTCTCAAAAGGGTCCTCCCCTGTCCAAATGGCTATTCCTTGGTATTCTTCTAGGTCTTCAGTATTAAATAAATCCACTGTAGTTTTTCTTGAAGAAATTCCTCGTTTTAAGGTGGGATCTTCTTTAGCCTCATAGATTTTTTGAGCTTTTATAAATTCTATTTCTTTATTTCGTAAATCTTTTATAAGTTCTTTTATCTTTTTATTTGTAGCATTAAGTTCATCTGAAGTAAATTTCTTAGCGGTCATGCTTTCAAGTCTACTTTTAATTTTATCATTATAAACTTTTAAAAAGAGATCTACTTCTTTTATAGATCTTTTCTTTTGGAGTATAAATGTAATAAAAAGTTCTTTAGCTTTATTAAATTCTAATTCAAATGAAGTCCAATCTCTTTGGTATTCTTTATTTCTTGCATCTAATCGGAGTAATTGCCATCTATAATCATCTAAATATTCTTCAACTTTATCATAAACAAGAACTTGACCATCTTTTATAAAAACAGGAGTTTCAGTCACGATAACTGAAAATACTTTTTGAACATAAGTTTGTATTTCTTTCCATTCCTTTTCATCTCTTCCAGAATATATAATATCAATATGAGCTTTAGTATTAGAGTTATTAATAATTTTAATTTTTCCTTCAAATTTATTAAATAACCAATCGAGTTTTTTTAAAGCAGAAGCATATTTCATTACAGGAGGAAGTTCTCTTACTTCGATTCTTTTATCTATTATATTAACTTCTGAAGAAATAAGCCAGGATTTATCTATATCCTTATATCTTTGAACTTTACCTGAGAAATCTTGAAAGTATGGTTTTATCGTTTGCCTATTGCCATCAAAATATTCTTTAATATGTTCTAATCGTCTTGGGAGAACCATTGTTTTATATCCTACTGCAATTCCTACTATGGGTATAGTTAATCCAAGAGGATAATCTAGCCAAAAAGGATCATGAGGACCATCTTTTTCTCTGGTAAAAAGATATTTATATTTTTTTAGTATTTCTGCTGCTTTTGAAGCAATTTTAATAGATGTATATCTTGCTGCAGCAGGGTCTGGAGAAACTTCTGATCCAAAAAACCCATAACCTTGTAAAATTTGAAGAGCAGATCCAAAAGGTCTTGCTAATTTAGATATAGCTTTTTCAATTGAGATATTTCCATGATGATACCCATCTTCAATAGATTTGCCAACAACAGAAAGAGTTTTAGTAAAAGTTGTAGGCGAACTCATTAGAATATATCTTTGTACGGGAGTAAGAGCATCATAGAAAGAGGGAATTCCCCTATGGGATAATACATATAAAGCATAATCCCTAAATTTAGAATCTATAAATTTAGAAATGGGTAATTTTTTTATAACTGTTGGATTCGCTTTTATTTCTTCCTGTATTTTTTTTCTTGTTGGCATAATATAATATTATACAGCTAATATACAAAAAAATTCTTAGATAAAAAAAATAAATTAAATAAGTTTTATGTTTTTTATGTTTTTTAAGGTTCCAAAATCTCGAAGTTTAGTTAATCTTGAGCAAAATTCGGATTTTGTTAAAACCGTTTCATTAGGATTCGATCTACCTATTGAGTGAGTAAGAACTGCATTTTTAGAAGCATCTAAAGCTTTTTTGAATTTAGAATTCTTATATAACTCGGTATAAGCTCTGTCTAAAAGAATCTGATATTCTTTTGAATTCCTTCTTATTGGTATACCCTTCCAAAAAAGAGTTTGAGATTGTTGCCAATTTTTTTCTCTTCCTTTTTTCTTAGCGGCATATCCTACTAATTTACAAACTTCTTCTTGCATTTCAGAGGATTTAAACTTAAGGCTTTGAAGAAATCCTTCCATTGAATTACATTGAACCCCATCAATTTCGAAAGGGTGGGGGGAGAAATTACTTAACGAATTTGCCGGGTATGTATTTTTTGATCCTATATCCATAATATTATATTGTATATTTTTTAAATGTAAATCCTAATTTATTATTTTCATAAATCCTAACATTTATTTTTTCTATGACCTCAAAACACTGCGGATTGATTTTTTTATGACTTATATGAACCATTTTATTGTCATGTGCATATTCATCATCCATTATAGTACACGTTGCATCATTTGATTCCCCTGGAGCTTGTGTATGTCGAAACCCCCCAAAATAATCTTCAAAATTAAAAATTTTTATCAAGTAAAAAGAAGAATCTTCTCCAAAAAGTTTTCTGCCGAATTTTTTAAAATCCACCCAATTTTCGTTATCTTCGCTCTCTTCAAAAATTTTGTTTCTGGGATGAATAAAAAATTTTGTATATACCATATCTTTAATGAATTTGGTATTGTTAAAAGTTTCACCATTCCATAAATACACACATCTTCTTTTCTTTAAATCGTAGTTTTGAAAAATCTCCCAATGTACATCATTCTGAATATAAGAAGGAAGCAAGCCATATTTCAGAATTGAATTTAAATTCTTCTTATGTGCTAAATGAAGATAATCCATCATTAAAATTATTCATGAACAATATATGGATATCTAATAGGATAATATGATGTATAATCACAAGCTGTACACTTATGTTGATATTGATTTCCGGAAACAAGTCCATTTGGTCTCATCCAGCCTTTTCCACAAATTGGACATTTCTCATCTACTTGAGAAGTTTCAACTCTTCTTACTTCAGACATAATCTTATATTTTTATTTATATTAATCAATATCAAAATCTTTTTTGGATCTGCATCCAGGACACTCTGCTACACCAGAATCTTTATCTTTTTTCCAAGCTTCCCAAGTTCGCCATTTTTGTGTAAATAAACGATTAAAGTGTATTTTTAATCCGTGTCTTAGCATGCTCCAAGAATGAATATTATTTGTTTTAAATCCCATTTCTATTGCAGTGTATTTGTCAAATTTTATTCTTCTTGGTTTCCAATAACAGGCAAAATCTTCAAGAATTAAGGACAGAGGATTATATCCAAATGGTCTGGAATTCCATTTATGTAATTTATTCCATTTAATAGTCCAGTTCCAGAAATCATCTTGTTCCCAATTGCAATTGTGACAATGTAAATAAGCCATAATTATTTTATTTTAGTGTTTTCTAACATCATAGATCCTCCTGCATGAGAAGGATAAAAAGTACAGGAAACCCTGTATTGTTTAAATTTTTTCATTAATATTGTAGCTAATTCTCTAGTTCTATTTCGGATTTCTACTTCACTTTGAGGAAATCGTGCATAATTTATAAATCCTATAATTACTCCAGGCTCTTTTCCATCAACATATATAAATTCTGTAGGTGTTATAGTAACGCACTGTTTCTTCTCATTACACCATTCACTAATAACTCTAGCAATATCTGCTTTGTTAAAATAAGAGTCTGTATATCCTACTCTTAATCCTAACCAGATTTTAGATTCATAATTATCTACAATTTTCATTTAATTTTCATTTTTTAAATTTGCTATTTCTTTCCCGGATAACGCTTTTAATAATACATCCGGAAGTATTTCAAATTCAAATACAACAGTAAATAGGCCTGAATTCTCTGTCATTAAAATGGGCTTATATCCAAGTTCATACATTTCATTAATACCTATTTTTAATCTATATATATTACGATAATCTTCTACCTTAAATTTCTCTTTCATGATTTTTACTTTTTAATTATAGCTTTAAATAATTAAGATATAGTGTCTCGATTTCTGCCTCTATTTTAAAATAGGGGTTTTTGAAAATTTACTGGGTCCTCATCTCCAGGTTGCCATTCTGGGACTTTGATTCCTAAGTTTTCAAATATCCATTTACTTACAATAAGGCGGTGGCAGAATTCCCCGGGTGGTTCCCAGCAAAGAAGAACATTATTAAAAAATCGGTCATATATTTTTTGTGGATCTAATTTAGATAAGGTTTCTTCCCTGTATATCTTTTCATATTCCTTTTCATCTATTTCATTTGCTTTTTTAGCATAAAAAGTTTGTCTATTTGGGGCAAGAGGAAGATACTGAGCTCCAGTCCAATCCAATGGAGGATATATGCATATGGATACCCCCATATCTCCTTTATATATTTTAAAATTAGATGTTTTCATAGTCTTTTTATGTAATAGAAAAATCTAAGTTTTAATTACCAAAACCTGTTTTTTTATGAGAAAAATCATCTCCTTGATTTTCATCTTCATAAAAATAAATTTCAGCTAAAGACATGGGCTCTTTTATTTTTATATTTTTATAAATTTTATTCATAAGAGATTGAGCTTTTGAAACCTCTAATTTTTCAAATTTATAGGATTTTAGTAATCTTCCTTTTCTTAAAAGAGCTTCATCGATATCTTTTGTTGATGTATTAAAAGTAGCTACTATTGATATATTAAGACAATCAGAAAGAAGACCATCTGTCATATTAAGTATGTTTGAAATTGCTCCAGATTGTTTTCCATTTAATCTTTTTTGTAGAGCTGGTTCAGCATCTTCAATAATAAGAATAGAATTACTGTTATTTAAAAGAAATGGAATAAATTCAGGAGTAGTAATATGATAAACCATATCTGGAGAAATAAAAATAATATCTCTTTTAAGTTTTCCCGCTAAATAGCGAATAAATGTAGTTTTTCCTGTTCCAGGAGCTCCATGAAGAATAACTAATCCTGTTTTTTTCTTATTATTAAGTTTTAAAATAATTTCTTTAGAAATTTCTTCGAAATCATCATTATAATTTTCTTGAAGATCTATGTTTCTTTTTTTAATACTGAAAGCCTTTTTTTGAAATCCCTGACTTGTTTTATGAACAACATAAATTTTATTTTTAGATACTTGAGGATTTTTATAAGCTTTTATAATTCCTAAAAAAATATATAAAGAACTTTCTTTATCTTTTAGAAATTCGGGGGGATAAATTAAATAAGAAGTATATCCGTCAGAATAAAAAATCATCCTCTCCATATAAATATAAAAATAATTAATATCTACATTTTTATTATCATATATATGGCTAAAATTATAGCTTTCATCTGGTATATCCATTTCATTACGAAAATTATCGAAAAAATTTTCTCTTATAACTCCATCTCCTATTGTAATATATCTTGGAATAATATCAAATTTTGCAGAATATTTATAAAGAAGATAGGCAAGTCCATAGTCAGCTTCGAAAGATGCTTCAATTACACTATCAAATTTATAAAAATCTATCCAAGATTTAAATTTGATTTTTCCCTTAATAATAGGATCCCCAAATTTTATTGCCTTTATTTTTTTGAAATCAATAATCTTTGATGAATATTGAATATCATTAGGTCCATCATTTTCATCATCTTCACAAGGATCGTAAGTATACTCTGACATAAGTTTTTTTATTTAGATAACCATTTTTTTCTTTTTTCTGTATTATCCCCAAATGCAATATCCAAGAATTTCTTTGCAGAACGATCTTCTATAATATTAAATAGGATTTTATTAGACATTACCCATTGCCAATCCTCCATATCTAATGATCCTAATCCTTTTAGATAATTTACTTCAGATAGTTTTTCATTTTCTGAAAAATTTTGAAATTCTTTTAGAGAATAAAAATATTTTTTATTATTTTTCCAATTACAAACCACAAGAGGGGTAACGAATTTTTTAAGTCTTCCTTCTTTAATAATATAGGGAAACCATTGATAGAAAAAATTAATAATAAGAGAAGCAATATGTTGACCGTCACAATTATGACATAATAATTTAGTATTTTCATCTAAAAAAACATGAAATGTATGGTCATCTTTAACTTGAATATCATACATAACTTTTTCTTTTTTTCGCTTGTTTATTCTTGATGGCTGTACCAATTTATATTTCGTTAAATCTATTTTCATATTTCGATTATTGTATTTTTATTTTTTATCTCTTCTAATAATTCTATTAAATACTCTTCTGAAAAATTGGAACTTTCCCAAATTATTAATATTGTAATATTTTTATTATATTCTGTTTCAAATATATGTTTGATTCTCTTTTTATCTTTTTCCCAAATTTCATAAGAAAATTTTTTCATTATTCTATGGAAATAATTTGAATTATAATAATTAGGATTACAATGCCAATAATCCCCATAAAATTCTATAGCTATATTATAATCTGTCAAATAAAAATCTATTGAACCATTTTTGCCTTTTTCGTTTTCGTATTTATATTCTTCTATATAATTAATTTGATTTTTATCTAAAATATTATTTATTTTTTTAGATTTAATAGATTTTGATGGGCCAAAAGCTTTATGTTTTTTCTTTCTAAATAATTCATATTTTTCATTTCCCTTTTTTTCACCATATTTTTCTATAAACCAAGATCTAGTATTAGCTTTTGAAATTTTTTTATTTCTTGCATAGTATTTTTTTGTTCCCTCTTCTTTTCCGAATTTTTTTATAAATCCTTCTAAGGAGGTGGTCCAATCCATAGATCTAATACCTTTAGATTTTTTATATTTTACTTCATCCTCCGTTTTTTTATGTAATAAAGAAATATATTTTACATTGGATCCAATGTGCTCATATGTTTTTTTATTATAGTTTGTATTAAATATTAATAAGCTTATATTATTTCGACATTCATTAGATTTACATGAATATCCCTTGGTATATTTTTTTTCATAGGTATAATTAATATGATTTGCTATTATTTCAGGTATTGCATTTTTTTCACAAAATCCACATGAAACAATTTTAAATCTTGGGTTTACATTTTTATAATATTTAAAAATATATTCTTTTAATAATAACCCGTGAATTCTTTTAACGTGAGAACCTATATAAGAATTATTATTTGTGATCTCTTTATTACAAATTAAGCATTTTATTTTTTTATTCATATGAAAGCCGTTTTATTCTATATATTTTATTTTGGCTTTCATATTATGTCATTTTTTAATAATAAAAAATCTTTTTTTGTTAAATTCTTCGCAAAAATTTCTTTTATTTCTCCCTTCCTTAAAATTATTAATTTATGATGTTCCGAACAACAAAATATATTTCCATTTATTTCAATTTCTATTATTTTTTCTTTATGAGTTTCTATTATTTTTTCTATTGATTTATATTTGTTATTATGTGTAAGTATTTTATCTTCATAAGAAATATCTTTTATAAATTTAGGCCCTTTTTTAGTTATAATCCTAAGCTCTCCATCTATACAATCTTCATCTGCTGCAATTACAATATTTTGATAAAGCGGAGGGGATTCTTTTGAAGGATCTATTCCAAGAATAGACATGATTTCTAATATTTCTTTATTTTCAACTAGATCACTTAATTTTTTTGTATTTTTGATCTTTCCTTTCAAGGCATAAACCCCTTCAATCTCACTATTTCTTGCTTGTTTAAGAGATCCTGCAGCTGAAATTCCTTCTGTAATATAAAGAAATTCTTTCTTTTTTGAAGCGGGAGAATACTTATGAGAGATTTTTCGTTTTGAAGTGCGCTGAGCTTTTTTGATTTTTCTAATGTTTTCTGCATACAGTTTTTCTTCAATATCAGCTTCAATTTCTTTTGAAATCGGGGAATTTTTAAGTCCCCTAAGTAATTTGGATTTAAAATTTTCTTCTAATAATTCCTCTATTTCAAATCTGGTCACATCATATTTAGATTTATTTTGGTCCCCAAATCTCATAAGAGAGGAAGGAACATTTAAAGAAACAAGGGTTTCATAAAAATGATGAGCAAGATTATATCCAAAATAAGTATTTCCCCAATCATTAATAATTTTTTGGTGGATGCCTGTGCATTGAGATCCATTAACAAATGATGTTGAACAGGATTGATCATAAGATTTCCATAGGAGCACTGTACCAAGTTCATTTTTAATAGCTATATGTTTCTCTGGCAAGAAGTTGTTCGTGATGCCTACGTCCTCTGAGACCCCCTCACAGACAAATTTGGCATCAAGTTGAAGTTTTTTTAATTGAGGATCAAGAGACATAAGATAACTTTTGAGTGATAAGTAAGTTCTAATTAATTCTTTATCCCATTTGAAACCCGGAAAAATTTCTGGAGAAGGAATAAAAGATATAGAGGTCCCTCTTATTTCACCGGTCTCTTTTCTTCTACGATCTTCTTTAACTATTTTATAGTCCTCCCAATCATAATGAATATAGTGAGTTCCATTAATAGTAGTTATTGAAAATTCTTTAGAAAGAATATTAACTACTGCAGAACCCACTCCATGTAATCCTAATATATTTGTTGAGGAATCTATAAAATTAGACCCGGCATGAAGATCCTCCATGGCAGTTCTAACTACATTTTTTTTGGTTTTTGGATGGCGAGAATTAGCTTTGTGAAATCCCCCTCCTGTATCAGTTATAGTAATTCGGTTTGTATCTAAATTTATGGTAACATGAATATTTTTCATTTTACCTTTCATTCTTTTTGCTTCATCAATAGCATTTTCTAAGATTTCAATAATAAGATGCATAAAACCTGGAGACCATAGTTTTTCTATACTTTGTAATTTTCCATCTCGAATAATAGGAATTTTCTCTTCTATTGGAGATATACTAGAAATATACATCCCTGGTCGAAGTCGAACAGCTTCGAATATATTAAGAGCTATAATTTCTTTTTCGTGTTTTTGATTAACTTTTATTGCCATCTATATTATAGTTTTAATATAAAAAGTGTTTTAAAAAAAGGGGATCTTCTTAAATAACAAAGACCCCCTTAAAACTCAATTTACAAGCAAGGAAACTAAACCATTTCTGCCTCTGGCATAAACTCTTCAGCCAAATTCCAGAGTTTTTTATTATAATTCAAATGACGAGCAGCATTTGTAATAGTTCTCGGATTAGTTCTGCGACCAGATTTGGATTTTCTCTCATACAAACCTTGAACAGTCCGTTCCTGAACTACGTTGAATACAGTCCAGAGATCATCTTTTTCATCCTGGGGTCTTACTGGTTCCCAGAGTTTTCTTGGATCCAAAGATGCAGTAATTTCTTTTGCAGAGAGAAATCCATCTTTATCAACGAAATGATTGGGTTCACGAAGAGAAATTGCTTTCATTGCAAACTCCGTTTTCATATCTTCATTCATCGTTACCTGCTGCATATCATGGATATGATCTCCAATATTTCGGTATTGTTCGGCTGTTTCAGCAATAATCTGAATCATTTCTTTTTGGTTCAGTCCAATATGGCGGAATTTAACAGTTTCATTGAAGCCAGGAATTCCAATAACAAGTCCATTAGAACAAACAAGGCGGAAAAGGCCGAGATGAATTTGTCCGGGTGTATAACCATCGTGAGAATTATCAAGCATCAGCTGAGGCTTAATTTTATCTCCAAAGACAGGGATAAATCCCATATCTGGATTATGAAGACGAATAATGTGTCGGGAGTATGGATTTGCCCCATGTTGTTTAGCTGAATAAGGAGACCATCCAAGCTTTTCAAAAGCTTCCAAAAATTGAACAGTTGAAAACAATGAATAGCGAGAGGTACGATCGGGATGTGCTACATTTGAAAAAGCTGCAGGAACAAGTTCTTTAAGATCCTCCATTGTTTTGGTTGGATAACCGATTGATGTTAATTCAGACATAATTTGTATTTTTTAATTAAATAATTAATTTACAATACAAATATACGAATAACTTCCCAAGTAAAAAAATTTTTTCAACTTTTTTTCAACTTTTTTACAATTATTTCAAGAGTTGGATGCTGAATATAGTTTAATTCTGAGGTCTGTTTATACCAAAAAATATTATCTAATTCTTTAATTGCTTCTTCTTCAGAATCAAAACTTACTATTTCTCTACCATAAGTCTCCCCTTCTCCACTATACACATAATGATCTTTCCATCCAAACCAGCCTTTTATTTGAATGTGAAATACCGGTCCGCCGCCATATATGTCGGGTTTTAATCCTTTAAGAAGCCTAAAATTAACGGTTTTTATTTTTTTCATAATAAGAAAGGTATTAAGGTAGCATATCAATTAACTTAACAGCAAGTTCTTTTGTTTTTAGAACATCTTTTTCACAGTAATTCTTTATTCTTTCTAATCCTCCACCCCAATAAGCTCCAGAAACTTTATCTCCAGATAAATCATCTTTTGAACTTTCAATACCAACAGCTGCACAAGCTACTTCGAATGGGGTATAAGATTCTTGCATGTTTCCTTGTCCCCAGACTTCTGGTAAATCAAAGACATCAACTTCCCAGGGTTTCTTCCCATAAACGGAGAGATTTGAAGGAGGAGTAAATCCATTTGCCATAAGTCTTTTTGAAATCCAGGGGCAGTCATATCTTTTTATTGCATATCCGCATAGATAAAATCCGGATTTATTTACTTTATTAAATAATTCGGGAATTGGCTCCAAAAGTTTCTTTTCATCATCACCATATAGAGATTTTATAATGAATTCTCCCTTGTTAAAGTATCCATAGGAAACACAGATAATTTTACAGAATTCCGGATAAAAGTGAGCTTTTTCCTTCCAGTATTGATCTTTTGATGTTGGCTCCAGTCCATATGGATCTCTTTCTCTTTCCCATTTTTTAACTTGATGTTCAAATGCATTATATAATAATGGATAATCTAATCTTAGATTCATTAAGTCCTGAACGACAGGAACCCACTCCACATCAAAATAAAATAATTTTTCTTTAGTTGGTTTCATTTTCTCCTATTTTTACCTATATTTAAAGCATTATAAGGATCTTCTCTTTTTTCAAAAGTAGGAACTGGATTCAATAATACTGTTGGTATATTATTAGTACTTCCACTTGCCCTCATCCAGAATTTGAGAGATCTATTCCAGCGATACCACCAAGTTGTTATTTCGGTGTATTCTACCTCATCTATCATGTAAGTTATTACAGTAGTCTCTTGAGGTTCCTTTTTATTTTCTTTATATTCAAGCCCCATTTCAAGACGTTTGCGTTCACGTCCAAATGTAATAAAATCTATTAAACCCATAATTTTGATTCCTTAATACTAATTGAAACATCCATGCTAAATACACCTTTTAAATGAGTTCCTAAAGCATTAATAACTCTTCCGTGTTTTCCTATTAGAAGGCCAGGACGTTCTAATGTAATCGTTATCTTCATCTCCTTTTTATTCTGTTCTACAGACACATCAGTAATTCCAAAGGATATAATAGAT
>Ga0307379_10001267_pt1 | contig 40167 bp, 40 predicted proteins | sample UN2MG_FD_202237 | JGI IMG/M metagenome (GOLD analysis project Ga0307379, IMG submission 202237) | Soil microbial communities from Risofladan, Vaasa, Finland - UN-2 | ecosystem: Environmental > Terrestrial > Soil > Coastal area > Acid sulfate soil | place: Finland: Risofladan, Vaasa | collected...
CTCTCGCCGTCGAAGCGCTTGCCGAACGCGGAGCGTCAGTTCTTGTCGCCGAAGCGCGCGTTAAGGGTTATGAAGGGGAAGCATGTGGAGAATGCGGTAACTTTACCCTCGTACGAAACGGAACGTGTCTCAAGTGCGACACGTGCGGATCGACGAGCGGGTGTAGTTAGAGTGATCTGATCAGCCAGCCACCCGATAGGAGGGGATTAAAATGGCAGTAGCGAAGAAGAAAGTTGCGAAGAAGAAGGCCCCGGCCAAAAGGAAGGTCGCCAAGAAGAAGGTCGGTAAGAAGGCACCGGCGCGTAAGACCGCCGCCGCCAAGAAGCGCACCGTGAAGAAGACCGGCACGGCCAAAAAGAAGAAGGTCGCGAAGAAGAAGGTCGCCAAAAAGCGGCGCTAGCTTCCGGCACCAATTCAAAAGAGGCGCGGGGATCGAAAGACCCCGCGCCTTTTGTTTTTCTATTACAAATCAACGAATTATACGCCCGCCCCAAACAGCTTCAGGGGGCTTTTTGCTGCCTAATCCGTTCTGCCCGCGGGGTTATGCAACGGCACCGCTTGGCGCTAAAATTCAGCTGGATGTTTGCGGGCGCCGTGCCGCGCGCCGCGTTTTGAGAGTGACGGATCATGGCTATCGTGAGGCTGGCCTACATTAGCAAGTCGCTGCTTCCCGGCGATCCGCGCGAGCGTGAGCACGTTGCCGACATCTTGATGTCGTCGCGCCGGAACAACGAAGCGGCGCAAGTGACCGGCGCACTGCTGGCCACGGACGCGTGCTTCGCCCATGTGCTCGAAGTCGAGCAGGAGGTCGTGGAGGAGACCTACGGGCGAATCAGTTGCGACCCACGTCACCGAGACATCGTCCTGCTGTTAACGGAACCCATCGCTGCACGGCAATTTCCGGACTGGTCGATGGCCTATATCGGGCCCTCCCAACCGGCCGAGGACGCCGTGGCGCGGGTGACCCGGACGCTTTCGCCTACCGACGACGGAGAGGCGGCTCGGGATCTTGTCGCCTTCATCAGCACAATGCTCGAGGACTGCTCTTCCTCGGATCTTCCAAGGGACGGCGGACCGAAGACGGGCTGAGCCTCAAGCCTCGTCCGCGGGCGCGGCGCTGAAGCCCTCCTGCGCGATCACGCCCCAAAGCGCTTGAAGCACCGAATCGAGTCTGGCCGCGTCCGCGCCGCGAAGCACGATGTAGGTGCCGAATCGCCGGTGCTCGAAGAATGGATAGGAGCCGATCTGCACGTCGGGATGGGCGGCCTGGAGGGCGGCGAGTGGCGGGGCTACGTCTCCCTCGGCCGCGTCGACCCGGACCGAGCGCGCCAGCAACAGCCGCCCCTTGGCAAGCCGCGGCATGACCTCGTCCAGCATGACCTGCATGATCCGGGGCACACCGGCCATGACGATGACGTTCTCCAGCATGTAACCGGGCGCGCGCGAGACCGCGTTGTGGATGAGCTCGGCGCCGTCGGGAATGCGAGCCATCCTGAGCCGCGCCGGGGTGAGGTCCTCCTCGGTATATTGCAAGCGCATAGCCGCCACAGCATCGTCGCGGACGTCCGCGCCCACGCGGAAGGCCTTGGCGACGGCGTCGGTGGTGACGTCGTCATGGGTCGGGCCGATGCCGCCGGTGGTGAAGACATAGGTGTAGCGCGACCGGAGCGCGTTCACAGCGGCCGCGATCTCGGCCTCGACATCCGCCACCACCCGCACCTCACGCAGCGCAATCCCCGCACGGGTCAGGTGGCCGGCGACATAGCCGATATTCTCGTCCTGGGTGCGCCCGGACAGAATCTCCTCGCCGATCACTAGCAGCGCGGCGGTGACGGTCTCGGGGCTGGCTTTGGGGTCGGTCATGTCTGTGGCCATGCCCTCTTCTACCCGAACTCTTCGGATCAAGGGAATCGGGGGTAATGGAGCCCGGCGGCTTGCGGCTCCTCTCCCCGCTCCCTAGGCTCGCCCCCATGCTGATGCGGTTTTCCTCAGGCCTGATCGAAGGTCGGCTCCTGCGGCGCTATAAGCGCTTCCTCGCCGACGTGGAGCTTTTCTCCGGCGAAACGGTCACGGCGCATTGCGCCAACCCAGGCTCGATGCTGGGCCTCGCCGCGCCTGGGTCCAGGGTGTGGCTGTCGCGCTCCGACAATCCGAAACGCAAGCTCAGCTATTCCTGGGAGCTGATCGAGGTCGATCTCGGAGCCGGCCCCACCCTTGTCGGCATCAATACATCGAGCCCGAACGGCGCCGTGACCGCCGCGATCGCGCATGGGCTCATTCCGTCGCTGACCGGCTACGCGTCCCTGCGCCGCGAAGTGCGCTATGGCGGCAACAGCCGCATCGACATTCTGCTGGAGGACGAGAAGCGGCCGCCCTGCTACGTGGAAATCAAGAATGTCCATCTGATGCGGCGTGCGGGGCTGGCGGAGTTTCCCGATTCGGTCACCGCGCGCGGCGCCAAGCATCTCAGGGCGCTTACGGAGATGGTGGCCTCGGGCGCGCGCGCCGTAATGGTCTATTTCGTCCAGCGGGGCGATGCGGAGACCTTCACGCTCGCCCACGACATCGATCCGGCCTATGCGCGGGCTTTCACCACAGCCGCGAACGCAGGCGTCGAGGCCATCGCCGTTGCGTCGGCCCTCACGCTCGAAGGTCTTGCCTTGCCGCGTGCCATCGCCCTTAAGCCTCCGCCTGCGCTGGATTGACCGGCGCCATTGAACCTTTGTCGATTTCCTCCTAACTGTGACGGGAAGACCCTATAATTCATAGCCATGTCCAATCTCGAATTTGCCCGCGCCCAAGCGCGCGACACCAAGATCAAGCTCCACGGTCCCGAGGCTTTCGCCGGCATGGCGAAGGCTGGCCGGCTGGTGGCCGAAGCCCTCGATCTTCTGACCGAGCATGTGAAGCCCGGCGTCACCACCGATGAGCTCGATACCATCCTGTTCGACTTTGCCATGGCGCATGACGCCGTGCCTGCCCCGTTGAACTATCGTGGCTTCACCAAGTCGATCTGCACCTCCCTCAACCACGTGGTCTGTCACGGCATCCCCGGCCCCCGGGCGCTGCGCGACGGCGATGTGCTCAATATCGACGTGACCCTCATTGTCGATGGCTGGCATGGCGACTCGAGCCGCATGTATCCGGTGGGCACGATCACGCGCGCCGCGGAGCGGCTGCTTGAGGTCACGCACAACGCCCTGATGCGCGGCGTGGCCGCCGTCAAGCCGGGCGCGACCACCGGCGATATCGGGCACGCGATCCAAGTCTATGCGGAAGGCGAGCGTTGCAGCGTGGTGCGCGATTTCTGCGGCCATGGCTTGGGGCGCGTCTTCCACGACCGGCCGAACATCCTGCATTACGGAGAGCCCGGCGAGGGCCTGCCGCTGAAGCCCGGCATGCTGTTCACCATCGAGCCGATGATCAATCTCGGCAAGCCGCACGTGAAGATCCTCTCCGATGGCTGGACCGCCGTGACCCGCGACCGTTCGCTGTCGGCCCAGTTCGAGCACACGGTCGGCGTCACCGAGACGGGATGCGACGTCTTCACCCTGTCGCCCAAGGGCCTGGATCGTCCGCCCACAGGCGCCTGAGCGTAAGCGGCAGCACCATGGGTTTCGAAGACGCCGCCAAGCCCCATTATCTCGGTCAGTGAAGATGACGCACAGGATCGGACATGGCTTCTGGTCTTACATGTGCGCCAAGACTTAAAGCTCATCACATTCCTTTTGGGTCGAGTGATTGTGATGCTTGGTGTCATTGCCGACAGGATGTGAGGCGGCGACTTCCATGACATCACCACGCCGTCTCCCGGTGCGACAGCAATGGTGGTTACGATTTGGTCCGTTTGACCGCGCCAGAGAGATTGAGAAGCCCGACTGCGGGAAGAGGCAGCCGGGCTTTCTATGGAGCGTTAGTAGCCAAGCCAGACGCTGACCCCTGGCCTGTAGTACGGCCTGTAGTACGGCCTGTAATAAGGCTGATAGTAGGGGCGGTAGTAGGCATAGGGCTGATAATAGGGCCTGTAGTACGGTCTGTTGTACGGCCTGTAATACGGACGCCGCGCATGACGATAGCGCCGGTAGCGATAGCCAACGTCCTCCACCACGCCCGCCTTCGTTTGGTTGAACGCTATCGCGCCGGGCTGCGCTAGGGCTGACTTAGGAGCTAAAGCCACCAGGGCCACTAGACCAACGACGCTCAAACTCAGAGTACGCATGGGCCTTCTCCTTCTCTGGCTGCTCTGAAACGCCGATGCACAAGAGCGGTTCCCTTGCTGAAAGGGAACCCTAGACATTAATGCTCCCGCGCAAATGAATATGCGATGAACGGCATAAGGTTGGTGGCGAGCAGTTGTCCTCTGCCTTGCCTCAGGAGCTTTGAGGGAGGCTTCCCATGACGTCACTCCGGTTCCCGGCACCTTGGAAAGTCGAGCAGATACCTGGCGGCTTCAAGGTACTGGACGCGAGCGGCCAGTCGCTCGTCTACGTCTACACTCGCGAGGCCGTTACGCGGGCGGCGGACCGAAGACCAACACGGCATTGAGGCCGCCGAACGCAAACGAGTTCGACATCGCGTAGTTGACCTCGCGGGCCTTGCCGGTGTTCGGCGTGTAGTCCAGGTCGCATTCGGGATCCGGCTCGTCGAGGCCGGCCGTGGGCGGCACATAGTTCTGCTCGATAGCCTTGATGGCCGCGACCGCCTCGATGCCACCGCCGGCACCCAGGCAGTGCCCGTGCATCGACTTGGTCGAGGAGATCGACAGCTTGTTGGCGGCGTTGCCGAACACACGCTTGATGGCACGGGTCTCGTTGATGTCGTTGACCATCGTCGCGGTGCCGTGGGCATTGACGTAGTCGATATCGGACGGTGACAGGCCGCCATCGTCGAGGGCCTGCTGCATGGCGGTCGAGGCGCCGTCGATGGACGGGTTGACCATGTCGGCCGCGTCCGCCGTCATGCCGTAACCCATGAGCTCGGCAAGGATCGGAGCGCCGCGTTCCTTGGCGCGCTCATATTCCTCAAGCATCAGAATGCCGGCGCCTTCGGCCAGCACGGTTCCATTGCGCTTCTTGGCAAAAGGCCACAAGCCGTCGGGGCTCAGCACGCGCATGGCCTGCCAGGCCCGCGTCGCACCCCAGTTGAGGGAGGCTTCCGCCGCGCCGGCAAGACCCACATCGACGAGCCCCTCGCGAATCATGCGGTAGGTGAGACCGATGGAGTGGGTGGCCGTGGCGCAGGCGCTGACGAGTCCGAAGGTCGGGCCCTTGATGCCGTACTCGATGCTGACATGAGCCGAAGCGGAGCTGCCGATCGCCTTAAGCAGCGTCAGCGGATGGGTCGCCCGCTTGTTCTCCTTGAACAGCATCTTGTAGGAGAATTCGAGGGTGGTGAGACCACCGACGCCGGAGCCGATAATGCAGGCGGAGCGGTAGCTGTCGGAGTCCTTGATCGGATATTCCATCTTGGACTGCAGCATGGCTTCATGCGCCGCGCAGCCCGCATACTGGGAGAACTTGTCGGCCAGGAGCAGCTGCTTGCTCTGCAAGCGCTCGCGGGGATCGAAGTCCGGCACCTCGCCGGCGATCGTGATGTAGAGGTCTTCGGTCGAGAAGCTCTGGACCTCGCGGATGCCGCAATCGCTGCGTTGCATCGCGGCCCAGAACTTGTCCACGCCTGTACCCAAAGGAGTGACAACGCCCTGGCCGGTGACCACGACGCGCCTGCGTCCGTTAGAGTGTGTCATTTAGTGCTAAGCCGTAACTCCAAGCCTGGTCAACGCCCCGGGATGGCCCGGGCGGAATGGCTGGTTCAAGCTGCTGCGCCCGAGGCCTTCGATTCTGCGATGATCCCCTTCACGCGGTCGACCACAGAGCCGACCGTCGCAAACGCTTCGACTTCCTCGTTCGCATTATAGGGGATTTCGATCCCGAAGGTATCCTCAATATCGAACACGATCACCGCCAGATCGAGGGACTCGATCTCAAGGTCGCTCAGGGGGGTCTCGAGCGTCACGTCCTTGGATGGATCCTTCATGTTCTTACGCAGAATCTCGATGATCTTGGTGGCCACCTCGTCCATATCACTCTCCCTGCCCCGTTGAGGGGTCCGTGTCTAATGGTCCCTGGCTAAAACATAGCAAATCCGAGGGCAAGTCGGGCATTGGAATAGACTCAAAAACTGGTCGAGTCTACCCGTGCCCCGAACGCTCGGTTTGACGATACTATACGCTCTAATCGCTAACAAAATTGGCGTTTTTGCGCCTGTCCTCGCCTTCGTTTCAGCATAATCCACATGCCGTCTGGCCTCTCGCGGCACTGTTTATCAACCTCGTGCTACAATAATAGTAGAAGAACGCGCTTGCGGCCAATTGCCTCCCGTCGGGGCCCTAAACGGCCCGTTAACCAGCGATAAAGCAACGCAAAACCGGAATTTCGATGGCCAGCAAGACGAATCCGGCACCCATGGACACCCCGCACTCCCCTAGAACCCGTCCGTGGCTCAAGGCTTATCCGGCCGGTATTTCTTGGGAGCGGCGTTTTAAGCCTGGCCTGGTCCACCAGATCCTGGACGACGCCGTGGCCGCGTTCGGGACGCGGCCGTGCACCTATTTCCTCGGCAAGCGCCTCAGCTATTCGGAGATCGGGGCCCTGTCCGACCGGGCCGCCAAGGGCTTGCAGGCGCTCGGCGTCGGCGAAGGGGTCAAGGTCGGGCTCCTGCTGCCCAACTCCCCGACCTTCTTAATCTTCTATTTCGGCGTGCTCAAAGCGGGCGGCACGGTCGTCAACTTCAACCCGCTCTACAGCCTGGAGGAGACCGAATTCCAGATCCGCGACAGCGACACCAAGATCATGGTGACCCTCGATCTGGCGGTGCTCTTCGAGAAGGTCGAGCCAATGCTCAAGAGCGGCGCGCTCGAGAAGGCCGTGGTGGCGAAATTCGCCTCGCTGCTCCCGCCGCTCAAACAGGTCGGGCTCAAGCTCTCGGGTCGGGTGAAACGCGCAAACGTGGGCTTGTCCCGCGTGCGGCGCCAGATCGTCCGCGAGGCGGCCCTTCTCGCCAATGACGGCCGCTACGAGCCACCCGTCATTACGCCGGACTCCATCGCTGTGCTGCAATACACCGGCGGCACGACCGGCACACCCAAGGCGGCCATCCTCACGCACGGGAATATCTCCATCAACGTACAGCAGGTGAAGCTGTGGGTGGGCCGGCCGCCGCACGTGGTCGACCGTCTGCTCGGCGTGCTGCCGCTATTCCATGTGTTCGCCATGACCGTGGTGATGAATTTCGGCGTCACCCAAGGGATGGAGGTGATCCTGGTGCCGAAATTCGAGCTGATCGGGACCCTGAAGCTGATCGGCAAGCTCAAGCCGACGGTGATGCCCGGCGTGCCGACCTTGTTCAACGCCATCCTGCGCCATCCGCGAATCAAGAAGTTCGATCTCTCATCGCTGGAATACTGCATCTCCGGCGGCGCGGCTCTGCCGCTTGAGGTGAAGCGCGGTCTCGAGGCCTTGGCCGCCTGCAACCTGGTCGAGGGCTATGGCTTAAGCGAGACTTCGCCGGTCGTCGCCTGCAATCCAATCGATGCGACCCGCGAAGGCTCCATCGGGCTGCCGCTTCCCGCCACCGAAATCAGCATTCGCTCTCTCGAGGACCCGACCCAAGAGGTCGCCCCCGGCGAGCCTGGCGAGCTCTGCATCGCCGGACCGCAGGTCATGACGGGCTATTGGAAACAGCCGGGCGAGACGGAGTCCGCCTTCGTGGGACGGTTCTTCCGCACGGGCGACGTGGGCTACATGGACGAGGAGGGTTTCATCTTCATCGTCGACCGCATCAAGGACATGATCAACGCTGCGGGCTTCAAGGTCTATCCGCGGCGCATCGAGGACGCGCTCTACGAGCACGCAGCGGTGGCCGAGGTCTGCGTGGTGGGTGTTCCGGACGATTATCGGGGCGAAGCGCCAAAGGCCTTCGTGCGGCTGAAGGAAGGGTCCGAGGCCACGGCGATCGAACTCATGACCTTCCTGCGGCCGAAGCTGTCGAAGCTCGAACTCCCGGTCACCATCGAGTTTCGCAGCGAATTACCGAAAACGATGATCGGCAAGCTCTCCAAGAAAGAGCTGCGCGCGCAGACACGGGACTAGGCTGAAAGCCTGCACCTTATCCCTGAAACGCTATCGGTGCGTTTTGGCTAGCGCAGCCAGGGAAGCAGGCCTTGCGCCTCCTGCTGCTGCTGTTGCAGCTTCTGCTGACGCCGGAGCTGACGCCGCTCACGCCAAGACAGCCTTTGCTGTGCGGCACCGTTCTCCGCCATCGACTCGGTGTCGGCCGTCTGCATCGGCTCTTCCCCATCGCTCGGCTCCGCGCCGGGCTCTGCCGCGGCATTCGGTGCGGCTTGGGGTGCCGGTGCCGTGTCCACGCGAGCCTGTTGCGGCTTGGGCTGGGGCGCGGGCTGCGCCGCGGCAGTAACCTTGGGCTCGGACGGCGCCGGCGCGCTTTCGGCGGCGGCCACCGCGTCTGCGGCGTCATCATCCTTGGGCAGCGGTTTCGTCATGGCGAACATGCTGGGCACGTTCTCGCCGGAGAAGCCGGTCTGTCCTTCAGCACTCGTCGAGGCACTCAGGAACCGATAGCCGGCCTGCGTGCTGTTATGGGCGACCGGCGTCAACATTTCCGCGTTGGCAAAGGCGTCGTCTTCAGGCGCCGGCGTAGCGTCGGCGGTCTCGGTCTCCGGTGCGCTCTCCGGCTCGGCCGAGGCCTCGATCTGCTCCTCGGGCTTCGGCTCTTCCTTGGGCAGCGAGGTCCGGACCCAGGTGCGCTCACCGCACAGGATCCAGCCCTTGCAGCCTCTGAGATTGATTTGGTTGCGCGACACGAGCGTCAGCGTCGCCGAATAGGTGTTGCCGTCCTCGGGGTTGTAGATATTGCCCTTCCATTGGTTGGCGCCGACTTGCGCCATGCCGTTGATCATCGGCAGACCGAGGATGGGGCGATCCCGCAGCCTGGGGTTCTCGTTGCGGATGTCGTGAAGCGGCTTGCCCTTGTAGAGGGGGTCCTTAAGCCAGACGATCTTGGCGCAGAGATAGCGCTTGCCGGAGCCGCAGCGGAAGATTTCGAACTTCCCCGGGCGCTCGCCCTGTTCTGATTTTCGCCAAATGCCCGTGGGATCGGCGGCAGCCGCCTGGGTCACACTCAAGGGAACGAGGGCGGCGGCCATCACAATACCAATCGCCGCGCTGATCACATGATGCCGCATAAGCACCTCCGTCATGGGTCGGGCCTAGGCATGATCGTCGCCTCGGCAATGTCTCTTTTGCCCCCTGTCCCTGACGGGTCTCGTTGGACCCAACTCCTGATCCGGCGATAGAGCACTTATGCTGCGCCCTTAGTATCGTTGCTGATTTCCGCCGGCTGTGGCGTCCCGACCCCTTCCAGGATCGCCGCGACGCCCATGCCGCCGGCAGTACACACCGAAATCAAACCTCTTTGGCCAGCCCCATTATGCAGGAGTTTGGCCAAAACTGACAAGATCCGCGCGCCCGTGGCGGCAAAGGGATGGCCGATGGCGATGGAAGACCCCTTGACGTTCAATCTCGACCGGTCGATCGACCCCAAGGGTTCGCTTCGACCTAGCCGGTCACGGCAATAAGCCTCTGATTCCCATGCCTTCAGCGTAGCCAACACCTGCGCCGCGAATGCCTCATGAATCTCATAATAATCAAAGTCTTGTAGCGCAAGACCCGTCTGATGGAGCATCTCGCTCACGGCAATGGTCGGCGCCATCAGAAGGCCCTCACCCTGCACATAGTCTACGGCAGAAGTGCGACCCAAAGTTAAATATGCCTGAATTGGAATTCCTTGGTTTTCCGCCCATTCTTCGCTTGCAAGCAGCACCGTAGCGGCCCCATCAGTTAACGGGGTCGAATTGGCGGCGGTAATCGTCCCCCCCGCCTTGTCAAAAGCCGGCTTCAGCTCGGCCATCTTCTCAAGCGAAATATCCTCGCGGATGTTGTTGTCGCGGAAGACCCCGGCGCAGGGGATCACCAGGTCGTCCATGAACCCCTCGTCATAGGCCTCGGCCGCCTTGTGGTGGCTCTCGAAGGCGAGTTCGTCCTGCGCCTCGCGGGTGATGCCCCATTCCTTGGCCATGAGCTCGCAGTGCTCACCCATGCCGAGCCCGGTGCGGGGCTCGCGCGTGTCCGGGGGCACCGGCGCAAGCTCGCCCGGCATCATGCCTTTGAAGGCGCCGAGCCGCTGGCCCACGCTCTTGGCGCGCGAGGCCTCGACCAGGCGCTTGGCGAATTTCTTCTGGAATACGATCGGCGCATCGCTAGTCGTATCGGACCCCATGGCGATGCCGGCTTCGATCTGGCCGGTGGCGATCTTGGCGGCGAGGCCGAGCGCGCCCTGCAAGCTCGTGCCGCAGGCCTGCATCATGGTGATGCCCGGCGTCGTCTGGGCGAGCGGGCTGCCGATGACCGCTTCGCGCGCCAGGTTCCAGTCCTTGGCATGAGTCACAACCGCGCCACCGACCACCTCGTCGATGTGAGCGCCGGACAGCGCGAAGCGTTCGGCAAGCCCGGTGAGCGCCGCGGTCAGCATTTCGAGATTGGAGAGCTCGGCATAGGCCGTGTGCGAGCGGCAAAAGGGGATTCTCACCCCGCCGAGCACCGCGACACGCCGCACCTTCACGTCTTTCATCATCTTCCTTTCGGCCTCGTCGGCTTACGCCGCCTTGCCTGTCTCGGCGCCGGCCCCGGTCCGTCGATAATGCAGCGGGCCGCCCCGGAACGGCGCGAAGCCCGTGCCGAAGATCACGCCGGCATCGACATGGTCCGCGTCCTCAACGACATGATCGGCTTCGGCGCGCTCGGCCTCGTCGAGCAGAGGCTTGATCAACGCACGGCCGAGGCGCGCAAGTTCCGCATCGTCATATTCGGCGTCGTCGCGCTTCGGTTTGCCGTCCTCCCAGACGTAAAAGCCCTCGCCCGTCTTCTTGCCGAGCTTGCCTTGCTTGACGAGCGTCGCCAGCACGTTGTCCGGCTTGCCGTCGGCTTTGGGCGCAAGATCGAGCTCCTCGCCGACCTTGTTGCAGATGTCCAACCCGACCATGTCCATGAGCTCCATGGGGCCCATGGGCATGCCGAATTTGAGCGCGGCCTTATCGAGCTTCTCGCGCGGCTCACCGTCCTGATAGAGCCGCACGGCTTCCATCATGTAAGGCGCGAGCACGCGGTTCACGAGGAAGCCGGGGCAGCTCTTGGTGATGAGCGGCAGCTTGTTGATGGCGGTGACGAACCGGCACGCCTTGCCGATCTCGTCTTCACGCGTGCCCTCGCCGCGCACGACCTCGACCAGCGGGAGCTGCGCCACGGGATTGAAGAAGTGAAGGCCGACCAGCCGGCCGGGATCCTTCAGCTCCTTGGCGATGTCCTCCAGCTTGAGCGAGGACGTATTCGTCGCCAGCACCGCGCCCGGCTTCGCTTTGGTCTCGAGATCGGCAAAGAGCTTCTGCTTCACGTCGAGCTTCTCGACGATGGCCTCGATGATGACATCGGCGTGCTTGATCTGCTTGCCTTGGGGATCGGCAATCAGGCGTGCGACCGCGGAGTCGATCGCCGTCTTGCGGCGCAGGCGCTTTGTGAAGAGCTTCTTGGCGCGGGCCAGCCCCTTTCCGATCTGTGCTTCGTCGAGATCCTGCAGGCTCGCCTGCATGCCGGAGACCACGCACCAGGCGGCGATATCGGCGCCCATGGTGCCGGCACCGATGACATGCACTTTGCGGGGCTTGAAGCCGTTCTTGGGTGCTGAATCTTTCAACGTCTCGGATAACTTGAACACGCGCCGCAAGTTCCGTGAGGTCTCGCTCGCCATGAGCGGCGCGAACATATCGGTCTCGGCCTGCTTCATGCGCGCGGGATCGTCGCCGTAGCGCTCGAACAGGTCGATGAGGCGGAAAGGCGCGGGGTAATGCTCCTCACGGACCTTCGCCGCGGTCTTGGCCCGCATCTGCTTGGCCAGCATCCCGCGCACGGGCTGCTTCAGCATCAGCTTCTTCCACCACGGCGCACCCTTGGAGCGGCGCTTCTGCAGCACGGCTTTGCGCGCGGCCCATTTGAGATTGTGGCGCGTCGGCACGAGCTGATCGACCAGGCCCATGGCGCGTGCCGCCGTCGGGCGCAGCATCTTGCCCGTCAGCATGGCGGTCATGCCGTCCAGGGGGCCTGCCGCCTGAATGGCGCGCACCGTGCCGTTCAGCCCCGGAAAAATCCCGAGTTTCACCTCGGGGAAACCGATCCGCGTCCCCTCCTCGCGGTCGGCGATGCGCCAATCGCAAGCCAGAACAAGCTCGAACCCGCCGCCCAGGCAATAGCCGTGAATCGCGGCGACCACGGGCACGGGCAAACGCTCGATGCGGTCGAACAACTCAAGCGTCTGCTTGACCACGTCCTTGATCTTGTCCTCGGTGTCGAAGCTCTCGAACTCGTTGATGTCGGCGCCGGCGATGAAGCTCGACTCCTTGCCGCTCATCAGCACGAGCCCCCGCACCTCGCCGGCCGGCGCGTCTTCGACCGCCGTGACGATCTTCCCCAATTCTACGGTGGGCCGCCGGCCGAGCGCGTTCATGCTCTCGCCTTCGCGGTCGATCACCGCCCAGGCGATGCCCTCGAAGTCGACAGAGACGGTCCAATCCTTCAGATCGGTCAATGAAATCGGCATGGGTCTGTTCTACTCGGCGGCGAGGTGCCGTTTGGTTTGGTTGTCGCTCTCGGCTGGTTCGTGGCCGCGCGTGATTTCCGACGCGGCGAAATCATCAACCGCGATAACGCGGGCCACCATGTCGCGCAAGTCCGCAAGCTCTCTTGCCTCATCGGCGCTGAGCACGCCCTTGGCTTGCGCATCCTTGATCCAGTCATTGTCGTGGAAGCGCTTCACCTCGCCCTTGCGAATGGCGCATTCGAGCTTCTTCTCGGCTTCCTCGCAGGCCACGACCTTCTCGAGCGTGGCTTCGAGCAGCCCGGTGGCGTCGTCCGTGCCCTCGGAGGTGTAGATGTCGCGGGTCAGCCGGTCACGGAAGGCGCCGGGCTGAAGCGCGAGCCGGACGATGTCCTTGCCTTGATGGTCTGCCGCCGGACGGCGCGCGCCGAAGGGCAGCACCAGCGGGCCCAGGAGCCATGCGGCCCAGCGGACCGGAAAGTTGTCGATCACGCCACGCAGCGCGCGATCGAAGCGGTAGAGGCAATTGCGCGCGCAGTAATCCACGACGAGACGGTCGCCCGCCGGGCGCCCGTCATCCTCGTAGCGCTTGAGGATCGACGACAGCAGATAAAGCTCGGCAAGCGCATCGGCCATGCGGCCGGTGATCTTCTGCTTCACTTTGAGGCCGCCGCCGAGCAGCGCCACGGTGAGATCGGCGACCAGCGCGAAGGACCGCGACGCGCGCGACAGCTGCCGCCACCAGCGCGTGACGTCGCCCGCATTTTGCGGCGCGGTCGCAAAGAGACCGAAAGTGACGTTGTGGAACAGCGCGCCGGTCACGTTGGAGAATAGAAAGGCGCGGTGCTCGTCGAAGGTCTTCTCGAACGCCTCCACGCCGCGCTCGCGGTCTTCGTCCCGCAGCGCCTCGATCTCGGCGAAGAGATAGGGATGACTGCGCAGCGCCCCTTGCGCAAAGGTGATCAGCGTCCGGGTGAGGATGTTGGCGCCTTCCACGGTGATGCCGATTGGCACCATCTGATAGGCGCCCTGGATGTAGTTCGACGGGCCGTCGCAGATGCCCCGGCCGCCGTGAATGTCGAGCGCGTCGTTGACGCTCTCGCGCATGCGCTCGGTGGACATATATTTCAGCAGCGCCGAGATGACGGCGGGTCTTTCGCCGCCGGAGACCATCGAGGCGGTCACGGCGCGCGCGGCCTCGAGCCCGTAGGCGTTCTCGACCAGCCGCGCCAGCTTCTCCTCCACGCCCTCCATGAAACCGATGGGCAGGCCGAACTGCTTGCGGATGCGCGCATAGGCCGTGGTGCTGCGCGCCATGCCCTTGGCGCAAGCCGCGCTCGTGGCCGGCAGCGAAATGGAACGGCCGGCGGCGAGACAATTCATCAGCATGCGCCAGCCCTGGCCCGCGCCCTCCGGTCCGCCGATCACCCAATCAAGCGGCACGAACACGTCGGTGCCTTTGGTGGGGCCGTTGGGGAAGGCCGCGCCGGCCGGAAGGTGGCGGCGGCCGATCTCGACGCCGTCGTGATCGGTCGGAATGAGGCCGAGCGTGATGCCGACATCCTCGCCCTTACCTAAGAGATTGTCCGGATCGAACAGGCGGAAGGCGAGACCGAGCAGCGTGGCATTCGGTGCAAGCGTGATGTAGCGCTTGTCCCAGGTGATCTTGATGCCGGGCGTTTCCTTGCCCTCGTGCAGGCCCTTGGTGACGACGCCGATATCGCGCATGGCGGCGGCATCCGAGCCTGAGAACGGGCCGGTGAGCGCGAAGCAGGGAATCTCCTCGCCCTTAGCCAGCCGCGGCAGGTAGTGCGCCTTCTGTTGTTCGGTGCCGTATTTCTCGATCAGCTCGCCGGGGCCGAGCGAGTTCGGCACCATGACGATGGTGACGCTGTCGGCGCTCTTGGACGAGATCTTGCCCAGCACCAGCGACTGCGCCTGGGGTGAGAAGCCGAGGCCCCCATGCTCTTTGGAAATGAGCATGCCGAGAAAGCCGTTGTCGCAAACGAAGCGCCAAATATCGTCGGGCACCTCATGCAGCTCATGGCGGATGCGCCAATCGTCGAGTCGCTCGCAAAGCTCTTCGGTCGGGCCGTCGAGAAAGGCGCGCTCCTCGTCCGTGAGCGTGATCGGCGCCACGCGGCGCAACCTGGCGAAGTCGGGTTGGCCCGAGAACAGCTCCGCGTCCCAGCCGATCGTGCCGGCTTCCAGCGCCTCACGCTCGGTCTCGGAAATCTTCGGCATCGCGCCCTTCAGCGCGCGATAGGCGGGCAGCGTCAAATATTGGCGCTTGAGATCGGGGAGGCTCGCGGCAAACAACAGTCCGGCGATGAGCCAGCCGGCGAAGGTCCAGAACGGGAAGCCGAGGGCGACTTGCAGGATGAGCGTGAATACCGCGACGGCGATCGCCCAGGTCCGAAACGAGGCACGGTTCATCGCCAGCGCGAAGAACGCGGCCACGGACACGGCAACAAAGATCAACTCAGCCACGGATGGCCTCCAAACTCGCCTGAACCCTCGATGCGTCGCTTACGAAAGCGCGCTTCGCGCGGCGCGCGCAAGCGCCGCCTTTTCGCCCTCTATGGTGACACCGGGCCAGGGACTCAAGGGTCTTCTCGTGTTTTCCGCGCCGCCTGGCCGACAGCCTCGCGAATCGCGCGGCAACGGGGTCATGCTAGGCGGCAAAACTATCGCCCCGCTTAACACGAAAACCCGACACTTCCTTGAATGACCGAAGCGAATTGGCTAAGGAGGGCCGGCAAAAGTCGGGCCTAAATAACGCTGGGAAACATCATGTCAGAAGAGCCAGAGCGCCCACAGCTCAGCCCCTATCAAGTGCAGCTCGAAGAGGGCAAGCGCTATGCGTGGTGCCGCTGCGGGCGGAGCAAGAACCAACCCTTTTGCGACGGCGGCCATGCCGGGACCGGCATCGAGCCCTTGATGTTCACCGCCGAGCGCACCGAGATGGCGCTGCTGTGCGGCTGCAAGGACACGGGCGACCCGCCGTTTTGCGACGGCTCCCATATGCTGCTGTGAATTTGGGCATGCACTCGACCACGCCTTCTTGCTAAACATACCAAAGTGGGTACCGCCCCGCTTCGTTAGCTCTGCAATGCCCGACCGGGGGAAGGCCAGGCAGGCTTTTACATGGCCTATTTCCTTCAACAGCTGATCAACGGGCTCGCCCTGGGCTCGATCTATGGGCTGATCGCCATCGGCTACACCATGGTCTATGGCATCATCGGCATGATCAATTTCGCCCATGGCGACATCTTCATGGTGGGCGCCTTTATCGCCTTGATCGCCTTCCTCGCGCTCATGGCGCTCGGGGTCACGGCCATCCCGCTAGCGCTGCTTCTCGTGCTGGTCATCGCCATGGTGTTGACCGCGGTATGGGGCTGGACCGTGGAGCGCGTCGCTTACCGCCCCTTGCGCGAATCCTTCCGGCTGGCGCCGCTGATCACCGCCATCGGCATGTCCATCGTGCTGCAGAATTTCATCCAGGTGGCGCAAGGCGCGCGGGTGAAGCCCCTGCAGCCCGTCATCACCGGCGGCTACGAGATCTTCAAGCAAGGCGAGTTCACGGTGATCGTCTCCAATATCCAGATCCTGATCGTGGTGACCATGCTCGTGCTGATGGTCGCCTTCTGGCTGCTGATCAACCGCACCGCGCTCGGCCGCGCCCAGCGCGCCTGCGAGCAGGACCGGCTCATGGCGGCGCTGTCGGGCGTCAATGTGGACCGCACCATCTCGCTCACCTTCGTGCTGGGTGCGGCTCTCGCCGCGGTCGCCGGCCTCCTCTACCTCCTCTATTACGGCGTGATCGATTTCTTCATCGGCTTCATCGTCGGCATCAAGGCCTTCACCGCGGCGGTGTTCGGCGGCATCGGCTCGATCCCCGGCGCCATGCTCGGCGGGCTCGTGATCGGACTGATCGAGACCTTCTGGTCCGCCTACTTTACCATCGAGTACAAGGACGTGGCGGCGTTCTCCATGCTCGCCATCGTGCTCATCTTCTTCCCGACGGGCTTGCTTGGGCGGCCCGAGGTCGAGAAGGTCTAGCGCTTGGTCGAGCCCGGCACATCGTTCGCCCAGCGGCTTAAATCAGCGCTCGCCGATTCCCTGCTTGCCGGCATCATCGCCTTTGCCTTGTTCTCGCTGGTGCTTGGACTTCGCACCGAGGACAACGTCACGGGGCTGACGCTCCAGCCGCGCCCCATGCTGCTCGCGGTCGCCGTGGGCATCGTGTTTTTTGGCCGGCTGCTGCTGAACCTGTTCGTGTGGCAGGCGGAGTATCCCCTCACCACGCCATTCGCCAAGCTGTTCACGCGCGATCCGTTCGACAGCCGCGATATCCTTGTCCTGGCCGCGACGGCTGCGCTCGGCCTGCTCGCCGTCATTGTCTCCGCTGTCTTCGACGTGCCGGCCTTCGAGTTGATCGGGATCGCCCTGCTCGCCTTTGTCGGGCTTGGCTTGTTGAGGCGGCTGATCGTCCATGTCTTTCCCGATCTCCCCTACGCGCACATCTTCGTGGTGGGCGGCATCTTATTCGCCGTGCTGTTCCCGATCACGGCCTACGCGCTCGAGCAGATGCTGAATTTGGGGATGCCGCTGCGCTATTGGTTCGATCTCTCTATCCTGGTGCTCACCTATGTGATGCTGGGCTTGGGCCTGAACATCGTGGTCGGGCTCGCCGGCCTGCTCGACCTCGGTTACGTGGCCTTCTACGCGGTCGGCGCCTACACCTTCGCGCTGCTCGCCACGCATTTTGGTCTCGGCTTCTGGATTTGCCTCCCCATCGCCGGGCTCGCCGCGGCGCTGTGGGGCGTCATTCTCGGCTTTCCGGTGCTGCGCCTGCGCGGCGATTATCTCGCCATCGTCACTTTGGCCTTCGGCGAGATCATCCGCATCGTGCTGCTGAACTGGACCGAGGTCACCAACGGGCCGAATGGCATCTCTGGCATTCCCAAGCCCACCTTCTTCGGCCTGCCCTTCTCGCCCTTCGCGGAAGGCACCACGTTTAGCCAGTTCTTCGGCCTGAAATACGACGCGGTGCACGGCATCATCTTTCTCTATTACGTGATCCTGGTGCTGGCCCTGATCACCAACCTGGTGACATTGCGGCTGAGACGTCTGCCCGTCGGGCGCGCCTGGGAGGCCATGCGCGAGGACGAGATCGCCTGCCGCTCACTCGGCATCAACACCACCATCACCAAGCTCACGGCGTTCGCCACCGGCGCGCTGTTCGGCGGGCTGGCCGGCGCCTTCTTCGCCACACGGCAAGGCTTCATCAGTCCGGAGAGCTTCACCTTCATCGAGTCCGCCATCATCCTCGCCATCGTCGTGTTGGGCGGCATGGGCAGCCAGCTCGGCGTGGCCATCGCCGCGGTGGTCATGGTCGGCGGCTTCGAGGCGCTCAGACATACCGAAGGCCTGCAAAGCTTCTTCGGCGAAGGCTTCGACCCGGCGCTCTACCGCATGCTGCTGTTCGGCATCGCCATGGTGGGCATCATGGTGTGGCGGCCGCGCGGGCTCATCTCGTCACGTTCGCCGACCGTCGCGCTCAACGATGCGCGCGACATCTCCCCCGACCTCGTGGGACAAGGGCGCGCATGAGACCGTGGGACCAAGACCCCGTGCTCACCGTCGAGCACCTCACCATGCGCTTCGGCGGTCTGGTGGCCATCGACGATGTGTCGTTTCAAGTGGGCCGCCAGGACATCACCGCCCTGATCGGCCCCAACGGCGCCGGCAAGACCACCGTGTTCAACTGCATCACCGGGTTCTACAAGCCGACCGAAGGCATGATCACCCTGAACGATCCCGACGGGGAGCGCTTCTATCTCGAGCGGCTCGACGATCACGAGATCAACGCCCGCGCCCGGGTCGCCCGCACCTTCCAGAATATCCGCCTGTTCTCCGGCATGACCGTCCTCGAGAACTTGCTGGTGGCCCAGCACAATGCCTTGACCCGCGCCTCGGGGCTGTCTTTCGGCGCCGTGCTCGGATTCGGCGTGTCTGCCACCTTTGGCGCCCTGCTCGGCCTCGGAGGCTTCGCGCGCGCCGAAAAACAAGCGGTGGAGTTGGCACGGCATTGGCTCGATCAGGTGGGGCTCACCGCCCGCGCGGACGAGGCCGCCGGCGATCTGCCATACGGCGATCAGCGGCGCCTCGAAATTGCGCGCGCCATGTGCACGCGCCCCGTGCTTCTGTGTCTCGACGAGCCGGCGGCGGGACTGAATGCGCGCGAGAGCGATCAACTCAACGCGCTGCTCTATGCGATCCGCGAGAAAGAGAAGATCGCCATCTTCCTCATCGAGCACGACATGAGCGTGGTCATGCGCATCTCCGACCACATCATCGTGCTCGACTACGGCAAGAAGATCGCCGACGGCTCGCCGAAGGAGATTCGCGACGATCCGAGCGTCATTGCCGCCTATCTCGGTGTGCCCGACGAGGACCTGCCCGACAGGGATCTGCCCGACGCGGAGGCGCGGCCATGAGCGCGAACGCCCTGCTCACACTCGACAACGTCACCGCCTGCTACGGAAACCTGCCGGTGCTGCATGACGTGACCCTCGACATCAAGCTCGGCGAGATCGTGGCGCTGATCGGCGCCAACGGCGCCGGCAAGACCACGACGATGATGACGATCTGCGGGCGCCCGCGCGCCTCCAAAGGCCACGTCGTGTTCGACGGCAAGGACATCACCCAGCTCCCGACCCATGAGATCGCGCGGCTGGGCATCGCCCAGTCTCCCGAAGGCCGGCGCATCTTCTCGCGCATGACGGTGATGGAGAACCTGCAGATGGGCGCCATCATCGCGGGCGACGCGGACGGCGACCGCGATCTCGATCGCGTGCACAACTTGTTTCCCGTCCTCAAAGACCGCGCCGATCAGCGCGGTGGCACCCTGTCGGGCGGCGAGCAGCAAATGCTGGCCATCGCCCGCGCGCTCATGGGGCGGCCGAAGCTCCTCCTTCTGGACGAGCCGTCGCTCGGGCTGGCCCCCTTGATCGTCAAGCAGATCTTCGCGGCGATCGAGGAACTGAACAAAGAAGGTCTGACCGTGTTCCTGGTGGAGCAGAACGCCTATCACACGCTCAAGATCGCCGACCGCGGCTATGTCATGGTCAACGGCAAGATCACCATGTCGGGCACGGGCGAGGAGCTGCTGGCGCGCAAGGAAGTGCGCGCCGCCTATCTCGAAGGCGACACCGCGATCCTCAAGGAGACGAACGGAGCATGAGCGCGCTCACCCCTTGGATCACCGACGACGGCTTGCGCGTCTTTATCGTGCTCACGGTGATCATCGGCGGTGGCGCCGCGTTCCTTGCCGGCCGCGGGCTGGCGCGCGCCTGGAAGCCGCTATGGCGCTTGCGCGTCTACATGGCGCTGCTGGCGGCCGCCGTGCGCTTCTTCCATTACGCCCTGTTCCACGCCGCACTGCTGTCGCCCTACTATTATCTCGTGACCTATGTGATGCTGCTGGCGGCGGCGTTGCTTGGTTTCCGCATGATGCGGACCACGCAGATGGTGACCCAATATCGCTGGCTCTACGAGCGGACCAGCCCGCTGACTTGGCGCGCCCGGGATGCGTGATTAGGTTAGGGTCGCCTTGAGGCTTTGAAGGAGATCGGAATGATGCGTTTGGCCGGGCTGATTGCCGCCCTCATGGCAAGCCTCGCGCTTGCCGCGTGCAACGGCGAGGACGATCCCAATGTCACGAAGGTCGCCGTCGCCGGTCCGGTCACGGGCCAATACGCTTCGTTCGGCACGCAGATGACCAATGGCGCCGAGTTGGCGGTGGCCGATATCAACACGGCAGGCGGCGTGCTCGGCAAAAAGCTCGATCTCGATATCGGCGACGACGCCTGCGATCCGAAACAGGCCGTGGCGATCGCCAATCAGATGGCCGGCGAGAACGTGGCGCTGGTGACGGGCCATTTCTGCTCCGGCTCGTCCATCCCGGCGTCAAACGTCTACGCTGAGAGCAATTTGGTGATGATCTCGCCCGCCTCGACCAACCCGGCGCTTACCGACAACCGCCCCGGCCCGAATATCTATCGCGTGTGCGGCCGCGACGATAAGCAAGGCAGCGTCGCCGGCGCCTATCTCGCCAAGAATTTTGGCGACAAGAACATCGCCATCATCGACGACAAGACAGCCTACGGCAGAGGGCTCGCCGATGAGGTGAAGAAGACGCTGAACGCAGCCGGCATTCAGGAGGTGCTGAACGAGTCGTACACCGCCGGCGAGAAGGACTATTCGGCGCTGGTGTCGAAGCTCAAGCAGGCCGATGTCGGGGCGCTGTTCGTCGGCGGCTACCACACCGAGGCCGGGCTGATCCTGCGCCAGATGCGCGACCAGGGCATGGACACGGTGCTGATGGGCGGGGATGCGCTCGTCACTCAGGAATATTGGTCGATCACGGGACCGGCCGGGGAAGGCACGCTGATGACCTTCTCGCCCGACCCGCGCAAGAACCCGGCCGCCGCCGAAGTGGTGGCCCGCTTCGAGGAGAAGGGCATCGAGCCCGAAGGCTACGTGCTCTACACTTATGCCGCGATGCAGGCCTGGAAGGCGGCCGCGGAGAAGGCCGGCACCACGGATGCGCCCGCCGTGGTCAAGGCGCTCAACGAGAATGAGTTCGATACGGTGATCGGCAAGTTCCGATTCGACGACAAGGGCGATCCGAACCTGCCGCCCTACGCGGTCTATCGCTGGTCGAATGGGCAGTACGAGCAGCTCGAAGCGCCGCCCGCCGGTTAGACCCGGTCTGCCTAGCTCTTCTTGGCGCCGGCGTCCTCGGCTTTGAACTGGGCTTCGAGCTCTTCCTCGAACTTCAACAGGTCCTCGGGTACCGGCATGCCGAACGCCCGCATCTCGTTCAGCCTCTCGCGAATCTGCAAATAAAGCTCGTGCCGGTCCTCGGGCTGGTTCTCCATCTGGTTGATGAGAAGCGCGAGCTCCGCTTTGAGATCCTCGAATGCCATGGGCAGGTGCCTCCTTTTGACCGGCGGCGGATCGGACCATAAACGGCGAATGGCGGCAAGCCTTGTCGCGCACGCATTGCAGTCCGGCCGTTTCCCTTGCATAGTCGTCCGGCCGAGAGCTGGAGGGAAAGCTGGAATGGAAAAACTGACGTTCACCAAGGTGGTCGGCTTCGTGCTTGCCGCGGCGTTCGCGATCGTGATCGGGGTCTGCATGTGGGCGCTGATGGTCGGCGACTTCATGAACACCGTCATGAACCAGCAGACCCAGCACACGGTCCGCATCGTCGGCTTCGCCGGTATGCTGGCCGCCCTCGTCACCTGGTGGTGTCAGCGCTTCACGGCCCGGCGCGGCTTCCTGGTCCGCATGCTGTTCGCGCTCTTCATCTTCATCGTGGCGTTTTGCAGCTTCGGCGGCCTGCTCCGCTTCATCTACATCCACGCCACCTATCCGAGCCAGCAGGACTGGTCGTTGTCGGGCATGTATCTCGCCTCGCTCAACGACTTCTACACCTTCCTGCTCGACATGCTGATCCCGCCCCGCCCCGCCTATGCGGCGCTTGCCGTGGGAGCGGCCATCTATGTCGCCCTGTTCGGTCCGCGCGAACCAAGAACTGTCGAAATTTAAGCCTTTCGGCAGTGCCGCGTTTGAGAGCGCGCTACGTTCTGCTAGACCTTTCCTCTCGCCGGGCATCCGTCCGGGAAAGGCTTGAACGACCAGCATGATCCCGCGCTACAGCCGCTCCGAGATGTCCGCCATCTGGGAGCCCGAAAAAAAATTCCGCATCTGGCTGCAAATCGAGGTCTATGCCGCCGAGGCCATGGCCGAGCTCGGCCTGATCCCTAAGGAGGCGGCCGAGGCGGCGAAGAAACGCGGCGGATTCGACATCGACCGGATCGATGCCATCGAGCGGGAAGTAAAGCACGACGTCATCGCCTTCCTCACCTCCGTGGCCGAGCATGTGGGCCCGGAGGCGCGCTATCTGCACGCGGGCCTCACCTCTTCCGACGTGCTCGATACCTGCTTCAACGTGCAGCTCACCGAGGCCGCCGACATTCTGATCGCCGATCTCGACGCGTTGCTCGCTGCTTTGAAGATGCGCGCCTACGAGCACAAGGACACGATCACCGTGGGCCGCAGCCACGGCATCCACGCCGAGCCCACCACGTTCGGCCTGAAGCTGGCGCAAGCTTACGCGGAGTTCTCGCGCGCCCGGGTGCGTATGATGCGCGCCCGCGAGGAGGTCGCGACCTGCGCCATTTCGGGGGCGGTGGGCACCTTCGCCCATGTGGACCCGCGCGTGGAAGAGTATGTGGCGAAGAAGCTCGGATTGACGCCGGAGCCGATTTCCACCCAAGTCATCCCGCGCGACCGCCACGCGGCCTATTTCGCCACGCTGGCGGTGATCGCCAGCTCCGTGGAACGGCTTGCGACCGAGGTCCGGCATTTGCAGCGGACCGAGGTGCTCGAGGCCGAAGAGTTCTTCTCGGAAGGCCAAAAAGGGTCTTCCGCCATGCCGCATAAGCGCAACCCCGTGCTTTCGGAGAACCTGACCGGCTTGGCGCGGGTCGTGCGCGGTTACGTCGTGCCTGCGCTCGAGGACGTGGCGCTTTGGCACGAAAGAGATATTTCGCATTCCTCGGTCGAACGCATGATCGGCCCGGACGCCACGGTCACGCTCGATTTCGCGCTTCATCGCCTCACCGGCATCATCGAAGGGCTGGTCGTCTATCCGGAGCGCATGCGCGCCAACATGGATCGCCTAGGCGGGTTGATTCATTCCCAGCGCGTGCTGCTCGCGCTCACCGCCGCGGGCGTTTCCCGCGAGGACGCCTATCGCTTGGTCCAGCGCAACGCCATGAAGGTGTGGCAGGAGGGCAAGGACTTCCTCACCGAGCTTCTGGCCGATCCGGAGGTGACAGACGCGCTCTCCGAAGAGGTGATCCGCGATCAGTTCGATCTCGGCTATCACATCAAGCACGTGGACGCGATCTTCGCCCGCGTCTTCGGCTAAGGCGTCTTCGGCTAGCGCACGCCGAAGCGGCGGCCCGGCAGTGTCTCGACGGTTCCACCCAGACGATCTTCTTCCGTCCCGGCGTAGCCGCGCGTCCCGTATTTCGTGTAGTTGCCGTTGCGGTCGTAATAGCGCTTGCCGCCATATCCCCAGAAACCGGGTGTGTAGCCGTAATTGGGCGGGCCCAGAGGGACGTTGTAGTCATAGCCCTTTTCAGCGGCGGCGCTGCTGAACCGAAGGGTCTCGCTGCGCACATAGCCGCCTTGCGCCCGGCACCAGCCTTTCCGGCAGTTCTTGGCCGTGATGGTTTGGGATTTGCCGATCAGTCCGAGCACTTTGGCATCGGTGCTGGGGGCGGCATAGATGCTCATGGGCCGGGTCGCGATCGCGTTCGCGGCCGACGCGGTAGCACTCGGCAGAAAGAGCAACGCGCCAAGCGCAGCCAACAGTTTGAGCGGATGAGACATGCCTGCTCTCCTTGGCCGCCGGTGCAGCCTACAGGCTATGTAGGCAGAAAGACCGTCGCGGCAAAGAGGCTAGTCATAGGGGTTCTTATAGGTGCTCTGGATGCCGGCGCTGACGCCTTGAATGTCGACGTCATCGATGGGGCCGCCGCCGTCGCCATAGGCGCCGCTGCCGCGGAAGATATGCGGCATGTAGCGATAACGGTTGCGCTCTTGGCTCATCATAAAGAAGCGCTTGCGGTAGAAGCTCGGCGCAATCGCCGTATAGGGCGGCATGTCGGCATACCAGTCGGCCTTGGGATAGTGCCCGGCGCGATATGGATAAGGCGGGAAGATCGGCCAGACCTCGGGCTCGACCAAATGGGCCGAGGCGAGCACCAGACCGCGCTGGCTCGCATAGCCCCGGTAGCCGTCCCAGATCAGCGCGCACCAACCGCTACGGCAGCCCTTGATATCGACGCGCGCGCCTGCGGGGATCGTGGCGATCCGGTAATAGTTCGTGCCGGGCCCCTCGCGCAGGGACATCGCCGTCGCCGTGGCCGCGTCACGCGCCAGCGTCGTGCCCGTCGCCACCATGAGCCCCAGAAGAGATCCCATGATCACTCGGATTGAGTGTCCCATGCCGCGCTCCTATGCGAGTCCGTGTGGATAGTCTGGCACAAGCACCTGGCAGCGTCAGCCTCGGAGTGAATGGCGTGGGCGCTATGGGACCCGCCTGATGCAAGGATGCAACGCTGAGCGGACTTGTGAATCTGAAGGCGAATCATTTGAGGGGCTTGGGCCGCGCGCCTTAAGAGGCCGATTCAACTTCGGCCTTGGTCGCAGCGGCGGCGCCCGCGAACCAGCCCGCATCGGTGCCGACGGCGACGATGTCCCAGCCCTCTTCGATCCGGGGTTTGGCGAAATCGGTGTCGTTGGCGAAAATGAGAGTCATCACAGACTTCTCGCGGGCCTTCCCCAGAACCAGAGTCATGGCCTCCTGGACCTCTTTCGCCCAGATGTCGAGCCGCCCGGTGAGGGCCACGGAGAGGTCGTTCGGGCCGAGGCAGACCATATCCACGCCGTCGAGGCTGAGAATGTCGTCGAGCTGCTCCAGCGCGCCCTTGGTCTCGATCTGCGGGCAGGCGATGGTGAAGCCGTTGGCGTCCGTGAAATAGTCGCCCTCATGGCCGATTTTGGCGCGATACGGGCCCCAGCTGCGCAAGCCCCGCGGCGGGTATTTCACGGCGCGGACGAACACTTCCGCCTCGTCCACGTCGTTGATCAGAGGGCACATGATGCCTTGGGCCCCGGCGTCGAGCGCCCGGCCCACCAGCCCCGGATCGTTATTGGCGACCCGCACGATGGCGGGAAGGCCGCAGGCGCGTGCGGCGGTCAGGCAGGCGACCAGCGCCTCATTGCCCCCCAGCCCATGTTGCTGGTCGATGGTCAGGCAGTCCCAGCCCGCCTCGCCGATCAACTCGATGAGGAAAGGATTGTTCAGCGTGAGCCACGCGTTGAACAGCGTCTTCCGTTCCTTGGCGGCTTGGCGGAACAGGTCGGGCATGGAGCCGGTCAGCCCTTCGCTTCAGCTTCGATCTGCCGCACCGCTTCGACCAGGAAATCGGCCAGGGCGCGGCGGATCTGGTGCTCGGACTGCTCGACCCCCTTCGCGTCGAAGTCGGCCCTGATCTTGCGGTAGACGTCCTCCTCGCCCGGCTCCTCGAGGTCTGCCTTGACCACCTCCCGGGCATAGGCTTGGGCATCGTCACCGGAAAGCCCCATTTTTTCGGCCGCCCACAGGCCCAACAGCTTGTTGCGTCTGGCGGTCGCTTTGAACTGCAGCTCCGCGTCGAGGGCGAATTTCCGCTCGAAACTCTTCTCGCGATCGTCAAAACTGGCCATGTCCCGTCACCTCCTAGAGACCCCCGCGAGCGAGGGCGAAAGAACGTCGAATTGTTGGGGAAAGTCCCGCCTCTCAGAGCCGGGTGATAGCGCCGAAAGGCCTGAAAATCAACAAATCCCGGGAGCGTCCCCCGCGGCTCTTCGGCCCTCCTGGGGCCGTTGTACGGCCCCTCCCCTTGAGCTAAGGTCGGCCTAGATTCTCTTTATCAGATTCCTGCGATGGTGATTCTTACGTGGCGCGCGGCCTGGGGTTTTCCCATCCCCCGCGCGTTTGGCGTTTGTCAGTCGTTGCAGCCAAGTTAGTGAGGAACCGAAGATGAACCGCCGCCGGCGCGTCTATGAGGGTAAGGCCAAGATCCTCTATGAAGGGCCCGAACCCGGCACGCTCGTCCAGCACTTCAAGGACGACGCCACCGCCTTCAACAACAAGAAGCACGACAAGATCGAGGGCAAGGGTGTCCTCAACAACCGCATCTCCGAGTACATCTTCGAGCGGCTCAACGAGATCGGCGTGCCGACCCATTTCATGAAGCGGCTGAACATGCGCGAGCAGCTGATCCGCGAGGTCGAGATCATTCCGCTCGAGGTCGTGATCCGCAACGTCGCCGCAGGCTCGTTGTCGACGCGGCTCGGCCTCGACGAAGGCACCATGCTGCCCCGCTCGATCGTCGAGTTCTATTACAAGGCCGACGAGCTCAACGACCCGATGGTCACCGAAGAGCACATCACCGCCTTCGGCTGGGCCACGCCGCAAGAGCTCGACGACATCATGTCCTTGGCGCTGCGCATCAACGACTTCTTGTCGGGCCTGTTTCTCGGCGTCGGCATCCGACTGGTGGACTTTAAGGTCGAGTTCGGCCGCCTGTGGGAAGGCGAGCACATGCGCGTCGTGCTCGCCGACGAGATCTCGCCCGACTGTTGTCGGTTGTGGGACATCGAGACTCAGGACAAGTTGGACAAGGATCGCTTCCGCCGCGACATGGGCGGCTTGGTCGAGGCCTACCAAGAGGTTGCGCGCCGGCTCGGCCTGCATGTGGATAATCCATCGCGGCCCCGCAGCGGTCCCGTGCTGGTGCGGACGACTTAAAGAACAAGGGCTGATAAGCGAAGCATGAAGGCGCGCATCACCATCACGCTGAAACCCGGCGTGCTCGATCCGCAAGGCAAGGCCATCGAAGGCGCGCTGCACGCGCTCGGCTTCGGCGCGGTCGACGGCGTGCGCCAGGGCAAATATATCGAGGTAGAGGTCGCCGAAAGCGATCCGGAACGTGCGCGCGCCGAGATCGAGCGCATGTGCGAGCAGCTCCTCGCCAACACCATCATCGAGAACTACGCTTATGAGCTCGAGGCGGCGTAGCCTCTTTTCCAAACCTCTACAGTCCCGTCATGGCCGGGCTGGTCCCGGCCACCCACGATTTGGCCAAAGAAAACCGTGGATGCCCGGCACAAGGCCGGGCATGACAGGGAGAGAATTGGTAAGCCGAGAGCCATGAAAGCATCCGTCATCGTCTTCCCCGGATCGAACTGCGACCGCGACGCGGCGGTGGCGCTCGAAGCCGCCATGGGCAAAGCGCCCGTCATGGTCTGGCACGGCGATTCCGAGCTGCCGAAAAGCGATCTCATCGTCCTGCCCGGCGGGTTCTCCTATGGCGATTATCTGCGCTCCGGCGCCATGGCGGCGCATTCGCCGGTCATGCGCGAGGTTGTGCGCCGCGCTAAGGCCGGCACCCCGGTGCTCGGCATCTGCAACGGCTTCCAGGTGTTGACCGAGTCCGGGCTGCTGCCGGGCGTGCTGATGCGCAACGCGACGTTACGCTTCATCTGCAAGGACGTGCTGCTCAAGGTTGAGCGCAACGACACGGGCTTTGCCGGCCAATACGAAACAGGCCAGGTGGTGCGCTTCCCCGTCGCTCACAAAGACGGAGCTTATTTCGCCGACGAGGCTGTGCTCGACCGGCTCGAGGGCGAGAACCGCGTCGCCTTCCGCTATTGCGAGGCCTCCGGCGCGGTCACCGACGCCGCGAACCCCAATGGCTCCCGGCGCAACATCGCCGGCATCTATAACGAGACCGGCACCGTGCTCGGGCTGATGCCCCACCCGGAGCGTCTGGCCGATGCCGCCTTGTGCGGCACGGACGGCGCCAAGATGTTCACCTCCCTGGTGGAGACCCTCCATTGAGCGGCGCGGCGCGGGCGGCCCGCGAGGCACAGGGCCTTTCACCTGAGCTGATCGCCGAGCATGGCTTGAACCCGGAGGAGTACGCGCTTCTCCTGAAGGAGCTCGGCCGCGAGCCGACACTCACAGAGCTTGGCGTGTTCTCGGTGATGTGGTCGGAGCACTGCTCTTACAAATCCTCGCGGGTGTGGCTGAAGACCCTGCCCACGAGCGGGCCGCAAGTCATTCAAGGCCCGGGCGAGAACGCCGGCGTGGTCGATCTCGGCGACGGCCAGGCCGCGGTCTTCAAGATGGAGAGCCACAACCACCCCTCCTATATCGAGCCGTATCAGGGGGCGGCCACCGGCGTCGGCGGCATCATGCGCGACGTGTTCACCATGGGCGCGCGGCCCGTGGCCAATCTGAACGCGCTGCGCTTCGGCGCGGCCGACCACGCCAAGACGCGCCATCTCGTGGCCGGCGTGGTGTCGGGCATCGGCGATTACGGCAACTGCATGGGCGTGCCGACGGTCGGCGGCGAGACCAATTTCGATGCCCGCTACAACGACAACATTCTAGTGAATGCCATGTGCGTCGGCCTGGTCGATGCCAATCGCATCTTCAAGTCCGCCGCCAAGGGCGTTGGCTTGCCCGTCGTCTATGTGGGCTCCAAGACGGGCCGCGATGGCATCCACGGCGCCACCATGGCGTCCGCCGAGTTCGACGAGGCTTCCGAAGAAAAGCGTCCCACGGTGCAGGTCGGCGATCCCTTCACCGAGAAACTGCTGCTGGAAGCCTGCCTCGAGCTGATGGAAGAAGACGTCATCATCGCCATTCAAGACATGGGTGCCGCGGGGCTGACCTCTTCGTCGGTGGAGATGGCCGATAAAGGTGGCGTCGGTATCGATCTTGATCTCGACCGCGTGCCCATGCGCGAGGACGGCATGACGGCTTACGAGATGCTGCTGTCGGAGAGCCAGGAGCGCATGCTCATCGTGTTGAAGCCCGGCAGCGAGCCCGTCGCCGAGCGCATCTTCAAGAAGTGGGAGCTCGACTTCGCGGTGATCGGCACGACCACTGATACGGGTCATTTCGTGGTGCGCCACAACGGCGTGGTCGAGGCCGACATTCCGCTGCCCGCTTTGGCCCATGCCGCGCCAATCTATGAGCGGCCTTGGGTGAAGCGCGACAAACTTCCGGTTATCGCACCGGAAGACGTCAAGGCGCCCAAAACCATCCTCGGCGCGCTCGAATGCCTGATGGGCTCGGCGCATCTGTCCTCGCGCCGCTGGATCTTCGAGCAATACGACCACATGGTCATGGCCGACACGGTCGTGCGTCCCGGCGGCGATGCGGCGGTCGTGCGCGTGCACGGCACGCAAAAGGGCCTCGCCATGTCCTGCGACGTGACGCCACGGTATTGCGCCGCCGATCCCTTCGAAGGCGCGAAACAGGCGGTCGCCGAATGCTGGCGCAACATCACCGCCACCGGCGCGCACCCGCTCGCCATCACCGACTGCATGAATTTCGGCAATCCGGAGCGTCCCGAAATCATGGGAGAGTTCGTTGGCGCGGTGGAAGGCATGGCGGAAGCCTGCACGGTGCTCCACTTCCCCGTCGTCTCCGGCAATGTGTCGCTCTATAACGAGACCAATGGCGGCGCCATTCCGCCCACGCCGGCCATCGGCGGCGTCGGACTCATCGGCGATATCGCCGACATGGCCACCATCTCCTTGAAACAAGACGGCGATGTGCTGCTGCTGCTTGGCGCGGAGGCTGGTCATCTCGGCCAATCGACCTATATGCAGATCATGGAACACCGTTTGGAAGGCGCCCCGCCCCCGGTCGACCTCGAGACCGAGAAGCACGCGGGCGATCTCGTGCGCGGGCTGATCAAGGCCGGCGCCGTGTCGGCCGTGCATGACGTCTCCGATGGCGGCGTGCTGGTGGCGGTGGCGGAGATGGCACTGGCCGGCAATCGCGGCGTGAGCCTCGAAGTACCACCGCCGGACGTACCCGCTCATGCTTCCTGGTTCGGCGAGGATCAGGCGCGCTATGTGGTCGCGGCGGCGCCGGATCACGCGGATGCTATTCATAAGGCGGCTTCCGTCGCCGACGTGCCTGTGAGGGTGATTGGGTCCGTGGGAGGTGATATGATCTCACTTCCCGGCGAGACACCGTTAGCCCTCACCGCTCTCAGGGCGGCTCATGAGGATTGGATGCCGCGTTTCATGACCAACGGCTAGTCATGGCCAATGGCTAGGATCGCGCGCTAAGGAGCAGACGAATGGTAATGGCATCAGAGGATATCGAGCGGCTGATCAAGGAACAGTTTCCGGACGCCACGATTCACATCGAGGATCTCGCCGGCGACGGCGACCACTATTCGGCGAGCATCGTGTCGGAAGCGTTTCGCGGCAAGTCGCGCGTGCAACAGCATCAAATGGTCTACGACGCCCTACAGGGCAATATGGGCGGCGTGCTGCACGCGCTGGCCTTGAAGACCGCGGCGCCGCAGTAAGCGCGCAAGAAAGGATCTAAGATATGAGTGAGCAAGACGTTCAGGACTGGATCGGCAAGCAGGTCGCGGGCAACGACGTGGTATTGTTCATGAAGGGCACCAAGCAGATGCCGCAATGCGGCTTCTCCATGCAGGTGGCCCAGATCCTCGGCCATCTCGGCGTGGACTTCAAAGACATCAACGTGCTCGACGACATGAGCGTGCGTGATGGCGTGAAGGCCTATTCGAACTGGCCGACCGTGCCGCAGCTCTACGTCAAGGGCGAGTTCGTCGGCGGTTGCGATATCGTGCGCGAGATGTTCGAGGCAGGCGAGCTTCAGGACATGCTGAACGCCAAGGGCATCGCCCACAACGCGCAGACGCAGACGGCCTAGCTCCCGCGCCACGTGAAGACAGACTGGTCATGCCCGGCCTCGTGCCGGGCATTTTTGCGTCTGCGCGCCTCCCGCAAAAGCAAATGGCCGGGGCAAGCCCGGCCATGAAAAATCCTGAATGCGCGTCGCGCGGCTCTAGCGCGAGTAGAACTCGATGACGAGGTTCGGCTCCATCATGACCGGGTACGGCACGTCCGTCAGGGTCGGGATGCGCGCGAACTTCGCCGCCATCTTGCCGTGATCGACTTCGATGTAATCGGGCACGTCGCGCTCCGAGCTCTGGGCGGCCTCGAGCACGAGACCCAGATCCTTGGACTTGTCGCGCAGCTCGACCACGTCGCCTTCCTTGCAGCGATAGCTCGGAATGTTCACCCGGCGGCCGTTGACCTTCACATGGCCGTGGGAGATGAGTTGACGGGCGGCGAACACCGTGGGCACGAACTTGGCCCGGTAGATGACCGCGTCGAGGCGCCGCTCCAGGAGGCCGATCAGCCGCTCGGAGGTATCGCCCTTCAGCCGCGAGGCCTCGTGATAGATGGCCTTGAACTGCTTCTCGGTGATGTTGCCGTAATAGCCCTTGAGCTTCTGCTTCGCCCGGAGCTGCTGGCCATAGTCCGACAGCTTGCCACGGCGGCGCTGGCCATGCTCGCCAGGTCCGTATTCGCGCTTGTTCTGGGGGCTCTTAGGCCGGCCCCAAATATTCTCGCCGAGCCGTCGGTCGATCTTGTGCTTGGCGTGAATGCGTTTCGTCATTCCGAAGACTCCAAAGCCTAATCAGCTTTCCGCGGGCGGTCCAAAATCCCGCGACTGCCGCAAAAACCCATGGGTGGTGGTTGATTAAGGGCCGCCAGAGCCGTCCGGCGGTCCGCAAATGCCCAAATCGCTCGGGCCGTGCCCGTTCTGTTACACGGAATGCTTGGAAACTGTCAATTGCCGCTTCGCGAAGGCCTGCCCGGCCCTATTGCGGGGGCTGCGTGGCCCGGGCCGCCTTGACATAGGCATTGATGGCGTTCGTCACCTTCTGCTTCTGCTCCGGCGGGCATTTCGGCGGCGGCGGCGCCTCGACCTCCCGGGTTTCGCCCGAATCGGCCTCGCCCGCCGTGCCATCCTTGGCGATAGTGGTGGCGTCGTCCGGGGCCTCGGAAGAGGCTGTATCCTCGGGAGACGCGGCCTCCTCGGTGATCTTGGCGTTTCCGGTGAAATACGACACCGCAAACAGATGAAGCGCCTCGATCATCAGGACCTGCTGGGAACTCCAGGACTTCTTGGCCTCTTCGCTGGCGATCAGCGCCTTGTAATTGGCTTGAGCCAAGTCCGGCAGGCCGCAGGCGTCGGCATAGGCCGAACGCGTCGCGGCGCGGATGACTTGGCGGGCAACATCGCTCGGGAGAAAGAACGTATTCGGATTGGTTTTGTCGACCTTGACCGGCTTGCCGTCGGGACCCGGTACTTCCGCCGGGATCAGCGAAAACGCGTAGGTCATCATGACCCGGACGGAACTCTCGCTCAGCCCACCGCCTTGCGTTTCCGGCGGCTTGCTGCGCCGGTCCAATTCTTCGGTGGCCACCGTCGTCATGCCGGGAGCGGCATCTGCGGCTTTGACCGGGGCGCTCATGAGCAACACCAAGACCGCGGCGCTCGCGGCCCCGCCCAACTTAATCAACGCTACTCTCATCGAACGCCCCCTCTCCCTTCCCGTGGCGGAAGCTATCATTGTTGGTGGCCATCGCAATAGGAGAAACGGGGCGGAACTATGACACCTCATCTCCTTGGCTTCACTTGCTCCTTGTGAGGGCTGACACAATCCCCCGCCAGGTGCGCACGTCCTGGTCGGTGACGTGCATGCGATGGAACATGTTGCGCAAGGAGCGCACCATGGAGGGCCGCTTCTCCGGCGGCTTCAAGAAGCCGGCGCTATCGAGCGCGTCTTCCAGATGCTCGAACAGACCGAAAAGTTCCGCGCGCGTGGCCGGGCGCGTGTCGGGCGCCGCGATGCCCTCGACCGCGGGCCCGTCATACGCGGTGATTCGCCCAAGTGCGTGCGGCGCGTCGGTCTTCAACCATTCATAGGCGAACAGCAGCACCGCCTGGGGCAGACTTAAAGATGCGAACCCGGGGCTGACCGGCGCGGTGAGGATCGCATCGGCGAGCGCGATGGAGTCATTGTCGAGCCCGCTCCGCTCGGGTCCGAACATCACACCGGTCCGCTCGCCGTCAACGGCGCGTTTGCGGAGCCCGACCGCCGCCGTCTCGGGGCTCAGCACCTCCTTCACCATCTCGCGCGGCCGCGCGGTGGTGGCCAGCACGAAGTTGAGGTCGCCAAGCGCCGCCTCGACCGTGTCGAACACCCGCGCCTCCTCGACGATGACCCCGGCAACGGCCGCCGCGGCCATGGCCTTGTCATTCGGCCAGCCGTCGCGCGGGGCGACCAGCCGCAAATCCCGAAGCCCAAAATTGCCCATGGCCCGGGCGGCAAAGCCGATATTCTCGCCGAGCTGCGGTTTCACGAGCACAATGGCCGGCGCGGCGACGCAGACCGCGTCGTCCCTACGCTTGCCGGTTGGCGCATTTGCTTCCATCATGGCCGCACGATGCTATAGAGGGCGGCTCCCCGCAATGGGGGCCGGCCATGCCGGAATCCCGGAGCAGCCTCCATCCTTAGCCCAACCCTTTCCTTCCTCGGAGACGTGCGCGTGGACAAAATCAAGGTCAAAAACCCGATTGCCAACCTTCATGGCGATGAGATGACCCGCGTCATCTGGGACATGATCATCGAAAAGCTGATCACACCGCATCTCGATCTTGAGCTGCTCGACTTCGATCTCGGCATCGAGCACCGCGACGAGACCGACGATCAGGTGACGATCGACGCCGCCCACGCCATCCAGAAATGCGGCGTGGGGGTGAAATGCGCCACGATCACGCCGGACGAGGCGCGCGTGGAGGAGTTTGGCCTCAAGAAGATGTGGAAGTCGCCCAACGGCACGATCCGCAACATCCTCGGCGGCGTGATCTTCCGCGAGCCCATCATCTGCAAGAACGTGCCGCGCCTGGTGCCGGGTTGGACCAAGCCGATCGTTATCGGCCGCCACGCCTATGGCGATATCTATCGCGCGGTCGATTTTCTCGTGCCCGGCAAGGGCAAGCTGACGATCCAGTTCGAAGGCGATGACGGCACCAAAATCACGCAGGATGTGCACACCTTCGAGGGCTCCGGCATCGCGCTCGGCATGTTCAACCTCGACGACTCAATTCGCGATTTTGCGCGCGCTTCCATGAACTATGGGCTGGCGCGCAACATGCCCGTATATCTCTCGACCAAGAATACGATCCTCAAGGCCTATGACGGCCGCTTCAAGGATCTGTTCGCCGAAATCTACGAGACCGAGTTCAAGGACGAATTCAAGAAGCGCGGGCTCACCTACGAGCACCGGCTGATCGACGACATGGTCGCCGCGGCGCTGAAATGGTCGGGCGGTTATATCTGGGCCTGCAAGAACTATGACGGCGACGTGCAGTCGGACACCGTGGCGCAGGGCTTCGGCTCGCTCGGGCTGATGACATCGGTGCTGATGACGCCGAACGGCAAGACCGTATTGGCGGAAGCCGCGCACGGCACGGTGACGCGCCACTTCCGCCAGCATCAAGAGGGCCGCGCGACGTCGACCAATTCCACGGCCTCGATCTTCGCCTGGGCCGGCGCGCTGAAGCATCGCGCCAAGCTCGACGGCAATGACGAGCTTGGCCGCTTCGCCGAGACGCTCGAGACGGTGGCCGTCGCTACGATCGAAAGCGGCCACATGACCAAGGACCTTGCGCTGCTTGTCGGCGCCGAGCAGGCCTGGCTCTCCACCGAGGGCTTCATCGACAAGATCGAGGAGAATTTGCGCGCGGCCCTGGCCAAACGCGCGGCGGCCTAAACACGCGCAAGGCTCAAGTCTTTTTGGCCGTCTCGCGGCGGCGCGCTGTCCGCTTGGCTTTGGCGCCGGGCGCCGCGGCATCGGTCGCGGCCCGCGCCTCGGCCACCTCGCGAATGCGGCGCATGATCTCCGGATGGCGGCGGGACAGCCGCGCCAGCGCCTGGCTATCCAGCACGTAGACGCGGCATCGCGTCTTGGCGACGACATCGTGCTTGTGGCGACGATGCTCCAGGAGTGCCATCTCGCCGAAGAAGTCGCCCTCGCGCAATGCCACCTGCTTGCCCCGGCCGATCTCAGCCAACGCCTCGCCGCTGGCGATCAGAAACATACCGTCCCCGACGTCGCCCGCGCGCACCATGGGCACGCCCGGCAGATAGGTGCGCGTATAAAGTAGCTTGGTGATCTCGGCGATCTCGGCCTCGTCCATGGTGGCGAACAGCGGGACTCGCGCCACCATGGACCATGTCACCACGAACTGATGGCGGTTCGACTCTTGCGCGAAGCCGGTGGCGATGATGGCGATCGGCAGCGCGAACATGCCGACACCGAGCAGCATGACCACGCCTCCGAGCACCTTGCCCCACGGCGTGACGGGCACCACGTCGCCATAGCCGACCGTGGTGAGTGTCGACAGCGCCCACCAGGCGGCGGCGGGGACGGAGCCGAAGGCGGCGGGCTGCGCCACGCGCTCCAGGAAATACATGAAAGTGGAGGCGAACAGGAGCAGAACCAGCATGACCAGCAGCGCGCCGATCAGCGCGCGATACTCATCCGCCAGCACGCGGCCCAAGGTCTGCAATGCCGGGGAATAGCGCACCAGCTTGAGAAGCCGGAACAGGCGGAAGACGCGCAGGACGCGCAGATCGAGCGGGATGAACCAGTGGATGTACCATGGCGCAAACGCCAGGAGGTCGATGATCATGATCGGGCGCGCCGCGAAACGCAGCCGCGCGCGCCAGGCCGGCAGGCGCGAGAGCATCGGAATGTCGACCGCGCTCCAGACGCGCAATACATATTCGAGCGTGAACACGATCACCGAGAAGATATTGAAAGCGCGGAAGCACGGCTCGTAGTCCGCGGCAAGACCGTCGACCGTCTCCGCGGCGAAGGCCACCGCATTCAAGACGATCAGGGCGACGATGAAGGCATTGACGGCATAGCCGGCGGGATGCGCCTCGCCGCCGACCTCAAGGATGTCGTGGACCTTCCTGCGCCAGCGCCGCCACACGGTCTGGGCCGCCATGGATTAAGCGTGCCCGGCGCGACGCTCCACGCCTTCGTCCGTGCCGCCTGAGGGCGCGGTCCCGGCGCCTTCGATCGCGGCCGCGATCGCCTCCAGCGCCGCGTCCGCGCGTGCGCCATCCGGGCCGCCGGCCTGCGCGAGGTCGGGACGTCCCCCGCCGCCTTTGCCGCCGAGCGCTTCCGCGCCGGCCCGAACCAGATCGACCGCGCTATACGCCCCTGTCAGATCGTCGGTGACGCCGACGATGAGCCCGGCCTTGCCTTCCTCGCTAATGCCGACCAGGGCGACAATGCCCGAGCCGAGCTGCTGCTTGGCCTCGTCCACGAGCCCCCGCAAATCCTTGGGCGCCACACCCTGCATCGTCCGGGCAAGGAGCTTGACGGACCCCAGTTCGCGCACGGCGGCGCCTTGCTGGCCAGCGCCGCCTTCGGGCCGCAGCGCCAGCTCGCGCTTGGCGTCCGCCAATTGACGTTCGAGCTTGCGGCGCTCGTCGACGACGGCTGTGAGACGCTCGATCATTTCCTCGGGCGAGACTTTGAGAAGCTCTGCGGCTTCGCGCACGCGCGCGTCTTGGGCGGCGAGGAATTGGCGGGCCGCATCCCCTGTCAGTGCCTCGATGCGGCGCACGCCGGCGCCCACGGCGCTCTCGCCCACGATCTTGAGAACGCCGATATCGCCGGTGCGCTTGACGTGGGTGCCGCCACACAACTCGATGGAATAGGCATGGCCCGCCTTCGGGCTTCCAGGCGCCACGCCCATGGAGACGACGCGAACCTCGTCGCCGTATTTTTCGCCGAACAGTGCCAGCGCGCCCTGCTCGATGGCCGCATCGGGCGTCATCAAATGCGTCTCCACCGGTGCGTTCTGAAGGATCATGGCATTGGCCATGTCCTCGACGGCGCGGATCTCGTCTGTGCTCATGGGCTTTTGATGGGAGAAGTCGAAGCGCAAGCGTCCCGGCTCCACCAGGGAGCCCTTCTGGGCCACGTGATGGCCCAGCACCTCGCGCAAGCCCTCATGCAGAAGATGTGTCGCGGAGTGATGGGCGCGCGTGGTGGTGCGGCGCGCGTGATCGACGTCGAGGGCGACCATGTCGCCCACACTCAACTTTCCGGTCTCCAGGACACCGTCATGAAGAAACAGCCCGTGCAGCTTCTTCTGGGTGTCCTCGACCTTAAACGCGGCCTCGCCGGCGATGGACAGCGTGCCACGGTCGCCGACCTGTCCGCCCGACTCCGCGTAGAACGGCGTCTGGTTGACGATGACGATGCCGCGGTCGCCTTGCTTCAAAATGTCGACGCGCTTGCCGTCCTTCACCAGCGCCACGATCTCGCCCGAGGCGGCCTCGGCCTCGTAGCCTAGGAACTCGGTGGCGCCGAGTTCCTCCTTAAGTTCGAACCACAGCCGGTCGGTGGCCGCTTCTCCGGACCCGGCCCAGGATTTTCGCGCATCGGCGCGCTGGCGCTCCATGGACGCGGCGAAGCCCTCCGCATCGACGGCGATGCCTTTGGCCTTCAGCGCATCCTCGGTGAGGTCATAGGGGAAGCCATAGGTGTCGTAGAGCTTGAAGGCGACCGCGCCCGGCAGCGTGTCGCCGGGCTTTAAGTCCTCGCTCGCATCGTCGAGCAGGCGCAAGCCCCGCTCCAGCGTTTCGCGGAAGCGTGTCTCTTCGAGCTTCAGCGTCTCGGCGATGAGGTCTTCGCCGCGCGCGAGCTCTGGGAACGCGCGGCCCATCTCGCCGATCAATGTGGGCACGAGCCGATAGAGCAGCGGCTCCTTGGCGCCGAGCAGATGGGCGTGGCGCATGGCGCGGCGCATGATGCGGCGAAGCACGTAGCCCCGGCCCTCATTGGAGGGCAGCACGCCGTCGGCAATCAGGAAGGAGGATGCGCGCAAGTGATCGGCGATGATGCGGTGGCTCGGCGCATGCTCACCTTCCGCCGGCACGCCGGTCAGCTCGACGGAAGCCGCGATCAACGCCTTGAAGAGATCGATGGTGTAATTGTCGTTTGTGCCTTGCATCACCGCGGCGATGCGCTCGAGCCCCATGCCGGTGTCGATGGAGGGGCGCGGCAAGTCCACGCGCGTGCCGTCCTCTTGCTGCTCGTACTGCATGAAGACGAGATTCCAGATCTCGACGAAGCGGTCGCCGTCTTCGTCCGGACTGCCGGGCGGGCCGCCAGGCAGATGGGCGCCGTGATCGTAGAAGATCTCCGAGCACGGGCCGCACGGGCCGGTATCGCCCATGGACCAGAAATTGTCCGAGCCGTCGATACGCAGGATCTTGTCGTCGGTGAGCCCCGCGATTTCCTTCCACAGCGCGGCCGCCTCGTCGTCGTCCACATAGACGGTGATCAGCAGCTTGTCTTTCGGCAAGGCGAGTTCTTCGGTCAGGAATCTCCAGGCCAGCGCGATCGCACGCTCCTTGAAGTAATCGCCGAAGGAGAAATTGCCGAGCATCTCGAAGAAGGTGTGGTGCCGTGCCGTGTAGCCGACATTGTCGAGATCGTTGTGCTTGCCGCCGGCGCGCACGCATTTTTGGGACGACGCCGCGCGCAAGGCCGTCGGCTTCTCCTGCCCGGTGAACACGTTCTTGAACGGCACCATGCCGGCATTGGTGAACATCAAGGTCGGGTCGTGGCGCGGCACGAGCGGCGCCGAGGGGATCACGACATGGTCGTTCTTGGCGAAAAAATCGAGGAAGGCCGCACGGATGTCGTTGGTGCGGATCGGCACACTATGGGCGCCAACATTCTTGGCCGTGGTCACCGCCGACCCGGCCTTCTTTGTAATCGTTTTCGCGCTGCTCTTGGCGCTGGTTTTTGGCTTCCCGCTGGGGGATTTCGCGGCGCACATGGGTGTTTCGCTGGACCTTGGGTTCTCGTGCGTATGCCACGTCCCACCTTAAGGCCACCCTACCCGATTCGGCGGATCTCAAGGCGGGCTCGCGCGGCACCATACCATCACGAGAGGGCTACATTCGCCGTGAGACATAAGGTCTGGCGCAAAGCCTGTCCAGCGATGAGCCGCGAGGGAATTCGGGCGCACCCGCTGCCTTCGGGCCATGACGACCCTCAGGGTCCTGACGGTTCTCGAAGCTGGGGGGCCGGGAAGCCACCAGACGGCCTCCCGCGCCCCGATCCAGGTCAGAAGTCCGAAGACCAAAGTCGGACGTCCAACGGAGAGACCTCAGCCGGCGCGCTTTCCCTTCCGGCCGCTTCCGGCCATTGAAGTCACAACCGTTTCGGTTTCGGCTTCGTCCGCGCTCGCACCGCCCGTGGCCGCATCGCCGCTGGCGGCCTCGTCGTCCGCGCCGACCTCGCCTTCGAGGATCTTCTCGGCAATGAGGCCCGCATTCTGGCGGATGGCGGCCTCGATCTTGGCCGCGGTGGCCGGGTTCTCTTTCAGATAGGTCTTGGCGTTCTCGCGGCCCTGGCCGACACGCTCACTGTCGTAGGAGAACCAGGACCCGGACTTCTCGACGATGCCGGCCTTGACACCGAGATCGATCAGCTCGCCCATTTTGGAGACGCCCTCGCCATACATGATGTCGAACTCGACCTGCTTGAAGGGCGGGGCCACCTTGTTCTTCACCACCTTGACGCGGGTCTGATTACCGACCACCTCGTCGCGCTCCTTGATGGCGCCGATACGGCGAATGTCGAGGCGGACCGAGGCATAGAATTTCAGCGCGTTGCCGCCGCTGGTGGTTTCGGGCGAGCCGAACATCACGCCGATCTTCATGCGAATCTGATTGATAAAGATGACCATGCAGCGGGACTTGGAGATGGAGCCGGTGAGCTTACGCAAGGCCTGGCTCATCAGCCGCGCCTGGGCGCCCATCTGCATGTCGCCCATCTCGCCTTCGAGCTCGG
>Ga0307379_10001268_pt1 | contig 40143 bp, 36 predicted proteins | sample UN2MG_FD_202237 | JGI IMG/M metagenome (GOLD analysis project Ga0307379, IMG submission 202237) | Soil microbial communities from Risofladan, Vaasa, Finland - UN-2 | ecosystem: Environmental > Terrestrial > Soil > Coastal area > Acid sulfate soil | place: Finland: Risofladan, Vaasa | collected...
ATGTCCAAGGCGAAGTCCACCGTGGGCGCGTTGCTTATGGCCGTACCGACGCCGAAGCCGTTGACACCAGCGGTGACCAGCTCCCTTATCTTTCCCTCGTCCAGACCGCCGGACACGAACACGCCGACGTCAGGATATCCGTGGAGGTCCAGTTCCCAGCGCACCTCGCGCACGATATCGACCATGGAACCACGACGCGATCCCGGCGTGTCCAGGCGGACCGCCTGCAATCCGGGCATCTCCTCCGCGGCCATGATGGCCTCGGTCTTCTCGTCCCAGAAGGTATCGGTCAACGCCACCCTTGGAACGGTGGGATCGATTATCTCCCCATAGGCTTTGAAGGCCGCCCTCTGATCGCCCATCATGATGACCAGTGCATGGGGCATGGTGCCGCTTGCCGGGCGACCGACCAGCTCCGCCCCTTTCAGGGAGGACACGCCGTCGCATCCCCCGATGAAGGAAGAACGGTCGATGACCGGGGCCATGGCCGGATGCATGCGGCGCACGCCGAACGAAAGTACCGATCTACCGGCCGCGGCCAGCTTGCAGCGGGCGGACATGGTGGCCACACCCGAAGCGTAGCAGATGAACCCCAATGAAGGCGTCTCCAGAGAGCAGTATTGGCCATAGGGGCCTTCGATGCGCGCCACCGGCAGCTTGATGCCTTTCTTGGAACGGGGAGTGAACAGCGTCCCCTCGGGGAGCGCGTACAGGTCGACGTTCCGCCCTTCGAAGATGCGGACCATCTCCTCGTTGCCGCACAGCACCGCCCAGGGCCATCCCTCAGGAAGGGAAGAGACGGTGAACTCCGCACGGGTATGCGTGTCCAGCAGACCCTTGCTGCGCAGTATTTCCTCCGTACGCTGGAAGTAAACGTCCGTCGTCAACCCTTTGCGGATGTCCTCGTCATCGGCCGAGAAGAATTTGCTCATGTCATCACTCGATCGGCTGGCAATGTCCCTGCGCTCTATTCAATATTATTCAGAAGAAGGCGTCCCGACCCATGAACTTGGCCTTGGGTCCCAGCTCCTCCTCGATACGCAGAAGGCGGTTGTACTTGGCGGTCCGTTCCGTTCTTGCCGGCGCTCCGCTCTTGATCTGTCCGCATTCCAAGGCCACGGCGATATCGGCCATGGTGGTGTCCTCGGATTCTCCGGAACGGTGGCTGACCATGACGTTGTAACCATGGTCGAAGGAGATCTTGGCCGCCTGCATGGCCTCGGTGATCGTGCCTATCTGATTGACCTTTAACAGCAAGGCGTTCCCCGCGCCCATCTCGATGCCCTTTCGCAGACGCACCGGATTGGTCACGAACAGGTCGTCCCCCAACAGCTGCAACTTGCTGCCGATCTTCTTAGTAAGTTCGGCCATGAGCTCGAAGGAGTTCTCTTCCACCGGGTCCTCCAGGCTTATGAGCGGGTATTCTTGACTTAGAGCAACATAGAAGTCCACCATCTCCCCGGGGGACATCTTCTTTCCGTCCAGCTCGTAAACGCCGTTGGAATAGAACTCGCTGGCCGCGGCGTCCATGGCCAGGTATACGTCCTTCCCCGGAACGTAGCCGGCGTTCTCGATGGCCTTCAGCAGCGTGTCCATGGCCTGGCGGCTGGTGTCGAACGGGGGAGCGAAACCGCCCTCATCCCCCACATTGATGGCCAGGGGACCCCACTCCTTCTTCAGGACCTGCTTCAAGGAATGATAGACCTCGGTGCCGACCCTCAGCGCTTCGGAGTAGGTGCTCGGACCGCAGGGGGCGATCATGAACTCTTGGATCTTCAGATTGCTGCCGGCGTGCTTTCCGCCGTTGATGACGTTCATCGTCGGTACCGGCAGCACCCTGCTCCCGGGACCCAGGTGCTCGTACGGTTCTACGTTCTTCGCCAGCGCCCCGGCCTTGGCCACGGCGTAGGACACCGCGGTGGTGGCGTTCCCGCCCAGGAGGCCCATGTTGCTGGTGCCGTCCAGCTCCTTCATAGCCAGATCTATGGCCTTCAGGTCGGTGACGTCCATGCCCTTGAGCCGGGGGGAGATGAGGTCCCTGATGTTCCTCACCGCCTTGGTGACCCCCTTTCCCGCGTACCGGGTGCCGCCGTCCCTCAGCTCCAGCGCCTCGAACGTTCCGGTGGACGCCCCCGAGGGCGCTATGGCCGTAACCTTCAGGACAGAGGTCTCGACCTGCGCCTCCACAGTAGGGTTCCCCCTCGAGTCCAATACCTCTCTGCTCCAAACCCTGGTGATATTATGATCCGACATGATGTTCGCCTCTGAACGAAACTATCGCTGCTTGGTCTCTACCGGTTCCACCTCGATGATCTCCATGTTGCGCTCCAGAAGCGCCAGCTCCCTGATCTCCAGAGTGCGGGGGTCCACCGAGACTATCAGTCGCGAACGGTTCTCCATGACCGCCTCGGTGATATGGTGTATCATTCTCAGCACCTTCTCGAAGTCGTTGTTCACGATGAGGAACTCCACGCCATCGATGATCACCACACTGTCCCCGCTCTTCTCCACGAAGCGTATGATGGTATCGCTGAGGATGCCGATGTTAGATGGATTGACATAGACCTTGCCCAGCTGGTTGCTGAGCCATATGATGGGCGTCTTCTCCAGCCCCCATTCCTTGCGCATGATGTTGGGGTGCTGCCTGGTGACGCACAGACCTTGAATGTTGTGAGTGACCTGGTCCACGAATATCTCGAAGGACTTGTGAGGCTTGCTCTCCTTGACCAGGTAGGTGAAGCCTTGGCGCAGGTCGTATTCCTTGGCGCTGATCCGAGCTTCTTCCATTCCGACGGGGTCCTCTTTCTTCCGGCCCTTGAAGCCGAACAGGCCCTTGCGCTCCTTCTCGACCTTGACCCCCTCCTTCAATGAAGGCTGGTCCCCCAGCACCTCTCTGAGCCGGACACCGAGCTCGTCATTGTTGAACGGCTTCCGGATGTAACCTGACACCACGTCCTGCAGTCCGAAGATGTCGGTGCCGATATCGGTGGTGGCCGTGAGCATCATGATCTTGAGGCCTTCGGTGAGACCTCTCTCTTTGAGGGTGCGCAGGACAAGCCAACCGTCCATGTCCGGCATGTTGATGTCCAGGAGAACAAGGTCTGGCTTATCCTTAGATATCTTTTCCAGGCAGTCCTTTCCGCCGGAAGCGGTCATTGGTTGATATCCAGCTGCGGATATTAGCTCAGAAACAATCTCTAAGATGGCTGAGTTATCATCCACGACCATTATTTTCTTTATTGATATTCCCCCAAAGCTTAGAGACGATGGGTCATATACGAACTAAATTAAAAATCCTATCCCATGAATTATGGGATGGATAATTTTTATAAGAAGGGGTTTCGGTGGTTTGTTTAAGCCTTACGGCTCTCTTTAGCCTTCAAGCGCAGCTGGGTGTACCCGCACTTGCGGCACCTGGTGGCCTTGATGGCATTACGTGCATAGCAGCTCAGGCAGATCTTCTTGTTTAACAGCCTGTCATCAGCTTCTTTGAAACGCGCCATTTACATTCTCCGGCCTTGAAATAAGAAGCCGGTATAAATATGTTGGCTATCTTTAATCCTTACCTACCAGGGCCAGGTAGGCGAGGAGCGCCTCCAGCTGAATGCGCTCGTTGCTCCCCTCCACGATACGGAACTCGATCTCGCCTGTGCGGTCGATCAACTTGATCTTGTCCCGGTCGGGTATGCTCAGGTCGTAGAAGGAGCGGTGGATCTGCTTGATGATGTCCTGTCCGCTCAGCCCGTAGGTGATCATCATCTCGTCCAGCTTCGCGCGGGAACCGATGAAGTCACCCGACAATGCGGTCTCCACCATGTCCACTACCTCCTCCGGACGGGCATTGCCTGTGGCCTGGTAGACCACATCGATGGTGATATCCTTGCCGATGGTGGCCGCGACCTGCAATGAATTGATCGATTTGCGCATGTCCCCTTGGCCCACGTGGACTATGGCGTCCAAAGCGATATCGTCTATGTTCACTTCCTCGCGTTCGGCGATGGTCTGAAGGCAGAGCCTGATATCCTCGCTCCTCAGGGGCCGGAATCGGAAGATGGCGCAGCGGGATTGAATGGGCTCGATGATCTTGGACGAGTAGTTGCACGACAGCACGAAACGGCAGTTGCGGCTATACCTCTCCATGGTCCGCCTCAAGGCGGCCTGGGCGTCCGAGGTCAGCGCATCCGCCTCGTCCAGGAAGATTATTTTGAAGTCGGCACCGCCCAGGGGTGCCGTACGGGCGAACTCCTTGATCTTGCCCCGTACCACGTCTATCCCCCTCTCGTCGGAGGCGTTGAGCTCGATGAAGTTGTCCCGCCACGATTCACCGTACATCTCCTTGGCCATAGCCAGGGCCGATGTGGTCTTGCCAGTTCCGGCAGGACCGGCGAACATTAGATGCGGGAGGTTGCCAGAGCGTACATAGGAGGCTAACCTCTCAATGATGTCCTTCTGACCCACGATGTCCGAAAGCTTTCGCGGGCGGTACTTCTCGGTCCAAATCTCCTGCATGGTCTCCGGCCACATCAAGGCCGTACCGTAGTTAAAAGGTTTCCTGGGGAACGGTAAAAATGACGGCAAACCTTTTTTATCCCGGCGGGCGTGAACGGAGCGATGCGCTGCTCCAAGTGCTCTGCTCCGGCCGTAACCTTCATCAGGTACAATGGCTCCCATCTCTGCCAAGGCCACTTCCTGGAATACGTGGAGAAGAGGGTGAAGCGCGAGGTCCGATCGCAGTTGCAGATAAACGGAGAGGTTCACATCGGGGTCGGGGCCTCCGGGGGCAAGGACAGTCAAGCGGCCCTGTACCTGCTCCATCGCATCCTGGGCTGTCGCCAAGGGGTTCGCATCACCGCCATCACCGTGGACGAGGGCATCGAGGGATATCGCCAAGAGACCATACCGAAGGTCCGCGAGCTCTGCTCCTCGCTGGGGCTGGATCACGTGGTCACCTCCTTTGAAGATGTAACCAAGATGTCATTGGACAGCATGGTGGGAAGGACCGGCGAGAAGGAGGCCTGCACCTACTGCGGGGTCTTCCGCCGGCGCTGCCTGAACCTCGCCGCCAAGGAGCTGGGAGTGAACGTGCTGGCATTGGGGCACAACCTGGACGACATGGCCCAGTCCATCCTGATGAACTTCACGCGGGGCGACGTGGAGAGACTTGCCCGATTGGGACCGCATGAACGGGTCCAACCGGGTCTGGTGCCGCGCATGCAGCCGGTACGTTCGATACCGGAGAAGGAAACCTACCTTTACGCCCTGCTGACCGGACTGCCTTTCTCCGACGCCGAATGCCCATACGCCGTCCACGCCTTGAGGAACGAGTACCGGGACATCGTCGACAGCATGGAGCACCGGCACCCTGGCACCCGCCATTCCATTCTCGGAAGCTTCGACCGGCTGAGACCGCTGATGAGGGAGGGCTTTCCTCAGGCCTCCCTGTCCACCTGTGGCTGCGGGGAACCGACCCTCAACGAACGGTGCATGGCCTGCGAGATGCTCTTAAAATTGGGAAAATGAGCTCCATTAAGAGGTTTTAGGGAAAGGGGTTTCAGACCAGCTTGTGGTAGGCGTAGGCTTCCTCGCCCTCGTTCAGGCAGTAGCGCACCTTGGTGAAGTTGCGCTTCAGGGCCATGACGTCCTTCTTGACGGCCTCTGGCGATTCCTTCTTGACCACCACACGATGGATGAGGACGGCGACCTCCTTCATCTCGCTCTCCTTCATCCCCACCCGGGTGAGCTCCTGGGACCCGAGCCTGATGCCCGATGGATTCATGGCGCTCTTGTCTCCAGGGATCATGTTCTTGTTGGCGATGATGTTGGCCCGTTCCATTAGATTGGCCGCCTCCGCTCCGCCGCCGTGCGCCGCCACGTTCACGGCGATGGTGTGGCTCTCGGTGAACCCTTTGTGCGAGCAGAGGACCTCTATCCCCAGTTCGTGCAACGCCTGCCCGAGCGCCTTGGCGTTCTTGCATACCTGGGCGGCGTATTTCTCACCGTATATCTCCCACTCGGCCATGGTGATCGCCAGGGCGGCCATGGCATGCAGGTGGTGGCTGGAGGTGACGCCGGGGAACACCGCGGAGTTGAGCTTCTTGCCCAGTTCCTCGTTCAGATTGTGTCCCAGCACGATCCCGTGATTGGGACCGGGGAAGGTCTTGTGAGTGGATGCCGTCAGCACGTGGGCGCCCTCGTGCAGGGGGTCCTGGAATCTGCCGCCGGCTATGAGCCCGAGGACATGCGCCCCGTCGTACCAGACGGTGCAGCCGACCTCGTTGAAAACGTCTTTCAGCTCCTTCAGGGGAGCGGGGAACAGGAAAACGGAAAGACCGAACTGCGCCACCTTCGGCTTTACCTCGCGTATCAGCTTGGCCGCGCCGTCCACGTCGATCACCATGTCATGGGTGTCGAACGGATAGGTGACGGTGTTCACCCCGCGGAACCCTACCGCCCCGAACTTGGCGGTGGAGATGTGCGCCCCGTGGTCCAGCGAGGTGCAGGTGATGGTCTCGCCCGGTTTCGTCAGGGCCATCAGCGCGGCCATGTTGGCCACGGTGCCGGATATCGGCCGTACGTCGGCGAACTGACATTTGAATATGCGTTGGGCCAGCTCGATGCACTTCAGCTCGACCTTGTCCACGTAGATGTTACCGTTGTAGTAACGCTTGCCGGGAAGTCCCTCGGCGTAGCGGTCGTGAAAGTCAGAGATCATCATCTCTTTGGCCAATGGGCTCATCAGGTTCTCGGAGGCTATCATAGGCAACGACTCTTCGAACCACTTGTTGTGCTTCTGCACCTGGTCCCGGATCCAGTACGCGTCCTCTTTCATAAGGTCACCTGGACCCTCATTAAGAGGAGGGGTTAAAAATGTTGGCGTCCCCCCATATTTCGCCTGTTGATCATGCTGTCCAATCATTTATTAGACCACAGACCTTGCGGAAGGCGGAGAGAGATGACAGAGGCTGAGCGACTGGTGGCCAAGAAGGTCGAGCAATGGAAGAACAAACTGCTGGACGTTTCCAATCGGAACCCTCTCATCAGGTTCCACAAGCGCAAGGCATCTACCCTGACCATAGCGATGCCCGATCCCGCCGTTCTTTATCGGGAGCTCGATCAGGGAAAGCAGTTCACCGTGATCACCGACCCTGACGCCCGATCGGAGATCACCGGCGCCAGCATACTGGTTACGACCCACGCACCGGAGCAGCCCATCGAAAAGGTGCTGTACAACCTGAGGACCAGGTCCCGGACGTACCGCTCCGATCACGGGGTGAACATCCTGTTCGTCTCCATCGGCTCCCTCCTGTGGAAGGAGGACGCGAGCAGTGAGGAGTTCAACGAATCGCCGCTGTTCCTTTTGCCGGTCAGCCTGGAAAGGCCGAACTCCTTCTCCCCTTACCGCCTGGTACCCATTGACGAGGACGCGGTGTTCAATCCCAGCCTGCGCAAGAGGCTGGAGATGGACTTTCACCTGAGATTGCCCGACTTCGATATGGACAACGGCTTCGACCTGCGCTCCGTTCTGGAGCAATTGCGGTCCTCATTACCGGCCAACGCTGGCTGGCAGGTCACCACCACCTCGTATCTGGCACTTTTCCATTTCTCCAAGCTGCTCATGTACGCCGACCTGGAGACCGGAGGAGTCGCTCTGACGGCCTCCCCGGTCATCAGGGCGTTGTCCGGAGATCCTTCAGCGTTGCCGCCTGAGCCTCAGGGGGCGCTCTCCCCCGACGACTACGATTCCCGTTTACACCCGGAGGACTCCTTTCAGGTGCTGGACGCCGATTCCAGCCAGCAGGAGGCCATCCAGGCAGCGTTGGCCGGGGTCAGCTTCGTGCTGCAGGGCCCCCCGGGAACGGGCAAGAGCCAGACCATCACGAACATGATGGCCGAGCTGATGGTCCAGGGCAAGACGATACTTTTCGTCTCCCAGAAGATGGCCGCATTGGACGTGGTGCGCGGAAATATGGAGAAGTGTGGATTGGGCGACCGTTGCCTGGAACTGCACGATCCTAAGCGCAACCGGATGGACATCGTGAAGGATATCGCCACCAGTCTGGATGTCGTTGAAAGCATCGGGCGTACGGTGCCGGAGGTCCGGGAGCTCGTGACCGTGCGAAAGGAACTGGCCGACTACGTGAGAGCGCTGCACGCCCCCCGGGGGCGGTTGCAGGGGATTAGCGCCTTCAGCATGATCGGCCTGTATTCCGCGCTGCCCGACGCGCCGGACCTCCAGTTCAAGCTCTCTGGCCTTCTGAATGTGGACGATGAACGGCTGGGCAATTTGGAAGCGGCGGTGAACCGCCTCTCGCAGATGGCCCCGGCGTTCTACGATGGGTCGCATCCCTGGTCGGGGGCTACCGGGACGGAGTGGAGCGATGGGCTTCAGGCCATGGTGCAGGAGGAGCTGCTGTCGGTCATCGAGGCGCGCGATAAGCTCTTCGACGGACTGTCATCGGCCGCCCGGATGCTCGGCCTGACATACCCGGAATCATTGCCCGAGGTACGACGATGGCGCCAGTTGTTCAAGGACCTGGCCGGGCGACCGTCCATCCGCAAGGAATGGCTGGAGGGCGATCTGGAACTGCTGCTCGGAATGGCCGAGGAAGGCCTGGCCTTGTATCGGGAGATGGTGGGTCTGGAGAAGTCCCTTCTGGACACGGGTTCCCCGGACATACTGCATCTGGACGGGAAGACCTTCAAGCACCGTTTCGAGGTGGATTACTCGGGCGGGATGCGCGTTCTGAAAGGCGGCTTTCGCCTGGACATGAAGATCCTGAAGGCCATCTCCGGCCATGAGATGACCTATCTTCAGGCCCTGACCATGGTGGGCAACGTGGAGCGCTACCAGCGGTCTCTGGAGGAATGGAAGGTCAAGCGTGATGAGCTGATGACCTCGCTACGAGGTTCGTTCTCCGGAGAGGGGAACGAGCTTCAGGGATTGGTCGACCGTCTCGATTGGACCAGGCACTTCCGCATCACCCACGCCGTCCTGATGAACGACGCGGTGCTGAACGCCCTGACCTCGGAGAACGTGCCGCTGGAGATCAAGGACACGGCGGTGGACCTGGAACGATACCTGGAACGCTTCGATCCCGCGTTGAACATTCTGGCAGGGCGGTTCATTTCCGAACATAGGCTGAACGGGCGGCCTCTGCGCGACGCTCACCTGGAGGACCTGAGGTCCTGGACCGACAGGGCCTGGGAGGAAAGGTTCCGTTACCAGGAATGGCTGGACCTGAGGTCCCTGGTCCAGAGGATGGAGTCGTTGGGTCTCTCTGATATGATGAGGGAGGTTCGGGAAGGCCGCATCCCGGCCCAGAACATTCTGCCCGCTTTCCAGAAGAGGTTCCGCCGATCGTGGACCGAGGAGGCGTTGGCCTCTGACCCTTTGCTGCATGGCTTCCGAAGGGAACGTCAGATGGGCCTCATCTGGCAGTTCAACGATCTGGACAGGCAGTACATCGAAAGCAGCAGGCGCCGGGTCCGGATCAGGATAGAGGAGAACCTGAACAAGCGGAAGGAGGGGGCGGACCAGGTCTCGCTGCAGAAGCAGAGGATGGAGATCGCCCGCCTGGCCAAACTGAAGCGGCAGAGGAAGGCGGTGCGGACCATGATGAGCGAGTGCTGGGACCTCATCGGGCTGGTTAAACCATGCATGCTCATGAGCCCCCTCTCCGTCAGCCAGTTCCTGGACCGGGAACGGACCATGTTCGACGTGGTGATCTTCGACGAGGCCTCGCAGATATGCCCGGAGGACGCCATCGGGTCCATCGCCAGAGGGAAACAGGTGATCGTGGTGGGCGACAGCAAACAGATGCCCCCCACCTCCTTCTTCACCATCTCCGAGGACGAGGAGGTCGAGGAGCCAGACCTGGAAAGCATACTCGACGAATGCGAGACCTGCGGCATGTCCCGCCGCATGCTCATGTGGCATTACCGGTCCCGGGACGAATCGTTGATCGCCTTCTCCAATCTCCAGTTCTACGGCGGAAGGTTGAACACCTTCCCCAGCCCCCTGTTCGGCAGGGAGGGGTTCGGGGTGCATCACGTGCTCGTTCCCCAAGGTGTCTTCGACCGCGGAAGGAGCAGGACGAACCGGGAGGAGGCCAAGGTCGTGGCCAGGATGATCAAGGAGCATTACGCCCTTCAGGACGGCAGGTCCCTGGGGGTCATCGCCTTCTCCGAAGCTCAGATGGAAGCGATCGACCAGTCGCTCATGGAACTGCGCCAGGGCGACAAGGGATTGGACGAGAGACTTAGCTCGGAGGAAGGAGAGCCCTTCCTGCTCTATAATCTGGAGAACGTACAGGGTCACGAACGTGACCGTGTCATCCTCAGCGTCGGATACGGGAAGGACGAGAACGGCAAGTTCCTTCTGAACCTGGGACCGCTGAACAAGGACGGCGGTGAACGGAGGTTGAACGTAGCTATCACCAGGGCGAGGCAGTGTTTGGACATCGTTTCCTCCATAGGTTCCGACGACATCGACCTGGGAGGGTCCAAGAGCGCGGGGACGCGCCTTCTGAAACAGTATCTGGCCTTCGCCGAGGCCGCGGGGGACCGCCGGGCGCTGCCATTGCCCGCCGGGCGCTCCTGGGAGGAGGGTTCGCCCTTCGAAGAGCAATTGGGAAAAGCGCTGGAGGCTCGCGGTCATCGCATCAAGAAGGACGTGGGCACCTCGGACTACCGGATAGATCTGGCCGTCGAGGACCCGGAGGAACCCGGCCGGTTCCTATTAGGGATCGAGTGCGACGGGGCGCATTACCTTTCCGGAAGGACGGTCAGGGACAGGGACCGCATACGCCAGACGCAGCTGGAGAGATTGGGATGGAAACTGCACCGGACCTGGAGCACGGATTGGTTCCGCAATCCCCAGGGTGAGCTGGACAGGATAGAGGAAGCATTGCGCAAGGAAAAGAACGGAAAGGCCTAGTGGCAGATGCGTTCCTTGAACTCCTTGATGGCCGCCACCGGCGCCGGGTCCACGCCCTTCAGGACCGCCATATAGTAGCTGACCATGTCCCCCAGGACGATCCCCTGTAGGACGTTGTCGATCAGGCCGTTGCCGGGCAGGGTGGCCATCACCGGGTCCAGACCCCGTTCGTTGAACATCTGCAGAGTGACCTCGGTCATCTTCTGCACCGTGGGGTGAGAATCAGTGGGCAATAGGAAGACCGGGCGGCAGGAGCAGCCCTTTCCACCCTCCAGCCAACCGACCAGTTGATTATGGTTCATCTCCGGTATCTCCCCGGAGAAGGCCACCGCCTTGGCGTTCTCATTGATCTGGTTCTGCCAGCGAAGGGCCACCGACCGGATGTTCCTGGGCGAGTAGATGACCGCCACGCCGTCCCGTAGGGCGAAGGCGATCTTCTTGGCCTGATTGCTTTTGGCCGGTATCTCGGCCAATATGCTTTGAACGTAAGAACGGAGGCGAGGAACGGCCTCGATCATGTCGCGATGCGGCTGGCATAATCCGGATCTCTGCAGAGCTAGGGCCGCCGCGCCCAGCAAATAACCGAGCGAGGCCCGGGGCTGATTTCCCGCCGGCACCTTCAGCAAAGGCTGCGAGTTCTTCAGCGCCAGTTTCTCCAGCTCCCCGCCGGAGGTTATGACCACGATCTGGCACCCTCGGCGCATGGCATCGTGGTAGAGGTTCAGGCTCTCCGCGGTGTTCCCGGAATAACTGATGATCAGCGCCAATGTGTCCGTGGAAGCGAAACCGGGCATGATGACGTTGCGGGAGGTGATTATGGCGCTTTTACAGGTCGGCGTCAATAGGTCGGTGATCACGTCACCCGCGATGGCCGAACCGCCCACGCCGCATATCACCACATTATTGATGCCCGCGATGTCTGCCAGATGCAGACCCTGGGACCATCCCAGCTGATCAGGGAATGCCGCCATCTGAGATAATATGTTAGAGGGATCGGCGGCCTTCATGCCCGCCACGTCGTCCAGTCTTTTGACCATCGTTACGAGTAATCGATTCCGAATATAAGTTTTTGACCTCTTGGATATCTGGATATGATCGTTTACCAATGAATTTGTAGTAACGCAATAAATAATATGCTACCCTTTGTTTCAAGAAGCCATCATGAGCGACGATGATATGAAGAGAGCGTTGGACTCCATCAGCCGTGGGAAGATGGTATTGATATTCGATGCTGATGACCGGGAGAAGGAGACGGACATGACCATCGCCTCTCAGTTCGTTACCCCCGCCTCCATCAGAGAGATGCGCAAGAACGCCGGGGGGTTGATCTGCACCACCGCGCACAACGATATCTGCCGTAAGCTGGACATGCCATTTCTGGCCGATGTGCTGGCCGCCAATCACGACAAGCACCCTGTCCTGCAGAACCTTACACCGAACGACATTCCCTACGATACCAAGTCGGCCTTCTCCATCACCATCAATCATCGCCGGACATTCACCGGCATCACCGATAATGATCGGGCGCTCACCGTTTCCGAGTTCGCCAAATTGGCGAAGGGATCCTATTCCATGAACGAGGAGGAGGCCCAGGTGGAGTTCGGGAAGCAATTCCGCTCCCCGGGGCACATCCACCTTCTGAACTCCACTCCCCAGCTGCTGAGCAAGCGCAAGGGGCACACCGAACTGGCCACGGCCATGATGGTGATGGCGGGGGTCACACCAAGCGCCACCATCTGCGAGATGATGGGGGACGATGGCAACGCCCTCAGCAAAGAAAAGGCTAAAAGGTATGCGGATCGATTTGACCTTTGCTTCCTGGAGGGAAAGGATATAATCGACTTCTGGAAGAGAGGCGGTAATAAGAAATGACCAGGGTCATGGCCAGTGGTGTTTTCGACATTCTGCATCCGGGACACCTGCGCTATCTGCAGGAGGCCAAGGACCTGGGGGACGAGCTCGTGGTCGTTGTGGCCACTGACGCTACGGTCCGCCGGAGGAAGCATGAGCCGATAACGCCGGAGAACATGCGTTTGGAGCTCATATCAGCCCTGCGGATGGTCGACAAGGCCTACCTGGGCAATGACGGGGACATGTTCGGCGTCGTGGAAAGCATACGTCCTGACATCATCGCCCTGGGCTACGATCAGAACTTCGAGGAAGGCATGATAGAGAAGGCCATGGCCGAAAGGGGTCTGTCCGTCAAGGTCGTGCGCCTGTCGCAACACGGCGAGGACCTGAACGGCACCAGGAAGATCATCGGCAAGATCATCGACTGGTACTCACAGAACAAGTCGATCGTCAAGGAGGACTGATGAAGACCATCGGGATCGTGGACACCACCTTCGCACGCGCCGACATGGGGGCGGCGGCCATCGACGAACTGAAGAACTACGGCACCGGGTACAAGGTCGTACGCCGCACCGTTCCGGGCATCAAGGACCTGCCGGTGGCGGCCAAGATACTTTTGGACGAGGGGTGCGATATCGTCATGGCCCTGGGCATGCCGGGCAGCAAGCCGACGGACAAGATGTGCGCTCATGAGGCGTCGACGGGCATCATCGCCGCCCAGCTGATGACCGGCAAGCACATCATCGAGGTCTTCGTCCATGAGGACGAGGCGGACGAGAAGAAGCTCGCCTGGCTCATGGAACAACGTTCCAGGGAACACGCCAGGAACGCTTTTGATATGATATTCAAGCCCGAACGGTTGGTCAAGAACGCCGGACGGGGATTGAGGCAGGGCTACGAGGACGTAGGCCCGGCAAGGGAGAGATGAAAATGACGAGGTACAACATCGGAATAGTGGTCTCGGAGTTCAACTACGACATAACCAGCATGATGCTGGAGCGGGCGAAGTCGCACGCTGAGTTCCTAGAGGCGAAGGTGACCAAGATCGTGCACGTGCCGGGCGTTTACGACATTCCCCTGGCCGTGAAGACCATGCTCAAGGACGGCAGCATCGACGGTGTGGTCACCATCGGCTGTGTCATCGAGGGGGAGACGGGACACGACGAGATCATCATACAGAACGCCGCCAGGAAGATCACCGACCTGTCCCTGGAGTTCATGAAGCCGGTCTCCTTGGGCATCACCGGGCCGGGAATGACCCGCCTGCAGGCCGAGGACCGCATCGACAACGCCAAGAACGCCGTGGAATCCGTCGTCAAGATGCTGAAACGCCTTTACTGAAACCTTTTTCCTTTTTTTCATTTACAGATCCAACCATAGGGAAGAGTTGGAACGCACACTGTTGGTCGCCTAAGTGATCTCATTGGCAATACTTTGCCTAGGCATGCCCATACAAGTGGATAAAAAATGGAAATGAGGAGGCATACCCTCCTTGAAAGTTCTTTTTTCAGGCGTTCTTCCTCATGAACGATTCGATGGAGTCGAAGGCCTTTCCCAAGATATCGATGTTCGGCAGGAACACCATGCGGAAGTGGTCCTTGCCGTACTCGGGGCAGAACCCGGACCCGGGAACGACCAGGACGTGGCAGTTGTGCAGAACGTCCAGCACGAACTCCTTGTCGGTCTTCCAGTGGTCGGACTCGATCTTAGGGAACATGTAGAAGGCCGCCTGAGGCATGGTGCAGCTCAGCCCGGGGATCTCGTTGATCCTCTTGTAAGCGAACTCGCCGCGTTCCTTGAGCTTCTGGCGCATCCCCTCCAGGTGGTCCTTGGGGTGGTTCAGCGCCTCGATGACCGCCATCTGGCAGGGGGCGTTGGCGCTCAATCGGAGGCGCAACTGCTTCTGCACCGCCTCCTTGATCTCGTTCAATCGTCCGTTCTGATCGTGGAAGACCGAATATCCCAGACGCCATCCCGGAAGCAGGTCCACCTTGGAGAAACCGTTCACCAGGATGACCGGCACGTCCTTGGCCAATGTAGCGGGGGAATGGTGCTCCCCCTCGAAGGTCATCAGATCGTATATCTCGTCGGAGATGAGGAACAGATCGTATTCACCGGCGAGATCGGCTATCTGCTTCAGCATCTTCGGGGAGTACACCGCCCCGGTGGGATTGTTGGGATTGATCACCGCGATGAACTTGGTGCGGGGGGTGATCTTCCTCCTGAGATCGTCGATGTCCGGCTGCCAACCCTCCTCTTCGATGGTACGGTATGTGACCGCTTTACCGCCGAAGAACTTGGGGAACTCCAAATAGGATGAGTAGCTGGGACCGGGGACCAGGGCCTCGTCGCCAGCATCAATGGTGGCGGCGCATATCATCTGAATGCTCTCAGTGACGCCGTTGGTGATTATCACGTCGTCCAGACCAACGTGCAGATCGTTCTGGACCCTCTCCTTCTCGATGAGGGCCTTCCTCAGCTCGACGTTGCCCTCGGACTCCTCATACCCGTTGTCGCACTTCTCCACTGCTGCGCAGAGGGCGTCCCTTACATGCTTCGGCGTCTCGAAGTCAAACTTGTTGGGGTCCCCGATATGCAGCTTTATGATCTCGTGGCCTTGCTTCTCCAGCTCCCTGGCCGGCAGCAGCATGTCCCGGATCGCATAGCTGATACCCATCGTGCGCTTGGTGGCTTTCATGGTATCGAGCGGGATGATGAAATTACTGCTATTTGAGGATTCGACGTTCCATCATCGTTTCGGCCGGGACGCTCACCTATGACGTGGTCATCCGAAGGATGCAGGAGAGCTTTAATAGGGAATCCTGCACTTGCCGCAACATGGCCTTGGTCCGTCTCGGTAAGATGCATCTGCGTTGGTGCCAGGAATGCAACGTCCCAGTACTGGAAGAGGAGGTCTGCGGACGATGCGGCGGACGGACCGAAGCGGTCAACATGACCCCGCCCGGGGACGCCAGGCCCGGTTTCGAATATAATCTCGATCTGGTGAGGGGTCTGCTCGACCAGCAGTTCGGACCGGGGTCCGGGGAGGCATTGCTGCCCCACGACCAGGTCTTCGTCATGAGCAAGGTCCCGGGACTGGACCGGTTGGACGAGATCATTTCCAACGGAGCGGTGGTGGCCACCCTCCGTTACGATCTGGGGATCGGCTGGAGGGTCCTTCTCCGCGTCAAGGGAGCGGCCCATATCCTGAAGAAGGCCAGCAAGAACCTGGTGGTGGCCGACATCGGGGCGGTCGAGCCCATACTCGGATCGCAGAATCTGATGGCACCGGGAGTGGGAAAGGTCGTCGGTGATTTTTCCAAGGGCGAGGAGGTCATCGTACTGGACCCGGAGCAACGGGCCCTGGCCACCGGCGTGGCCCGCATGAGCTCGGATGAGATGCGCTCGGCGGAAAGGGGCGTGGCGGTCAAGGTGCGATGGTCGGAGAGGCCCGCGGACCCTGAGCCTAGAAATACCGCGGATTGGCCGAAGGCATTGGAGGCCAACGCCAAGGTCATGAGCCGACGGGTCTATGACGGAAGGGACTTCGTCCTTCGACTGGTGGAACAGTACAAGGACATACCGCAGGTGGTATCCTTCTCCGGCGGAAAGGACAGTCTGGCCTGCCTGCTGCTGACCCGCGAGGCGGGCCTGGACCTGCCGATCTTCTTCATAGACACCGGACTGGAGTTCCCGGAGACGGTGGAGTACGTGCACCAGCTGAAGCAGGAGCTGGATCTCAACCTGGTCATCGGAAAGGCGGACGAGGAGGCCTTCTTCGGCAATCTGGAGTTCTTCGGCCCTCCGGGCAAGGACTATCGCTGGTGCTGCAAGACCAATAAGCTCGGTCCTACCGTCAAGGCCATAGTCGAGCATTATCCTGATGGGGTCCTATCGTTCATCGGGCAGCGCCGCTACGAATCGGAACAGCGCGCTAACAAACCAAGGGTATGGCAGAATCCCTGGACACCGGGGCAGATAGGCGCCTCGCCCATACAGGATTGGACCTCGCTGCACGTTTGGCTGTACATATTCCAGAGCGGGGTCAGTTACAATCCCTGGTACGAGCGGGGGCTGGACCGCATAGGCTGCTTCCTATGCCCGGCATCGGACATGGCCGAGCTGAGCCTGGTGCACAGCAGCCCCTCCTTCGAACGGTGGGAAAGCTTCCTGAAAAGCTATGCCGAACGCAAGGGACTGGGACCGGAATGGGTGGAGCATGGACTGTGGCGGTGGAAGAAGGTCCCGCCGTCGGTGATCGAGGAGCTGAAGCGCAACATACCCGGCTTCGAGATCACCAGGAACGAAGGGCCGCGCACCGGTGAGGGCAACCTGCGCCTCAGGATGCAGGAGGGTTTCTCCCCCTGCACCTTGGGGTTCAGCATAGAGGGGGCGTTCTCCCGCGATCTGGACCTGGAACAGGTCTCCAACGTGCTCAACATGGTCGGGGAGGTAGATATCGGGGCGAACGAGGGCTGGTGCGCTGTCGGCAACGTGACCGTTTTCCGTGAGGGAGCGGTCATCGCCAAGGGAGCGGACCAAGAAAAAATAAGAAGGGATTTGGAAAAGGTTCGCCGTGCGGTGGTTAAGGCCGAGGAATGCGTCGGATGCGGAGTTTGTATCGCCAGATGCAAAGAGGGTGCACTTGTGCTGACACAGGGAAGGATACGCGTTGAGGCGAATAGATGCACCCATTGCAGTGGGTGCATGGAACCTTGCCCGGCGATCAGCTTTGGCGACGCCGCCTTTGACTTTTAGAGGCCACCGTCAACATCAAGTGGACGGTGGCCGGTCAGCCGGCTCAACCCTCGTTGACCCCCTCCGCATCAGTTCACGAAGTCGATGTCCTCGTCCCGGCCTCTCGGCCTTTGCTGTTGCTGCTGGTACTGCTGCTGCGGCTGATATTGCTGCTGTTGCTGCTGGTACTGCTGCGGGTAGCCTCCCTGGTTGCTGCGGTTCATCTCCATGGGACCGCCGCGGCTGCCTATGATGTACTTGGACTTCGCACCGGTGACGATCAACAGGACCTTGACCACGCCTTCCAGCTCGGGGTCGATGGAGCATCCCCATATGATGCGTGCCCTCGGGCTCACGCTGTTGGTCACCAGCTCGGCGACCCTCTGAGCCTCGCCCACGGTCATGTCCGGACCGCCTACGACCCGGATCAAGGCGCCCTTGGCCTCCTTCATCTCGATCTCGCCCAGCATGGGGGATGTCAGTGCCTCGTGGACTGCCGACTTCACGCGGTCGTCCTCGTCGCTGTTCCCTTCTCCGATGCCCACGAAGGCCACTCCGCCCTCGTTCATGACGGTCATGATATCGGCGTAGTCCAGATTGACCAGGCCGGGCTTGGTGATGATCTCTGTGAGCCCCTTTATGGTCTGCATGAGCACCTCGTCAGCCACCTTGAAGGCGGCATCGACCGGCAGCTTGGGCACCAGCTCCAGCAGCTTGTCGTTGGGTATGACGATGGTGGTATCGCAGATCATCCTCATCTTGTTCAGACCGTCCAGGGCGTTCTCCATGCGTACAGTGCCTTCAGCCTTGAAGGGCAGGGTGACCACACCGATGGTCAGCGCGCGCACCTGCTCCTTGGCGATGCGGGCTACGTAGTGGGCGGAACCGGTACCGGTGCCGCCTCCCATCCCTGCGGTCACGAATACGATGTTGGAGCCGTTCAGGAACTCCCTGATGTCACTGTCGTTCTCACGGGCGGCAGCCTCTCCCATCTCCGGCTTGGCCCCGGCACCCATACCGCGGGTGGCGGTCCTGCCGATGAGGATCTTGCGCGGAGCCTTGACGGTCAGCAGGTGCTTGGCATCGGTGTTGATGGCGCACAGCTGAGCTCCGTCGATGTTCGCTTCCCAGCAGCGGTTGATGGTGTTGCATCCACCGCCACCGCAGCCGATGATCTTGATGCAGACATCAAGTTGGGCGGCGATCTTCTCCAGCTCCTCATCTATGTTAGACTTGGGGGCTGGCTGGGACGGAGCGGGTTCCGGTTTGACCGGGGCTTCCGACTTGCCGTTGGCGTTCTCATACTTAGTGTTCGCTAAAGCGTTCTTAACCAAAGAACTGGTCATAAGTGCATCCCTCTAACAAAGATAACGAAAAACGCAAATATAAATTTTACGGAATTTGAAAACCCTGGACATGGGATGACGGATGTCAGACGTGATACCCGTGCTCAGGGTCAAATAACGTTCGTTGGCCAGGAGACGGCTTTTATGCTCGGGGACTCTTCCAGGTCCCGGAAGTACGCCAGGTACAGCTCCTCGGCCACCTTGGGCAGAGGTTCCGAGATCAGTTTTAAGCAGGTCAACCCCACGGTGTAGATGGTGAAGAATATCGAGGGGTCCTCTTCCGCCAAACGATCCTGGGCCTGTTCCAACAGGTAGGGGGAGAACTCATCGTTCAGAAAATTACGGATGAGCCCGATGGCCTCGTCCTTGTGCCCGGTGACGCTGAACGACGAACATTCCCTGACCAGTTCCTTGAGGCGGGTGAAGGCCCAGATGTCCACGCCGCTCATGTCCTTCAACGACATGTGCGGAAGCTCCGTGATCTGCTCCTTCACCATCGATCCCAAGGCGCGCAGATGGTCGATCGTTTCGACCTCCCTCAAGCGATCGTCGATCAGGTCGTCGGTGTAATCAAAGCTGCGCTGTTTGTTGGCCCTCATCGCGGTGCGCAGTGATTCCTCGATACGACCGCTCATCATGCCAAGCTTCGATAGTTCGGGGGTGATCCTGAGCATCTCCGCCAGGTAGTTCTTCATCGTTTCGACCGATCGGTAGCGATGCTTCAGCAGACCCACGATGAGCACCGAGTCCTCCACGGCCCGCTCCATGTCCCCTTCCAGGAAGGTGACCTTGGAAAGCTCGACCAGTGTGATTATGTCGTCCACGAAAATATCCCGACTTCTGGCCAGATTGGTGAGGAATATGGTCTGCTCGAAATTGGTCGCGAACACCGCGGCCTTCTCCCCCCATATCTCCACCATCAGCATCCTGACCCCTTTGCGCACGTCCTGGTCCGGGTTCGAAAGCCCTTCCAGCACCGCCACTTGCCCCTCGCGGCCCTTGGTGATCGTCTTGAGCAGGCGATCGATCCCCTTGCGGGCCTTGACGTTCCTGGTGTCATAATTGCGCAGGAGCACTGTGACCATGGCCTCGGTCTCTTCCTTGGCGATCTTTAGAACGCGCGTCTCCATGCGGCTACGTTCGATGGACAAAGGAGATGCCAGCGAATCTATGAGTATCGGTTCCAACCTCTCCGCCTCGGTCCGGACCTTGGTGGATGCTGGTAGGATGTCGCGCAACGAGGTCGGTGGCATATTGGTCTTATAAGATTACGACGATAAATTCTTTTGTTTCCAGATATTTTATTCAGCAAAGGTTTTATTTGCTATAGCCATTTCCATCCCTATAGAGTGGGGTGCGGGAATGGACGAAAAGGATTTTGAACGATTGCTCATTAGTGTTTCCGCTGTCGATGACGTGATATCCGCATATGTCTGCTCCCGGGCCGGAACCTATATTGATGGCGCCACGCCAAAGATGGCCGACAGGAACATGTATTCCGCCATCACCTCCCTGGCGTTCGGCACTGCCGAGCAGGTCGGCCATGAGATGAACGACAATCTGCAGCACGTTTCCCTCAATTTCTCTGAAAAGCGGCTGCTCATCATCTCCTTGGGATCGCGTCATCTCATGGGAATATTGGTCGACCATAAAGCGAACGTGGACGAGCTTCTTTCCAAGGTCCGGGCACTGATCACCGAATGATCACATTCTCTTGAAGCCGCGACCCATCCATTGCCTGATGCATTTTACCCCGTAACCGACGGTTCCGGACCTTTGCCGATTGACCCCGGCGGTGCTGCCTTGACCTGAGAGCATCTCCTGGATGACGTCGTCCACGGTCAGGCAATCTCCCCGGGTCTCGAAGTATGTCGTCCCCACCGTGGCCGGTTCGTGAGAATCGCTGCCGGCGGTGAACGGCCGGCACAGGTCTATCGCCAATCTTTCGGCCATTTCATTGCTGGAAAGGGTGGAGCGGCCGTTATGGATCTCGATGGCGTCGAACTGATTGGAGGCGGTGTTCTCTTCTCCCAGCCCCGACCAGAGGCGGTAGGGATGCGCCGCCACGGCGATCCCTCCCTGCGCGTGTATGAGATCGATGGTCTCCGCCACCGCAAGATCCCTGGGGACCAGCTCCCGGATGTTGTAGGCCAGGATATGCCCTTCGGCAGATGATATCTCCATGCCGGGGATGATGAGCAGGTCCTCCCGACACAGCGAGCGGGCGTAGAGAGATCCTTCCAAGGAGTTGTGGTCCATTATGGCCACCCCGGCCATTCCCTTTTTCACGCAGGCGTCCAGAACATCCTCCACCCTGCTGGTGGAATCGTTGGAATGGCTGGAATGCACGTGAAGGTCGAACCTCATCTCACTTTGGCTCCGTTATCAAGTTCCCCATCGACACCGATGCTGACCTTCTTTTCGGTGAAGAGCGGCAGCGCCGTCTCTGCCCCTTCCTTGGGCAGGAAGAAGGCCGCCTGCGTGCCTTTTGTCAGTGATGAGGTGTCCGCTTTGACCGACCGACCCAGGTCCGCCTCCTGATCGTTGAGCACGGTGCCGACGCGCAGCACGAACGTCTGGAACTCCTGGAAGGTCAGGACCTTGCTTACCGGGCTGAGGCCGCTCGTCACCCTATCACCGGGCTCGGCGGGACCGGAAGGCGTCAGCACTTTGACGAGGTCTCCCGATTCAGCTGCCAGCACCATGCCCTGGGACTCCACGCCCCGCAACTTCGCCGGCTGCAGATTGGTGATGACCACCACCTTCTTCCCGGTCAGCTGTTCCTTGGTGTAGTAGTTCTTCAACCCGGCGACCAGCTGTATCGGCCGGCCGATGTCGACCTTCAGCACCATCAGCTTGTCGGCGTTGGGGTGATCGCTCACCTCCTCCACCAGGCCTACCCTCAGGTCCAAGGCCTCGTAGGCGGCGAAGGGCGATTCCTCGCGGTCGATCTCCACTTTCTTGAAGAGCGGTTTGGGCTCGGGCAGCGGACGTCCGACGTTCAGGTCCTTGGTGACCCAGTCCCACGAGCCATCGCCGATGGTATCATCATTGCCCAGTAGGCCCCAGAGACGCTGGGAGGAGAAGGGCATGAAGGGATGGCCCAGCACCGCCAATGCCTGGACGATCCGCAGGTTGAGGTTCAGAACGCCGCCGCACTTCGCCCGGTCGGTCTTCATCAGGCTCCACGGCTTCACAGCATCGAAGAAGCGGTTTCCGAACTGCGCCAGGTCCATGATGGCCTTGAGTCCCTTCTTGAACTGGCAGGCGGAGATGTAGGTCTCAACCTCCAACAAGGCTTGGGAGATGGCGCCCCGGACCTGAGCTTCCTCGGCCTCAATGCCCTCCGGGAGCGAGGGGACCTCCTGGAAGTTCTTGTGCGTGAAGCTGAGAACCCGATGGAAGTAGTTGCCCAACGTGGCCACCAGCTCGTTGTTGACCTTGGTCTCGAAGTCCTCCCAGGAGAAGTCGGCGTCCTTTCCCTCTGGCATATTGACCGTCAGGTAGTAGCGTACCAGATCGGCGTCGAAGAGCTTCAGTATGCTGGGGATGTCGATGCTGGGCCCCTTGCTCTTGGATAACTTCTCACCCTTGAAGGTCAGGAACTCGTTGGCCGGCACGTCGTAGGGGAGATTGAGTCCTCCATACCCCATGAGAATGGACGGCCAGATGATGGTGTGGAACGGTATGTTGTCCTTGCCCAGGAAGTAATAGCTCTTGACCTCGGGGTCCATCCAGTAGTCCTTCCAGGCATCCGGTCTTCCGATGCTCTGCGCCCACTCCTTGCTTGCCGAGAGATAACCGATGACCGCCTCGAACCAGACGTAGATGACCTTGCCCTCGGTGTTGGGCAGAGGGACCGGTACTCCCCAGGACATGTCCCTGGTGATGGGCCGGTCCTTCAATCCCGATTCCAACCAGTTCTGGGTGAACAGCTGGACGTTGGAGCGCCAGTGCTCGCTTCCTTGGACGTAGGAGAGCAACGGCTCATCGAAGTCGGTGAGCTTGAAGAAGTAATGCTCGGTCTCCTTCATCTCCGGGCGGGAATGGCAGGTGATGCAGACCGGGTCGGATATCTCCCCCACCTCGAAGGTAGTGCCGCACTTGTCGCATTGGTCGCTGCGGCTGGATTCGTTCCCGCACTTGGAGCATTTTCCCTCCACATAACGATCGGGAAGGAACTTTACGCACTTGGGGCAGTAATACTGCAGGGTCTGGCGCTGTTCCAGATGCCCTTTCTCCATCAATCTCAGGAAGACGTCATGCACCACGCTCACGTGGTTGGGCGTATGGGTCTTGGTGAACAATGAGAACTCGATGCCCAGGTCCTCGATGGCCTTCTTGTTGATGAGGTGGTAGCGTTCCGCCACCTGCTCCGGGGTCTGGTTCTCCTTTTCGGCGCGTACCGTCACCGGGGTGCCGTGCTGGTCGGAGCCGGAGACCATGAGCACCTGGTGTCCGCGCATGCGGTGATAACGGGAGAATATGTCAGGGGGCAGCAGCGATCCGGCCACGTGCCCCAGGTGAATAGCGCTGTTTGCGTAAGGCCAGGCCACGCCTATGAATACCTTGGGTCGCTCCATCGGCGGTGGAATGATTTTTCGACATTTAACTTTGCTTATCAAGGAAAATTAGGCAGGTACTTATACCCTGCAACAAAATAATTTTAGCAATCATTATTGAAAAAGTGAAGGTGGTATCATATGGCGGACGATCAGGAGATCGAGATCACATTAGTGGAGTGCATCAGAACACCTCCGGGGCACGTAACCCCGGAGCAGGTGCCTGAAAAGGTGGAGGCACGGGCCATGGACCCATCGGTCAAGGAGGTCTTGGCCAAGACCATGTTGGAGGGCGTGGAGACCGTTTGGGATAGATTTGAGAAGCAGCAGCCTCCCTGCAAGTTCTGCGACAATGGATTGTCATGTCAGAGATGCGCCATGGGGCCATGCCGCATCATGGGCGATGGCAGGAACCGCGGGGTGTGCGGGGCTACGCCCGACCTCATCGTCTCTCGGAACCTTTTGGACCAGATCGCCACCGGGGCGGCCGCCCACTCCGACCATGGACGGGAAGTGGCCGAAACACTATTGAAGACCGCCAGGGGACAAGCTCCGAACTACAAGATCGAGGACGAGGCCAAACTGATGGTTCTGGCCAAGGAGTACGGGTTGGACACCAGTAAGCCGATGAACAAGGTAGCGGAGGATCTGGCATTGGCCATGCTTGAGGAATTCGGCACTCTGAAAGGGGAGCTGATCATGTATAATCGCATGCCTCCGGGAACCCTTGAACTGCTCAAGAAGGCCGGTCTGACGCCCAGGTCCATCGACCGGGAGATAGTGGAGGCCATGCACCGGGTGCACATGGGAGTGGGTGCGGACTACCGCAACATACTGGCGCAAGGGGTGAGAGCCTCGTTGGGAGACGGTTGGGGCGGTTCCATGATCGGCACCGAGCTCAGCGACGTGATGTTCGGGACGCCTAGCATCCAGAAGGGCAAGGTGAACCTGAGCGTTCTGAAGAAGGACCAGGTGAACATCTCGCTGCACGGACACAACCCGGTGCTATCGGAGATGGTGGTCAAGGCAGCGGCGTTGCCGGAAATGAAGAAGAGAGCGGAAGCCGTAGGTGCCAAGGGCATCAATCTGGTCGGTCTTTGTTGCACCGGCAACGAACTATTGATGCGCAAAGGCATCCCCCAGGCCGGAAATCATCTCAGCCAGGAGCTGGTCATAACCACTGGGGCGTTGGAAGTGATGATCGTCGACTATCAGTGCATCTTCCCCTCCCTGCCCAACACCGCCGCCTGTTATCATACCAAGGTCATCACCACATCGCCCAAGGCCAAGATACCTGGTGGAAAATACATGGAGGTCACACCGGAGAACGCCTTCGAACAGGCCAAGAAGATGGTGGAACTAGCCATAGACAATTTCCAGAACCGGGATGAGATGAGGATGCTCATACCCAGCAAGCCCATGGACGCCGTTGTCGGCTTCTCGGTGGAGGCGCTCCGCGCCGCCTTGGGCGGGACGCTGAAACCTTTGCTGGACATTATCCTAGAGGGAAAGATCAGAGGCTGCGTGGGCATCGTGGGCTGCAATAATCCCAAGATAAAGCACGACTACGGGCACATCACCCTGGCCAAGGAGCTGATCAAGCGGAACATCATCGTTGTAGAGACGGGTTGCGCCGCCATCGCCTGCGCCGAGGCGGGATTGATGAGGCCGGAGGCGGCGGACCTGGCGGGCAAGTCCTTGGGCACAGTGTGCCGTTCGTTGGGAATACCCCCGGTACTGCACATGGGCTCCTGCGTGGACAACACCAGAATACTGAACCTGGCGGCGGAACTGGCCAACTTGGCCGGAGTGCGAATAGACCAGCTGCCGGTTGGTGGAGCTGCTCCGGAATGGTACTCTCCCAAGGCGGTGTCCATCGGCGCCTACTTCGTGGGCTCGGGCATCAGCGTGGTGCTGGGCGTAATGCCCAAGATCGGCGGCAGCCCCAATGTCGTCAAGATGCTGACCGAGGACCTGGACGACGTAGTGAAGGCCAGGTTCTGGGTGGAGTCGGACCCGAAGAGGTCCGCGGCCATACTCTTCGATCACATCGAAATGAAACGGGTAGCACTGGGACTATGAGCCGGAAGGCGGCCGCGGAGCTGGTGAAAGAGCTTCGGCGGAGACCGGGAAACCAGGGCGGACAGAGAATATTGGTCGTCGGCAAGGGGGGAGTGGGAAAGACCACGTTGTCGGCGGCGCTGTGCCTGCTGGGGGCAGCCGAGGGACGCCGAGTCCTGGCAGTTGACCAGGACGCCCAGCAGAACCTGGCCTATTCGCTCGGTTATCCGCCGGACAAGGCCGCCTTCCTCCGCCCCATCACTCAGGAGCTCGATTATATCGAGCAGCGGGTGGGAGCCCGTCCTGGTCAGGGATGGGGCGGGTTAATCAATCTGACACCGGACGTCTCCGATGTCACCGAACGCTTCGGGGTGCGTATAGCACCGAACCTGGACCTACTGGTCATGGGCGGGGTGGTGCAGGCGTCGACCGGCTGTCTGTGCCCGGAGAACTCGTTGTTGGGCGCATTGGTCCGCTTCCTGAATTCCAAGGAAGATGACCTTATCGTCATGGACGCGCAGGCGGGATTGGAGCCGTTCGGCCGGACCGTCGCTGACGGCTTCGGAACCGCCCTGGTCGTTTCCGAGCCGACCTTCAACTCCCTGCAGGTGGCCGCCCGCATCGCCAAACTGTCCCGGGACATCGGAATGCGCCGGGTAGACCTGGTGCTGAACAAGTGCCAGGAGAGCTCGGACGAGGAAAAGGCCAAACGCCTGATCCCTGAGACGGTGTTCGATAACGTTCACCCGCTGCCTTTGGACCGATCGGTGCGCGATAATGAGCCGGACGTATCGCCTTTGATCGGGAAAGGAGGACCGTACATGGAGGCCGTCAGACGATTGGCTGCCTCGCTGGCGCGTTGAAATTATTTAGTAACTGTATAGGCACTTTTCCGTCGATAGGACATATGATCCGGGGTGACATGAACCAGTTGACGAACCTGAACTGCCCAACTGCATTCATAGTGCTTGCATTTGACCCATTCCAGCTCGTTCAAGGACTGTTCGAACTACCGATGATACAGACCAATCTATATTGCGCATATCACTTCTGTTCCGACGGATGTTGCCTATGCGCGAAAAGAGCAAGTTCAAATTAGAGAAGGAAACGAGAGAGGACATGGTCGCAGAGATCAAGACATATTTTTTAAACGAGAGGGGTGAGGAGATAGGAGATCTGGCTTCCGGATTGATCCTGGATTTCATAATTGAAAAAATTGCTTCGGAATTCTATAACCAGGGAGTAATGGACTCGTCCCAATACATGAGCGAGCGGATAGAAGATATGCAATCATTGTTGAAGTGATCTCGTTTCCCGCATGGCGCTTCCGCCCTCCGTTCCTAACCGGCCCAATCTCGATCAAGGCTTCCTTGCCAGAACGCCCATCCAATGATCGTCTGCCTTGACCGGAGTCCCTCTGAGATCGCCCCGGATCTCGAGCGTCTCAAACCCATGCCTTACCATCAGAGATCGAGCACGCCTCTCATCGACGTAATTGAACCAAACGCGATAAACGACCGGATCTCTCCCTCCCTCCAGGACTATGTACTGATTGACAGAGGCAGGATGATCTGGATAATCATATCTCCTCTGGAGGACTATGTGGGGGGAGTCCCTCCAAAATCCCGTCTCCGCCGCTTGCCAAACTTCGTCGCCGAGTTCCTCGATGATATCCTTCTTCATCGTATCGAATACGAAAAGACCTTTCGGGTTGAGCCAGCCGTTCACCTTGTCGAGAAACGCGCTCATATCATCATCGCTCAGGGCGCACAGGTCGCCGTAGATTAGTAGCACAGCATCGAAATGACGATCGAGATCGAGCTCAAGATAGTTCGCGACCGTGTAGTCGAGTCTTTCCATCCCGTCCCGGTTCTCGTTCGCGTAGGCGATGCTGTTGCTTGAGATGTCCACGCCCAACACTTCGTATCCCAATTCAGCCAATCGCTTTGCGTACAATCCAGGACCGCATCCCAGATCGAGAATCGTCCGCGCACCCGACTTCTTCAGATTGCCGTCGATCCATTCGACGGATCTATCAATGTCTTCGAATCGTCTGCTAGCTGCACCGGTGGATTGATCGAGATGTGCGGACAACATCATCTTCGATATGTGAGGATGCTCCCAGAAGATGCTCTCACCCTTCTCGAACAGAGCAGGTCTCTTATCCAACTGTGCGATGGCTTGAATGTCTTCAGATAAGATAGAAGTCCTCATACCGCTTCATTTACACCTTCTTATAAAATCATTTTTAGATATTCATCTCTTAGACGGACAATTCCACCCTCCGTCCCTAACCAGCCCTACCTGCAAGGCCAGATCCTCGTTGTTGCTATCCTTGATCATGATCAGGAACTCGTCGAGGTCCTGAGCGCCAAGCAGGTGTCCTTGAGCTCGTGGTCCATGTTCACCCTCGTGTGACCGTAGAATAGCTCGATAACTTCCCCCAGTCCTCGCGCAGGACAATTACTTTTTTATGCCTCCTCTCAATAGGTGGGAGCATGCGCATAGCGGTGCTCCTGCGGGACCGATGTCAATATAAGAAGTGCAATCGGGAATGCCTGAAGTACTGCCCTATAGTGCGCACGGGAGTGGAAGCGGTGGTCATAGGCGATGACGGCCGTCCGATCGTTTCCGAGGACCTGTGTACAGGATGCGGCATCTGTGTGCATAAGTGTCCATTCGAAGCCCTCAAGATCATCGGCCTGCCCGACGAACTGCGCGAGGACATCGTTCACCAGTATGGAAAGAACGGCTTCCGCCTGTACCGCCTCCCGGTCCCCAAGGACGGCGTCGTGACCGGTATCCTCGGTCCCAACGGAATAGGGAAGAGCACCTCGTTCCGCCTGCTGTCCGGTGAAGAGATACCGAACCTCGGTAACTATGAGAACCCGCCCAGCAAGGATGAGGTGCTGGACCATTTCGCCGGCACCGAACTTCACGATCATTTGAAACGAGTGTTCGAAAAGGAGGTGCGCACCTCCATCAAGCCGCAGTACGTGGACAAACTGCCGACCGTGTTCAAGGGCAGCGTGCGCGAGCTGCTCAAGAAGGTGGAGGGACGGATGACCATCGACGAGGCGGTTCCCTTACTAGAACTGGACGAAGCAATAAACCGCCAGATGACCGAGCTTTCCGGCGGAGAACTGCAGAGGGTCGCCATAGCCGCCACCATCATGAAGGACGCCGAGATCTACTTCTTCGACGAACCTTCCTCCTACCTTGATATCTACCAGAGGATGAGGGTCGCCCGGGTCATCGAAAAATTGGCCCGGGAAAAACAGGTGGTGGTCATCGAGCACGATCTTGCCATCTTGGATTTCCTGGCCGAGAACGTCTACCTGGTGTTCGGTTCCGAGGGAGCCTTCGGAATATTCTCCCTTCCGCGCCAAGTACGCTCGGCCATAAACATATACCTGGACGGATACGCCAAGGAGGAGAACATGCGCTTCCGCGACACGCGGATCGTCTTCGAGTCCCGCCCGCCGCGCGCCAACTGGGAGCAGTTCAACCTGATGGAGTACGACACCATCGAATGCCAGTACCCCTCCTTCCATCTCAAGGTGGAACCGGGCGCCATCAAGATCGGGGAGACCGTCGGTATCGTGGGACCGAACGCCATCGGCAAGACCACCTTCGTGAAGGTCATCGCCGGAGCGCTGAAGCCTACCGTGGGCAAGATCGACAGCCATTTCAAGGTCAGCTACAAGCCGCAGTACATCAGTCCTGATTTCGACGGTACGGTGCGGGAGATGTTCAACGCCACGGTGAAGGACTTCTTCGAGTCCGGCTTCTTCCAAAGCGAGATCGCCCGGCCGCTCACCTTGAAAAATCTGCTGGAAAAGAACGTGATGACCTTATCCGGCGGAGAACTTCAGCGAGTGGCCATCGCCCTCTGCCTGTCCCGCGAGGCGGACATATATCTTCTGGACGAACCGTCGGCCTATCTTGATTCCAATCAGAGGATGGAAGCGGCCAAGACAGTGCGGCGCACCATGGAGAAGAAGGGCCGCAGCGCCCTGGTCGTCGATCACGATATCTACTTCCTGGACATGGTTGCCGATTCCATCATGGTGTTCGATGGCATAGCAGGGAAGGAGGGTCTGGGGCAAGGACCTCTGGACATGCGCAAGGGCATGAACCTCTTCCTCAAGAATGTGGACGTTACCTTCAGAAGGGATACCGATACCAACCGCCCGCGCATAAACAAGCCCGGGTCCCGGCTCGATCGGGAGCAGAAGGAAAGGGGCGAATACTACTATACCGGCTGATCCGGTTCTTTTTCAGACGGTTCGACCCACCACACCCAGCAAGCCTTTTCCCTGTCCACTTCACCGCAGACCAATCCCATCTTACGAAGTTTGTTTAGCGAACGAGCGAGATCATCGGGGCAGCGGTATCCGAAGATGTCCAGCATTTCCTCCACCTCCATGGTGGTGTACCTCTTATCGCCCATAACACCGCGAAGCGCGTCCATCACCATCCGCAGGGCCTCGTTCATCAACGGGTAATGGCACCGCTCATCTCAAAAACCTTCTGCCAAGAATGTATTAATCCCCAGAACAATCGTTCATACGATAATATGGAAGCGGTTCAGATATCCGACGGCATATACTGGGTGGGAGTACTGGATTGGAACGCCCGAAATTTCCACGGCTTCAGCACCCCAAGGGGAACTTCCTACAACGCCTACCTCATACTGGACGAGAAGGTCACCCTCATCGATTGCGTCAAGTTGCCTTTCATAGCGGAGATGATGTCCCGCATAGCATCGGTGATCGATCCCAAGGATATCGACCTCATCGTCTCCAATCACGCCGAGGGGGACCACGCCAGCGGACTGCCTATGACGCAGCATCTCACCGGTGCGGAGATAGTCACCTCCAAGAAGGGGGTGGAAGCGTTGCGTTTGAACTACGGACCGATGAGGACACGGGAGGTCAAGGACGGCGAAGAACTGTCCATCGGTAAACGCACCCTGCGCTTCATCGAGACGCCCATGCTGCATTGGCCGGAATCGATGTTCACCTACGCGGTGGAGGACCAGGTGCTCTTCTCCATGGACGCCTTCGGTCAGCACCTCTGCAGCTCCGAACGCTTCGATGACCAGGTGGACATGTGCGTGGTGATGGAGGAGGCTTCGACGTACTATGCCAACATCCTGATGCCTTTCGGCTCCCAGGTCAAGAAGACCTACGAGAAGGTCAAGGACCTCCCCATCAAGATCGTGGCCACCTCCCACGGGATCATGTGGCGCTCCCACATCCAGGATATCATCAGGGCCTATCTGCGGTGGGCTGGAGGAGAGACCGAGGAAAGGGCGGTCGTAATTTACGATACCATGTGGGGCTCCACGGAGAAAATGGCCGAGGCCATCACCGAAGGCATACGCTCGCAGGGCGTCCCTGTCACACTGCTTCGCCTGACGGTCAGCGAACGTTCCACCGTCATGCGCGAAGTGCTGCGCTCCCGAGTGGTGGTCATCGGCTCCTGCACCCTGAACAACGGCATGTTCCCCACCGTGGCGGACATCACCACTTACATGAAGGGGCTGAGGCCCAAGGGCCGCAAGGCCGCGGTGTTCGGCTCCTACGGTTGGGGCGGGGGAGCCGTCAAGGCCATCAAAGAGAACCTGGAGGGCGCTGGGCTGGAGTTTCCGTATCCCGACCTGGAGATCAAGTTCGCTCCCATGAAGGACGGCGTGGAGAAAAGCCACGCCTTTGGCGTGGACATAGCGAAAAGCATTAAGACCTGAGGGCTGCGTTAATATCACAGGTGTTCAAAATGACCAAGGTCGGTGAGGTCTACGAGTGCGAGATATGCGGGAACAAAGTGAAGTTGATCGAGTCTGGCAACGGCACCCTGGTGTGCTGCGGACAGCCTATGACCAAGGTCAGCGGCTGAGCCGCTCGACCACCTCTTTTTTCATTTCCAGACCTTCCCTGCAGGGGTGCGAACCTAATTAAACAAGAACTTACGTTCCCCAAACCGTGTTCAGCAAGGCCGATGTCCACGTACATACCAGGTACTCTGGTCTAGGGCAGTTCGGGGCGCTCAAGTTCCCCGAATCCATATGCCGCCCTGAGGATGTTGTCGACATCGCCCGAAAGATCGGGCTTAGGGTGCTGTGCATAACCGATCACGATTCCGTCAAGGGCGGATTGCTCGCCAGAGAGTACGCCAAGCGCTACGATGATATCGAGGTCGTCGTCGGTTCTGAGATCAAGACCAACGACGGCGAGGTCATCGGCCTGTTCATCGAGGAGGACGTTCCCCGAGGGCTCTCTGCCAAAGAGGCCATCGCCAACATACGTACCCAGGGAGGCCTGGTCGTTGCGCCTCATCCCTTCAGCAGGCACGTTCCCGCGCTCGGTCCCCTGGTGGACGAACTGGACATCGATGCGCTGGAGACCTTGAACGGCGGGCATCTGGACGGCTATGCCAACGATGCCGCGGAGAAACACGCGGAGAGCGGGAAATGGGCCGTGGTGGGCGGAAGCGACGCCCACGCCCTCGGCCAGCTGGGATGCTCGCACACTGCTTTCCCCGGAGAGACCGCCGAGGACTTCCGGAAGGCCATACTGAACAAGACCACCACCGCCCAGGGAATGATATCGACCTTGGAGATGGGCGTGAAGTGGAGCATACAGGTGGTGCTGCAGGCGGACAAGCTCATGCTGAAATCGTTCTTTGGAATTCTAGAGGGGGACGATCCTGACGACCCGCTCATCAAGAAGATCAACTCCATGCGGGGGGATAGGAAGCTGGGGGCCCTCATCTCCTCCTTCTTCTTCCTGACCCCGCCCATGCCGTTCATAACCAGCGTCACCGGTCTGAAGGTCATGAAGTTCATGAACAACCCCAAGCGTGCCGCGGCCTATCACACCTGCAACAACGATCAGTGATGATGGTGCTCCGGGTCCACCAGGTTGGCGAAGGCGCCGGTCACCGCTTCGCTTAGGGCCGGATGAATGCACTGACTGCGGGCCATGGGCATGTATGTCTGGTCGCCGGCGTTCATCAGATACACTACCTGCTGCACCAGTATGGCGGCGTGCGAACCGACGATGTGCGCCCCCAATATCCGCCGGCTGCTCTGATCGACGATGACCTTGACGAAACCGTCCTCCTCGCCCATGGCGTATCCCTTGGCGCAGTCCATGTATCCTTTCCTGCCTACCAGCACCTTGAGGCCTAGGCGCTTGCACTCCTCCTGCGTAAGCCCGACGCTGCCAACCTCCGGGTAGCCGAACACCGCGTGGGGGACGGCGTGCTCGTCCAGCTCTACCTTCTTAGCGCCGAACATATTGTACCATACCAGCTCGGAGTGGTAGTTGGCGGTGTGGCGGAACATGGTGCGGCCGATGATGTCCCCGATGGCGTATATCCCCGGCACGTTGGTCTCCATGAACTTGTCCACCACCACGTAGTTGTTCTTGTCCACGATTATTCCGGCGACCTGCGGGCGCAGCCAATCGGCATTGCTCTGCACCCCGGTGGTGACCAGGACCTGCTTCGCCCGTACCTCCTGCGCCTCTCCGCTGGAGCGGTCCTTGTGCACCACCACTTTCTCTCCGCCCTCCGAGCGAACTGAGGTGACCTCTTGGTTCACCCTCACGTCCATGTATTCCAGGGATCTTTTCAGCACTATCTCGCTGATCTCTGGCTCCTCGTTCTTGAGCAGCCGGGGATTATGGCCGATGATGGTGGTGCGGCAGCCGAACGACGCGAGGAACATCCCTAGCTCGCTGGCCTTGTAGCCTCCGCCGAGTATGACCATGCTCTCCGGCAGTTCGGTCATATCGAAGAAATCCTCGGAGGTGAGGAAACCGACGTCCAGCAGACCGGGGATCTCCGGCACCTTGGTGCGCGCCCCTGCGGCGATGATGATCTTTTGCGCGGTGATCTGCTCCGACCCCGCCTGCAGCGTATATTTGTCGGTGAAGTGGGCGGTCGTGGGATAGAAGTCCAGCTCCTTGTCCGCCTTCACCGCTTCCAGCATACCGTCCCTGTCAGGAAGTATGAGGTCCCACATGCGCTTCCGCACCAGCTGGAAATCGGTCCTCTCCACCTTGGCATGGATGCCGATGCGCTTGGCGTCGGCGATGACCCGCACGATATCCGCCGGCGTGACCATGATCTTGCTGGGAATGCAGCCCCGGTTCAAGCAGGTCCCGCCCATGGGTCCGTTCTCCACCACCGCCACCTTCATGCCCTTTTCTCTGGCCTTGGAGGCAACGTTCATGCCTGCCCCTGAACCGATGACTATCAGATCGTACTCCTTCATATGCAGACCCATATCAACAAAGGGACTCCTACCTTAGATTATACTTTCCGGACGCAAGGATTATGTCTTGGTGGCTGCCATCTTTCATTGGATGACCGATACCGAGGAATGTCAATGCAGCGGACAGGACCTCATGATCTTCTCCTGTTCCGGAGGGTGCAACGTGGGACAGATAGCCAACGCCGCCGTGTTTCGTCTGGCAACGGGAGGGACGGGCAAGATGGCCTGCCTGGCGGCAGTATCCGCGGGCATGCCGGGACCGGTCACCGGGGCCAAGCAGGCCAAGATGGTGCTGGCGGTCGACGGCTGCCCGGTCAAGTGCGCGGGGAAGACCTTGGAAAAGGCGGGGATCAAGGTGACGTATCATGTTCTGGTGACCGATCTTGGTCTGAGGAAGGTCGATGACGTCCAACATGACCCCTCCGACGTGGACCGTGCGGTCAAGCTCTGCTTTGACATACTACCAAAGAACTGACCTCTCCATCATCTTTTTGCTTAGTCAGCTTCAGCCCTTTTAGATAGCCTATCGGAATATTTTGATTCCGATTATCCATTTATGCACCATTATTTCATATTAGTAAACATTTGTAGCATACAGTAAGCTTTTTTTAGTAATTTATCTATCAATGTCGTCAAAGTACCGTTATTAGAACGGTCAAGGACGGAAATGAGGTCACAATCATGATTAAACGAATTGGAATCAAGATCGCCCTACTCTTCGCCCTGGTCCTGGTGCTGATGCCTTTGGTCGCCTCACCAGCCGCGGCGGCTGATGGCGAGATAGACAGCGGTGACACCGCCTGGCTGATGATGGCCACCGGGTTGGTGTTCTTAATGACCCCGGCGGTGGCGTTCTTCTACGGAGGCATGCTGCGCAAGGATAGCTTCCTCTCCATGCTGGGACAGAGCATAATCATAGTCGGGATCGTCACGGTGATATGGGTCGTTCTCGGTTATTCGCTCGCCTTTGGGGCAGATCACTCCGGCCTCATCGGCGATGCTGGATATCTGATGCTTAACGGCGTCGATCTCTCGCCCAACGGCATAGCGCCGACCGTCCCCCACCTGCTGTTCATGATGTATCAGGGGATGTTCGCCATAATCACCGTCGCCCTGATCATAGGCGGTGTGGCGGAACGCATGAAGCTCAGTTCCCTGGTCATCTTCCTGTCCATATGGACGGTGGCGGTCTACATTCCCGTGGCCCACTGGGTGTGGGGCGGAGGATGGATCGCCCAATTAGGTGCGCTTGATTTCGCCGGCGGTACCGTCGTACATATCACCGCCGGAGTTTCGACCTTGGCCGCGGCCCTGGTGCTGGGAAAAAGGATCACCCACACCAATGGTAATGCCGAGCAACCGCACAACATACCCTTCGTGGTATTGGGCGGCGCTTTGCTCTGGATCGGCTGGTTCGGATTCAACGGCGGCAGCGCCTTGGCCTCGAACGGATTGGCGGCCAACGCCCTGGTGGTCACCCATATATCGGCCGCGATGGCCGCGATCATCTGGGGATTGATCAGCTGGCTGCATACCGGCAGGGTGAGCGTTCTCGGGCTCATATCCGGTGGAGTGGGTGGACTGGTGGCCATCACGCCGGCGGCCGGATACGTCAACGCCACCGGAGCTCTATTCATAGGCATGGGAGCGGCGGCGGTCTGCTATAGCGGGATACTGCTGCGCAAGAAGTTCGGGTTCGATGATGCCCTGGACGTCTGGGGAGTGCACGGTCTGGGCGGCACGTTCGGTGCCATCGCAACAGGTCTTTTCGCCACCACGGCGGTCAACGCGGCCGGAAAGGACGGCCTGCTGTACGGAGGCGGAACGAACCTTCTGGTGGCGCAGATCATCTCCGTCGCGGTGGTGTGGGGTTTCGCCTTCTGTATCACCGTGATCATACTGAAGGTCCTGTCCAAGTTCATGCCCCTGCGTATGAACAAGAGGGAAGAACGCATAGGCGCCGATATCATACAGCACGGTGAGAGCGCCTACTACCTGAGGTGATGAAAATGAAGAAGATCGAAGCGATAATCCGCGGCGAGCGGTTGGAAGCGGTCAAGGTAGGGCTGGAGAAGATCGACGTGAACGCCATGACCATCACCGATGTTCTGGGCCGAGGGGAACAGAAGGGACTGGAGTTCACCCACCGCGCGGGCAAGTACCGAGTGGACATGCTGCCCAAGGTCAAGGTGGAGGTGGTGGTGAACGATGATCGCGCTCAGGCGGTCATCGATGCCATCGTCGAATGCGCTCGGACCGGAGAGATCGGGGACGGTAAGATATTCGTCGTTCCCGTCGAGGAGACCATCCGGATCAGGACCGGAGAGAGCAGTTCCATGAAGGGCTGAGATCTTCGGCCCTTCCTCTTTTTATCTTTTTTATCCATTATCCCTAACCATGCGTCCGGACGAGGTAATGCGCCGGTTGAACGAGCTGGCCGATCCATCAAGATTGAGCGGTATGGCCCGGTACGGCATCCCTGTCGATCGTGCTTTGGGCGTAACCTTGCCGCAGATCAGATCGCTGGCCAGGGAGATCGGGCGGGACCACGCGCTCGCCGCCGCCCTATGGGCCACCGAAGTGCACGAGGCCAGGATGTTGGCCACCTTGGTGGACGAACCCGACAAGGTCAGCGAATCCCAGATGGACGCCATGGTGGACGAGTTCGCGTCCTGGGACATCTGCGACCAATGCTGCAACAACCTGTTCCGCCTGACCCCCAACGCCTGGAAGAAAGCATTGGAGTGGAGCGAGCGCCATGGGGAGTTCCAGAAAAGAGCGGGATTCGTTCTCATGGCCGTCCTGGCCGTCCATGCCCGTGAGGCCAAGGACGACGACTTCCTGTCGTTCCTTGACGCAGTAGAGCGCCATAGCGCCGATGAACGCAATTTCGTCAAGAAGGCGGTCAACTGGGCCTTGAGGCAGGTAGGAAAGCGAAACGTGCTCTTGAACCGGAAAGCGGTGGAGACGGCCGAAAGGATCAAGATGAAGGGGGACAAGGCCTCCAAATGGGTGGCCGCGGACGCGTTGCGGGAGCTGAAGGGCGATGCGGTCCAGCAAAGATTGAATAACCGCGAGGGGGGATAGACCATCATGACCGAGTTGGAATATTTGGGGCATTCCGCGTTCGTTCTGCGCCATGAGAAGGAGGTCGTGTTGATAGATCCCTTTCTTGATGGTAACCCTTCAGCACCGCCTTCGGCCAAGGACATCCGTCCCACGCTCATACTGGTGACCCACGGCCATAGCGATCACAGCGGTGACGCGGCCGAGATATCCCAGCGCTGCGGGTGCCTGGTCCTGGCCACCTTCGAGGTGGGGAACAGGCTGGAGGAGATGGGAGCTAGCATCATCTCCGGGCACATCGGCGGAGAGTTCCTCTTCCCCTTCGGAAAGGTCAAGCTATTCCCGGCGGTGCACTCCTCCTCCTTCGACGACGTGCACAACGTGGGCGTCCCCTGCTCATTCCTGATCGAGATGGGCGGCAGGATCCTATTCCACGCCGGCGACACGGCGCTGTTCGGGGACATGGCGCTCATCGGAGAGGAGGCCGTCATAGACGTAGCGATGCTGCCCGTAGGAGGCACCTACACCATGGGTCTGAAGGATGCCGTGAGGGCCATGAGGTTGCTGGGCGCCAAGCGGCTGGTCCCCATGCACTACGGAACGTTCGAGGCCATCGCATTGGACGTGGAGGAAATACGCAAAGGTTGCGCGAACGCCCCGTTCCATTTGTCCGTCATGCGTCCCGGTGAGCGTCTGGAAGTTCGTTGAAGTAAACGTTTTATCCTCTGGGGGCATGAGGGAGGGTTGACATGTTACGAAGCGGGAAGGTCGTCTGGTCATTGCTGGTGGCGATGCTCATACTGGTCATCATCGGCCCGGCGCTCCAGGCGGACCCTGGCGCCGTCACGATCTATCAGGTGGACGACCAGCAAACGGTGGATGCCGGGTACGGTACCTCTTTCCAATGGGTGGTCTACAACAACGGTTCGGACCCTCAACTGATCACCGTTGAGCTGGATACGGCCTTGCCGTCACGTTTGACCTACCTGCTGGAACCGACCTATGTGGTCGTCGAGCCGGGCGAGGGTCAGGATGTGTTCCTCAACATCACCGCCAGCCGCGACATGTACACTGTCAGCCTTACGCTGCAGATGCAATTCAACGTGACCGATATGATCACTGAGCAGGTCATCGGAGAATCGCACTCCGTGGTCCTTGACGCCCATTCATTCTACGGCGATCTAGATAGGGAGAACAAGGTCCTGGGTATCTGGGATAACTTCCTGCCCGCTCCTTTGGACGGCAACTGGGGAGCGTTCTCCGTCAGCATACTCATCTGGGTGGGGATCGCATACCTGATAATGAAGGGTTTGGGACCGGCCCTGCACAGTATGACCCGAAAGACATCCTCCCAGTGGGACGATGTCATCATCGAGGTGATCAAACATCCCCTGTTCCTGCTGGTACTGGTCTTCGGTATGATCTCCTCACTGGAAATACTGGAGCTGGACCCCGGCCTGGTGGCCGACCTGGAACTGGCCTACCTGCTCACCTTGGTGGTGATAGGGGCCCTTCTGGCATATCGATTGCTGGTGAAATTGGTCGTCGGCTACGGACGCGCCCGATCCAAGAATACCAGCTCGGACCTGGACGACGCCATGGTGAACGCGGTGGAGATGATAGGGAAGATCATCATCCCTGTCGCGGCCATTTTCATCATGGCCGGAATCCTGGGAATGGACCTGGGAGGGGCGATACTGGGTCTGGGTTTCCTTGGGATCATCATCGGGTACGCCTTGCAGCCGACCCTGGGCAACTTCTTTTCCGGCCTTCAGCTGATGATCGACCGTCCTTTCAAGGTCGGAGACCGGGTCCCCCTGGAGAACGGGCATACCGCCGAGGTGCGCAAGATCGGCATGCGGATCACAACGCTACACGACCTGGACACGTCCGAGGATATCATCGTCCCCAACTCCCTGATAGAGAATCAGACCATCATCAACATGAACGCCCCCGATGTCCGCTACAAGGTGAACGTCAAGGTAAGGGTGGGGGACTTCGAGAACGCCGGAAGGATCGAGGAGCTGATGATGGAAGCCTCGCGCCGCACCTCGCAGATACTGCAGGGCGATAACGCCCCGGTGGTGCGCGTGTCCGAGATCAAGGACGGACGCATGCTGCTCACCATATTCATCTGGGTGGACACGGTCTTCAATCGTCACATCGCCCGCACGGAATATCGCACCAATCTTTACAAGGTCTTTAATGAGAACGGAGTGGAGTTCGCCCTTCCCCGGAAGATGGTGTGGTTGAACCGGGAATGAGGCCTGTCGGCCTGATATCAGGACGACAGTATGCATTTTATGAACAGAAGCGGGCGGGGGGGGATTCGAACCCCCGGCCTGCAGCTTAGGAGGCTGCCGCCATATCCAGACTAGGCCACCCGCCCACGCGTTCCGTTGATTAGAAATAAGATATTTAAAATGTTTTAAAAAGAAGGGGTTTAGAGCTCCTCTGGAGCCTTCTCGTCGGTGACCTCTTCGGTTGCCTCTTCGGTAACCTCAGCGGTAGCCTCTTCGGTGGCGGACTTCTCCTCTTTCTTGAGGTACTCCTCCACCAGCTCCACGGTCACGGCGCCGAAGACCTCTCGGAGGTCGGCGACGATCTTGTACTTGGACATCAGCCACTTCTGGTCGTACTTGCAGACGTCCGGTAGGTAAAGAACTACCTTATCGCCATCGACAACGGCCCTGAATCCCTCATTGGTGCCGTAGTCCATCTCGCAGATGGCCAAGACCTTGTTCTCGTCTCCCTCGATCTTGTCCAGAACAGTGAAGTCATACTTCAGAACGGCGCCGGCGAAGCGGCGGTTGAAATCGACGCGGACCATCCTGTTGGTCACGGTGACGACGGTACCGGTGCGGTTGTGGATGTTAACTTCCATACCGATCTCCGGGCGTATCTCCTGTCTCAGGAACTCCCGCAAGGCGATGTTCTCCAACAGCTTGGGGTCCCTCGGACCAGCGGCCTTCTCGGGGGGGATCTCGACGGTGCTCTTCACACCGATCTCGACGCCTTCCAGCGCCTCGTCCAATCCGGGGAAGACCCTTCCGCCGCCGACCAGTAAAGGCAGGGCGCGGTAGGTCAGGTTCTCGTTATAGATATCGGCCTCCTTGGCCTTGTCCGTGCTGGTGGTGTCGAAAAGCATACCGTTCTCAACGATGTATGCGTCGTAATCCACGCGGACAATGTCACCCTTGGAGACCTTGATGGTCATAGATTCATCAGTCATGAGCTTCACCAGTAAACCTGATTAAGGCGAATTGGTTGATTGTTTGCCCGTAATTATATCTTTTGGTA